>Ga0268262_10006321_pt1 | contig 11413 bp, 9 predicted proteins | sample TergutNc150P3_FD_190354 | JGI IMG/M metagenome (GOLD analysis project Ga0268262, IMG submission 190354) | Nasutitermes corniger P3 segment gut microbial community from laboratory colony in Florida, USA - Nc150 P3 (SPAdes) (version 2) | ecosystem: Host-associated > Arthropoda: Insects > Digestive...
CAGTTTTGAAAAATTTCTTTCGCTTGACGCAAAAAATCCAATTTGATTGTTATAGTTTTGTCCGTGTCGGTTTTGTCTTTTGCGAAAATCGGAAGAGGATTGCACCCGCCCGCTTTCACTTCTACCTGATTTGTCCTGAAACGCTGTCCGCAGTTTTGGCAAATCAAAACATCGCCTTCCTGTTTGAAATACGCCCTTCCCGAACGATAACAAACTTGACACGTATTAAATGCCGTCCTGATTGTTCCGTCCGGCGCTTTAACCGCCAAAACTTCCATTTTCATTCCATCGACTTCCAACGGAAAAAACGCCGCTTTCGGGGTAATTTTGCTTTTGACAATTACCAAATCCTTGTTTTTTACGACTTCTTGCGCAAACAAATTTGCATACAACGCCAAAACCAATGCAGCGAACAATTTCATAAAAACTCCTTTCAATAACATAATTTTGATATTTCACGCACATAAAAAGTTACGTCTATTGGTAAATATAGTATTTTTACTTCAAGGAAATGGAAATTTAAGTAATTTTTTTAGGAGGAAAAGTATGGCTAACGAGTTTGAAATTGATTTGGGTTCGGGAGAAATTTCGGGGGATGTAAAACCTGCGGCGCAAAAACAGGAGAAAATTGAACCGAAACAACAAGCGCAGTCCGCGCAAGAGCCGGAGGCAAAAGTTGCCGCGCCGCAGCCGGAAGTCAAAAAACAGGCGGCGGAGTTTATTGTTGTCGAACAGCCGAAAATGGCATCGACGGAAGAAGACGATTTTATTGTAGTGCAGCCGAAAGCGGAAGAAGTAAAGTTAGCCGTTGAACATCAGAAAGCGGAACCCGCATCAAAACAAATCAAAGCCGAAACTGCGGAATTTACTATCGTCTCCGAGCATCCGAAGGTCGAAAAGCCGACAAAAGCGACGAAAGCGAAAGAAGAAGAATTTTCTATCGACGTAGAACAGCCGAAAGTTGGCGAAGCAAATGAACGACCAAAAGCGGAAACCGTAGAGTTTACTATTGTTGAACAGCCAAAAGTTGAAGTTGTTCAAGAACAGCCGAAAGTCGAAAAGCCGACAAAAGCGGCGAAAGCGAAAGAAGAAGAATTTTCTATCGACATAGAACAACCGAAAGTCGAAACGGTGAAAGAACAACCGAAAGTCGAAAAACCGATAAAAGAAGAAGAAATCGTCGTCGTCCAAGAACAGCCGAAAGTCGAAAAGCCGACAAAAGCGGCGAAAGCGAAAGAAGAAGAATTTTCTATCGACATAGAACAACCGAAAGTCGAAACGGTGAAAGAACAACCGAAAGTCGAAAAACCGATAAAAGAAGAAGAAATCGTCGTCGTCCAAGAAGAACAACCGAAAACACAACAGGAACCGCCTGCGGAAAAGCCGTCTAAAACAGAAGCGATTACCATTCAGAAGATAAAACAGGAATTAACGCAAGTGCAAAAAGAAGAGGCGGCTACCGTGCAAGAAATAAAACAGGCATTAGCGCAAGCGCAAAAAGAAATAGAAAAAGCGCTGAACAAACTTAAAGAATTGGAACGTTAATATGAGTAAAAAGGAAAGTGTATCCGGAATTTTCAACAGAGCCAAGTTTGAAAACGACAAAGCGGTAAAATCGGAATTGCTTTTGACGCTTATTAAAGAAATCGGCGCGGCATTGGACGATGCGGCTTCTCCTGAAGCGCGGGTTCTTTTAGATTGTGCGGAAGATATAGTAAAAGAGGTGGAAACGACGCAAATAGAAGGAATAAACGCAGAAGAAGTGCGCAAAAATTTCAGCGAATTGAGACGCAGAGTCGTTTTCGTAAACGTAGCGAAGTATTATTTGGACACGCTGGGAAAAAAATTTCCGGTAACTTACAACGACCAAGATTTCAGGGAATTAGAACATATTTGCGAAGTATTATCGGTAACAGACCGCGAAGGACTTTCTCCGTATTGGGACTGGCTGTACGGAATCGCGTTTAGAGGCGTAGACCAAATGTCTATGGAAAAACTGAAAACCGGCAGATTGCTTTACAAATTTTTATCGACAAAAATAAAAGAGGGCGTTTAGTGAAAATCTCATTGAATTGGATTAAAGAATTTGTTTCTATTCCCGAAATAGACCCGAAAACTGCGGCGGTAAAATTTACTATGGCTGCTTGCGAAGTTGACGGTGTCGAAGAGACGGACGGACATCTCGAACAGATTGTCGCCGCAAAAATCATAGAAATAAAAGACCATCCGGGCGCGGAGAATCTTCATTTGGTTACAATCGACAACGGCGGCGCAAACGCAATAACGCTTGTTTGCGGTGCGCCGAACGTAGAAGTCGGCAAAATCGTTCCGTTTGCGAAAACGGGGACTAAATTCCCGGACGGCTTTACCATAGAACCGAAAAAAATCCGCGGGGTAGAGAGTTGCGGAATGCTGTGTTCTCAAAAAGAGTTAGGGCTTGGCGGCGACGATAGCGGACTTTTGATGCTGCCGCAGAATACGGTGCTGGGAACAAGCGTCGCCGAGATTTTCGGCATCGCCCCCGACGTGGTTTTCGACATTGACAACAAGTCGATAACCCACCGTCCCGATTTGTGGGGGCATTACGGAATCGCAAGGGAATTCGGAATGGTTTTCGGCAGTCCTCTCAAAAATAAATTCAACGCCGAATGGGAAGAAAAGATTAAAAGCAAGATTACAAACGAAGATTCGCCGATAAAAATAGAGATAAAAGAAAATACTTGCTGCAAAGCGTACTACGGAGTATCGATTGACGGCGTGAAAATAGAAGAAAGTCCGAAACGGATGAGGGATCGTCTGACGAAATGCGGTCTTCGCCCGATAAATAACATCGTCGATATTTCAAATTTTGTTATGTTGGAACTGGGGATTCCAAACCATATTTTCGACAGGGATATGATTGAGGGAGGAAAAATCGTAATTCGGCAGGCGGGAGAACAGACGAAATTTATTACGCTTGACGAAGTCGAGAGAAATCTTAACTCTACGGACACGGTCGTCGCCGATACGCAAAAACCGCTTGTTATCGCGGGAATTATGGGCGGCGCAAACAGCGGCGTAAATGAAAATACGACGAAGATTTTTGTGGAAAGCGCAAATTGGACAGACAGCGAGGTGCGAAAAACGTCAGCAAGAATCGGATTACGTACCGACTCTCTTCAAAGATATGAAAAATCGCTTGACAGCCAACTTTTACAGCGCTCGCTATTGCGTATCACGGAGTTGGTTCTGGAAATTTGTCCAAACGCTAAAATTGTCGGCAAAATCGAAAAAGCCGGCAAAGAAATTGAAAAGCCCGCGCCGAAAATAATAAGAATTTCTGTGGATAAAATAAACGACGTTTTGGGAAAGATTGTAGAAAAAGAAGAAATCGTTAGAATTTTGAACGGACTCGATTTCGGCGTAAAAGAAATAAGTTCGCAAAATACGGCGACGTTCGACGTGGAAGTTCCGACATACAGAGCGACAAAAGACGTAGAATACGAGGTGGATATTATCGAAGAAATAGGGCGTATCGTCGGCTACGACAACATTACTCCCGCGCCGCGAATCGACAAAATTCTTCCGACGCGCCTGTCGCAAACAAAATTCACTCATCGCAAGATTCAGGACTTTCTGGTTTTCAACGCGGGACTTTTGGAAACTATGACAAATCCTATGACAAGCGAAAAAACGCTTGAAAAATCAAAAATAAATTCTCTGAACGAAAATCTGGTATTGATAAACGCCATAAGCAAAGACCACGACCGGATGCGACCGAGTTTAATTCCGACGACGCTTCAAGTCGCCGCGGATAACAGCAGAAATTTAGATAAATTCGGATGTTTTGAGATAGCCCGCGAATACAATTTTGACGAACAAAGTTTTGCGAAAGAAAAAAACGTTTTGATGATTTCGCTTTTTGATAAAAAAGAAAGCCGGTTTATGAAACTTGTAAATATTTTGGAGCGGCTTTTTAGATATCTTAACGTTCCCGCGCAGATTATCGCTCGCAACGAGAATTTCACAAACAGCGAAGTTTGCACGAATTGGGCGGGTATTCATCCTACCGAAGCAGTTGACGTGAAAATTATGGGGAAGAATCAAGGTTTCGCCGCGACGATACACCCGATTTTTGCAAGGGATTGGAAAATAAAAGGCAATTTTTCTATGGCGATTGTCAATATTTCGGCGTTTGAAAATCTTATTCCTAAAGATAAGGTAAAATACAGCCCGCTTCCCAAATTCCCCGGCTCCGTTTTGGATTATACGATAGTAGCGGACACAAAAATTCCTGCTGCCGATATTTTGGCGATTGCGGAAAAACTTAAAATTCAAAACGTCGTCGCCACAAGCGTTATTGATATTTTTGATTTGGGCGGTAAAAAGGCGGTAACGCTGAGAACGCAATTTCAGGACAAAGAAAATACTCTTTCGCCGGAATTCTTGGAGGAATCGCAAAAGCGTATTTTGAACGGGCTCGAAAAAGCCGGATTTCCTTTAAGAAGCTGAATTTGTTTTTGGGCGAATCATTGAGATTTCCTGCTCAAATACAAATTTACCCAGTCGTTGTCGCCGAGTTCTTCGGCGCGGATGTTTTCGCTGAAATTCAATTTCGCAAACACGTTTTTTGCCAACTCTTTTGACGCAAATTCGCCGGAAATTACGCCGAGCAATTTTTTTCGCCTCTGCGAATATCCCAAACTGACAAATTCAAAAAAAACCTCCCATTCGTCTTTGGAAATTCTTGCGGTTTTTTGCGGATTTATGTCAAACTTAATTACCGCAGAATGCACTTTCGGGGCGGGAAAGAACGCCCCGGGCGGCACTATGCAGATTTTTTTTATATCGGCGAAATATTGACATAAAATCGATAAAAACCCTATTTCTTTTCCTTTCGGCGAGGCGCAAATTCTGTCGGCTACTTCCTTTTGAAGCATACAAACTAAGGATTTAAGACGCGGACTTTCAAAGAGCAGTTTTTTTATTATTAAATTTCCCGCGTTATACGGCAAATTTCCTACGGCAAAAAAGTCGCCGCTTATCTGCGAATAGTCAAATTTTACAGCGTCTTCGTTGCAAATAGCAAAATCTTGACGCCCCGAAAATTCGTTTTCTATAAATTTAGCCATATCCCTATCGGCTTCAATCATAATAAAATTAAAATTTTTGTCTATGAGTTTTTTAGACAACGCGCCTTTTCCCGGTCCTATTTCAACAAGCGTATCGCCCGATTTCGCGTCAAGCGAATTTACAATTTTGTCGATGTAGTGCTGCGAAATTAAAAAATTTTGTCCAAATTGTTTTTTGGGCGCGGTCATTTGTATTTATGCCTCGTTAAAATTATTTCACCAAACAATCAAATCTCAATATCGGTTAAGCATAAAAAATTAGTGATTTTCTCATCTTTCCCGCAGAAAATACTAAATGCCGTTTGTTAATAGCGTAAGCAGTTTTTCTTTTATTGTTTTCAAAATTAAAGTTTCGCCGAACAATTCCGATATACATAGTAGGGATAGGATTTTTACCAAGGAGGGAATTATGATTCAGGGAATTGGAATCAAAAATGTTTCTGTTGATTCGTATCGGAAAAGCCCGAACGTTCAACACAAAGACGGCAACACCGGCGAAAATGTAAAAAAGCCGGTGAAAGAAGACGAAGCGGTAATTTCGGGAGTTCACGAAAAAGAAGTCGCCGACAAACAGAGAGCCGATGATATAAGCAAGTCGGTAAAGGACGAATACAGAAAATTTCAGGCGAATCTTATCGGGACTATGCTCAAAAGCGTCGGAATTACTCCGAACGGAAATTTGAGAATTAACGGTGAAGAAGTAAGTTGGGACAGCGTCGATTTTGATTCTTTGCTTACCGAAAGACAGAAAAACATTTCGCCCGAGCAGTTGGTCGATATGCTTCCAGACGAATGGAAACCGGACGCGGTCGCGGAAAGAATCGTCAACTTCGCCACCAGTTTTTATGAAGTTAGTGGTCTTGACGCCAAAGAATTTTATGAAAAAATAAAGGCGGCGATAGACCACGGATTCGGCGAAGCGGACAGACAAATTAACGGGAGATTGCCCGGAAACATCAGAGAAGTGATTGAATTTACTCGCAAAGCCGTTTACGAAAAATTGGAGAAATGGGCTGAAAGTATGGGAATACAAATTCCCAATACCGGCGAGGACAAAAACGCAAAACTTGACGTGAAAGCGTAAATAAAAGGCGGTTGAAGAAATTCAATCGCCTTTTTTTGAAATTGATAAAAACAAATAAACTTTTCAAGTTAGTCGTTTGCCAAACAATACGGCACAAAAAAACCGAATTTTGCCGGTTCGTCCATCAGTACGATAAGGAGTCCGTTTATTCTCGGATTATGAACTTTCGTCAAAATGCCTTGAACGGGTTCCACTATGTTGTCGATATATTTTTGAGTATCCCAGATTTCTTTCAAGCATACTCTTTTATGCACGGGGATTCTCTCTCTCGCTTCTTTTATGCGGTCGTCAACACCGTATTTGGTATTACCGTACAAAGACAAATGCCAATCTAATAATTCCCATAACCAAACCGGCGTTTCCTTATACTGATAATAAAGAGCAACCAACGCCTGCAAAATTTTGTCGTTCTTGTAATACCTGAACGACTTATACCATTCGATAGACCGACGTTCCAGAGGTTTAAGCACTATGGCGCGTTCCTCTTTTTTGACCTGTACGGGATTTTGTTTTAAGTTTTGCTCGGCATCGTCCGCATCGTCTTGCGCTACCGCACCAAAAGCGAGCAACGACAAAAAAATCAACAACTTTTTCATTTAACCTCCTACCTTTCATAAATTTAATTTGGAGATGAATTCATAAAACCGCTATGAACGTGTTTGTTATAACTAAAATATAATACAAATTTTCATTCGCTGTAATAAAAATATTAAAAATCACACTTTTTGCATGAAATAATTTATTTTTCATCGACAGAATACAAGCGCCAGCAAACAAAAAAGCGATTCCCCAAAAGAGAGTCGCTTTTATTAAAATCCAATTTAGAAACCGAAATTTTACTTTTGGGAAGTATCGCGATATGACAAGCCGAATTATGTGTTTTCGGGGGTTATATTTTTTGCAATAATAATATAAATTTTGAACATTTTTATTTCAACAAATAGTATATTTATTTGCAGAGTAATAAAAAAGAGGTGATTTATGCCGAAAATTACAGAAGGGATGCTAAACGGAAGCGGAAAAAAATTCGCGATAGCGGTAAGCAGATTCAACGAGTTTATCACGAAAAAACTGCTTGACGGAGCGCTCGATGGACTTGAAAGACACGGGGTAAATCCCGACGATATCACAATTGTTTGGGTGCCCGGAGCGTTTGAAATTCCGTTTGTCGCAAAAAAATTGGCGCTTTCCAAAAAATACGACGCGGTTTTGGCGATAGCGGCGGTTATTCGCGGAAGCACGCCGCATTTCGATTTTGTTTCTGCGGAAATTTCCAAAGGAATCGCCGCAGTTTCGCTTGAATCGCAGGTTCCGGTGATTTTTGGCGTTTTAACAACCGATTCTATCGAGCAGGCGATTGAAAGAGCGGGAACAAAAGCGGGCAACAAAGGTTTTGACGCGGCGATGACCGCGATTGAAATGGCTGATTTGTCGGCGAAATTGTAAAAAAGGAATTTTGTGAACCACCAAATGAGCAAAAACGAAAGAAGACAGGCGAGAGTTTTGGCTTTGCAAGTGTTCTTTTGTTATGAACAGCAGGGTTTTGAAAATTCGATAGAAGATGTTTTTGAGCGGGTCGTTTCGCTTTCGGATGTGGATATTGAGATGGAAGAAAACGCGATACGCGGCGGCGACCAAGACGAAATAGACAGCATTGCGCAGATAGTCGCAGACAGTCCGTCGGCACTTGGCGAAAATGTGAAAAATTACGCTTTTGAAATCGTAAAATTCGCGGCGAAAAATATTAAAGAAACGGACGCGGCGCTTTCAAAATATGTGCAAAGTTGGGCGTTTGAACGTATGAGCGCTATGGATAGAAACTTGCTGAGAATCGCTGTTTCGGAATTGAACGAAAAATTTGCGGTTCCGTCGGCTGTCGTCATAAACGAGGCGATAGAAATAGCGAAAATTTTTGGGACGGACGATTCCGCGAAATTCATAAACGCGGTTTTAGACAAAGTCAAAAAAGAAAAATTTTCTTGATTTTTATTCAAAACAAAATTATTGTAAGAGAACGGACCTGCGGCAAACTGTCGTTTTATTCTACATTCCCTGACGCGCAAAACTTAACGTGAATGTATTATTTGTACAAACAAAAAAGGGCGACCCAAACGAGCCGCCCCATATAAACCTAATCCTATAAACCGTTTACCTCTTCACCCCCACCTTTGCCGAATAAGCATAACTCCCCTTTACGCCCTTCGCCTCGACGACAATCAAATAACTGCCGTTGGCTACGTTTCTACCTGCGGCGTTGGTCAAGTTCCACACAAAGGTATCGGTATTTCTGCCGCTTGTTTTGTATAACACGTTGCCCGCGTTGTCGTAAATAGCAAGATTTATTTGCGCCTGTTCGGGAGTCTTTACAAAAATCTTTACGGGTTGCGAAACTACCGCCTTTTCAAGCAATATGCCGTGTCTGTTGTCGTGTTTATGTTTGTCGTGAAGCGGCGTCGGAAGTTCCACCAGCACATTCACTACAATATATCCGCTTGTCGCTACATAATTGCCGCTCCAGTCGATAAACGTAGCCGCAAACAACTGATTTTCTCCCAAAGTCAAAAATGTTGTCGGAGTGTTCCAAGCATAACCCGCAGGCAAAAGCACTTCCGAAAGTTTAAGCCCCGGATAATAAGCCACGTTAATCGGCGCAGGTATCTCCGGCGTCGCTTTCGCAACATTTACCACAATACTGCCGCTTACCGCCGTATAATTGCCGCTTGGGTCTGTGAAAGTCGCTGCGAAACTCTGGTTGTTGCCCGCGCTCAAAATAGTTGTCGGAGTATTCCATGAATAACCCGCAGGAAGCGCCAGATTATCAAGCGTAAGCGTCGGCGAATAAGTCGTATTAAGCGCCGACGGGTCGCCGAAAGTCCCCGCCTTTTTCGCTATCGACCAATCCAAAGTAAAGTCGGCTGTCGTGCCGTCAGCCCATTCGTAATTGTTTTTGTCTATCAAAGCGACCGTCGCGGTATAATTGTTCGCGTTTGTCGCGCTGCCGCTCGTTATCGTATATGCCGCGTTAGCCGCTATTCCCGCCGATAACTCGCTTCCGCTATAAACAAGCGTCTTGTTTACAACCGCGGGTTTGACAACTTTCGCTTTTGCGACGGCAACGCTTATCGTGTAAATATTATCGGAAGCGTTGTAATTTACGTCTCCGTTAAATCTCGCCTTGTGCGTCTGCGTTCCCGCGTTGCCTACCGACGTTGTCGGCGCGCTCTCCCACGCCCAGCCGCTCGGCAGAACTACGTCCGCCAAAGTATGCCCGAATACTGCGCTTATTCCCGCAGGCGCGGCGGGATTATTTGCCTTATTAACCGTCAAAACGGCGTAATCGGACACGTCAAAATGCCCGTAGTTGTTCGTAACAAAGCAACGGTAACTGTAACCGTCCATTGTCATTATAGCGTTCGGTGTAGTATATTCTGCGGTTGTTCCGCCCGTGCCGTTTGATACGTTTGCAAAATCTGTCGTTATCATAATATTATCCACGGCGACAGGCGGATTAGTGCCTCCCGAAGCGTCGTTACGCCAAGTAAATACCAAACGCTTTGTAGTTTGGGAGTTTGTAGCCGGAATAACTATAGCCGCCCTTTGCCAACTGCCGCCTCCCCGATACGCTCCCAAAGACGTACTTGTAAGCGGAGTTCCCGCCGCCGGAGTAACAGAGGTCTCTACCAAATGCACGGATAAATAGTCGTAACTGCCTTCGCCCTGCCCTTTCCAGTAGAAACTCAACGTGCATGTGGTAAACGCCGGAAACGTAATATCGCGGTACATGTGCGCTACGCTTGCGGCGTTGACGGTGTAAGCGTTTGAATTTTCGTTGTTGGAAATATATGCGGACGATTTACCCGCATAAGCCGCGTCTGTTCCTACTACCCATTTGTTTGTCTGCGAGCCGTTGACGAACGTAAAAGAGTTTGTACTTTCTTCAAAATTTTCGCTGATAACAAATCCGACCTGCCATTGATAAGTGAGCGAATTTGCGCCGTTCAGGTCAGCCGCCGCCGAAAATTGCGCGGTCTGCCCGAACGTTATGCTTTTATTATCCGGCTGTGTAGTTATGCGAGTGGATTTTATATCGAAACTTTTCCATCCGTCTTTTGCTTTATATGCGTCAAACGACTGCGCCGGAACATACAACTTAACCGACGACGTGTTTACACTATCGAATACTGCACCGTTATTAGCAGTTGCATTTATAGTTTGCGGCGTCGTTGCGTTATTGATGATTTGTTTCAGTCCTCTGCAACTTCGAAAAGCGTTATTTCCGATAGATGTGACGGAATTGGGAATAGTTACCGAAGTTAATCCGCTGCAACCGGAAAAAGCGTAATAGTCGATAGTCGTGACGGAATTGGGAATAGTTAGCGTTCCCGTTAATTCGCTGCAACCGGAAAAAGCGGCATATCCGATAGATGTGACGGAAGCAGGAATGGTGACCGATGTTAATTTACTGCAATTCCTAAAAGCGTAATCTCCGATAGACGTGACGGAATTGCCGATAGTTACCGACGTTAATTTACTGCAACCGTCAAAAGCTTGTCTTCCGATAGACGTGACGGAATTGGGAATAGTTAACGTTCCCGTTAACCCGCTGCAATAGGAAAAAGCGTTCTCTCCGATAGATGTGACGGAATTGGGAATAGTTAATGTTCCCGTTAACCCGCTGCAACCGGAAAAAGCGCGCTCTCCGATAGACGTGACGGAATTGGGAATGGTGACCGATGTCAATCCCGTGTGTTCGTAAAAAGCGTATTGCCCGATATTCGTTACGCCGTCTTCAATAACCACGCTGGTAATACTCGCTCGTTGGGCATACCACGGGTTATTCGTTCCATAGTAAGTAAAATTCGTCGGCATAGCACCGCTGCCGCTTATTGTCAGCGTGCCGCCTGAAATACTCCAAGTGAGCGGTCCCGTCGTTCCGCTTTGTCCAAAAACCATTGATACAGCGATACACATCGCCGCCATTACTTTTAGAAATCTGCCATTCTTGTTCATAATAACCCCTTTATATTAAGTTTAATTTTTCCAAATGAATATAAGAAAACACTCAAAAGTTTTGATGTTTTTATATAAAAACGAAGTGTTAAAAAACTTGATTTTTGGACTTGGCGCAATGCCAAAATTAGATTGCTCTGTGGCGCGTTTAGAGTGCGTTTAAGACGCGGTAAAACGTCGGGGAATGATTTACCCCCCCCCCCCCCCC
>Ga0268262_10006322_pt1 | contig 11412 bp, 7 predicted proteins | sample TergutNc150P3_FD_190354 | JGI IMG/M metagenome (GOLD analysis project Ga0268262, IMG submission 190354) | Nasutitermes corniger P3 segment gut microbial community from laboratory colony in Florida, USA - Nc150 P3 (SPAdes) (version 2) | ecosystem: Host-associated > Arthropoda: Insects > Digestive...
GCCGCAGCGCGTCGTTGCCAGTGCCGAACGCCAGCCTGCGATAGCCCGCGATGACCTCCTCGCGCCGCAGCGTCTCCTCGTTTTTCCTGCGTTTACGCGTCACTGCCTTCGCCTCCTTCCATACGCCCCCGCGGAACACAGGGTTTGGCGCGGTTTTTTGCGCCATACGGAGGTGCAGCGTTAGGTTATTGGTTGTTTATTTTTGCCCCCCTCTGTCGCACTACGCCCGCTGCGCGGCCTACGCGACATCTCCCCCCTGCGGCTTCATGGGGGCGTCCTGTGCGCCCGCGCTTACTGTCAGCACAACACTGGTTATAGGCGGGTAGGTGCAGAAAACGGAAATGTACTGGCACCTAAACATTTATATGTACGGACACAACCCAAAGCCCCTACCGCTGCAACGGTAGGGGCTTCCTTTTTTGCTTGAACTATATCATTTTTTGGGCCTTTTATTCCCTTTTCCGGCTTTGCGCGCTTTTTGCCATCAAATGCCCTCTGGCGTTTCAACCTATGGGGCCTTGGGAGCTCCCGCGCAGCGGGTGAGGGAGTGTATCACCCCTCCACCGCCCCCAGCGCCCGCTTGAGCGTCTTCAGCAGCGGCTCCTTGGAGATCAGCTTGATCGCGACAAGCGGCCTGCCGCTGCCCGCGCTGACCTTCACCCGGCCGGGCAGGGCCTCGGCCATGGCATGGATCATGGGCATGTTCAGCTCGTCTATGTAGAGCGCCGCGCGCTCGCTGCTCTGGCCGATCTCGAAGATGCCGTTCTTCGCCGCAGCAGCCCGCACCAGGGCGATGTCGATGAGGCCCAGCACGGGCTCGGGGGGCTCGCCGAAGCGGTCGAGAAGCTCGTCCACCACGTCGTCGGCGTCGTCCTGCGTGCGGATCTCCGCGATGCGCCGGTAGATCCCCAGGCGGTGGCGCACCTCGCCGATATAGTCCTCCGGGATGTGGGCGTCGATGGGCAGGTCGATCTTGCAGTCGCGCATGGAGGCGGCGGACACGGCTGGGGCCTCCCCCGCCGCGATTTTTTCTTCCATCACGGCCTCCGCGAGGAGCTCCATGTAGAGGTCGTAGCCGATGGCCTCCATGTGCCCGTGCTGCTGGGCCCCCAGCAGGCTGCCCGCCCCCCGCAGCTCCAAATCCCGCATGGCGATGCGGAAGCCCGAGCCGAACTCCGTGTATTCCCGGATGGCCTCCAGGCGGCGCATGGCGATCTCGGTCAGCTCCCTGCCGGAGTGGTAGGTGAAATAGGCGCTGGCCCGGCGGGCGCTGCGCCCCACCCTGCCCCGGATCTGGTGTAGCTGGGCCAGGCCCAGGCGGTCGGCGTCCTCGATGATCAAGGTGTTCACGTTGGGGATGTCGATGCCCGTCTCGATGATGGTGGTGCACACCAGCACGTCGATCTCGCCTTCCAACTGCCGCCGCCAGATGTCGCTGAGCTCCTCCTCGCCCATCTGCCCGTGGGCCACCTCCACCCGGGCCTCGGGCAGCTGCTCCTTGATCTGCGCGGCCCGGCGCTCGATGGTCTCCACCCGGTTGTGGAGGTAATACACCTGCCCGCTGCGCCGCAGCTCCTGGCGCATGGCCTGGGCCAGCACCCCCATGTCGTGCTCCAGCACGTAGGTCTGCACGGGATAGCGGTCCTGGGGGGCCTCCTCCAGCACCGACATGTCCCGGATGTCCGACATGGCCATATTCAGCGTGCGGGGGATGGGGGTGGCGGTGAGGGTGAGCACGTCCACGGCGGGGTAGCGCTCCTTGAGCTTCTCCTTCTGCGCCACGCCGAAGCGCTGCTCCTCGTCCACGACGATGAGGCCCAGGTCCTTGAATTCGATGCCCTTGGAAAGCAGGCGGTGCGTGCCCACGACGATGTCGATATTGCCCCGCTTGAGCCCTGTCAGGATGCGCTTGGTGTCCGTGGGCGAAACGAAGCGCGAGAGCATGGCCGCCTCGATGGGGAAGCCCTCGAAGCGCCGCTGGATGGTCTGGGTATGCTGGAAGGCGAGGATCGTGGTGGGGACCAGGATGGCGCACTGCTTGTCCCCCGCCGCGCATTTGAAGGCGGCGCGCAGGGCCACCTCCGTCTTGCCGAAGCCCACGTCGCCGCACAGCAGGCGGTCCATGGGGTGCGGGCGCTCCATGTCGCGCTTGATCTCGTCGATGCAGCGCAGCTGGTCGGCGGTCTCCTCGAACTCGAAGCGCCGCTCGAAGTCGTTTTGCATGTCGATATCCGGCGAAAAGGCGTAGCCCTTGACCTTCATGCGCTGGGCGTAGAGCGCCGTGAGCTCCCGGGCCAGGTCCTTCGCCGATTCCGCCGCGCGGCTCTTGGCCTTCTGCCACTCCTTGCCGCCCAGCCGGTTGAGCTTGACGATCCCCTCGTTCTTGGGCCCTACGTACTTCGTCACCTGGTCCAGCTGCGTCACGGGGAGGTAGAGCATGTCGCCCTTGCTGTAGCGGATCTGGATGTAGTCCTTCTCGGCCCCGCCCGCGTTCATGGCGGCGATGCCCTCGAAGATGCCCACCCCGTGGGCCTTGTGCACCACGTAGTCGCCCTTTTTCAGTTCCGAAAGGGAATGGAAGGCGTTCTTGGCCTGCTTGTAGCCCTTCGCGTCCTGGCGCTTGCCCCTGGCCGCGGTGCGCGCCCCGAAGGTGATGAGCGTGCACTTCTCAAGGGGGTATTCCGCCCCGGCGGAGAGCGCCCCGGGCATGGTGACGAAGATCCCCCTGGGGAAGGCCGCGGGCGGCACGGGGCAGTAGAGGGCGGGCAGCCCTTCGGCGCCCAGGTCCTCCGCCAGGGTTTTGGCCGCCCGGTCCGTCCCGGCGAAGACGACGCAGCTGAAATCCCTGCGGCCTTTCAGGTGGCCGATGTCTTCCAGCAGCAAATCGAGGAGCCCGTTCCAGGGGCTGAGCTGGCGCGCGCTGATGCTGACCAGGTCGCGCACCGGCGTATCGAACCCGCCCCGGGGCAGGTTGTCCATATAGATCACGCCGCGCTGCCGGGCGGTTTCCAGCAGCTCCTGCCAGCGCAGGCTGAAGTGCTCCAGGCCGGCGCACAGGACGCCCTCCTCCACGTAGCCCTTCAAATCCTCCAGCCACAGCTTCTCGCTGCCCGCGGCGTGCTCGCGCAAATTGAAGCTTTCGCTGAACACCAGCAGGCCGTCCCGCTCCAGGTACTCCAGGACGGTGCAGCCCTCCGGGTAAATCAGGGGCAGGTAGCGGTCGATGGACTCCGGGCGCAGGCCCTCGCGCAGCAGCGCGATATCCCGCTGCAAAGACGCCTTCATCTTCACGGCGCCCCTGCCGCGCACCATGGCGTAAAAATTCTCCACCAGGGCCAGCAGGGCCCCGGTGCTCTCGGGCACGATTTCGTTGGCAGGGATGACCCGCAGCGCGTTGACGGGCTCCACGCGCCGCTGGCTTTCCAGGTCAAAGTACGCCAGGGTGTCCACGGTGGTGTCCCAGAATTCCAGGCGGACCGGTAGCTCGCACTGCGGCGAGAACAGGTCCAGTATGCCGCCGCGCAGGGCGAACTGGCCGGGGCCCTCCACCTGGGGCGCGCGCACGTAGCCCGCGTGCAAAAGCTTGTCTACCAAGGTGTCCACGGGGATTTCGTCCCCGGGCTTCAGCGTAAAGCACCGCGCGGCCAGGGTGTCCGGCGGCACGGTGCGCTGCATGGCGGCTTCCACGGAGCACACCAGCACGTCACAGCGCTTTTGCTGCATGGCGTCCAGGGCCGCCAGCCGGGCGTGCTCGTACTCCCGCGAGCGCACCTCCGCGGGCCGCAGCGCCAGGTCCCGCGCGGGGTATAATACGGCTTTGACCCCGAACGCCAGGAGGTCGTCGCGCAGGCGCGTGGCCTGGGGCTCGTCGGGGGCCACCACCAGGGCCCGGCGGGGCAGGCTTTCGCACAGCGCGCACAGCAGGTGCGCCTTGTGCACCGGGGAAAGCCCAAGAACACCCATGGGCAACTTGTGCCCGCGGATGTCCGTGAGGAGGGTATGGAATTCGGGGGAGTCCTGCCAGAGAATGGAAAAACAGGACATGTGTTAGACCTTAGATGTTAGACTTTAGACCCTAGAAAGGCACAGGGCATCAAGGGAACAGCCACGAGAACAGCGGCGTAAGAAGGTTCGCTAGCCAGGGGAACGACGCAAGGAGGGAATCATAATTCTCTATCCACCCAAACTCCAGCGGCGCTATCACGAAAAACCCCAAGATTTGCTTGACCGTTGGCGGGTCTATTAATAAGCCAACAGCGACGAGGGGGAGAAGGACAGGCGACAAAAGCAGCAGCAAGGGCAGGAGGAAGAGGATGGTTACGGAGCCCATGGGTTATGCCTCCTTCGCCGCGACCTCTACCAGGCCCTTGGCCAGGCCCGCGATGCCCTGGATCTCGCTGGGGATGATGATCTTGGTGGCCTTGCCGTCGGCGGCCCGGGCGAAAGTTTCGAGGGCCTGCAGGGTGAGGTACTCCTGGGCGGGGGCCGCCAGGTTGATCAGGCGGATGGCCTCGGCCCGGGCGCGCTGCACGTTGAGGATCGCCTCGGCCTCGCCCTCGGCCTGGCGGATCTTGGCCTCCTTGTCCGCCTCGGCGCGCAGGATCATGGACTGCTTCTGGCCTTCGGCCTCGGTGATCTGGCGCTCCTTCTCGCCCTGCGCCTGGGTAATCTTAGCCTCTTTCTCTCCTTCTGCGCGCAGGATTGTCTCGCGCTTCTCGCGCTCGGCGCGCATCTGCTTTTCCATGGCCACCCGGATGCCCTCCGGCGGGATGATGCTCTTGAGCTCCACGCGGTTGACCTTGATGCCCCAGGGGTCGGTGGCCTCGTCGATGATGACGCGGATTTTCGCGTTGATGGTGTCGCGGGAGGTCAGGGTGCTGTCGAGGTCCAGGTCGCCGACGATGTTGCGCAGGGTGGTGGCCGTCAGGCTCTCGATGGCCATCAGCGGGCGTTCCACGCCGTAGGCGTAGAGCATGGGGTCGGTGATCTGGAAGAACACGATGGTGTCGATCTGCATGGTGACGTTGTCCTTCGTGATCACCGGCTGGGGCGGGAAGTCGGCCACCTGCTCCTTGAGGGTCACAGGCTTGGCGATGCGCTCGATGAAGGGGATTTTCACGTGCAGGCCGGTCTGCCAGGTCTCCTTGTAGGAGCCGAAGCGCTCGATGACGTAGGCCATGGACTGGGGCACGATTTTGATGTTCGCGATCACGACGATGATCAGGATGACCGCCAGGGTGCAGATAACAATGATAGGACCCATGGAACTCACTCCCATTCTAAAAAAATTTTGATCTCAGGTGTTGGACGCGGGGTAGGAAACGAGCATCTTCACCCCCTGGATGGCGACGGTCCGGATGGATTCCCCCGCCGGGATGACGGTATCATCCGTGGAGCGGGCCGACCAGGTCTGGCCGTCCACCTTGATGAGCCCCGTGCCCTTGAGGTTGTCGATCTCCTCCAGGACCTCGGCGGTGCAGCCCACGCAGCGGTCGGCGTTGGTGGGCTGCGCTTTTTTGCGCTGCAGATGGCGCACCAGGGGCCGGGTCGCAAGCAGGCTGACGGCCGTCACCAGCACGAAGAGCACGATCTGCCACCAGACGCTGACCCCGAACAGGCTGGCGAGGATGGCCGCCATGGCCCCCACCGCGAACCACACGGAGAAAAGCTGTAACGTGAGCCCCTCCAAAACCAGGGTGCCGGCAAACAGCGCGAGCCAGATGATCCAAGTCTTTTCCATACTACACACACCTCCTTATAGCCATTGTATCATACGCGGGCGGGGAATACAATAGCCAAAGGCAAAAAAATATTTGCCTTGGCAAAAAAATTTGCAGGCAAAACTGGGAGGATTTATACCGAGAGGCCCACCGCGATGGTCAGCGGCATGGTGATCACCGAGAGGATGCTGATGAGGGCCACCACCTGGGCGGCATAGCCCGCGTCGCGGCCATGGCGGGCGGCAAACACCACCGTGTTGTTGGCGCTGGGGGCCGAGGCCGAAATCAGCAGGGCGTGCAGCAGTGGGCCGCGGATCCCGAACAGCAAAAGCGCGCCCATCACCGCGGCAGGGATGGCTAGCAGCTTGAGAAATGCCGCCAGGATTATCTTTTTGCTGCGCAGGAGGGAGGAGAAACGCGTGCGGGAAAGATAGGCCCCGAACATGAGCATGGCCAGGGGGGTGTTCATGGAGGCTACGCTCGCAATGGGCTGCTTGAGAAGCTCCGGGACGGGCACGCGCAACAGGAACAGGGGCAGGCCGATGGATACCGAAATTACACCGGCGTTCAGGATTAACCTACGCCAAAGAGGAGGCAGGGGGGAGGAGGCAGGGGGCAGGGGAGCGCTTGCGCGCAGGTGGGGGATTCCTCCCGACATGACGAATTCGCCATGGGTGAAGCAGAAGAGCTGGAAGGCCAGGATGACTACCGAACAGTAGAATACGCCTTGGGAACCGACCATGGCCTGGGCAAGGGGGAGAGCCATGTAGCCGCAATTGCCGTAGATTGCAGCGTAATGCAGGATGGGGTCGGTTTCGGGGGATAATGGGCGGCGGAAGAAGGGTTCGCTGAAGGCGATGCCAGCTGTGTGCAATAACAGGCCGCAGGCGAGGGAGATTCCTAGGCCGCGCACCGCCGCTGGCGAATACTCCATCTCCAGGAAGGAGCGCAGGATGACGCAGGGGGTCACTACGTATAGCAGGAGGGGGGTGCACAGGCGCGCCGCTTGCTCGCGGAACCAGGAAAGGCGCTCCGCCGCAAGGCCTAGGCAGGCTACCACGTAGAGCATGATGATTTGGCGCAGCGCGAGCAGCGTGTTGGTGAGGAAAAATTGCATTTATGTTTATTCTCTTCCTATTAAAATTAAAAATAAGGGCGTTGGGGACACCCCCCTGCGGACGCCAGGCACAATATATTGTACCTCACCCCGCGCTTTTTGTCAATTTAAACTTCATGTGCTGTTTTTTTCCACGCCCGGCGCGCTTCTGCCTCTTTCTGTTAGCACCCATTTAATATTTCTTCAAAAAAATTCAAAAAAGGCTTGACAACCCCGAGCGCTTATGCTATACTAAGCCTACCCCAATATTTATTTGAAGGAGGCAACTTAAGCATGAAGAAATTCCTCGGCATTCTCTTGGCAGCCATCATGGCATTCGGTGTGTTCGCCATGTCCGCAAGCGCCTACGACCCGACCGCGATGCTGGCCCGCAAGGCGCTGATTGAGGTGTCTAGCACTAGGGGCGGAGAGGGCCCTTGGAAGGTAGACAACCTGAGTGCAGCCGGTAACATGTATGGCTATGCTACGGGTGCAAACCTTGTAGTTGGCGACATCCTTACGGCTACCCTCAGCGGGATTGATGTGAGCGGTATAACGGTGTCGTGCTTCTGGTTCGCATCAAAAAACCCGCTGGACTACGACAAAATCGACACTGTGGCCACACTGCTGAAAAAGTGCGATCCTGACTGCAGGGAGAGTTCTTTCGAAATCGGGCCTGAGCTTGAAGACTACTATATCGGTGTGGTCTTCGCGTGGGATGCCAACAACGACAAAAAGTTCGATGCGGGCGACACAGCTGTTGCTGCGTATGGCTTCTTCTCGAACAAGGTCGTGCGTCAAGCTTGGTTCGACTGGGTTGTTCAGTACTACCTGCCGGTCCTCAAGGCGATCGAAATGGCCGATCTGGCTGACCTCGAGTGGATTTCGTACACGCCCGTTCCCATGGCCATCCTCTCGCCTATCCCCTACGCAACGGTGAACGGCGATGACGAAGAGCTGCAAGGCCTTCTGGACGCCGCGCGCGATGCCTACAGAGCAGTCAGCACTTCCGCCACCAACGATGGTTCTTGGGATCCCGCAGGGGTTCCCTATGTCTTCCCCGGAATCAACTCTACCTGCGCTCACTATGTGGATAAGAGATATTGGGACGCACCAGTAGGGAAAACCACCAAAGATCCCAGCGCAACTACTAAGACACTAGAGTTGGCGTTCAAAAGGGCGGTTGAGGCCCTGATCAAAGGCTACGAGAACAAGACTCGCGCCCAAGGGGCTGTCAACAGCGCCATCGCCAGCGCGGAAGCGATGTTTGGCCTCCTGAAAGCAGTTGATCTCGATGCGCTGACCCAGGAGAATCGGGTCAAAGTGTTGAACAGGATCGACTGGCTGAACGAGGAGATTCGTTGGGCCAAGCAGGAGAACAGGCTCTTCGACACGTACACGAAAGACGTCTTCGATCGCTTTGACTTCTGGCCCACCACCATCTCCCCCGGCCCTTCATCGACTGACCCTCCCGTCATCACTCCTTACGGCCTTGGTTGGGCGATTCCTAACGCAGATCCTCTCGCTCCCGTGGACGTGCAAATCGTGGTAGGCGCATCGAGTTGGTTAAAGGCCACTGGCGTGACCACCGGCTCCCCGATGTACTATGTCGCCGACAGGCTGGTTGCTGATATCAACCTCGTGATCGACTGGTATGCGTCGGACGCCGAAATGCTGCGTGCGATGCTGAACGCCGGCACGATTGCCGCCGACAAGGCCCTGCAGGAAGCCCTGGATGCTGCCAACGCAGCCCTGGCAAACAAGGATGCTGAGAAGCAAGCCGCTCTGGACGCAGCCGCAAAGGAAGCCCAGGCTGCAAAAGACGCGCTGCAGAAGCAAATCGACGACCTCAAGAAGGAACTGGAGAAAGTCAAGACCGAAGGCAAAGACGGGATCTACGAGTGGGCTGCTGGCCTCCTGGGCCAGCGTGGTATCCCCGCTGCCATCCTGACCTTCATCGTGCGCTACATCGGCTTCGGCTGGCTGTGGAGCGACCTGCTGCACCTGGCAATGGTCAGTGTCTGAGGACCCTGCCTAGAAACTAACTAACTAAACGCGCGGCCCGCCCTGGTCACAGCCGGGGCGGGTTTTTTGCGCGCGCGGCTATTCTTCCATCTGCCTGCCCAGGAACGACGCGGCCACCTGTATGAGCTTGACCTCGGTTTGTGTGGGCATGGCGCCGTTCTCGGCCATGAGCATGATCACGCAGCCTGAAACGTCCCCCCCGCCGATGATGGGGCAAGCCACTGCGGCGTCGCGTTCGAGGCCCTCCACGGGGCGCAGCAGCTCGCCGCCCGGCGCCGCGGTGAAGCCGGTGCGGTTCTCGATGATCGTTTCGAGGGAGCTGGTGACCCTGCGGTCGATGGCCTCTTTTTTCGAAAGCCCGGCGCAGGCGATGACGCGGTCGCGGTCGGTGATCAAAATGGGCAAATTCGTGCCCCGGAAGAGCACCTCGGCATAGGGCCGCGTGGTAGCGGAAAGCTCGCCCACGGGCGAATATTTCTTGAATATGACCTCCCCGTCCGCATCGGTGAAGATTTCGAGGGGGTCTCCGCTGCTGACAACATGGATACCTAGGATTTTGTCCTTGCGATTGCGCGATGACTGGGTGATTCTTTCCTCGGGTAGCTCCCCTGATAGCAAGAGCGCGTCGATGTCGCTCTTGAGATGAATTTCGATGTGGTCCTCGTAGACCACGATTTTGTCCAGGATGAATTCCAGGTCGGTCTTGTCCAGCTTTTCCTTGTTTAGGATGTCATCGAAGATATCCAGGGCCGTCTTGGCGATGCGATTGACCCGGATAACCATGTTCCTTCGATCCGAGGTAAGCTCGAGCTGGTTTTGCAGGCCGTCTATCCTGTCGGCCAGCTCGTCGAGCATCTCGCGGTACATCTCGTCTATCGCAGTTTCGCGGTCGGGGTTTCGCAGCAGCTCTTTGGCCTGCTGCCGGGCGAGGATTTTCATCTCCTGGCGGGCATCGTCAATCTGCCGCTGCAACAGCTCGAGGGAAGTCGTGTTCTCTTTCACTGCTGTCTGCTCATCCCGCAGTGAGGCGTTGAGCTTGTCGATCATGTCGGCCGAGTTGTCCCGTACCCGCCGCACGTAGCTTTTTAGCAGGCTGTCGAGGACGTCCACGCGAGTGTGATGGGAGGTGCAGCCCTTCGTGCCACGCGAGTGATACGTCCCACAGGTGTAGGCGGGGCGCAGGTCGCGGCGGCTCATGGCGAACATGGGGCTGCCGCAGTCGCCGCACCAGATGAAGCCGGAGTAGACATTGTCGTTTTTCTTCACGCCCCGGTAGTGGGTCGTGGAGCGCTTTTTCAGCAGCTCCTGCGTGACAGCGAAGGTGCGGAAGTCGATGATGGCCTCGTGGTGGTTCTCGAAGACAACGTGCTCCATCCCGTCGGTTTTCACGTCCACGCCGTTGATCTTCTTGCGCTTGTATTTGCCCTGCCGCAGGGTTCCGATGTAAAAATCGTTGACAAGGATTTCGGAGATGGTGATGATGCTCCACGTATGCCTGGGTTGGAGCTTGCACTCCTCGCCGCGGGCTTCCTTGCGGGCGCGCTCAACCGCGCGGGGGGTGGGGATGTGCAGCTCCGTCAGGTGATTGGCGATTTTCTTATAGCCGTCGCCCTCATTGTAGAGGCGAAAAATCTCGCGCACGATATCGGCGGCGGGCTCGTCCACCTCGAATTTCATCGTCTTACTGTTGGTGATCACGTAGCCGTAGGGCACCGAGCAAATCCACTTGCCCTCGCTCTGCCTGCGCTGAATGACCGACTTGACTTTTTTGCTGGTGTCGGTGACAGGCATCTCATTGATCAGGAAGCGGAACTGGATGGCGGTCCAGTCGTCGTAGGTCGGGTAGTCGATGCTGTCGCCGATGGCGATGATGCGCAGGCCGGCATCGCGCAGGTCTTCGAGTTCGACCAGACCCTTACTGTTGCGGCGCGAAAAGCGCGAGAAATCTTTGACGATGAGGATATCGTAGGTCATGTCGAGGAGCCGGGGACGCAGCCGCTGGTAGCCCTCGCGCTGCTCAAATGTGTAGCCTGAACGGTCGCGATCTTCGTAGAAATCCAGCCGCGAGCCCGGGAATTTCTTCGCCACGAAGTCCTCGATGATGGAGCGCTGGTTCTCAATGGAGGTGTTTTCCCGGTCGAGCTCCTCGTCCACCGAGATGCGGCAGTAGCCCGCGATGGCGCATTTGGGTTGCAGAGATGATCACCTCTATTCTTTCTTGCTGATAATATTGTATCACAAGACGAGGGAGAAAGCAAGTGGTAAATGAAATAAAAACCGACGCTTGACATCCCGATAAAGATATAGTATAATCGCTATGAAAAGGGGGCAGTTTCCCGAGTTTCAAAAAGGAAACCGAAAAAAAGCTGTAAGAAACCGCGAAATATCGCGGTTTTTGCTTGACAAAGGGCCTTGAAAAGTGGTATAATATTGTTGGTTGGCACGCACTGCAAAAGGGGGCTTGAAATGTTTGTTGAGTGTGCATATTCCAAGGTGCGCGCGCCATATTTGCGCGTTTGCGAAGGCTATCGGGAGACAAAGGACGGCATCACAAAAGTCAAAAAGCGGATC
>Ga0268262_10006323_pt1 | contig 11411 bp, 9 predicted proteins | sample TergutNc150P3_FD_190354 | JGI IMG/M metagenome (GOLD analysis project Ga0268262, IMG submission 190354) | Nasutitermes corniger P3 segment gut microbial community from laboratory colony in Florida, USA - Nc150 P3 (SPAdes) (version 2) | ecosystem: Host-associated > Arthropoda: Insects > Digestive...
TCTCGCCGGGACATCTTCTTCCTGTATGGCAGAACCCGCAATACCAACTGACTCTCGCCAACGCTTTAAAATGGTGCGGCGGTAAATAATTTTAAGGTGAGTTGTATATGCCAAGCGTAATAATAACCGGAGCTGACAGAGGATTAGGGCTTTCTCTGTGCAAAGAATATCTGAACCGCGGATGGATAGTTTTTGCGGGAAAATATTTAAACGACTATTGTTTGCTGGATGATGAAGCGAAAAAGAACCACAATCTGCATATAGTTAAATTGGATATGGGCTGTGCGGACAGCATAGCCGCCGTAAAAGATCATTTGTTTAATGTAACGGATTCTCTGGATATGCTAATCTCCAATGCGGCGTTAATGGGTCATGTGCAATGCAATTTATATGAGTCTCCAATGAATCTGGAAGAGGCGTGGAATTCATTTCGGGTCAATGCCTTGGGTCCAGTTTGCCTTGTAGAAAATCTTTTACCGCTATTGGATCAGGGAAATATGAAACGGCTTTGCTTTGTATCAAGCGAAGTGTCATGCATTGTGTTGATGAAACATCGGGGCGACAGCCCATACCCGTATCCCATGAGCAAGGCATCCCTAAACATGGGCGTGCGTATACTGCATAATCAATTATATTCACAGGGTTACACTTTCCGCCTGTTCCATCCCGGATGGATGAAACGGCGTATGCAGGACGGATCATTGTCCGAAGAAGCTATGTATGATCCTGATTATATCGGAGATATAGCGGCAAAATATTTTGAAACGCCGTTACGCGACGAACACCGTCTTGTGATGGTAGATTATTCAGGCTACGAATGGACATATTGAGGCTGTGATATGAAAAAGACCGCGCTTGTTACAAGTTTAAATACAGTTTTTGGCGAAAAGCTTGCCGCAATATTCGCCCGTGAAGGGTTCCAAGTTTTCGCTTTAGGCGATAAACAAATAGAAAAAGTTACGCTTTTACCTGCTGACCCATACGAAGCGGCGGCGGCGTTAAAAAATAAAACAGATAAACTTGATTTTTTATTAGACACTACCGATGTTTGTTCTCCAAAAGATATTTTTACTGTACGAGACGGCATAGACACAGAAGTGATAGAGCAGGCGTACCGTCAAAATGTGCTGACCAGCATGGCTTTGCTGGAGGCTTTTCTGCCCTTGCTTGACAAAGGCGAGGGCAAACGCCTTTTTTATCTGACTTGCGCAGAGGCGTCGATTAATGAAACTCGCCGTATTGATCATTTCGCTTACAATATGAGTAAAGCGGCTCTTCATCAATTTATACAAATGACACGTAACAAACTTGCTCCCAAAGGATATACATTCCGCGTGTTCGATCCCATGGATAAAGAAATCTCGCCGGAAGCGGCGGCGGAGAGCGCATATAACTACATTACTAGAAGACGGGGTACGGAGAATCACGATCCCCTGCGGGACGATGAAGATAACCTTGTGTTCCGTGACGCTGAGGGCAGACAGCATTCTTGGTAAGTGAAACGGTAAGTTTGGCTGCTGTATCTTAATTACTCCGCCTGCCATTTTGCCCCGATTATCCCCTGCCAAGTTCCTTAATACTGATATTCGGGTGGCAATATCCCCGCGTGCCGAATTTTACGCGTCCGAACTGAATGGCGCGTGATGGGCAAATGTCGATGCAAGCGACGCAATGTTCGCATTTGCCGCTGAATACAGGACGTTTTTCCTTTATTTCAATAGCGGCAACAGGACAGATTTTTTCGCAGACGCCGCATCCGTTGCATTTATCGTTTATTTTGTAATGCTTGTAAAATATTTTTACTCCGAATGAAAAAAGAAAAGAAATAAAGGCAGAAAGCGGACGGAAGGGATTAATTTTATTTGTACGCCTTTCAATCACATAACGCGCTGATTTTTCGGTGGCTTCTTCCTGCATGGAAACCCGTTTTGCAATATTCTTATCGTTGGGCGGACCAAAAATAGAAATATAGTTTTCCGCCGCGGGAATTTTCCCAAAGTAAAGCGAGGCTATTTTTTTCTTTTTTAAAATTCCGTATAATTGCGCCTGCGTTCCGCCGGGATCGGAGCCATAGGTTACAAACGCCGCCAGATACGGAGTTTTAAAAACAGCTTTTTTTGCAAAACGGCTGACTATCAACGGCAGTCCGTAGGCATACGAAGGGTAAACAAATATCACCGCCTGCGCGTCGATAATTATTTCGTTTTTTTCAGCTTCAATGCCGATATTATGCAGTTCGCAAGGTTCGCCGATTATAGACGCTATTTTTTTTGCAGACCATAAACTGTTGCCGGTTCCGCTGAAGTAATATATTTTTGTCAATTGTTATTCATCCTTATTAAAAAATCAAAACATTCCGTTTTCTTCGCGCCTTAAATCACAGGATTATCAACTTCGATTTTATCGACCTTCTGGAAAGGGGCGAGAGTAGAAACCATGCGCACTACAGATGAAGATTTATTAATCACATAATGAACCTCTTTTGGTTCTATGTGGATTAACTGCCCCTGATTCAAAGTGTGCGCCGTCCCGTCCACGACGATGGTAACGCTTCCCTCAAGGATAAAAAAATTTTCTTCCATCACCTCGTGGTAATGGGCGCGGAAATCCTGACCGGGCATAAATTGCACCAACGCGAAATTACTCCGAGGTCCTTGCATGAGGTACTTGGGTCCTGAGTCCCCAAATCGGTATTCCTTGTCTTTTTCGTCTACTATGAACATATTGTCCTCCTTAAAAATAAATTATCGTGTAATTACATCCCCGGCGCAAGCCACATATATTTAGTTATCTTTTCATCGCTAAGCCGCAACTGCGGCGCGTATGCCGCTTTCCAGTTCTCAAACGCTTTTTCATAGATTCCCTTATTCTCCTTGTTAGGTGAAAATATTTTTTCTGTTTTTGCCAGTTTGCGGGCGGTTTCCTTAACGTCGGTATACAGCCCTATGCCTTTGCCAGCCATTATGGCGGCTCCCAGCGCGGTGGCTTCTTTCACTACGGGGACTTCCACCGGAACGCCGAGCACGTCAGCCAGTATCTGAGACCACAGACCGCTCTTTGAAGCTCCGCCTGCGAAGACGATTTTTTCAGGGCGGTTGCCGGTTGCCGCTTCCACAAGCCGAAGATGCCCCAGCGTTACAAGGGCTGTGTTTTCCATGATTGCGCGGTAAAACGTAATCTTGTTGAATTTTTCAGGGTTAAGCTCGAAGTTCATAAAGCCGGGGGCGGCGTGTTTCCAGTTGATGTAGTTCATTACGTCGGAGAATGAGCAGATCATGCCGTAACTGCCTGCCGGAATGTCAGCCGCCGCCTTGTCCATGATTGCGTATGGGTCGGTGTGCTGTTCGGCGGCTATGCGTTTTTCTTCAGCGCAGAAAGCGTCCCTGTACCATCGCATAACAAGTCCCGGATTGAAGGCAAGCGCCTCGTATTGCCACAGGCTGTCAATCGCGTGGCAGTTTACCCTCACGTCGCATTTAGGGGAACATTTGCCCGTAACGGTATTGTATTCGTACTGCCAAAAACTTCCGCCAAAAACTACCGCTTCGTTAGAGTCAACTACCCCGACGCCGACAGTGCCGAGCTGGCAGTCGCCGCCGCCTGCGACAAGGGGAGTGCCTTCAAGAAGCCCTGTTTGTTCCGCGCCTGTTTTGGATACTTTCGCGGCGGCAGTTCCGCACTCAATTACGTCGGGGAAAATATCATCGCGCAAGCCGCAGCGTCGGGCTATGCTTTTGTCCCATGTTCTTGTTTTAAGATCGAAAAGCCCTGTGGTCGAACCGTTGCTGGGGTCAACCGCAAGCGCGCCTGAAAGTTTGAAGATAATCCAATCATTGAACATTCCGATATGCGCCATTTTACCGTACACATCGGGGATTTTGTTCTTTACCCACAACAGACGCGGCAACGCTCCAAGCGCGAAAGTTTGACCTGATTCCATGTACAGTTCCCTTTCAAGATTCGGGTCAATGCGTTTTAGCTGGGCTACTTCGTCTCCCGCGCGCGCGTCAACATTGGCGCACGCCCATATTTCCTCTCCAGCCGCGTCATAAAGAACGATTCCTTCCCTCATGCATGTGCTGGACAGCGCGGCTATTTGTTCAGGCTTAATGCCGGTTTCCGTCATGACTTCTTTAATGCAGGAACGGGTAATGTCCCAGTTGGTTTTCCAGTCAAAGTCCATACTGCCCGGATACCGGGGGTCTTCCTTATGCCTCCATTCTTTTTGAACACAGCCTGTTTGGTTGCCGTTGCCATCAAAAATAACGGCGCGGACGCTTCCTGTTCCCGCATCGACCGCCATCAAATATTCGCCGGACATAACTTCCCCCTTTTTATTTCTATAACTTTATCATATAATTTGATTTTATATAACATGGAGGATAATTATGGCAGATACAGAAGGGACCAAAGTAGAAAAAAATTACCACGTTGACGTGCCTTTTAAGACAACGGGAATTTTCATGTAAAGGGCGCGGCGAATCTTGACTGGGGCATGAAAAAGCATTTAACCAATATTTTCAATCCCAAAAGCGGCAACACGGTAATGTTCGCTTTTGATCACGGTTATTTCATGGGCTCCGTATCCGGTCTTGAACGGCTGGACATTCTTATTCCGCAATTAATCGATCATATTGACGTGCTGATGGCGACGCGCGGCGCGCTTAGAACCTGCGTTAAGCCTAATTTCAGAAAAGGAATCGCCCTGCGCGCGTCCGCCGGTTCGTCAATGATAAACGACGACTTAAGCCATGAGCTTGTCTCGGTTGATATTGAAGACGCTATCCGCATGAACGCGGATTGTCTGGCGGTTCAGACTTTTATCGGCGCGGACGGTCAGCTTGAAAGTATCGATAATCTTTCCAAAGTGATCAACGCAGGCGCGCGTTACAGCATACCTACTTTGGGCGTTATCGCCGTTGGGAAAAACATGGAACGGACAGACCAGTACTTTAAACTGGCGACCCGCATTGTGGCGGAGCTTGGCGCGAACATCGTAAAAACTTACTACTGCGACAAGTTCGAGGAAATTGTCGCCGCGTGCCCTGTTCCCATTGTTGTAGCCGGCGGCAAAAAACTGCCTGAAAAGGACGCGCTTACAATGGCATACCAGTCTATGCAAGGCGGCGCGCGCGGACTGGATATGGGCAGAAATATTTTCCAAAGTTACCATCCCGCGGAAATGGCGGACGCTATCGGAAAAATTGTACATAACAAATACACCGACAAAGAAGCGTGGGAGTATTATATCGATAAGACAAAGGGTAAATAATAAAAATAATTCTACCACGAACCACACGAACAGGGAGCGAACCTAGAGAGCGGAGAGATTTACTACGGATATATGCGTTATAGACAGTTTAAGGATCAGGGGTTTTTGTCCGAATGTTTATCTTGAAATTTTAAGATTAAGATAACGAACATGAACCCTTAATTCTTTTCTCGTTTTACGAGTTTATCAGTTGTAGGCTAAAATCCTTCTCTGTTCGTATTGGTTCGTGTGGTTCGCGGTAGAATTCCTTTGGAAAATATTTTTACACATAAAAATCGCGTCCCTTGCCTGAGCGTATTTTTTCTATGTTCTCAACAGCTTTGCGCCGTATTGTTTCATTGGCGACATGAGGAATTTCTTTTTCTATAACGGCAAACGCTTTTTCCCTGAAAGCGTCGTCGCCGTAATCCATAGAATACTCGCTTAAAGTCATAAGAGCGTTGGGTAGGCACACATTGCCTACTTGCCCCGATTTTGCCAGCGACATAAAACGATCCCCCGTTCTTCCGCTGCGGTAACAGGCGGTGCAGAAACTCGGAATGTAGCCGTCGTCCATCAATTCCGAAATAATCGAGATCGCGCTTCTGTCGTCATTCACATGAAACTGCGGAATTGATTTTTCATTCAGTTGGCGAATTTTATAACCGCCAACCCCCGTGCTTGAACCCGCGCTTATCTGCGATATGCCGAAATGTAAAAGTTTTTTTCGCATTTCATGGCTTTCCCTTGTGGAGAGAATCATGCCCGTAAACGGAACGGCGATGCGGATGACAGCCACAACTTTGGCGAAAGTATCATCGTCTACCAGATGGGGAAAATCTTCTATATTCATTCCTTCCGCCCTGCAAAGACGCGGAACGGAAATTGTGTGAAAACCTGCGTTGAATTTCTTTTCCAAATGATCGTTATGCAAAAGTAATCCTAACACGTCAAAATAAGGATCGGCAAGCCCGAAAAGAACGCCGCCGCCTACGTCGTCAATTCCGGCCTCTTGCGCCCTGTCAAATGCCGTTAGGTGATACAAATAATCTTTCTTGGGGCCGGCCAGATGAACTTTATTGTAAGTGGGCTCGTGGTATGTTTCTTGAAAAAGAATATAAGTGCCGATTGCCGCGCTTTTAAGTTTGCGGTAGTTTTCGGCCGTAGTCGCCGCTATATTCACATTTACCCTGCGAATTTCGCCGTTCTCGAATTTCATGCCATAAATTGTTTTTATGCACTCGACAATATAATCAATAGGGCATTCTTTTTCATGTTCGCCGGCTTCAAGCGCAAGACGTTTATGCCCCATCATTTCCAATATCTTTACTTCTTCACGCAGTTCATCCATTGTAAGCTTGTGGCGGTTAAATTCGTGCCCGTGGTTAAAACTGCAATAGGCGCAGCGGTTTACGCAATAATCACTGACGTATAACGGAGCGAACATAACAATTCTGTTGCCGTAAATCCGTTTTTTTATGTTTCCCGCCACTTCAAAAATACGCTCAAGATGTTCGGGGTTTTTGTTTACCAAAAGAGCGGCAATCTCGCCGTGGGAAAGCGCCTCTCCGCGCTCCGCCTTGTCCAGCGACGAAATTATGCTCGCGTCGTCTGCAAATTTGGCGTTCTCCAATAAATCTTCAATGTATTTTTGATCAATAAAATTTTCACTCATTATTCTTCCTTATTGATTAATATCAATCATCGCTATACATCGCTCTAAAATTCCATTCATGTGGGCTATGACAGCGCCGTAATTTGTAAAAGGAATATTTTGTTCCTCGGTGTGTCTTCTGCGGTATTGCATTTCGCGTTCGTTCAGCATACACGCTCCGCAGTGAATGACAGCCTTGTAAGCCGACAAATCCTGAGGATAATCGCCGCCCGAACAAAAACTGAACTCAGGCTCTTTTTTGGAGTGGTTTTTAATCCAGCGCGGTAATTTTACAGTGCCGATGTCGTCGCATTGACGGTGATGGGTACAGCCTTCGCAGATAAGAATTTTATCGCCGTCCTGCAATGCGTCAAGGGCGGCTGCTCCTTTGACGGCAGTTTTTAGAAAACCCTTGTAACGGGCGAATAAGATCGAAAACGAAGTCAGCGGAATATCTTTCGGCACTACGGCGGAAACCTGCGCGAAAGCCTGAATGTCCGTAATTATGAGGGACGGTTTTTTGCCGATCTCGGAAAGCGTCTGCTGTAATTCGGTTTCTCTAACAGTGATTGCATTTGCGCCCGCTTCCAGAATGTCGCGTATCATTTGCTGTTGGGGAAGAATCAATCTGCCTTTAGGGGCGGCTTTATCAATTGGAATTACAAGAACTACAAAATCATTTGGTTTGATTAAATCGGCGACCAGTCTTTGTTCCGGTTCTTTTTCAAGCGTAAGCGCGGCAATTTTTTCTTTTAACTGATTGACGTTAAAACTCGTCTTCGCGCTTACAGGCAGAATTTCGCTTGAGGACGCCATCCCCAAAGAGTCGGTATTACATAATTCGCATTTATTAAGCGCGATAATATAGGGTATTTTCTTTTCATCAAAAATCCCCATTAACTCCGCTTCAACGGAAGAAAGGGCGGTGTCGGGCGGAAGCTCCCCGTCGAGGACAAGAACCGCAGTATCGGTTTTATTCAAAACTTGTTTAGCCCTGTTTACCCTCATTTCGCCAAGTTCGCCCTCATCGTCAAAACCCGGAGTGTCGATGATTACAACAGGTCCAAGGGGCAGTATCTCCATAGCTTTAAAAACCGGGTCCGTAGTCGTCCCTTTTTTATCGCTGACAATGGCTAAATTTTGCCCTGTTACGGCGTTTACAAGGCTGGATTTTCCGGCGTTTCTGCGCCCGAAAAACGCGATATGCGGACGGTTGGAAGACGGCGTTTCGTTCATGCTCATAATGCCATTATCTCAAATTATTCTGTAAATATAAAGGTATAAATTTTGCCGATAATATAATAATGATAAATTTGTTCTTTTTCTTAAAATTCAAATCCCAATTAAGGCGGACCAGACCGGATATTGTCCAGCAGATTGATGAATCCCTTGTACAAGCCATCAACGACGCCGGAGGGAAAATTACGGGAGACCGATTTGTAGTTTCCGCCGTTTTTAACGAAGACAAAATCGGTTTTTGGCTCGATATGTACATTTTAATAGAAAATTTAATAACAAATATCGAAAAATCAAACGAATTATTCGGATTTTCGCTTGTTATCAGCGGAAAACATCCGGATTCGCCGGAATTGCTGTGCCGTTTTTTAGCCGGAATAAACGGAGTTTTTGCGGACGATAAAGCCGCGAAAAGGTTAATTCCTTACGCTTTTTTTGAAAAGCCTTCCGATTGGCTTAAAAACGTAAAGAAACGAAAATACGGCTGCGGAAGTTATTTTAGAATAAATAAACTAAAAGTTTTTAAACGTCCGGCAGTAAATGACATGGAACTGCAAACCGCCGTAATTGACGTTTTTGAAAAGGCAAAAGGAAAAAACACGCTTTTAATTTGTCCGTTTTATTTTCAGATGCGCGCAGGAGCGTATGAATTTAACACTAATTTAAATAAGAATTTTCCGCCGTTGACCGTCTGTTTTGAAAGCATCGGGATTGGCTGTCTTATTGACATATGGTCGTCGAATATCCGCTCGTTAGTTGACGGACAGTCAACGGAAGAAATAGAAAATCTTTGGGAAGCCCTTATTCGCGAGCGTATTCGCGATGAAGTGTCTGAATATTTGGCGCGCTGCGTTAAACGGTATTTATACCTTATTATTAATCTTTATATTGAGATAGCCGGCAGGAAAAAACGCACTCCCGTTTTATTGCTTGAAAATGTTCATCTGGCTGAAAACAACTCAATTTCTTTATTGGCGGATACATTAGCTGAAATTAACCGGCAAAATAAAAATAAATTATTAGTTTTGGGAACAGGCGAGGACGGCATTTCACAAGATAAATTAAAACGATGGGAAGAAATTTTTAACGGCGTTAAAAATATTGATGAAGTTAAAGTTGACGCAATATATTATCCAAAACTTTCGATTGACCTATGGGAGATTGTTTATGCCGTATCGCTGTTCAGCCGTTATTTTTCTCCTGAACTTTTTCAGCGTCTTTTTGAAGAAGAAGGAAAAAATCCCGTAGTGATTTCTAAAGCTTTTTCCATACTTCATAGAATGGGCGTAATAGACAATCCTCAGGAACCGCGCCTTATGAATGGGCATTTTGAAGAACATGCCGCCAAAATTTTAAACGATAAAACAAAAAGAATAAAAGAAATTGCCTGCGTCCGTCTTTTGGACTGGTGCGCGAGAAGAAATTTAAACCCTTGTTTCCGTTTATTAACAATTATATCGGGGCTTGAGGGTAAAAAATATATTGACGACCTGCTGCTGTTAAAATCATTGTCGTCTGACATTGTAAATAACACGATCTCCGCGATAGAGACGGCTATGAACAGCGGGCAATTTGACGAAATGGTCAGCGCGAAAGCGGCGGCTATACGGCATATTTATAAAACGTCTAAAGCGTTAATTACAGGATTTGAGAAAGACATAGAAACAGTTTTTACCGAAAATCAACTGGACGCTTTAAGCGCGTTATGCGAACCTTTTCCAGTGCTTAAAGCGCAGATACTTGTCAATCACAGCGGCTATTATTTGGGACGGCACGATGAAAAAAACGCGGCGGAAAAGGCAAAAGAAGCTATTCTTCTTGGGCAGAGCAAAAATTCTTTCTGTCTTCCTCAGGGCTACCGTCTTTTTTCTCTTGTATGTTTATCCAAACAGCAGGTAAATGAAACAATTGAGTATTTAGGCTTCGCGCTTTCCAACGCGGAAAAAAACGGCAATTATCATGAGCTTGCCGTAGCCGCCTACTATGCCGCCGCCGCGCAATTCCTGCACGGTGACGTTTACCACGCCGCAGACCTTGCGTCAAAATCAATTAGACAGTCGCTTGTCGCAGGCCGCCCCGATTGGGCTGATCGTTCCCGTTTTTTGGAAGGGCGGATAGAATTTGATCTTGGGCATTACAAAAAAGCCCACGACATTTTTGAAAACCTGCTTAAAGAGCCTTACGGCGGAATGACGTGTGAAAAAGAAAATCTGATGGCGGCGTGGATTTATCGTTCTAAAATATATTTAGATGAAACAAATGTAAAAAAGCCGGAACCGGCGAACAACGACGCGGATTTATTTGAGATAGAAGCCGCGTTTTTATCAGGCGATTATCAAAAAGCCGTTGATCTTGCGTCTTCGCATAAGAATCCGTTTACGGAAGAAAATTTTCTTTACTCGGAGCAGGCGGACTGGCGCAGCGGTTTCGCGCAATGCGAACATTTGTATTTTACTCATGGGGAAATTCAAAGCAGAATGATTTCGATCTTTCATTCTCTATCGTTAAGCCGCCTGTCAAAAGAAGGGTGCGAAGAGGCGCTTCATGAAATTCAAAAAATACTCCGCGATGAAAAATTATGCGAAATGGACCCGTTGGACGCGTTTTATTTTTACGCAAAGTACCGTATCCTTGAAAAATCGGAAGCCAGCCTTGTGGACATGAGTACGGCCGTCAGCATGGCTTTTAAACGCCTTCAACGCCGCGCCGGGCGGATAGATGACATTGAGACTCGCCGTCAATATCTGAACGGTTCCCGTTGGAACCGAGAATTAAGCAAAGCCGCGAAAGAATTCAAGCTTATTTAAAGTAGGCACTATTGACATTTTTTTACGTTTTTTATATACTCATAAAAATTAGAATGGTTTTCTGGCGGCATAGCTCAGTTGGTAGAGCACACGGCTCATATCCGTTAGGTCATAGGTCCGAGTCCTATTGCCGCTAAAACACAAAACCACGGAGGGTAGGATAGCGGCTATTCCGCCTGGTTTGGGACCAGGATGTCGGGGGTTCAAATCCCCCCTCTCCGATATAATTATCACTAACTAAAAAATAAATAAAAATTGAAAAATCTTTTGCGTACCCGCTAAACGGGGGATTTGAACCGGAGCGTTCCCTGAGAAAATTCCAAGGCGAAGCCTTGCCGGAAAAAGTGCGGCGCATGGATGACGTCGCACCGCCGAATGGCGGTGCAGTAAATCATTCCTTTCGGCAAACGACCCGAAGGGGCGTATGCGCCGGGGAATGCGCAGGCGGGGGTGGAGTGAGCCG
>Ga0268262_10006324_pt1 | contig 11410 bp, 7 predicted proteins | sample TergutNc150P3_FD_190354 | JGI IMG/M metagenome (GOLD analysis project Ga0268262, IMG submission 190354) | Nasutitermes corniger P3 segment gut microbial community from laboratory colony in Florida, USA - Nc150 P3 (SPAdes) (version 2) | ecosystem: Host-associated > Arthropoda: Insects > Digestive...
CCCCCCCCCCATTAACTGACCGTTTTTTAAAGTATTCAATTAATTTTTACATACACTCCGCCCTTGAGGGCTGGTAATTTTAAGTAATTGCCAGTCCTTTTTTTGTCCTTTGGGAAAAAGAAGGGTTGGCAGAGGGAGAGATGCCTATGAAGAATGACATGTAAAAAAGTCTTTTAAGGATCATGTAATAGGATGTTGCCTTAATTCTAAGGGAATTGGGGGAACGAAAAGTAAAAATTTTAATTTTTTTAAGGAGAATAGTATGAAAAAGAAATTATTGTTCGGAATGACGGTGTTATTCATGATTATCGCCGTCATTTTTGTAGCTTGTCCGGGCGACAGTTCGTCGGATGACAACAGCAGTGACAGCAGCGACGACGGAACAAGTGATGAAAATCTGGATGTCATTACCGGCGGCGGTAAAGACGACGGAAAGGGCGGCATCTTATTGCTTCCGGGCGACGATGTCACACTGACTGTTAATGTGACCGAGAAGAATGTCAAGTATCAGTGGTTTATGACTTTTAAAGAACAGGGTGATGAAACTATCCCTAGCTACAAAGAAGGAAAATCCATCTACACAGAGGGACAACCCGTTAAGAACAAAACCAACGCAACCCTTAACTCTTACAAACTTGAACCTACTAAAAACGGCACTTATTTCTTACATGTGGAAGTAACCTACTATGATGAAGAAGACGGATCAATCGAATCAATCAAAGTAAGTAAGCTGGTAAAGATAGTGGTTACCGATGTTCCTCCGAACAGCACTATTGCGGCTAAACCGGTTCTTACCCTCCCGGCGAGCGCGCCGTATGTCGTAGGCACCCCTGAAGCTCAGGTGGCTGACCTTGTGGTAAGTGCTACGGTAACGGCGGAACAAAAGAATGGAACAAATGGAGTAATAAACTACGCCGTGGGAACAATCACATATATGTGGGGAAAGACAAAAGGCAGCGACGATGAGGCGGAAGTGATTGATGGAACAGCCGGGGAAAGAAGCACAGGGGAAACCTTTGAAGTAAAATACAAACCGGATGTTAGCGAGGTAGGCATAACTTATTATTATTTGAAGGTAATCAATACCATACCCAAAACTTCGGACGTTCCCGAGGGCTGGGACTCGCAATTTGAAAGAAGCCTTCCTCCTGCCAGAATTGATGTTGTGGCAAAGGCGCTGCCGCCAAAGATTACAAAACAACCTCCGCCTACCGAAGATAATTTATACGGCAATGCAAGCGCAACCTTGCGCCCTCTGACTGTAGAGGCGACATCGCTTGACGATGGAGATCTCTCTTGGCAGTGGTATAGAATTGACCCTATGGGAGAAGACCAAACCCCGGTTAGGGTTGGAATCGATAATCCAAGTTATACGCCTACACCGCCTACTCCTAATGTTGGTTCAGGCAGAAGTTTGTATTATTACTACTGTATAGTTACAAATACGCCACGCGCATTTAAAGATGAATTAGGAAGATTCGAGACTAAACAAACTGATACAGTGGGTGTCGGTATCGGCATATCTCCTGTAATACTGACCGGAATAACAATAACGCAGAAACGCTACGACGGAACTACAACCGCAACTTGGACTGGAACTCCTAGTTTACAGGGCGGAACCCCTAACGTAGGTATAGAACTAAACTCCGCTAATTTTAAAAATAAAGATGTTGGAAATAACATACCCGTCGAATTTGACTATGTGTTGACGGGCTCTGAAGCCAATAGATTTATTCTGAAAACGCCGGATTTTAAGGGGAATATAATCAAAGCCTATGGAGCCGGGGTAGCTGATGCGCCAACTGTAACTGGTACAACAACTAGTTTCAAAATTACCGTGAACAGGGTAGAATTTTTATCTAGCGCGACGCAAGTACAAAAAGACGAGCAGAGAATTGAATACGGAGCAAGCACTTTAAACAACAATCCGAATACAGCTATTTGGAGTGATACTACTGAAATTACCGGTTTAAAATCCAATACGTCTTATTATCTTTATGCCCGTACCAAAGGAAATGACAACTTCGAAACCGGAATTTCTAAAATGAGCACAGCAACCGTTACCACTGCTAAGGGATCCGAGATAGACGGTCCTGTAACCAGTGCGACACCCACGCACTACGGTTTGGAAAACATATCCCCGGTAAGTGTTACGTCTCTTTCTGTGACAGGGCAAGTAGCTGAATATGCGGTAAGCACATACAATAACTTGGCAAACAACACGGAAGCATTGAATAATTTGGCATGGACAACAGAAACGACCATTACCGGCTTAGAAAACGATACAGCTTATACTATTTATGCGCGCGCCCGGAAAAACGACGACTATGATAGCGGGACTGCTAAAGGGAGCAGCAGCGCTTTTAGGACATTACAACCAAGAGTAAGTTTTGTTTCCTATGATGAATTTGAAGAGGAAGATGTTGAACTTCTATTCAAAATAGTAACCAAAAACCAAAAGCTTTCTTTAAGTCCTGAACTGACGAATTATGTTAAGACTGGCTATGATTTAGACTATGTTTACACAGACAATGAAAGAACAATACCGTACGATCTTGATAAACCTGTAACCAAAAGTTTAACGCTTTACGTTAAATGGGTTTCCACAAGCTTAAAAGCTGGTAGGAGATCCAGCAAAGACATGGAATGGATAAAAGGCGGCTGGTTTATGATGGGGACGTCCGGAAACACAACTAAGGAAATACAGCACCGTGTAACATTGAGCGGTTTTTGGATGGGTAAGCATGAGGTAACGCAGGCACAGTGGCAGCTGGTAATGGGCAGCAATCCTAGCTATTTCCAAGATCAGATAAACGGAGAATACGAAACTCCTGGTAAACTGCCTGTGGAGATGGTAACATGGTATGATGCAGTAGAGTTCTGCAACAAATTGAGCGTTCGTCCTGAAGAAGGATTGGAGCCGGTATATACGATCACTAATAGAACACCGGCGACAGGGTATCCCATAACTAGTGCGACGGTAACGGTGGATTGGACAAAGAACGGATATAGATTACCGACAGAGGCGGAGTGGGAATATGCGTGCCGAGCCGAGACGACTGTTGCTTACAATTATCCTACCAACAATACTGGCACGGGTCCTAACCTTAACACTAATATAGGGTGGTATACCGGGAACTCCGGTCGGACAGTCATCAACACCTCTGGGAAGACGCATCAGGTGGGATTGAAGTCTGCCAATAAATGGGATTTGTATGACATGGCAGGAAACGTGGCTGAATGGTGCTGGGACTGGTATGCGGATAATTACGGCGTTGCCGGTATTAGTTCCAGTACCAGTTTGGTTAATCCTAAGGGACCAGATTCCGGCGGCATTCCTATGCCGGGCGCCAATCCAAAACAAGTACGTGTATTCCGTGGCGGATCTTGGGGTGGTTGGTGTGAGGGTAGTAGTGATATTCAGGAGACTAATAAGTCTAAGTTGCCTTCTAGCCATTTAGTGGAAACCTCTGATAATCTGAGGTCGGCTAGTCGTTCTGGCGGCTACGTATGTCAATATAAAAATTATGGAGGTTATGGAGGTTCTGATAATGAACTTTTTACAAGAGATATATTGTTTTACATAGAACTGTTTCGCGTTTATAATTTTATGGGCTTACGAGTTGTACGTCCCTGGTCGTCCATAGATGATGACTTAAATAACTAAAATAGCTCATCAGCAAAAGAGCTCTTTGCCCCTTTGCTGATGAGTTAAACTTTCCTGTTAGTAAACGGACATGATCCATTCCGCAGAAAGCAGGAAAGCGTTTTTATCTCCTTAGCGCCGTTAAGCAATTAGCGGCGCTATTTTTTTAGGAATTTTTAACCCCAATCCGCTCTTAATATCCTTCCTTTCTGGCAAAAATATCAAGAATAATTATTGTGGATTTATCTGCCACATCAAAGAGAACACGATAGTTACCGATACGCAAGCGATATAATCCTTTATATGCGCCTTGCAAGGTTTTAATATTTGGCATATCTTTTGTAAATTTTTTTAACATTTCTATTTTTCTTTTAATTAATGTTTTATGCGGTTCTGATATTTTCTTTATAGATTTTATTGCTCTATCTTGAATTTTCAGACAGTAAGACATCAAAGTTTACCTTGAACATCGTCCCAAGAAAACAGCTTATCTTTTTTTTGACGGTATTGTTTAATGGTTGCGTATTCGTCAGGATATGGATATTCGCTGTCCACATTTTTCATAAAATTTAGGTAACTGACAAAAGCAACTACCTGTTCCGATGCGGAATCCGGTAAAGAAGTAAGATACTTTTCTATAGTTTTAATTTTCGCTTTTTGCACAACCAGCCTCTAATATAAATATAACATAAAATTTAGAAAAAATAAATAGCTGTCCCTACAAGCCCCACCCGATAAATTCATCGTTTTCCATCAAATCATCCAGATTATAAGGCGTTTCCTGATACACATAATTCAGCCAGTTATTAAAAAATAAATTCGCGTGCGCGCGCCAGCGGACAACGGGCGGTTTTGAAGGATCGTTATCTGGATAATAATTTATCGGCGTTTCAATATGCAGACCTTTGGCGACGTCGCGTTTGTATTCCCTGTCCAGCGTCAGAGGGTCGTACTCCATGTGCCCTGTGACATAGATTTCCCTGCCGCCGCGCGCGGCAGCGATAAAAACCCCGGCTTGCGGAGTCTCGGATAAAATTGTCAGGCGTTTTTCCGCCGCTATTTTGTCCCTGTCGCTCGCGGTGTGCCGCGACTGGGGGGCAAGAAATTCATCGTCGAAACCGCGGAATAATAAATGCCGCTGATCTTTTACAGTGTGGGGAAAAACCCCGAATAATTTTTTATCCAGTTTGTACTTTGGAATACCGTACCTGCAATAAAGCCCGGCTTGCGCCCCCCAGCAGATGTGCAGACTGGAAAAAACATTTTTTTGCGAATATTCAATTATTTTTACAAGCTCGTCCCAGTAGTCAACTTCCTCAAAAGGCAGGGTTTCAACAGGCGCGCCCGTGATTATCAGCCCGTCAAAACGCACCTTCCGGCTCATAATTTCTTCGGCGCTTATGTAAAATTTCTCCAAATGCCCGGGCGGAGCGTTTTTTGACGTGTGGCTGCCCATATTCAGGAAGGTAATATCGATCTGCAGGGGGCTGTTGCCCAAAAGCCTTAAAAGCTGGATTTCCGTGTCTAATGTGGTGGGCATTAAGTTGATTATACCCACCCTTAGAGAGCGGATATCCTGGGATTCGGCGCGGTCTTCCGTCATGGCGAAAATGTACTCGTTGCTTAGGGTGTCGTATGCAGGTAATTCCCTCGGTATCTTTATGGGCATGTCTATTTTTTAGCATATTTCCTTGTAAATTACTATTATTTTTATTCGTATAACGGGCAAAAATGGCTGTTTTTTAGCTTTTTATTCGAGAATTCACAATATTACATTATTTTTGTTGCAGTTTTTATAGAAGTAGTTTAAATTTATAGTAGAGTAATTTACTCAAAAATAAAAAAGTTATGAAGGAGAACCGGAACAACAGAGTTTCGGGCGATCTATATGAAAACAATTTTTGTCGTCGATGATAGTGATACAAATTTATCTATGGCGGAAGCTGTACTGGAAGATCAATACCGCGTAATGACCATGCCGTCCGCGGCAAAAATGTTTACCCTTTTGGGTAAAATCATCCCGGATATGATTCTTCTCGATATAGAAATGCCCGAAATGGACGGTTTTGAAGCGTTAAAAAGGCTGAAATCCGAAAACGCGTGGATGGATATCCCCGTTATCTTCCTTACAGGACGCAATAACGCCGAAGTAGAAGCGCACGGCTTTGAACTTGGCGCTGTAGATTTTATTACGAAGCCGTTTTCCGCCCCCGTTCTGCTGAACCGCCTGAAAACACACCTTGGAATTGATGAAATTATACATGAACGGACGGAAAAACTGCACGCGCTTCAAAATAGTATCGTCGCGGTTCTGGCGGACATGGTGGAAACGCGCGATAAGGGGACAGGCGGTCATATCGAACGCACGTCCATGTATATCGATATATTGATAAAAGAAATGAAAGAGCGCGGAGTGTATTCCGAAGAAATCGGCGGCTGGGATCTTGAAAAAATTGTCTCGTCGGCGCGTATGCACGATCTTGGGAAAATTTCCATTACCGATACTATCGTTAACAAGCCGGGAAAACTTACTGACGATGAATATGAAGCGATGAAAGGACACGCCAAGGAAGGCGAACGCATTATAGACGAAATTATTTCGCGCACGGGCGAGGGCGACTTTTTGCTTAACGCAAAATTATTTGCCGGAACCCATCATGAAAGATGGGACGGTAAAGGGTATCCGCGCGGATTAAAGGGAACGGAAATCCCCCTGCAAGGGCGGATAATGGCGATTGTAGACGTATACGACGCGCTTGTTTCGGAGCGTCCGTATAAAAGAGCGTTTTCGGACGATGAGGCGATAAATATTATTATGCAGAATTCAGGAACTCATTTTGATCCGAAAATAGCGAATCTGTTTTTTGAAGTAAGGGATCATATAAAAGCGGTGAAGGCGGCTATTTAATGAGGCTTTGGCTGAAAAAGATTTTTTCACTTGTTACTCACATCCAGTTGCTTGTTGTCATAGCGGCGTTTGCCCTTATGGTTTCATTCAGCTACTACTTTATGAGCAATATTGAGCGTAAGCATTTAATAAGAGACGCTGACTATGTAATGGATAACGTACAGCTTTTTATAGACGACAGAATCGGTAAAGATAATAATCCGTCAAGCATGACAAAAGATATATTTGATTATGTTAAAGACGCTCATGTTACGGAAAACAGTTACGGAATTCTTTTAGACAGCGATTTTAACGTACTTGTCCATCCTCATCCGGCTTACATAGGCAAGAACGCGGTTTTTATGAATGACGGACCTGCTATAAAAAAAGAATTGGAAGAAGGAAGAAAGATTTCGGAAAAAAAAGCGATTGATTATAACGGAGACGACTCAATTCTTTTTGCCAGACGTTTAAATAACGGCTGGTATCTCGCGATAATCGCGTATGCGGACAATTATTATAGAGGTTTATTTATAATAGGCAGAATTTTAGCTACGTTAGGTGTTATTTTCGCCGGTGTTTTAAGCGTAATTTTATTGGGAATGTTTTTTGCCAAGGAAAGAGCGGAAGAACGCACCCAAATAATGCTGGACGCGACTCCGCTTTGCGCTAATTTTTGGAATAGTAAGTTTGAAAATATAGATTGTAATAGAGAGGCTCTTAAATTATTCGGGTTAGCAAGTAAAAAAGAATACCTTGATAATTTCTTTAAATTGTCTCCTGAATATCAGCCGGACGGAAGAGTATCAAAAGATAAAGCGATAGAAAGCATAAAAAAAGCTTTTGAAGACGGATATTTCCGCTGTGAATGGATGCATCGCACCTTTAAAGGCGAATTGATACCGTGCGAAGTTATCCTTGTAAGAGTACAGCAAAAAAAAGAAACCATAGTTTGCGGCTATACGCGCGATTTACGCGAAATTAAAGCGATGATGTCTAAAATGCGCGAAGCGGACGAATGTACGCAGGTTTTATTCGACGCTACGCCCCTTAGCAGTTTTATGGTTGATAAAAAATTAAAAATAATTGAATGTAATCAGGAAATTGTCAGATTATTCGGCTTGCAGGAAAAAAAGGAATTCATAGAAAAAATGTACAACTTTTTCCCGGAATACCAGCCTTCGGGAGAGTCGTCGCAAGAGCGGCTTGTTGAGTATTTTGACGAGGCGTTTGACGAAGGGCATTGCCGCTTTGAGTGGATGCATCAAAAACTTGACGGAGAGCAGATACCTACGGAAGTTTCATTGGTTCGCGTTAAATTCCGCGGCGATTACGCCGTCGCCGGTTTTATCAGGGACTTAAGAGAATTAAAAACAATGATAGCTGAAATGCAAAAGGCGAAGGTTGCGGAGGAGAGCAGTAAGGCAAAGAGCGATTTCCTTGCGAAGATGAGCCATGAGATCCGCACGCCGATGAATGCTATCTTGGGTATTACGGAAATTCAACTGCAGGATAAAGCGCTTCCCATTACGATAAAGGAAGCGCTGGAAAGAATTTACAATTCGGGCGATTTACTGCTCGGCATAATAAACGACATACTGGATCTTTCAAAAATAGAAGCCGGAAAACTGGAATTGCACATAATGCAGTATGATATAGCGAGCCTTATCCACGACAGTGTAAAACTTAATGTTTTGCGCTACGAAAACAAACCGATAGAATTTAAAATGATTGTACATGAAGACGTACCGTTAACTTTTGAAGGTGACGAGCTTAGGATAAAGCAAATTTTAAATAACATTCTTTCTAACGCGTTTAAATATACGAATGAAGGGCGGATAGAATTTGAACTGTCCTGCGAAAAACAGGAAAACAGTTCGTTTTATATGATAATATTCCGCGTTACCGATACGGGACAGGGAATGACTACTGAGCAGGTAAACAAACTCGGAGACAAATTCAACCGCTTTAACATGGAAGCCAACCGTAAGACGGAAGGCACCGGGCTTGGCATGAATATCACAATGAATTTAATCCAGCTAATGAAGGGAAGCATAAATATAGAAAGCACTCCCGGCTTGGGTTCTACATTTGTTGTGCGTCTGCCCCAGCAAAGCGTCAGCGACGACATTATCGGCAAAGGGCTGGCTGAAAACCTGATGAAGATGAATTTAAAAAACACGACGAAAATAAGGAACGCTCAAATAACTCAGGAATTTATGCCTTACGGACGCGTTCTTGTCGTAGACGATGTGGAAACAAACCTTTATGTTGTACGCGGTCTTATGGCTCCCTACGGAATATCGGTAGACACCGCGGCAAGCGGATTTGAAGCGATAGAAAAAATAAGAAACGGCTCGTCTTACGATATTATTTTCATGGATCACATGATGCCCAGAATGGACGGCATAGAAGCGACAAAAATTATCCGCGATCTCGGATATAAAAACCCGATAGTCGCGTTAACCGCTAACGCGCTTGCCGGACAGGCGGAAATCTTTTTAAAGAACGGTTTTGACGATTATATTTCAAAACCGATAGATATTCGCCAGTTGAACAGCGCGCTTAATAAATTGATACGCGACAAACAGCCGGAGGAAGTGATAAAAGAAGCGCGCAGACAAAAGAACCATCTGTATGCGGCGGGCAAACATAATATTGCGGTTGAACCGCAGTTAGCCGAATATTTCAGGCGCGACGCGAAAAAAGCCATAAGAATTTTAAGCATGATTTACGAAAACAATTGCCGCAGAGAAGCCGACGTTTCGGCGTACATAATCAATATACATTCCATGAAAAGCGCCCTTGCGAATGTGGGGGAAAACGGGCTTTCCGAAGAAGCGGCGCAGCTGGAGCAAATCGGCAGAGACAACAATGTCGAGCTTATTTTATCTTCTCTGCCGGCGTTCTTGGAGAAATTAAATAAAGTTGTAGATAAATTTGATACCGACGAAGAAGACGCCGCCGGTTCCGCGGACGAACAAACAATAGATTTGGCGGTTTTTAAGGAAAAATTGAAGGCGATTCAGGATGCATGCGCTTCTTACGATAAAAAAGCCGCAAAAACGGCATTATCGGAACTAAAACAGATGCATTACCGTGTGGCAAAAGAACAGCTTAGTTTGATAGACGAACACCTTTTACACAGTGAATTTGACGAAGCCTCAGCCGTTGCCAATCAAATACAATTTTCCTGATTATCTATTGACATTTTATTTAAAAAAAGCTAGCTTTATATCAGTTTAGTTTTTCATTTAAAAAAGGGCTCAAAGTAACCCCGGTTACAGAGACCTTTTTTTTATGGTTCGGCTCCAAGGGTGGGATATGCAGTATACCGGCAAAGAAAATCCGGAAGTTTCAACAGCGCGGCAGCCGCTTGAGGCTGTTCTAAAAGGACTGGGTTTTAGTCTTGTCGAATTTGCCGTTTCCCGGCATAAGGGCAGCGTTCAAATCAGGGCGGTGATTTACAACGGTAAAAGCATCGGCACGGACGACTGCACAAAGGCGCATCGCGCGATAATGCCGCGGCTGGAACTTGAGTTTGAGGGACAGGATATCTATCTGGAAGTGTCATCTCCCGGAGTAGACAGACTGATTAAAAACGGAGCCGAGTTTGCCAATTATATTGGCAGAGGAGTGCGGTGTTACCGCACCGACATTTCCGATTGGACGGCGGGAATTTTGGAAGCCGCCGGAGAAAAAGGAATTATAGTAAAGACAAAAGAAGGAAGCGTCAAAATGGAATTTGATATAATTGCCAAAGCAAAACTTGACGCTTCGCAGGAGGTATAAATTGGGAACAGACATGTCGCAGGCGATTCGTCAGATAAATCAGGATCGCGGTATTCCCGAAGACCTGATACTGCGGACTATAGAAGATACTCTGATTGCCGCATATAAACACCGTTTTGGAAACGCGGACAACGCGGTCGTACAATTTGATGAAGAAAATTTAGAAGTCTCTATTTTCGCCAAGAAAAAAGTAGTCGAGCAGGACGGCGTTTATGATCCTGTAACCGAAATTGATCTGCTGGAAGCAAAGGAACTCAACCCGGACGCCGAAGCCGGCGATGAAATACTGGTAGAAATCGATCCAAAACAATTTGATCGTATAACGGTTCAGAGCGCGAAGCAAAAAGCCCACCAGACAATCAGGGATATTCAAAAGGACAGTCTTTATTCCGAATTCAAGGATAAAGAAGGAGAGATAATAATCGGTTATTACCAGCGGGAACGCAACGGCACTATTTATGTGGATATCGGTAAAATAGAAGGAATCCTTCCCAAAAAATACCAGTCCCCAAGGGAAATATACCATGTAAACGACAGAATAAAATCGCTTATCGCGGAAGTAAAAAAAGATTCTTCCGGTCTTCAAATTGTTCTTTCAAGAACGCATACGGAATTTGTGCGCGCGATTTTTGAGCTTGAAGTTCCCGAAATCTACGACAAAACTGTAGAAATACACAAGATTGTCCGCGAACCGGGTTTCCGCACAAAACTCGCTGTTTTCTCAAACCGCGAAGACGTCGATCCTGTCGGCGCGTGCGTCGGTCTTAAAGGCGTCCGCATTCAGGCGGTAATCAAAGAATTGGAAGGCGAAAAAATCGACATTCTTAAATACGATCCCGACCCTCGCCGATTCATTAAAAACGCACTCTCCCCTGCGGAAGTGCGCGACGTGATAATTTTGGACGAAGGCAAACATCAGGCGCTTGCGGTAGTCAGCGATTCAATGCTGTCGCTCGCTATCGGCAAACAGGGGCTTAACGTGCGCCTCGCTAACAGGCTTGTAGACTGGAACATCGACGTAAAAACCGAATCGCAATTCGCGGAAATGGATATTGCCGCCGAATCGCGCAGAGCGGTTTCCGAAT
>Ga0268262_10006325_pt1 | contig 11408 bp, 8 predicted proteins | sample TergutNc150P3_FD_190354 | JGI IMG/M metagenome (GOLD analysis project Ga0268262, IMG submission 190354) | Nasutitermes corniger P3 segment gut microbial community from laboratory colony in Florida, USA - Nc150 P3 (SPAdes) (version 2) | ecosystem: Host-associated > Arthropoda: Insects > Digestive...
TCTGAAAACAGGAAGATCACTTACCCTGAAGATATTGAGCCAATGGCAAATAGCAAAACTCAGGGGAATTCGCTGAGAATCGGCCTTGGAAGGGATCTGCACCGCCTTGTCAGCGGAAGAAAGTTTTTGCTTGGAGGGGTGGAGATACTGTTCGACAAAGGGGAGCTTGGCCATTCAGACGGGGATGTGCTTGCCCACGCGGTATGCGACGCGATCCTTGGCGCCGCCGGGCTTGGAGACATAGGCGAACTTTTCCCCGACAGCGATCCTGCTTTTAAAGACGCAGACTCCATGGAACTTTTAAGGCACGCCTGGCAATGCGTAAAAGCCCAGGGCTGGCGATTGGTAAACATCGATTGCGTTGTGTCCTGTGAAAAGCCAAAAATACTTCCCTATAGGGACAGGATACGTACTTCTCTTGCAAAAGCCCTTGATGTCGATCCAACCCTGGTTTTTGTCAAAGGCAAGACGGCGGAAGGGCTTGGCCCAATCGGCGGCGGGGAAGCGGTGGAAGCGCTGGCTGTGTGCTTGATAACGAAAATCCTTGTAATTAAGGATCTTCCATGTTAGATTTTGTCTGGAGGCAAAATATGGGAAAGAAAGTTTATACAATAAACGGTAAAATGTATATAATTGACGATGACACAGGAGAAATTAAAACGATACATATTGACAGCGATCAAATTCCTCCAAACGAACTTAGGGAAATCATCAAAGCTTTAGCTAAAAACCAAAAAGATGATCAATAGTTGCATGGTGAAAAAAATATTTGAAAATAATGACGAAATTGATTCCCGACTGGGCAGCAGTTTTTTCTAACCTTGAGAAATGGCGCAAGACTTTCCTCGCCGCGCCGGACATTGAGGACACCGCTGTAGCAGCCATTGCCGGTGAATACGATGAAGGGCCGGCAAAGCCCTGGGCCGTTCTGGTATCCACCATCCTGAGCCTAAGAACCAAAGACGATGTTACCCGTTCCGCGTCGCGGCGGCTCCTGGAAAAGGCTAAAGGGCCGACAGAGCTGCTTGCGCTGGGCTTTGAAGAAACCGCCAGGCTCGCCTACCCCGCCGGCTTTTACCGGACGAAAGCTGCCAACTTGCAAAAAATTGCCGCCCTGCTTTTGGAGAAACACGGCGGGCAAGTCCCGGCTGATATGGACGCGCTTTTAAACCTGCCGGGTGTTGGGCGGAAAACAGCCAACCTTGTGCTTACCGAAGCCTTCGATATGTACGGCATTTGCGTTGATATTCACGTTCACAGGATATGCAACAGGGCAGGATGGCTCACCGCGTCAACACCTGAAAAAACAGAAATCACCTTACGAGAAATACTGCCCAAAAAATACTGGAAAAAGATCAACGGGCTTTTGGTGCTATACGGCCAAAATGTCTGCCGTCCGGTAAGCCCCTTTTGTTCCCGCTGTGTGATAAAAGCTCATTGCCTCCGAGTCGGCATAACAAAAAGCAGGTAATACCTCATTCAAAAATAAATCTCGCAAAGGCGCAAAGCCGCAAAGGACTTGAGGTAATTAGTAAGCCAAGCGTCTATTTCCAGTTTATTCAAAAAAAATATTAGGAGACGCACAGTAAGACAAGAACGCGTAATTCTTCGCGCCTTGGCGAGAGCTTTATTGGATTAAAGTTTATATTTCTTTCCCGATTAAGATGCGTATTGCCTCTACTGCAGCCTTAATCCCGAGGCTTGTGTCGTGGCTGTGGGGGTTGCTCATGCCGGCGCGTTCCCTTTCCTGGTTCCACACCACGTTTAACACACAGCCAGCCCTTGCGCCAAGTATCTGGCTCACGATGAAGAGGGCGGCGCTTTCCATCTCGGACGCGAGGCAGCCGGCTTTTATCCAAGCTTCCCACTTGTCCATTAGCTCATGGCCTGCGGGCATACGATCGGGGTTGTGCTGCCCGTAAAAGGAATCCTTGCACTGTACGATTCCGGCGTGCCATTGCGCGGAAAGCTTTTTGGCGGCTTCGACAAGGGCGTTGGTAACGTCAAGGTTTGCCACCGCCGGAAATTCAACCGGGACGTATTCCTTGGTAGTGCCTTCCATACGGATTGCGCCGGTCGCAATGACAATGTCCCCGCCCAAAACAGGCAGCGCCATGCCCCCGCAGGTACCGACCCGGATGAAATTGCGTACGCCTGTTTTGAAAAGCTCTTCTACCGCGATGGCCGTGGAAGGGCCGCCCATGCCTGTAGATATGACCATCACTATCTTACCTGAAAGTTCCCCAAGCCAGGTTGTGTATTCGCGGTTCTGGTGAAAAAAGCGGGGATTATCCAGATACGAAGCGATCTTTTCGACCCTGCCGGGATCGCCGGGAAGAATCGCGTATGACGCGCCGTGCGTATCGTCAAAATCAATGTGGTACTGTTTTTCCATAAACTAATCCTTGGGAGCAAATTCCAAAGTGAGCTCCACCTCGCCTCTTGAAATTTTTAAATTTTTGGCTATTTCATCAACGGTCCAGCCCTGGCGGGCAAGAATGATGATGTTTTCCTTCTTCTGCTGGGACGGCGCTCCTTCGCCCAGATCCGGCGCGGGGCCGGACTTTTTGCCCTTGACCATCGCGTCAATTGCCCTGGCCTGGGTCTGCGCCTGCCTGTTAAGTTCCTCAAGCCTGGTTTCGGCCTCGGCAATCCACTGCCTTGCCCTCTGCATGGATTTTATCCGCTCTTCAATTTCTTCAAGAGCGTCGTTCAGCACATCGACGCGATCCACCGCGTTAGCTGCCTTTTCGCTTTCCGCCGAAAGCTTCTCAATTGAACCCTTTATTTTTTCCAGTTCATCGGCATATTGGACAAGTTCTCCCCCGATTTTTTCAGACAGCTTTTCCGTATCCTGCAAAGCTCTGAAATTCTTTTCTATGCCGTCGATGGTATTGTCCAGGACCTGGTTCTTTTTTTCGATCCTTTGGAATTTTTCCTCCGTACCTCCCAAAGCCTCTTCGAGCTTGCGGATCTTCAGCTGTACAGCCTGGAGCGTATCGTCAGACGCGGTAACCTCCGTAAGCTTGTCTTCCACCGAGCGGGAAATTTGAAGAAAGCGGGTAAAGTTCGCTTCCATATTTTCAACCCTGCGTTCTTCCGAAAAGATCTTGATCATCTTGGAATTAATCTCGTCTTCAATACGCTTGATTTTGATGAATTCGTTTTCTATTCTGGCGGCTTCGGCCCTGCGCTGATCCAGGCGATCTATATCGCCTTTCAGATCCTCGATGCGGCGCTCCATCTCCAGCCTCATCGCGTCGGCTTTGTCAATAAGCTTGGTTTGATCAACCGCCTCCCTGATATGCCGTTCCGCGTCATCCACCGAGGTACGCACCGACGTGATGCGGTTATCGGTTTCCGCGGCCAGATCCCTGATCCGTTGGCGCGCCTCTTCCACGTTTTCATCCAGTTCCCTGAGCCTCATAGAAAGCCCGTTCCAGGCGTCATCAAGCTCCCGCTGGTATTTTTTAACCGTCTCCGCTACCGTAAGGGAATAATTTCCTATTTCAGCTTTAATTGAAATTTCCGCTTCTTTTCTGGTTTCCTCAAGGCCGCGATCAAGCTGATCCTTAAAGGAAGAAACAGAATCATCGGCGGCTTTCATCTGATCCAGTATCCCTCCCTCAAAAGCGCCTGTCTCCGATTTTAAATGCTCAAGCTCTGACACAAGCCTGGCGTCCAGGGCGGACAGGTTTTTCTTCATCTCTTCCGCCCGGCTTTGCTCCAGTTCACGCAGGGCAGTTACGGAATTCTCGCCTATTACGGACAGCCGCCCTTCAACGCCGCTCTGCCATTCCGCAATTTTCAGGTTTATGTCATTGCTCCGCTTGTTAATGTCGGTAAGAAATTCATCTTCAAATGTTCTAAGTTTATCTGAAATACTTTCATAAGACGCGGTTCTCAGCTCTTCCAGCCCTTTTTCCAGTCCCGCCATTCCTTCTTTTAAGTGCGTGGTTGTCAGGGAGAAATTATCCGTCTCGGCCTTGCGCAACCCTTCCGCTTCTCCCTGGTACACGGAAAATTCATCTTTGAGCCGTCCGATTAAATCCTGTATATACAGGCGAAGCTCCGCGTCAAGTTTTCTGGAATCATCGGCAAGGGTTTCCAGCCGGCGGAATTCAACGTCCTGGGCGCGGCGGTATTCTTCAAGCCTGACATCGTTGGCTTCCAGGGCTTGCCGCTCCATTTCATCCGAGGCTTTTATCTGATCCTGTATTTCTTTTTCAAATTCCGAAGCAGCCGTTTTAAGGCGTTCAAGCTCGGACGCAAGGTGCGCGTCCAAAGCGGCCAGATTTTTCTTCATTTCATCCGCGTGGCTGCGCTCCGATTCCCGCAGGGCTGTTTCGGAATTCTCGCCGATTGTGGAAAGCCGCCCCTCAAGGCCGCCCTGCCATTCGGTAATCCGCAGATCTATGTCATTGTTCCGCTTGTTAAGATCGGCAAAAAATTCTTTTTCAAATGTTTTTAGCTTTTCAGAAATATTCTCATAAGACGCGGCTCTCAGCTCCTCAAGCCCTTTTTCAAGTTCCGCCATCCCTCCCTTAAAACGCGCCGCCGCCATAGAGAAATTTTCCGTCTCGGCTTTCCGCAGCTTTTCCGCTTCCCCCTGGTAAGCTGAAAACTCATCCTTTAACTGCGCTGTTACATTCTGCATATAAAGGCGTAGTTCCGCGTCCTTTTTTTCGGAATCACCGGCAAGGGCTTCAAGCCGTTTGAATTCAGTATCCTGGGCAAGGCGGTATTCATCCAGGGCTTTCTGTTTCATTACCTCGGCGGTTTTCATCTGCTCCAGAATTCCCTTTTCAAAGGCGCCCGCCTCCGATTTAAGACGTTCAAGCTCGGATACAAGATGCGCGTTCAATACGGCCAGGCTTTTCTTCATTTCTTCCGTACGGCTGTTTTCCAATTGCCGCAGGGCTGTTTCGGAATTCTCGCCGATTGCCGAAAGCCGCCCGTCAATGCCGCTCTGCCATTTGGTAATTTGCAGATTTATTTCGTTGTTCCGTTTTTTAATGCCGGCAATAAATTCATCTTCAAACGCTTTAAGCTTTTCTGAAATATTTTTGTGGGACGCGTCTTTCAAAGCATCAAGCTCTTTTTCAAGTTCCGCCATCCCTCCCTTAAATTGCGCCGCCGCCAAAGAGAAATTCTCCGTCTCGGCTTTTCGCATGTCTTCCGCTTCCCCCTGATAAGCGGAAAAATCATCTTTTAAGCGCCCGATTAAATCCTGCATATAGCGGCGAAGCTCCGCGTCCAGATTTCTGGAATCATCGGCAAGGGTTTCCAGCCGGCTGAATTCAAGATCCTGGACGCGTCGGTATTCTTCCAGTTTTGCGCCGCTGGCTTCCAGAGCTTTCTGCTCCATTTCCTCGACGGTTTTTATCCGATCCAGTATCCCAGCCTCAAAAGCGTCCGCTTGCGTTGTCAGGCGTTCAAGAGCGGACGCAAACCGCGCGTCCAGGGCGGACAGGCTTTTCTTCATTTCTTCCGTACGGTTGTGTTCCGATTCCCGCAGGGCTGTTTCGGAATTCTCGCCGATTACCGAAAGCCGCCCCTCAAGGCCGCCATGCCATTCCGTAATCCTTAAATTTATGTCATTGTTCAGCTTGTCAAGATCGGTATAAAATTCATTTTCAAATGTTTTTAGCTTTTCGGAAATATTATCGTAGGATGCCGATCTCAGGGCCTCAAGCTCTTTTTCAAGTTCCGCCATCCCTTCCTTCAGGTGAGCAGCGGTCAAAGAGAAGTTTTCAGTCTCCGCCTTCCGCAAATCTTCGGCTTCCCCCTGGTAAGCGGAAAAATCATCTTTCAAGCGTCCGATTAGTTCCTGCATATAATGGCGAAGCTCCGCGTCCAGATTTCTGGAATCATCGGCAAGGGCTTCAAGCCGCCGGAATTCAAGGTCCTGGGCGCGGCGGTATTCTTCCAGTTTGGCGCCGTTAATTTCCAGGACTTGCTGCTTCATCTCCTCGGCGGTTTTAAAAAGCAGCGCTTTCTGGGAGCTGATAATTTCATTCGCCCGTGCGCCAAATTCTTCTATTTGCTTTTTTGAGGCGTCAAACTTTGCGGCAAAAATTTCCAGGTCTTTCTTTCGTTCGTCGCGGATAGCCTTGTCTTTACCTTCCCACTCGCTTCTTTCGGTTCGCCATTCATCCCGGAAATTTTTAAAGAGGTTCTGAACCTCAACAACCTTTGCCTTGGCGCTTTCCTGATAGGCCCGCAACTTTTCTTCTTCCGCTGTTTTTAGTTTGTGTATTCTGTCTTCGGCCTGTTCCTTCAGTTTGGCAAAGGCCGCTTCTTCCATCTTGTCCGCCCTCTTCCCGGCCTGATCGACCGCCTTCGCCAATAGTTTGTCTACATACTCAGTATCCCTCGCCAGATTCGCGGCGCGGGCTTCCTCGATTTTTACCACCGCAAGGCGGTGATCCTCAACTTTGCGTTCGATGATTTCCTCAGTGGCTCTTAAATCTGAAACAGTGGCTTTTACCGTCGCCATTACTTCATCCGCGGTTTTTTCAAGGTACTCGCCGCTCTCCTTTTCAAACCTGCTTTCGATATCCCCCAATTCTTTTTCAATTTTGCTTTCAGCATCCCCTAGTTCTTTTTCTATTTTACTTTCAGCATCTTCCAGTTCTCTTTCTATTCTTATCCCGGCGTCTCCCAGTTCTTGATCAATTTTTTTCCTGGTATCTCCCAGCCTTTGTTCAATTTCTTTCTCGGTATCTCCCAGCCTTTTTTCCAGTTTTTTCTCGGCGTCTCCCAGGCTTTTTTCCAGCTTCCTCTCGGCTTCCCCCATGCCCTTTTCCAGCTTCCTCTCGGCATCGATCAGCGCTTTTTCAAAATCCGCAAGCTTATCCTTAACCTCGCTGATGCGTTTTCCTGTTGAGTCCACAAAAGCGGACTCTTCGCGGACACGGTTCATGTTCTCCTGCACCCGGCCTGTCATGTTCTCAAGTTCCGCAAGGGAGTCTTCGTAGGTCTTTAGCTGGCTTTCTATCCTCGCCATTGCCTCGGCTTTTTCAGCCAGCTCTTCCTCGGTTTGCTGCAGCCGCTTCATAAGTTCTTTCGCTGAATCCCTTTCCACGTTGAGGGATATGGCGTAATCCTTTACCGCCCTTTCCTGCTCCTTTACAAAATCGCCAAGTTCCTTTTTTAGCCTTTCCGAATAATCCCGAATCAAATTACGGGAGCGATTGTTCCGATCCATCTGTCTGAAAAGAATGAGAATGAGGAGAACAATGCCCAGAGTAATGATATTGCCTACGGTAAAAAATCCCATTTTAACTAACTTAGCACATAATCGCTTAATTGGCGATAGTCAGAAAAAACAAAATCCGCCTTGCGGCCGGGAAGAAAAGGCACAGCACTGACCAGGGCCGCCTTCATTCCGGCCTTGTGGGCGCCCACCACATCGTAAGAGACACTGTTCCCAACATAGAGAATTTGCTCAGGGGCCGTGTTCATTCGTTTAGCCATTTCCAGAAGAGCGGCGGTATCGGGCTTAAGGTACCCGACCTGCTCGGAACAAACGATCACGTCCCAACATTCAAATATTCCAAGGTTTTTGAGTTTTGTTTCCGGAGGAAAATCCGACAGGAGGCCAAGGGTTATCCCGTTTTTGCGCAGAGCGTCCAGGGTTTCCGCAACATGGGGAAAGAGCCTTATTTTTTTAAAATGATCTTCCCAGCCGCGGTAAATGAGCTTCTCGACTTTTTCCATAACTTTTTCAGCGCTTTCGCCCAGGATCCCTGCCATGATTTTTGCCTGCTCTTCGTAAAAATTGCCGCCCGTTCTCCTGCCTGACTTTCTAAGCCGGATTCTGGCATTTCTAAAGGCCCTGAGCAGACGCTGTTCTTTAAGTATAAAAGGAACAAGGCGTAGATTGAGCCTGTAATTGGGATAAAGGGTACCATCAAGATCGAAAGCGACAGCAGGGAATCTCATTTCTTTATTATATATTAGAGTGATTTAAGACTCAAGGAAACGAACCAGGGCGTGTTCACACTAGCCAAAGTGATATAATAATACCGTCCAAAATGAGTAATAAACCTCAAACGGATATGCTTTTATAGCCCTTTTAGATGAAAAATATCAGAAATGTAAGGAAAAAGCTGTCATTTGGAAATCAAAACGGTCTATTTTTTCTAGTGTGAACACGCCCTAGTTCATTCAGCCACATGGGAATGGTAAGCGTCTTTTTAATGGACTTGTTCTCATAAAACCGGCGGTATGTTTCTGTGTCGCAGCGCACGAGCGAGACAATGCTGTCGCCATCGGCTTTAATCGCTTTGCAGTCGGAAGGCTCCGGGATCGCTTTTCCGGCTTTTTCCATGTCATAGAGCATCAAGCACAAAACATCTTCGGCCATTTCAAGCGCATCCGCCATGTCGTCGCCGCAAGTATAGCAGCTTTCTATGTCCGGGAATAAAACCGAATACCCGCCGTCGTTCTCCCTTGTGAATATCGCAGGGTAAACATATTTAGCCATGACAATTACTCCTAAAGAATAGCAAAGAAAAAAAGAACAGCCTGCCTTGCGGCAAGCCGTTCTTTTTATTGAGCCGTGCGGGATTCGAACCCCCGACCACCGCCTTAAAAGGGCGATGCTCTGCCAACTGAGCTAACGGCCCGAAGTGTTAATAAATTACACAATAAAAAGCATTGTGGTCAATAGCTTCGCCATAAAGAAAAACAGCTTGCCTCACGGTACGCTGTTTTTCTCATGATTGCCGAAAGGCATAAAATCTTTTAGTCTTGTGTTATGGCTTCCATTGCGTTTACGGGGGGAGGAACCGGAGGGCATATTTATCCGGGGATTGCGGTCGCTTCGTATTTAAAAAAAATAATTCCCCATAGGATATTCTGGATTGGCTCCGGCAATGGAATGGACAGGGCTATCATCGAAGGCGCGGGGATAGAGTTTTTCGGCATTCCGTCCGGGAAACTCAGGCGTTATTTTTCACTGCGGAATTTTTTTGACGCTTTTAAAATCGCGGCGGGTTTCTTCGCCGCAAGGAAAATCTTAAAAAAGGAAAGCGCGAGCCTTTTGTTTTCCAAGGGGGGCTTTGTGAGCGTTCCCCCCTGCGCCGCCGCGAGCTCGATGAAAATACCTGTTTTTACCCACGAGTCGGATTTTTCGCCGGGCCTGGCTACGCGGCTGAATACGAGATTCGCCGAAAAGGTCTTTATTCCCTATAAGGAATCCGCCTCTTTTTTTACCGGCAAGACGGCGAAAAAAATCCGCGTTTCAGGAAACCCCGTGCGGGATGAGTTCGCGGCGGCGGATCCCGCGAAGGGCCGCGCTTTTCTCGGCCTGAGAAAAAGCGAAAGGATACTCCTGGTCCTGGGCGGCAGCCTTGGCTCATGGGAGATCAACGATCTTGTAAAAGCCTGCCTGAAAAATTTTACGGAATTTTTTACGGTAGTGCATCAAACCGGGGAAAACAATATCGGAAATATTGAAGACACCCAAAAAGAAAATGAACGCTACAAACCTTACGCTTATTTTCGGGATGAAATCCCGCATGTTATCGCGGCGGCTGACCTTGTGCTTTGCCGCAGCGGCGCCGGCACAATCTGGGAATGTAAATACCTGAATAAGCCCATGGTGCTGATACCCTTCCGGGGTTCGGCTACCCGGGGAGACCAGGTAGAAAACGCGCGTCTTTTCGAGGGGGCCGGCGCCGCTGTCTGCTTCATCCCGGAAGGCTCATTAAGCTCTTCCGCCGAAAAGCTCTCCGCTCTCATCGCTTCGCTTGCTCAAAATCCCGAAAAGCTAAAATCTATGGCGGACGCGAAGATCGGCGGGTTATCTGGGGGAAACGCGGCTGATTTTATAGCGAGGGAAATCGCTGAAAGGATAAGGGGGAAAGATGGTTAATCTTCCGGTGATCGATTACATTTTTATTTTTCTGATTATGCTGATGATTGTACACGGCTACATAAAAGGTTTTATTGAGGAGCTTTTTTCCTGGGCCGCCCTGATCCTGGCGATATGGGTCGCCGTGCTTCTGAACCCGGCTGCCGCGGCGTTTATCAGACAGAGAACCATGCAGAATGTGCGCGTTGTGCCTGAGATCCTTGGTTTTGCCGCTGTTTTTATCCTGGTTATGATCGTGATAAAACTTTTGGAGAAGATTCTGAAAGATGTAATAGCGGGGGCAAATCTTGGAACTGTCAACAAAATTCTCGGGGCGCTTTTCGGCCTTATCGAAGGCTTTGCTTTTGTAATACTCATCATTTTTGTTCTTACCGTACAGCCTCTTTTTGACCCTTCTAAAATTTTTTCAGGCAGCGTTTTCGCCCAAATAATGCTTCCGCTAATAAAGATTCCATTGGGCCGCGGGCAGGAAGCTGTCGAGACCGTGTTTATTTTTCTGCCGTCATTATTTGGATAGGGCCATACCGTGTTTGAAAACCTTCTGGGACAAAACGCGGCAGGCCAGCTTATCGCGGATATTGAAGGCGCGTCCCTTGCGCCGGCCATGCTTTTTTCCGGCCCGCCCGCCTCGGGCAAGGGAACCGCGGCCCTGGAACTGGCCAGGGTTATTTCCTGCGAAGCGGCAGCAAAAACAATCAATGATAGTTCAACTGAAAATGAAAAAGCCGTCAGGGCATCATGGAATTGCCCCTGCCCATCCTGTAGCCGCCACCGGCTTTTGGTTCACCCGGATCTCCTCTGCCTGGGCAACAAACCTTTCGCCGCGGAAATTGCCGCGTCCGCTTCTTCATTTTTAAGAGAAGCCACGTCTTCTCCGGAAGCCGGAAGCCCTTCGTCGCGTATGCTTTTCATCCGCTCGGTACGAAAGCTCCTTCTGCGTTTCAATCCGGTGCTTTGGGAAGACGAGCCGAAGGCCGGCAAAATTTCTCCCATGGTAAATTCGCTGGAAGAGGATATCGATGATTTTGCCTTTCTGTTCGATAAAAACCAAAACCAGGTTGACAGCAGTTCACTAACAAAACTTACAGAAGAAATTATTAAAGGCGCTTTTAAGCTTCAGTCCGAAGGGATGAGCGAGGCAATTCCCATCGGCCAGATTAGGCGCGCCGCTTTCTGGGGCCGCCTCGCCCCGGCCTCCGGGGGGAAATGCCTTGTTATCGAGAACGCCCACCGTATGCAGGAAGAAGCGAGGAATTCGCTTTTAAAACTTTTGGAGGAACCCCCCGCCCGCCTGACTATAGTACTGACCGCGCCAAGGCCGCTCAGCCTGATTCCGACTATCCTCTCAAGGCTCAGGCCCTACGCCTTCAATTCCCGCGGCGCTGAAGCCGAGCAGGAAGTCATCAGAAGGGTCTTTAAAGCCGAGGGTTACAAAGGCGGAATAGGCACTTACCTTGATTCTTTTCTCCCTGTTACTTCAGACGCGCTCGAAGCCCTCGCGGCTTTTTTTGCCGCCTCTGTAGCG
>Ga0268262_10006326_pt1 | contig 11406 bp, 8 predicted proteins | sample TergutNc150P3_FD_190354 | JGI IMG/M metagenome (GOLD analysis project Ga0268262, IMG submission 190354) | Nasutitermes corniger P3 segment gut microbial community from laboratory colony in Florida, USA - Nc150 P3 (SPAdes) (version 2) | ecosystem: Host-associated > Arthropoda: Insects > Digestive...
ACTGTCGATATTTCCCCTGAGGGATGGGCAACTTACGCCAAAGCTGAGGCAACAGGAAAGCTAAAGGGAATGAAAGAACTCGCCGCTTTGACGGAATGTAAAACCTGCCAAAACCGCAAATACCAGGACGTTTCTAACGATCCGTCTGTCAGTTTCCAGTCGCCAACAAACATCAGCCCCAGACAGTCAGCCGCAATGGTTTTAGCCCACGAAAATGAACACGTTTCCAATGAAAAGGCAAAAGCCGAGGAAGAAGGCCGAAGGGTAGTTAGCCAGACCGTAAGACTAGAATCATCTATCTGCCCTGAATGCGGGCGTTCTTACATATCCGGCGGCGTAACTCAAACTGTAACTGTAAAAGAGGGTGAGTGAGTAGCTTGAAGATTACCCTTTCTTAACAGACTCGCAGAACTCATCCAACTCAGGCTCTACCGCTAAAAAAACATCGACCAGCTCAGGATCAAATTGGTGTCCGTTCTCTTCCAATATGATTGATTTTGCTTTCTCGCGGCTGAACGGTGATTTATACGCGCGTTCTGAACGTAGTGCGTCATAAACATCGGCAATGGCGATTACACGCGCAAGAAAAGGTATTTCCTTTTCTTTTTTGCTGTCAGGATAACCGCTGCCGTTCCACTTTTCGTGATGATGTTTGGCCATTACAAACGCGTTTTTCAAAAAGTCATCATCCTTTGCAAATTGCATTGACTTTTGTAATGAATCCGCCCCTTTTGTGCTATGGCTTTTCATTACATCAAATTCGTCATCGTTTAATTTTCCGTTTTTAAGAAGGATGCTGTCAGGTATTGCGATTTTCCCCATGTCGTGCAGCAGGGAAGATTCCGCTATCCTTTGAATTTCTGATTCAGTAAATTGATAGCCGCGCCGCGCCAATTCGCGCAGTAAGATTGCAGTATATTCGCTTACGCGCCTGGTGTGTACGCCGGTGTAGCCGTCTTTTTTTTCTATCAAGTCGCTCATCGAATATACTATCGCTTTTTGAAGATTGCGGATGCTTTCAGTTTGCCTGTCAACCTCAGACTGCAGTTCTTTGTTAAATCGCTCAATTTTGGCATTGGATTCATTAAGCTGGCGGATTAATTCTTCTTTTTCAGTGATGTCGGTAACAATCACAACAGTACAGATCATTTCGTCATATTTGTCATAAACATAGTTTAACGAAATTTGGCATTTCTGTCCTTCAACATTGCATACAGCGTCGCAGTTAAAAACAGACGCGTCTTTTTTTTGACGTTGCAATGATAGAGATATATTCCCAAAGTCAAATAAGTCAAACAATTTTAGCTTGTTAAGCTGTTCAATGTTTTTCTTGAAAAAACTTTCAGAAGCTGTATTGCAGAGCATAATATTGCCTGCGTCATTAAGGATAAGCACAGGCAGTTTAACAGCAGTATAAACATAAGCGGCAAGGTTGGCGACATTAAAACTAAAACTGTTATATTGGTTAGCGTAATGGTTGCAGACGAAAATAAACGCCATAATTCCAATAAAAGGGATAAGTTCTATCCAATCAGAGCTAAGGGTAAATAACAGGCAGACAAGAGAAAACAGCGATATCAGGGAGGCTATTGATATTGTTTTTGCCTGTAAACGATCGCGTTTCAGAGACGCGGTTTTTATCCATTTATACAACAGAAGAATCAAACAACAGAAAGAGAAAATAACAATTAAAAGAGCAAACATATTAAAAAAGCTGGAAGACAAAATACTAACCGCGTTAACATATGTAACCAAAATAATAATTATCGAGGAAATGGTAATGGTATTGGCAGAGAGCAAGACAAACTGTAATATTCTGATTTTTTTGGAATTGATTTTTGAAAGATTAAGAATAAACGCGAAAAGAAACGGAACCGCCATTATTTTTATTAATGAAAAAATAATGTTTAATGTGCTAAATATATAACTTGTTTCGGCCCTTCCTACGTTTTCTAATAAGGCTAAATAATACTGAACTCCATTATTAATACAGGAAATTGCAACTACAATACAAATGCCAAAAAAGTACCAGTTCAAAGCGTTGCGGCGGCTTTTGCCAACAATTTGAGACATGCCAAGAAAAAGCACGATGACGGAAATAACAAGATATATTAAAGTAAAAGTCAATTTCTACCTAACCAAAAAAGCCAGCCAAGCCCGGATCGGAACATGGCTTGCCGTTAAGCACATCAACCAGAGCTGAAATCATGGAAGGTGTTATCTTAACTTTGTCTCTGGCAAACATCGGAAGACTACGCAAGGGCATCTCCATAAGCATCCTTTCAAACATAAGGCGCAGATCGCTAGAGCTTTCCCCGCCGAACGCCTCCGATATTTGCTGGAAAATGTAAGCGTCAAGTTTTTTCCCTATCTCTGTATGCCTAATATCTCCCACTGTACTGTTAAGATCAATTAGCCCCTCTTTCCTTTTGCTTGACGACAGCTTTTGCCCGTACAAAGCCTCAAAGGACGCGTCGCTGATTTTTAAGCCTTTCGCGCTCAAGTTAAAGTACTCAGGCGAATTCTTGCGTTGATCCTGCAGAAGCGTTTCATATCCATCGCCAGTTACCTGGATTTCTCCCCGCAGGGAAATGTCGCGGCTTGAAGCGCCTACGAGAACCTCATAAGCGCCGCCTTCAATAGCCCAGGCTCCTTTCGGAACATTATAGTAAGCGAAGGAACGGGCAGGCAAGGTGATTTTTACGGTCCGTCTTTCGCCTTTTTGCAGAAAGACTTTCTCAAAGCCCTTGAGTTCCTTTATAGCTCGCATAATCGCCGTGCTTTTTGGCGCAACGTACACTTGGGCAATTTCGGCCCCGGATACATTCCCCGTGTTTTGAACATCAAAACTTATTTCCAGCTTATCGCCAGACTTAAAAGAGGCACTGCTCAATTTCAAATTGCTGTACGCAAACTTGGCATAAGAAAGGCCATGACCAAAAGGATATGCAACAGGTTTTTCACCATGATCATAGTAGCGGTAACCCACAAAGATGCTTTCCCTGTACTCCGCGTTTCGGATACTTCCAGGATAATAGTGATAACAAGGGGTGTCTTCCAGTGAGAACGGCCATGTCTCCGCAAGCTTGCCGCTTGGAGAGCTTTTGCCTAAAAGCAAATCAACAACAGCGCCGCCCCCCGCCTGCCCGCCAAGATACGCCGCTAGAATCCCTTTTACCTTGCCTGCCCAGGGCAGAGCCGCAGGAGCGCCAAGCTGTAAAATAACGGCGGTATTCGGGTTAATCGCGGAAACCGCTTCTATAAGTTTATTGTGGCTTGGGGGCATTTCAAAAGATGCGCGGTCAAACCCTTCGCTTTCGTATTCATCGGGAAGCCCAGCGAAGATAATCACCTTGTCTTTGCCTTTGGCAACCTTGACCGCTTCTTCTATAAGGGCGGCATCCGGGTTAATACCAGCATAGCCCTGTGCAAAGTCAAATGAAACGCCTGCGGCTTTGAACGCGTCGTAGGCGTTGTCAAGTTTATTGGGGACTATCTTGCTGCTCCCCGCTCCCTGATAGCGCGGCATCTTGGCAAACGCGCCTATTACAGCTAGGCTTTGTCCCTGCTTTACCGGCAGTACGTCGCCGTCGTTTTTAAGCAACACCGCGGATTCAAGCGCAACCTTAAACGCCAGCGCGTGGTGCGCCGCCTTATCGTATAGATAATTATCCCGCCGGTTTTCCTGCGCTTTAAGGATCAGCTCAACCAGGCGGAGCGCGGTTTTGTTTAAGACGCTTTCATCGACAGCGCCGCTTTTTACCGCCTCTACAATTTTTTTGTCGTTATGATCGCCGAGGCCGGGCATTTCCAGATCCTGCCCCGCTTTTAGTCCCGCCAAACGATCGTTGACAGCGCCCCAGTCGGTTACCACTATGCCTTTAAAACCCCATTCGTCCCGCAATATGCTCGTTAGGAGCTTGTAATTCTCAGAGGCATAAACGCCGTTCAGCAAATTGTACGAATCCATAACCGTCCAGGGCTGGGCCTGCTTAACCGTCGCCTCAAAAGCCGGAAGGTATATTTCCCGAAGCGCCCGCTCGTCAATGACGGAATCGCAGGTAAAACGCCCCGTTTCCTGATTATTTCCGGCAAAGTGTTTCAGGGACGTGCCGATGCCTTTGCTCTGCACTCCCTTAATCAGCGCCACCGCCATTTCGCCTGAAACGAAAGGGTCTTCGCTGAAGTATTCAAAATTCCTGCCGCATAGCGGACTGCGCTTTATGTTTACCCCTGGGCCCAGAATGACAGAGACTTTTTCCTGCAAACATTCTTCCGCCAGTGCCTGCCCCATTTGATGTAACAAGTCCCGATCAAAGCTGCACACGCTGGTTGCGGCGGTAGGAAAGCAGGTGGCAGGAACGGTTTCATCGTAGTCTGACTGCTCGTCCGCCTTTAACTGCTTGCGCAGGCCGTGGGGGCCGTCGGCCACCATGACCGAAGACAAGCCCAAACGCTTAACGCTTTTGAGTAGCCAACGGTCCTTGCCTGAGCATAAAGACGCTTTTTCTTCGAGGGTTAATTGGGATACGATTTCCTGGGCAGTCACATTACTCTCCTTTTTTGATTATGTTTTTACTTTAGTTTTAAATTGTAAAGGCCTTTAATTCCATAACCATCTGCCATAATAGTGGGCGGAACATTTGTACCGTCGTCAAGCTTGGGAAAGCCGGTCCACACCGAGGTATTTACCTGATGGAATAACCAGGGCCGGTACATTAAGCCCGCAACCGGCATCTCATCAAGGTAGATTTTGTTAAGCTCTGTCCAGAGGGATTTAAGGACATTGATATTTTTTTCATTCGCGATCTGGTCAATGATCGCGTCAACACGCGCATTTGAATAACGTCCCCAGTTCCCCACTGGGTTGGGGGTTCCAATCGGAGGGAGGTATTTGCTGTACATCATAGCGTAAGCCCTGCTCCATGGCGAGGCAACGCCTTGACCGCCTGGGCTGTCCATAATCATGTCAAAGTTACAGTTAAACCTGTCATCTGACCACGTCCCGGCATCGGGGAAATAGGTTGTAATGTCCATGCCGAGTTGTCTGCCCACCCTGGGCATTACTTCCAGAGAAGCGATCCAGTCCGACCAGCCGTAGGGACATTCAATTTTGAAAGAAAGTTTGACGCCTCCTTTGGCCCGTATGCCGTCCACACCAAAAACCCAGCCAGCGCTATCAAGAAGCCTGTTTGCGCCGTTAATGTCGATACCTTCCCACTGGTAGGGCTTCAAGGCGTTTAGGTCAATAAGCGCCTGCTCCTGAGGCAGAGGAAGCATTATGGAGGCTTGTTTTTTGGCGGTATAGCCTGACATGGCGCTGGTCCCAATCACATCGTAGTCCAGAGCCATAGCGATGGCCTTGCGGACAGCTTTGTCGTTAAGGCCAGGTTTTGTGGTATTGAAAATGACGGATGGAATAACACCAGGTATATAGTAAGGCAGCTGAGAAATAAAAGTTTCAACCGGAAGGCCGCTTTCCCACATATTCCATATCTGGAAGACAAACTGCTGTGACACATCGACTTCACCCCTGCGTAAAGCATCATCGCCATCGGCATTGCTTTCATAAATGTTGTGGGCGATATATTTGGGCACCGGGAGTTTCCCATACCGGCTAGAATGTTTTCCCCAATAATCATCGTTCCTTATAAGCACCAGTTTGGTATTGTCATAGAAAAACATCTTATAGGGCCCGGTCCCAAAACAATCCCATCCCATGAAATTGACGAGATCCGAAACGTCATCGCCTAGCTGGTTGAGGAGGATTTTGGATTCCCAATAGGCTTTTGGGGTGATGGATACTTCGCTAATGGCTTGTTCCATTTGCTTCTTATTGAAATGTGGCGGCGCTTTCCCCTGGAATATAACCGTATAGTCGTCCTTGGCTGTAACACTGTCGAGGTACTGCCAGTACCCCGAAGGGCCTATGCAGTATTTCTTCGCCAAATCAAAGTCATAAACTACGTCCTCAGCGATAAGAGATGTTCCATCGGCAAATTTGACGTTCTGGTTAAGCTTTACAGTCAGGGTTTGGTCGCTCCATGAATAGGAATCACCAATCTGAGGATATAGCTTCCCGTCCAGAAGGTTGTAAACAAACAAAGTCTCAAATTGTAACTGACGGTGGCCCTGTTCGGCAAAAGCGTTGTTGGTATTCCCGTAGACATTGTTGCCCTTCGGTGTACCCCACTGAAGGCCGTTAAAATAAAGAGTTTCATTCCTGGGCAGGGCGTCAACATTAACAGTTCCCTGTTTATCCGCCCGTTTGCCGCAGGCCACAAATAGCGTCAAAGTACAGATCAACAGCACCATCGCTAAAACGACACTGTTTTTTAGGTTTCTCATATTTTCCTCTTCGAGAAATTTAATTAAGATATTTAATTATCATCTTCCATATACAAGTTGTCAAATATGAATTTTAGTGGTACCAAAGACCAGAAAACAATAACACTAAGGTTTATTTGAATGTCCGGGCGTTACTCCGCTGGTCTTTGTGACGTACCAGTCCGCAGAAGTATGGGTATTGCCTGTAGCCTCATTCCGGGAAATACTCCGTGTAGGGGTAGTTTCTGAACTGTTCACCGCAAACGCTGGGCTACAAACCTCTCCCATTGGGGATTTCCAAACGCCATTTTTATGCAATAATTCAGCCGCCTCCGCAAAGTAAGCTTTACTCCAGGAGGAAGAAGGGGTATCCGCGATCATTATCCCGTCCAGCACTTTGTCATCCTGATCTAATACATAGATCGCGTCAGTTTTGTGAATCAGCTTGCTTGAACCTTGTACCCAAAAATCACGGGCCGTAGCGCATGAATCACTACCGCCTGACTCGTCCAGACTGTCGCCGTATTCGTCTTTGCATAATTCATCCATCTTTCGCAAATGAAGAACCACATACTCCCCTGCTTTGACTTCTACAGGCGCAAATTCATAGACTTGGGGCTTTTTGTAGTTTCCGGCGATAAAAACACGTAGCGTTCCCAGATTGCCGTCTGAAAGCATTTTGAATTCTATAAATTCTACTTTGGGTTTGCTGTACTCTGTACGGAGCTCGTTGATCTGTATCTCCGGAACACGGTTGTTTCTGGCGCGGAAACTAACCTGCTTATTGACGGTATTTCCATGCCCGTCTTTAACCTGTAAATCCGCCTCGACCTTCAGTCCCAGTCCGGGACTTTCTGCCAGCTTAACTTTTACCTCTTTACCTTCCTCAACCACCTCAAAATTCAGTTTAGGGCTGAAATACAGGGACACCACCTTAACTGGCTGTGAAAAACAAAAAATAATCTCGTTTTCTGACACTGTCTTGCAATAAAGGAAAACCGGCGCAGACGGAGCTTTTTCAGAGATATTTTCTGTATTCTCCAACTCGTTATCCTCCGTTTCATCTTCATCCTCGTCCTCATCAGGATTTTCCAGCTCTTTTTCTATCTCCTCCTTCTCGAGCGCTGCACTTCCTCCCGAATCCGCTTCCCCAGAACAGGAACAAAACAGGCAAAAAAAGACAAATGTACCAAACAGGATATTACGAAAAATTTTCATTTTAGACCTCCGCTGTACTACTGCACGGAGATGCGGGACGCTTCGATTTTAAGAAAAAAATATTAAAAATTTTTCATTTTCCTATTGACAAAGCTGTTCTAGTGTACTAGATTAGTAGTACACAGGGGGTAGTTCAATGCCTTTATGGGATCAATGGAGACTGGCGTTTGACGACAGAATGCCGATTTACCGCCAAATCATTCTCCAATTCAGCCGGGCTTTTGTCCGCGGAAACATCCAAGCCGGGGAACGTATTCCTTCCATCCGTGAGCTGGCCGCCTTGCTGAAAGTCAACACAAATACCATACAACGTGTTTATCAGGAAATGGAAAGAGACGAGATGATAAACAGCAAACGCGGCACAGGTTATTTCTTCACGGAGGATAAAAAAATGATCGAAAAAATACGCCTTAATTTGGCGCAGGAGTCGCTGAACCGCTTTGTCGAGGAAATGCGCGCGCTTGGCTGCGCGGACACTGAAATCCAAAACGAGCTTGAAGCATTTATGAAGGGAGGCAAAAAACATGCAGACAATTCTCGAAATCTCGGGGCTTAAAAAACAGTTTTTCAAATGCGAGGCTTTGCGCGGCGTGGATATGTCCATACCAGCGGGGCAGATTGTAGGGCTATTGGGGCCCAACGCGTCAGGCAAGACCACCCTGCTAAAAATCGCGGCTGGATTGCTTCAGCCCTCGGATGGGCAGGTACATTACTACGAAAACGCCCAACCAGGGCCGGACGCCAGGAAAACCATCGGTTTCTGTCCTGACGCAATGGTATTCCCGCGCTGGATGCTTGTACGCGACGCATTCACATTTTTCCAGGAGATGTACGACGACTATTCGCAGTCCCGCGCGGACGAGCTTATGCGTATCCTTGAACTCCAAAACATTCAAGACACGTCTATCCGTAACCTGTCCAAGGGAATGAGGGAGCGCCTTGCTATGGCTTTGACTTTCTCGCGCGAAACGAAACTGTACCTGCTTGACGAGCCGCTGGACGGAATTGACCCTGTCGGGAAAACGCGCGTAATAGACGCAATAATCGCAATGAAACCGGAGGGAGCGTCTACGCTTGTATCGACGCATTTGGTCAAAGATATAGAACGCATTTTTGACAGCGTATTTTTTCTTTCAAAGGGAAAGATCGTATTTTCCGGCTCTTGCGATGTCATTCGTGAAGAACGCAACCAAACCGTAGAGCAGGCTTATTTGGAGGTGTTTATCAATGAAAACTCAATTTAAATACACATTTAAAACAGGACTGTCCTTTCGTGGCGCGGCGTTTGCCTTTATCTTCGTAATGGACGCGGTGTTTATCACGCTTGGATCGCTTGGCTTGCTGCCTTTTGCCGCCCAGGTTACCGCCGTGTCTCTGGGCGGGGTGGCAATTTCCGTCATGCTGGTATTTGACATAATAGGTGATATCGCAATTATACGCCGTATGTTCTCCACGCCGGAGGCATATCTTTACGCGTTGACGCCTGCGCCGCGTTGGGAAATTCTTATGGCAAGCGTTATTGTTACGGCAATATTGGATATTGTTACAATGGCTGTTGTTATCACGGCGGAAGTATGGCTGTCTCTTATTCTGGCAGGTGAAAAAGTCTGGCAGACTATATGGAATGTAATCAGCACGAATAGTTCGGATTTTTTGTACGGGCTTTGGCTTGTGCCCTTATTGGTAGCAGGCTACCTGCTTATAATGATGGTTATCCTGTTTTGCCAAACAGCTAAAAAGTCGATATTGTTCGGAATTCCTGCTAACAGGTTACTGGCTTTTCTTCTTGCCTGCGCCTGCATTTATGTTATCAGTTTGCTTCAATTTGTATTGCTTCCGTTTGGTACTGTAGAGCGTTACGGCTTGCTGATACTTCTGAACCTTGGAAGAAATGCCCTGCCGTTTTACGCTCTGCTTACACTGCTCGAAGCGGCCGCCTTGTTTGTAATAACCTCAAAACTTATGGAAAGGAAGATAAACCTATGAAAAAAACCATTTTTATTGCTCTGTGCGCTTTAATTACTCTGTTTTCTTCTGGCTGTGTAGTCGTCAACTATACGGACTCAAACGCGGTATCAGGAAAAGGAACCCTGGAAAAATACGTCATCAATGTCGGCGAATACAACGGGATTAAAGTAGAAGGTCTTTGCGAAATCCAGTATTACTCTGCGCCTTCAAATACCGTTACTCTGGAAGTCCAGTCCAACCTTCGCGAGTATTTTGTTGTGGAAGTCGAAAATGGCGTGCTAATTCTCCGTACCACGAAAAAGATTCGTTATAATTCAGACAAGGCCCCGGTCTTAACGGTCTCCACACCCGCATTAAACAGATTGACTATAACGGGTGCATGTACTTTTAAGACGGTTGACAGAATTAAAGCCGATACTTTCATACTTGATATTAACGGCGCGGGTGATGGTAAGGTCGAATTTGATGCGAACAGGCTTATAGCAAACGTGTCAGGCGCGGGTAGTTTTGAGCTTTCAGGCAAGGCGGACAACGCCGATATTAAGTTTAGCGGGGCAGGCGACTTAAAAGCGTTTTCGCTTCTGATACGCGAAGCATCAGTAATTTTTTCAGGCGCAGGCTCGATAGAAATTAACTGTTCTGAAAAATTATTCATTGATGCAAGCGGAGTGGGTTCGTTGGAATACAAAGGCTCTCCCATCCTTAGCCTGAGTTCACGCGGGCCTGTCAGTATCAAAAAAGCAGATTAAAAGCGTAACTAGCCAAGAGCGCTGTCAGCGAGTAGTATGAATCATATGTTAAACAGGCAGGATGCGACACGGGAAGTTAAGGAAAACATTCTTCCGTTCTGGCAGGGCATGGCTGATAAAGAGAACGGCGGTTTTTACGGCGAGACTGATTTTTATGGCAAGCCGAATAAAACCGCTGATAAGGGCTGTATTTTAAATTCGCGGATTCTGTGGACATTTTCTGCCGCATACCGTATTTTTGGGGACGCTGGCTACAAAACCAGCGCCCAATGCGCGCGGGATTTTTTATCGAAAGCTTTCCTTGATACAACGCGCGGCGGGCTGTACTGGCTGGTAGATCATACCGGAAAAGCTCTGGATAAAAGAAAGCAGTTTTACAACATCGCCTTTGGTATCTATGCTCTAAGCGAACATTACAACGCCACAGGTGATCAATCTTCATTGGAATTGGCGATGTCCCTTTTTGACGCAACCGAACGTTACGGACTTGATCCTTCCGCTGGCGGTTATATTGAGGCGTGCAATCGTGAATGGCAAAGTATTGATGATTTTCGTCTCAGTGGGAAAGATCTTAATTGCCCGAAATCAATGAACACCAACCTGCACGTGCTGGAAGCCTACACAAATCTTGCCCGCGCCAGCGGTGATGAGCGCGTACGCAAGGCGCTTGAAGCGTTGTTGCACATAACGCTAGATAAAATAGTCAACCGAGATTGGCATTTTGAATTATTCTTTGACATGAATTGGAATTCGCTTGCAAAGGATATTTCTTACGGCCATGACATTGAAGGAAGCTGGCTGTTGTATGAAGCGTCGCTGGCTGTCGGCGATGAAAGCCTCGTTTCAAAAGCAAAAAAAACCGCATTGGCGATTGCAGAAGTTATCTATACCGCCGCCATTGATCGCAACAACGGCGGATTGTTCAGCGCCTGTAACGCGGAGGGGCATATTCACACCAAAAAAGAATGGTGGCCCCAGGCAGAGGCGGTCGTTGGTTTTTACAACGCGTATGAGTTATCCGGCGATCAGAAGTACCTTGAAGCGGCTGATGGTATGTGGAGTTACATACAAAACCATTTTGTGGATCGTACACATGGCGAATGGCACAACGAACTAAGCCTTGATAACACGCCGGATGCAAGCA
>Ga0268262_10006327_pt1 | contig 11405 bp, 9 predicted proteins | sample TergutNc150P3_FD_190354 | JGI IMG/M metagenome (GOLD analysis project Ga0268262, IMG submission 190354) | Nasutitermes corniger P3 segment gut microbial community from laboratory colony in Florida, USA - Nc150 P3 (SPAdes) (version 2) | ecosystem: Host-associated > Arthropoda: Insects > Digestive...
AGGGTCTTGCGTATCCATTTGCTTTAGCAAATGGATGCCAAGAAATGAATGATGATATTTACGAAACTCTTGCCAGCGGAACGGAGAGCTGAAAATAGCCAAAATGGTTGGCGTGAGGGTCTTGCGTATCCATTTGCTTTAGCAAATGGATGCCAAGAAGAGTTCCTTGCCGCTTATTGTCCGTAGGCGGGCTTTGCTGCGGATGCGGCACCGCAAGTGCTCCAAGGCCGCCGTTAAGCGGACAATAAAAGCGCAAATTGCTTTAAGCCACCCAAGTGCTGCTGACGTTTCGGGCTGCGCTGCAGCCCAAAGCGCTCATTGCACTAGGGCGTCTTCCCCCAGACCCCCGCCGCGCTTCGCACGGCTTCTTCGATGGACTCTTGGTAGTGGGAAGAGGGCTTGGAGGGGCGGGGTGTTGAATGGAGTGCTCTTACCAAATCCACATTTTCAGTTCAAAATAAAAAGAAGCGGCATATTTGTGCAGCTAACCAGGACTATTACTATGACCAGCGACAGACGCGAATTCCTTCAGCAGAGCATTTCCGCCATTGGCATCTCGGCCTTGGGCATCCCTGCATTTGCCCAAGTAAGCGGCCAAGACAACCAACTGGCAATGGTCATAAGGGGGGCCAAGTCTTTCCTGAATGGGAAGTGGCAGGTGGGCGACGTTGGTGTGAACAATTCTGGCGCCATCGTTCTCGGCGAAGGCCCCCTTCAGGGCAGGAACGTGCTGGACTGCGCGGGCAAGGTGCTGTCCCCTGGCTTCATTGATATTCTGAACGACAACCGCAAGGGGCCATTTGAGCTATGCGAGAGGTACAAGGTGACAGACGGCGTGACAACGGCCCTGAGCATGCACGGCGGGGCCTCCAATGTGGCCAAGTACTACCAAAACTCCGCAAAGTCGCCCCACTGGATAAATTATGGCGTCTCGACCTTTGCCACGGAGATAAAGTCCCAGGGGGGAACGCTGGCCGAGAGGCTGCGAAAGGTGGAATCCTGCCTAGAGGCCGGTGGCCTTGGAGTGTCGTACGCCATCGAATACTCCCCCCTGCCCTACTCCGAATTGCTGGAATACGCTAAGCTGGCGGCAAAATTCAATAGGCCCTGCTGCCTGCACCTCAGGTATTCGTCAAGGGAAAAAGAGCTGGACGGGGTGAAGGAGGCCATACAACTTGCCAAGGACAGCGGGGCGCACGTCCACATTGACCACCTGCACAGCACGGGCGGGACGTACAGGATGAGGGACGCGCTGCAGCTGATTCGGGCGGGGCTGTCTTCTGGGCTGAGCCTGACGTGCTGCGTCTATCCCTATTCGTACTGGGCCACCTACCCAGCGTCCGAGAGGTTTGCGCCGGGCTGGCAGGAGCGATATGGGATAACCTACTCGGACCTGACTGTGGTTGGCACGGGGGAGAAATTGACCAAGGAGAGCTTCGAGAAATACCGCAAGCGCTGGGATGTGCTAGTGGCTGTGCCAGAGGGCGCGATGCCTATGGCCGACACGGTTGATTTGGCACTAAAAGAGGATTTTTGCATGATAGGCTCTGACGGCGGGATAGAGAGCGAGCCAAGGGGCAACAACCACCCAAGGGGCGCCGGCTGCTTCGCCACCGCCATGAGGCACGGCCAAGACATCGGCATCCCGCTCGAAAAAATGATAGAGAAAATGACTGCGCTGCCGCGCAGCATCCTGCTTCCGGCGATGAAACAGCGCGGTGTTCTCGCGCCAGGCGCGGCGGCAGACTTGGTGGTATTTGACCCGCAGACCATACGCAGCCCTGCTTCGGTTGCCAATCCCAACCAGTTTTCCGCTGGGATAGACACGGTGATCGTCAATGGCAAGATAGCGTACCGGGGCGGGAAGCTGCTGGCCAAGGCGGGGATGGCGGTTAGGGGTTAGGGGTTAGGGGTTAGGGGCTGCGCAAACGCGGCAATTGATGCGGGGCGCCCGCGCATTTTCGCCTCGCTTGCGTGGCCTATAGGAATTTGTAACTGGTATAAAGTATGTGTATAGCGAGAGGCCAAAATGACCGACCTGCCCCAAGCCCTAAAAAACGCAGATTTCCAAATATATACCGCCAACTGGTGCCCGGACTGCCGCGTCCTGGATAGGTGGCTTGCAGTAAACGGCGTACCCCACACAAAAGTTGACATAGAAACCACGGTGGGCGCGGCGGAAAGGCTGGAGCGCGAGACGGGGAAGCGGGCGATACCATTCATCCTAGTGAATGGCAAAAAGTGGGTGCGCGGCTACCATAAGGAGCTGCCTTCCAGATTCAGCGCGGAAATGCTGGTCAATGACTTGATGGAGGCGATAGAGAGTCAGGGGTTAGGGGTTAGGGGTTAGTTATCCCTAGCCCCCACCCCCTGCAACCTAGCCCCTGGCTGACTCCGAGGGGGGCTTTTCAAGTGGAGGAAAAGCTATAACCAGTGCCAGGCACTCATTGCACTGTCTTATTCCAGCACTCGGTGTTCTTTATCCCCAATTTCTCGGGTTCAAATGTGATGTGGCCTCCGGCCTTCATCTGGTGCTCATAGTCCCTCAGCACTTTTACGCCTACCCAGCCAAGCGCGAGTATGGCTATGAGGTTCAGCCAAGCCATAAGGCCAACGCCTATGTCGCCCATCGCCCACATCATGCTGGCGGTGCGAATGGTGCCAAAGAAAACCATGACCAGCAGGCCTATCCGTATAGCCGTGATGCCCGCCTTCCGGCCATTGCCCCTGAACAGATACGCCATGTTAGACTCTGCATAGTAGGCGTACGCCATGATGGTGGTTATGGCAAAGAAAAATAATGCTATCGCCACGAATGCGCTGCCGAAGCCTGGCGCTATCGTATCAATGGCCGCTTGGGTGTACTGCGGGCCTGGCTCGACACCAGGGAGGTTGTGGGCCAAAAAGCTGCCATTTGGGCCAACTATGTTGTACTGGCCCGTGAGGAGTAGCATGAGGCCGGTGGCCGTGCAGACACCCAATGTGTCAACATAGACTCCGAATGCTTCCACTATGCCCATCTGTGCGGGGTGGGGCACTTCCACTGCAGCGGCTGCTTGGGGGGCCGTGCCCTGACCGGCCTCGTTGCTGTAGATGCCGCGCTTGACACCCCAGGCTATGGCGGAGCCGACTATGCCTCCAAATAGCTCGCTGGCCCCAAAGGCGGACGAAAAAATTAGGGCTATTATTTCGGGGACGCGGCGGATGTCAACGACTATGACGACTATGGCCATGAGTATGTAGGCTATGGCCATGAAGGGCACCACCAGCTCCGCCACTTTGCCTATGCGCCTGGCACCGCCGAAGATGACAAGGGCCAGCATGACAGTCACAAAGGCGCCCGACGCCCAAGTCGGGATGCTGAAGCCATTTTCAAAGGCCATGGCTATGCTGTTGGATTGGATGCCAGGCAGCAGCAACCCACAGGAAAAGACTGTGGCGACGGCAAAGATTATCGCGTACCACTTCATCCCCAGGCCGTGCTCTATGTAGTACGATGGCCCGCCGCGGTATTCGCCCGTGCGCTTTTCTTTCCACACTTGGGCCAGAGCGCCCTCAATGAAGGCCGAGCCGGACCCCAAAAAGGCGATGGCCCACATCCAAAACATTGCGCCGGGACCGCCCATGGCTATGGCCGTGGCGACACCGGCGATGTTGCCGGTGCCCACCCTGCCGCCAAGCGCCATCGCGAAGCCCTGCAAGGTGCTGAGGCCTTTGTCGGATTCTTTGCCTTTGAGCAGGTACCTTATCATTCCTTTGAAGTGTCGGATCTGCAGAAAGCGCGTCCAAACCGAAAAGAGGACGCCCGTCCCAAGGCAGAGTACGATGAGGGGCGGCCCCCACACCCATCCGCTTATTTTGTCAACTATCGCGGTTATATCCATCTGGGCTCCCTTCGTGCATTGTCAATTGGGGGGCGTGACTCCGAGGTTGGCTGCTCAGGCGGGAAGAAGGCCAGCCAGGTGCTGAATGCCCAACCCGCACTAGCCCCTTGATACCTCTTTAGGGTACCCGCCCTTTCAGAAGAAGCTACCTAGGGACCCGTCTGCCGACGCCGCTGTTCAGGCGGTAGTAGAAGTTTTCAAAGTTGATGGATTCGGCCGCGTGCCTGAACGGCTTGACCCTCTCCACGCATATTTCGCTGGCGTAGGGCTGCGACTTTATTATCCCCATCGTCTCTTCAATGAACTCGTCCAGCGGCATGGCCATTGGATCCTTGGCACCGCCCATGAGGTCGGTGGCCACGTACGGGGGGATGATCTCTATGACTTGGACTTTGGTTTTCTTGAGCTGGTACCGCAGGCTCTGTGTGTACGAGTGAATCGCTGCCTTCGTGGCGCAATAGGTGGGCGTGTTGGCCATCGGCACGAACCCCAAGCCAGAGGACACGTTCATCACCGTCGCGTGGGGCTGCCCTAGCAGGCCGGGCAGCAGCGTGGCCGTCATCCGGAGCGTACCAAGGAGGTTGGTGGCGACTATTGCCTCCATGTCGTCCGTGTTTTTTATTTCCTGAAGGTTTTCCTCCCGCATGATGCCGGCGTTGTTGATCAGTACGTTAAGGTCGGGGTGGTTGCCGCGGAGCCATTCGCTAAATTTTCTGATCTCTTCGGGCCTTTGGACGTCGAAGGCGTAGGTACCCATACCTTGGTGCTGCTTGGCCAATTCGTCCAGCACGCTCCTGCGCCTGCCGGAGATGATGACTTTGTTGCCTAGCTCATGGAAGGCCTTTGCCAAGCCCAAGCCTATGCCCGTGCCTCCGCCAGTAACGAGGATTGTGTTGCCAGTGATTTGCATCTTTCGACCCTCCGCACCTATTCGTGGAACAATCATCCGCTCCTAGTTGGCAGTATAGCACCATCTGGCCTTTCGTCGCCTCCCTAAATTTTAATTGCTATCACAACTTTAGTTATAAGCTAATTCTCCTCATCCCCCAACAATGTGAAAATATTTTTGGATTTCCATATCCCTAAAGATTAAGAACCAAAAACCGCCAAAAATACACTTTGGCCGATATTCGGCTTATTGGCTGTTCTTATTTCCGTGTTCATTGGCTAGAATTATATTTTGAGGCATGCGGCAGGGTACTGACAGACAACAGTCCTTCGCGCGGCCCACGAAGGGACAAAATGTTTAATATAGCTCTATTTGGACCGCCTGGGGCGGGGAAGGGTACGCAGTCGGATGCCCTGGTAAAGGATTTCAACCTCCACTACATCTCCACGGGGGACTTGCTCCGCAGGGAGCTGGCCGCCGAAAGCAAACTTGGCCTGGAGGCCAAGAGCATCATATCTGCGGGGGGGCTAGTCCCCGACGAAATCATCGTCCAAATAATAGAGAAGACCATAACCGACAATCCGGACGCCAACGGGTTCCTCTTCGACGGATTCCCGCGCACATACGTTCAGTGCTACATCCTAGAGGGCCTGATGAACAAGCTGAACACGTCGCTCGGCTGCCTCATCAGCTTAGAGGTCGGCGAAGAAGAATCTGTGCAGCGCCTGCTGAAGCGCGGACTAACGTCAGGGCGCGTAGACGACAATGAGACAGTCATCCGCAACCGCATGCGCGAATACCACGAGAAGACGCTGCCCGTCCTCCAATTTTACAAGGACAAGGGCGCCTATAGGGCTGTCAAGGGGGACAACAGCATAGAGCAGGTCAGGGAGGACATACACGCGACGATAATGGAAGAGCTGGGAAAGCATCCCATCAACATCGTCCTGTTTGGCTACCCGGGCTGCGGGCGCGGTTCCCTTGGCAAGGCGGCGGCAAAGTACTTTGGCCTAGAGTTCGTAGCAACGGGTTCCATGTTAGATGCGGAGATCGCCAAGCAGTCGCCCATCGGGGAAAAAATAAAATCGCTGTACGAAAGCGGAGCTTTGGTAACTGACGAGATAGTGGTACCGCTGATCGAAAAGAAAATCGAAGAGTCCAAGGGCGTGAGGGGTTTCATCTACAAGGGCTTTCCGAGGACCCTAGTCCAGTCCTACATACTCGATGGACTGATCCGCAAGAATGGCAAGGGGATCACCAAGGTCATAGACATCGAGGTACCCATGCTGGAGCTAATAAAGAGGTTGGACGCGCGCAGCAAGACTGACGCCTGTATGCCATACGACTCCACCACGGAGAGGATAGTCCAGAGGCTGCAGGAGCATGAGGCCAAGACCGTGTCCGTGATCGAAAAATACGCCCAGATACACGGGGTGACTAAAGTGGACGGCGTAGGACCCTTCGACGAGGTCTTTGAAAGGCTAAAGGCCATACTGGAAAAATCAATCTGGGTGCCGGGGAACGGTAAGGGATGACGCGGAAAAGCTGGGCCAAAAAAGAAGGGGGGCGATGATGGTGGCAGAAAATATGGACGCGGCCGATGGTTTTGAGTACTCGGGGTACACGCTGTGCATCAAGCCAGACGCTGGAAGCGACTGGCAACCATTCAGCGATACACTGGCAGAATGGGACGATTTGGTGGCTCTTGCCATCCAAGAAGCCTGGGGCGGTAAGCTGGTGGCCTATGTGGAAGAGGAAACAGGCAAGCTGTGGGAATTCGACTCCATACGCCTTACCGACGCGCTAGGCGAACTCGATGCGCTGGTTAGCATTATAAAGGGTGGCGGCCTCGAGGACCACTCGATAGCGTACGACGGCTCGGCAAAAAAGATACTCGTCCACTGCGGCCCGGCAAACGTCACCTGCTCGGGGGATTTTGCAGCCTGCAAAGAACACTTGGAAAAGCTTGTAGGCAAAGATAGGGGCTAGGTTTCAGGGGCTAGGAATTAGGGGTTAGGAATTAGGGGTTAGGGGTTAGGGGTTAGGGGTCAGGGGCTAGGGTAAGCAAGGAGGCGGCTTTGTGCGGCTCTCCGATGGACTGGCGGATGCTTGTTTGCAAGCTCTTCAGTCTATTGGCTATAATTTTAGCCATGGGCAAAAATGCCCTCCAGAGGCCCAACATGACACTGAGAATCCGACCCGCCCTTGCCATCGCCCTGCTGCTGCCCTTCGCCCGCGCCGAGGAGGGCATGTGGACCTTCAGCAACCTCCCCCTCAAAGCGATCAAAGAAAAATATGGCTTCGAACCCACCCAAGAATGGCTAGACCATTTGCGCATGAGCTCACTGAGGTTCCCAAATGGGTCGGGCTCATTCATCAGCCCCGACGGACTGGCACTGACCAACCACCACGTAGTCAGGGGCGAGATCCAGCGCCTCTCCACCGTGGAGCGCGACCTATTGAAAGATGGGTTCGTGGCGCAGAGCATGGAGCAGGAAATAAAGATCCCAGGAATGACACTCCTGACGCTGCAAGAGGCAAGAAACGTCACGGAGCGCGTCGCCAAGGCCGGAAGCGCGGCGGGTTCGCCGCAGGAGAGGCAGATGGCTGTCTCGCAGGAGACGGCAAAGGCCGCGGAGGAGATGAGGCAGGCGACCGGCCTGCAAGTCGAGGTGGTCAATCTCTACCAGGGCGGCGAGACTTGGCTGTACGGCTACGAAAGGCACACGGACGTGCGCCTGGTCATGGCCCCTGAGTTCGCCGCCGCCAGGTTCGGCCAGGACATAGACAACTTCACCTTCCCCCGGCACCACATGGACTGCGCCTTTGTCAGGGTGTACAAAGACGGCAAGCCCTATAGGCCAGCCCACTGGCTCTCTTGGTCGGAGCGACCCCTAAAGGCCGGCGACCTCATTTTCGTGTCCGGCCACCCAGGCTCCACCAACCGCGGCTGGACAATGGCGCAGATGATGCACGCCCGCGAAGTTGACATCCCTGCCCAAATAAAGCTCAACGAATACCGCCGCAGGACACTGGAATCCTTGGCCAGCCGCAGCTTTGAGGCTAGAGCGCGGTACGGCGGCCAAATATATAGCATCGAGAACAGCCTGAAAACTGTCAAGTCGGGGTTGGACGCTCTATATGACCAAGGCGCACTGGCGCGGCTGCAGAAGGCGGAAGACGACCTCAGGGCGGCCGTGGCGGCTAGGCCCGAACTCCAGCGCGAAGTTGGCGGAAGCTGGAGTGCGATAGCCGACGCGCTCAAAATTGCAAAGGAGATTTCCCTTGAGCGGACCTATGTCGGGACACGCGGCTCGGAGCTGCTGGCGACGGCACTGTCGCTGGTGCGCGCCCCCAACCAGCAGGCGGCGGAGACGTTGGCCAAGCCGCGCACGGCCCCATTCGATGCAGAGTACGAAACCCAGATGTTCGCCGAGGCGATAAAAGAGGCGCGCGAGGCACTGGGCGACAAACACCCATTCATCAAGGCCGTGCTCGGGGAGAAAACGCCACTGGAAGCGGCGAAAAGTGCCGTAGCCACATCAAAGCTGTACGACCCCGAAGAAATCAAAAAACTGTCAGCCGGTGGCCCAGACGCCATAAAGACTAGCAACGACCCATTCCTAACCATGGCGAGGGTCATAGACCCAATGCAGAAGGCACTGGCGGACAAGCAGGCCATTATGGTGGACGCGGTCATCCTGGACCACGCGGCCCGCATCGCAAGGGCGAAGTTCGAGGTCTATGGCAGAGACACGTACCCGGACGCGACCTTCACGCTGCGGCTATCTTATGGCACGGTGGCGCACTACCCCGCAATGGGTACATTGGTACAGCCATTCACCACCATGCACGGCCTCTTCGACCGTTTCGAGGGTTGGGGCGGCGCGAACTACAATCTGGACCGCACCCAGTGGCTGCTGCCCAAAAAATGGCTGGACGCAAAGCCGCACATGGATTTGAAGACACCGTACAACTTCGCCTCGACCAACGACATCATCGGCGGCAACAGTGGAAGCCCCGTGGTTGACAGGCAGGGCGAGCTGGTAGGCCTAGCCTTTGATGGCAACATGGAGAGCAATGCCGGCAGGTTCTATTACGACGGCAGGGCCAACAGGACCGTAAGCGTCGATGCCAGAGGCATCCGTGAAATGCTGGACAAGGTTTACGGTGCCAACGCGCTGCTGGCGGAACTTAGGCTGAAATAGATCTCTCCAAAAGGGTGAATGCCCTAGAAGGTGCGGTGAGAATTAGGAACCCACCCGCTTCATACCAACATGCAATCAAACGATTGCATGTTGGTATCAACTCTACATCTTCCCACACCTATAGACAGCGCGGCCAACTAGCTCCCATTTGCCAGCGTCGATCCTGACCGATGGGTAGTCGGTGTTGAAGCTTATTATTTCGATCTGGTCGGGGCTAACTATCTTGAGCTTCTTTATCCTTTCCATGTTGCCCACCTTCACCATCCAAAGGCCCTCTTCGATGTTCGATCTGTCCGCGCTCAGATCAACGATGACTACGTCTCCGATGCGCAGCACCGGTTCCATGGTGTCCTCTTCGATGGTGAAAGTCAGCGCCTTGTTTGGCCCTAGGCCTAGTTCTTCCCAGAGCCACTGCTGCCTGAAGGGCATGGCGCGTCCGGCTTGGCCATGGTCTTCATGGCTGTTGGCGGCGGCTGGGCGTCGGGGAGAGCGGCGCCTCTCATGCCTTTTCTCTTGGCTCTGGAAAATGTCCGCCTCTACGCCAAAGAGGGCGGCGGCTTTTTCTAGCACCTCTGGCGACGGCGTGCGCTCCTTTTCGTACAGCAGTTTGCCCAAGAGCCTCAGCCTCACTCCCAATTCATCGGCAATGACCGCCAAGGTTTTGTTGTTTGTGACGCCGTACCTCTTTATGTGGGCCTTGAACAGAGCCCTCTGCGGCCAGATGTCTCCAGAGAAAGACGTCGGCTTTGGCCTGGGGGTTTTAGTGGGGCCGGGCCCCATCAGCTCGCTGCTGTCTCGCCCAAGGAACTCCGCCAGCTTCAAGAGCACGCTGTCGCTCGGCTTGCGCGGGTTATTTTTCGTCTGGAGCGTGTACAGCGTCGAAAGGGAAAGGCCCAGCATCTTTGCGACGGGGGCCAAGCTGTGGGCTTCGAGGGCCAATTTGGCCTCTCTCACCCATTTGCTGAAAACAGCCCTTTTGGGCCAAGACTTTTCTTTGTTTCGCTTCATTTTTTCTCTCTCAGTAAAAATAATTACAGACTACAGTTCCGCAACCGCATCCGAGATGCCAAGCTACTCCTCAGTTGAGCCGGATGCGGTTTTGAAGCGCAGGGCGGCGTTGAGAGCGCAGGTGTTTAGCATGGTTTTGCAGTTGTCTGGTATTATCCTCTCAGATTTGTCGGCATTTTGTCAATAGCCTATTTGCAAAATTTTTGAACCGCTTGCAAACTCTCCAAGGAGACTGCCTGCATTGGAAAAGCCAACAAAAGGGGGGCGGGGGGGATATGAGTGGAAAATCAGGTTGTAGTAGTCATACCAATTTCGAGTTCCAAGTTACAAGATACAGTAGGAAAATCGTTGCACTGTGCTGGTTTGTGCATGGCATTAATTGCAACAGCAATCGAAATCGATATCTAAGGCGGATTGAGCGCACAGCACAGGGCGGAGCATTTTTCCAGCCTGAAAAGTCTTGCTCGGAGGCATCTTCCATGCATCAGCACCTATATCGGAGAGGCCGTACGAATGGCGGCAGGGGGTCTGAAAAGAAGACGACCTAGTGCAATGAGCGCCCGTGTGGTTTAATACCAAGTTGCGTTCAACTGGCGTTGAACGCTGTACGCCAAAGTTTTTGAAAAAGCTGGGAAACCCATCATTTTCAAAAACTTGCGGGCGGCGGTTCCCGCCGCCTTTATACCAAGTTGCGTTCATCTGAACGCAACTTGGTATAACGGCCACCGCACACAGGACGACTCCGATGGACGAGGTGGAGCTGGTCAGAAAATACCGCACCTGATACCAATTTGCGTTCAACTGACGTTGAACGCTATACGCCAAAGTTTTTGAAAAACTGGGAAACCCAGTCAAAAACCTCCGGCAGAGCCGGAGGCTTGAATTTGTGAACCGCTCAAAGCGGTTTGAACAGGCGCCGCCTAAAGGCGGCCAACACTCCTTGAACAATCCTGATCGTGTCAGCATTTGATCCTCCTTCGCCTGTCGCTGGATTTATTTACTAACCATCTCTTCGCCACGGTCATTGCTACATACGGCAGCCCCGCATTTAATGCTCTGGCCAAGCCAATTCAGCTTGCCCCGCAAAATTCCGTGTCACAACGGAATCCTCATCAGGTCAGGCTTGCACTTCCACACGCAATGGGATAAGCTGTCTTCGTCAACTGACATTTGGCCTCCTATCTCCAGAACTTTGACCGGTTCACTATATGGGAGGCTTTCTTCTGTTCCCGTAATTGTCAAACTCTGTGAGTCCCCAGGCAGAGCCTGGGGCTTACTCAGGGAGTTATTTCAAAAACTTGCGAGCGTCGGTTCCCGCCGCCTCATACCAACATGCAATCGTTTGAGCTTCTTGCAAAACCCCCAGAACTGTAATAACGGGGTCCGAGCGAACAAAAGGGCCGAAGAGCGCACCAT
>Ga0268262_10006328_pt1 | contig 11404 bp, 10 predicted proteins | sample TergutNc150P3_FD_190354 | JGI IMG/M metagenome (GOLD analysis project Ga0268262, IMG submission 190354) | Nasutitermes corniger P3 segment gut microbial community from laboratory colony in Florida, USA - Nc150 P3 (SPAdes) (version 2) | ecosystem: Host-associated > Arthropoda: Insects >...
CCTGTATTTTAACATGAAATTAACACCGTGCGAAAATGATTATATAGATATATATAAAGCAAAGGATATAAATGAAATTCTGGAGTTTTTAAATAAGCCAGTAAGTTTTTGTCGTTACTGTGACATAAAGCAAATAAGTTATATGAATAAATGGCATATATCAAAAAAAGACATAAAGGAATGGACATAGAACCGACTATGTTTTCTAAAAGAGAATGTCCGATTTGCGGTAATACGGAAGTTAAACTAATGTTTACCCAGAATTTCGCAAACATACAAGGGATTAGTTTTTTGAATGGTTACGATGTTGTTTCCTGTAAACAATGTAATTTTGTGTACGCCTCCAATATTCCTGAACAAGCGGCCTTTGATGAGTACTATATAAACTCAAATAAATATGAACATGAAACAGAACAATCTGATACAATTACTGGTAAGGATGAACATATTATTAAAGAAATAGTCCATTTTGGCATTGATAAAACAACATCAATTGTTGATATCGGTTGTGCTAGAAGTGAAATACTCCGTTCCTTGCAAAAGCTGGGTTTTTCCAATTTGACAGGAATTGACCCATCCGCAAAAAATATTGAGTACTTAAAAAGCAAAGGGATAAACGGTATACATACTACAGTAAAGGACATAGATACTTCAAAACAATACGAAATAGTTTTGTTCATCGGTGTTTTAGAACATATACAGGATTTATATAAGACGTTGAATGTCTTATATGCCCTGACAAAAAATAATGGCTTATTGATTGTCCAGGTTCCCAGCATGGAAATGCCTATGTCGGGTGAGTTTCCATATCAGGAGTTCAGCAGGGAGCATATAAATTTTTTTACTACAGTATCGCTTTCAAATTTAATGACAAAATATGGATTTCATACAGTTTTGTCAAAAAGGTTAGGGAGCGGGATGGGTACGGGTCTGGTAGGCATTTACAGAAAGGGATCAAATTCTGTTCAAACAGATACAAGTGGAATGCAAAGAATACAGTCGTATATGGATAAGTCAAAAAAATATGAGGATGCAATTTACACAAACTTGTCGAGATATTCAGATACTCCTGTTATTGTTTGGGGTCTTGGCACCTTTACCCAGAGATTACTTGCCAGAAATGTATTAAAGAACATTGTAGTTATGGTTGATTCCAACCCTCAATACGTTGGTAAAAAATATAACAATATAAATATAATTCCGCCAAATGAAATACAGAATTATAAGGAATCTGTTTTACTGGCTGTAAGTGCTCGTTATTTGGACGCAATTATTCATACAATAAGAGATGAATTAAAACTTGGCAATGAAATAATTAATCCTCATTCTGGTTTTACCTTTGAGTACTAGCTCATGCAATCAAGCTTTGATAAAGGGAAAGTAATGAACCAAAAAATTTCTTCCGGTAGAATGGAGGAGCGAACTCCCCTTCATACTGTTGTACCGCTTAAGGCCCCGTTTACTGTTGCAATATCCCCCTGTGAATTATGTAATTTTAAATGCGTTTATTGTAATTGGGGTACGCCTGTCGGTATACCAGGAGCCACAGTATTACCATGGGAAGATTTTGTTAATATTGCCGGCCAGGTAAATGATCTTTATGAAATGACACATTTAAAATGCAAAAATATTCGATTAAGCGGTAATGGTGAGCCGTTAATAAACCCCAGAATAGCGGATATGGTAAAATACATAAACGATTTGGATTTTTCAGAGCGTATTGAAATAACAACAAACGCTTCTCTGCTTACACACAAGCTAACTGACGCGTTAATTGGTGGAGGGCTGACACGCTTAATTGTTTCTATCCAGGGACTGACTTCAGAAAGATACCATGAAGTATGCAAATATAATATTGATTTTGACAAGTTTTTGCGTGAACTCAAGTATTTTCATGATAAGGCTCAGGCGTCGGAAGGTAAATGCAAAGTACATATAAAAACACTCAATATCGCAGTTACACAAGATGAACATTCAAAGTTTTATGAATTGTTTGAGCATGTCTGCGATACCATGAATATTGAGAATGTTATTGCCGCATGTGGGGATGTCAATTATGAGTCGCTGTTTCCTGAATATAAAAAAGATTATACAAGGTACGCAAAACCTTTCATAATAAGAAAGTGTTGCGATACTATGTTTTACTTAATAAATATCTTACCTAATGGAAATGTAAACTGCTGCGGATGCAAATGGCCTCCGCATGTTATCGGTAATATATTTAAAACGCCTTTACGGGAGATATGGAATTCCGGAAAGCATAAAGAAGATATGATTGTTCATCTAAGCGGATTACGGGAGATGTTAAATGATTGTAGAGATTGTCAATCCATTTTGCAGTATACCATGCCAGAAGATAATTTAGATGAATATATGGAAGAAATATTGCGAAAAATACAATAATTTAACAGTTAAGGATAGTATGCTATCAAATTCAACAATATTAATAACTGGCGGAACAGGATCGTTTGGGAATACTTTTGTTCCAATGACTCTCGCGAAATACAACCCCAGAAAGTTGATCATTTATTCTCGCGACGAAATGAAGCAATGGGAGATGGCCAAGAAATTTCAGGATGACAAAAGGGTTCGTTTTTTTATAGGAGATGTCAGGGACAGGGAGCGTATGTACCGCGCTCTTGACGGCGTTGATTATGTGGTCCATGCTGCTGCGACAAAGATTGTTCCAACCGCGGAGTATAATCCTTTTGAGTGTATAAAAACCAATGTAAATGGCGCAATGAATGTTATTGACGCTTGTGTTGACAGACAGGTTAAGCGATGTGTAGCCCTGAGTACCGATAAGGCAAGCCAGCCTGTTAATTTATACGGTGCTACAAAACTATGCAGTGATAAATTGTTCATTGCTGGAAATTCTTACGCGGGGAATAAAAACACCCGTTTTGGAATTGTGCGTTATGGAAATGTTATGGGTTCCAGGGGTTCAGTGATTCCTTTATTCATCGAACAGGCAAAAACGGGAGAATTTACTATAACCGATGATCGAATGACACGGTTTATGATATCTCTGGAACAGGCGGTTGAGCTTGTTTGGCACGCGTTTGAAGATATGGAAGGCGGTGAGATATATATAAAGAAAATACCATCAATGAAACTAATGGATATAGCCCGCGCAGTCTCCGAAACAGCAAAGCATAAAATAATTGGTGTGCGCCCTGGGGAAAAACTGCACGAACAAATGATAGGTACTGATGACGCACCATTTACTTATGAATACAGAGAATATTTCAAAATACTTCCTCAAATTCATGAATGGAGTAATGATTATAACAGAATTAAAAAGGGAAAGCCTGTTCCTGTCGATTTTGTTTATTCATCCGATACTAACTCGGAGTGGATGACCATTGAAGCGTTGAAGCAGTGGATAGATACTAATAAAAAACGAATTGGAAGTATATGATAAATAAATTTATTCCCTATGGTCGGCAATGGATCGATGATGCTGACAAGAAAGCAGTTGAATCGGTATTGGGTTCAGATTATCTGACCCAGGGGCCATCTATTAAGAAATTCGAGGATGCGATTAAAGATGTAACCGGCGCGAAGTATTGTGTGGCTGTATCAAATGCGACTCAAGCTCTTCACATCGCGGTTGCGGCGCTTGAAGTTGAGACGGGCGCTGAGGGGGTTACCACGCCAAATACTTTTATCGCGTCCGCGAATTGCCTGGTATTCAATGGCTTGACCCCTGTGTTTGCGGACATAGACTTCGAAACTTATAACATTTCTACTACGGAAATTGAAAAGACGGTAACAGAGAAGACAAAAGTATTAATTCCGGTTGATTTCGCGGGCCAGGCTGTTGATATAGATTCAATAAAAAAAATCGCTGATAAATATCATTTGTACATTATTGAAGATGCGGCTCATGCGATAGGTTCAAATTATGCTGATGGAAAGCCTATTGGGTGCTGTCATAAGTCTGATATGACTATCTTTTCTTTTCACCCGGTAAAAACAATTACCTGCGGAGAAGGCGGTGCGATTACTACCAATGATGAAAATCTATATAAAAAGCTTTTAGCGTTACGTACAATTGGCATTACCAGAGATGAAGAAGAGTTAAGCAAAAATCCTGGCTCCTGGTATTATGAAATGAAATATCTAAGCGGCAATAACCGCATGACAGAAATTCAGGCGGCGTTAGGTAATAGTCAATTGTCAAGGCTTGGCTTTTTTAAAAAGCGCCGGAGGGAAATTGTCAATATATATAATCAATCATTTCAGGATGTTGGATATATTAAAATTCCGTATGAGGCTAAAGACGTTGATAGTTGTTTCCATTTATATGTATTGCTTTTTGATTTTGAAAAAATGGGAAAAACCAGAAAGCAAGTTATGGATGAATTAAAGCAAAAAGGAATAGGAACGCAGGTGCATTATATACCGGTAAACAGCCAGCCGTATTATGTAAAAAGGTACGGCGATTATTCGCCAAAAAACTATCCGGTTACAGAATCATATTACCAGAGATGCTTAAGTATCCCTCTATACCCCATGATGTCTGATGATGATGTTGACTATGTTATCCGTGAGATTAAGGCGCTGTGGATAAAGCGATAGCAATTATTACCGCACGGGGAGGATCAAAGAGAATACCTCACAAAAACATTAAAGACTTTTTGGGGCAACCTATAATTAAATATGCTATTGACGCGGCGCTGGAAAGTAAAATATTTGATACCATTATGGTTTCAACTGATGATGAAGAAATAGCCGGAGTCGCGAAACAATGCGGGGCAGATGTCCCTTTTATGCGTTCAGAAGAAACATCAAACGATGTAGCGACAACTTCTGACGCGTTACTTGAAGTAATATATCAATATAAAAAAGAAAATCACGAATTTGAAAATTTGTGCTGTATTTATCCATGTGTCCCTCTTTTAAAGGGAAGTACTCTTGTGAAAGCTTACAGTGTATTTACGGAAAATGATGTTGACGCGCTTATGCCAGTTGTTCAATACTCCTATCCAATCCAGAGGTCTCTTCGCTTAAACGGTGATGAATTATTGGAATACCTGCATCCTGAATACATTAGCTCGCGGACACAGGATTTAGAACCGGCATATCACGATGTGGGGATGTTCTACATAATCAAAACTGAAGTGTTACTTAAAGAAAAGTCTCTTGTACCACCAAAAACAATGGCCTTTGTTATGGATGAACTGGAAATTCAGGACATTGATACTCCGGATGACTGGGCGATGGCTGAATTAAAGTATAAGTTGATAATAAGCAGGTGAGAATATGAAAGTATCGGATTATATTGTTTTGTTTCTTGAAGAACGGGGAATAAAGGATATATTCCTCCTTTCGGGCGGAGGAATGATGCATATACTGGATAGCCTTGCCCAAAGTAAAAAAATCAATAAGTATTTCAATTTGCACGAACAGGCAAGCGGGTTCTGCGCTGACGGATATTCTTTATATTCAGGTAAAACCGGAGTATGCGCGGTTACAACAGGACCTGGCGGCACTAATACCCTTACAGCACTTACCTCCTCGTATATTGATTCTACACCGATTGTTTATATTTCAGGGCAGGTTAATACCGCAAGTATTACCCATATTTCCGGAGTACGGCAAACAGGGGCACAGGAAGCGGATATTGTTTCAATTGTCAAACCTGTAACGAAATATGCCGTTACAATATTGCAGGAAGAAGATATACGTTATCATCTTGAAAAAGCTTTTTTTATTGCCGAGTACGAGCGGCCAGGTCCTGTTTGGCTGGATGTGCCCTTGGATATACAGAGTAAAATAATAGATGTTGAACATTTACGGACATTCGATCCATTAGCCGAAGGATTTACACCCCTCACAAAATCGGTGGAAACTGATATTGCGGAGATATATCGCTTGCTAAACAATGCTAAACGCCCGGTAATAATGGCGGGAAGCGGTATTCGTTTGGCCCATGCGGAAGAGCCGTTTAGACGGCTTGCCAGAACATTACAAATCCCGGTAGTTTCTTCAAGACGAGTCCGTGATTTACTTATTAATGAAGACAGCAAATTTTATTTTGGCAGCGTTGGCATGAATCCTGAACGCTTTGCTAACTACATTTTACAAAACAGCGACTTTATGCTTTCAATCGGCAGCGGACTGCGTTATTATCTAACAGCTTATAATGACGCTAATTTCGCGCCTAAAGCGGTTCGCGTTATTGTTAATGTGCATAAACCGGAACTTGAAAAACTTAATATGAAAGGCGCGATGAAAATTATTGCCGATGCCGGAGATTTTATTAACGCGATGCTTTCCTGGCCTGAAAAGACTCAGCCGGATCGTTTTGAGTGGTTTTCATATTGTGATAAAATGAAAAAGAGATATCCCGCGAAAGATGAGCATATTCCGGAAAACCCCAGTGTTGTAAATCCGTATATGGTAGCACATTATATTGGTGAATATATGAGCGATACCGATGTTTTGGTCAATTCTCCATCTTCTTTCGCGCACGCGTTTCATATTCCGTACATTCATGGGCATCAGCGTGTAATAAGGCATATTGGTTTAGGATCGATGGGTACCGCGCTTCCTGTAGCAATTGGCGCCTGTATCGCGTCAGGAAGACGAACTATCGTCTGCGAAGGTGACGGAAGTTTACAACATAATATCCAGGAACTGGCGCTTTTCAGGCAGTACAACCTGCCTATAAAACTTTTTGTTGACTCAAATCGCGGATACCGGCAAATTCACGCTATGCAAAACTCGCATTTTAACGGCCGCCACGCGGGTTGCACGCCAGAAAGCGGTATATCTTTTCCTGATCTGGAACCGCTTGCGCAGGCATACGGACTTAATTATATAAAGATAGACAACGGATATTCGATGGAACAGTGTGTAAAGAAGGCGTTATCTGACGATGCGCCTGCCATTATTGAGATGGTAACGGCCATGAATATAGATTTTTTCCCTTTAGTTAAAAGTAAAATGAAGGCGGATGGTACAATGCATACACCGTCTTTGGAAATACTTTATCCGTTCCTGCCGGATGAAGAACACAATGAGAATATGAGAATTTCCGAAGACGCTTTGATAAAATGATTAAGAACATTCTTTTAACCGGCGCGGGGCCAAGAGGGTTTGTCGGGCGAAACATTGCGGAAGCTCTTAAGGAAAAATATAAATTATATACACCCTACAGCAAAGAATTGGATCTACGTGATTATGAAGCAACGGCACGGTATATAGACAAGAATAAAATAGACGCTATTATCCATGCCAGTTCAAGTATTGAAAACACATTGGATTCAGATTTGAGGATGTATTTCAATTTGGAAAAGTTAAGCCGTGATCTAGATAAATTTATATACTTTGGTTCAGGCGCTGAATTTGACAAGCGTTTCGACATCGTGATGGCATCAGAGGACGATATTGGAAAACATATACCTGTAGATGGTTATGGATTCGCGAAATATATAATGTCAACTCACGCAAGGTTGTCAAAAAATATTTATTGCCTCAGGCTGTTTGGTATATTCGGTAAATATGAAGACTGGACGTATAAGTTTATATCCAATATTTGCTGTAAAGCTGTTTTTGATTTGCCGCTGACTATCCGCCGTGAATGTAAATTTGATTATATTTATATTGATGATCTGCCTAATGTGGTGGAGTGGTTTTTGAAAAATGATCCCAAATACCATGATTACAATTTTACATATGGATCGCCTGTTTTATTGACTGAACTGGCCGAAATGACTCTGCAAGCAGCCGGAAAAAAATTGGAAGTGATAATGTTAAATCCGGATGGACATAATAATGAGTATACTTCGAGTAATAACCGGTTAATTAATGAAGTATCGTTGTTTAAACCGTCACGGCTTGATGTTGCAGTGGAAAAGCTATATAAGTACTATGTTGATAATAAGGACAGTATTGATTATAAAATATTGGAACAAACCAGATAGATAATTTTATTGTATAGGGAGTATGTAATTGAAAAGAACAATCAGCATTTGTGTTCCTTGCAGAAATGAAGTAGGGAATGTACAACCATTATCTGAAGAAATTATTAATCAAATGGAGCAGCTTCCTCAATACAATTTTGAAATTATCTTTATCGATAATTGTTCTATTGACGGAACACAAAATATGCTTAGAGAGTTATGTGCTAAAGACAAGAGAATAAAAGCAATATTAAACGCAAATAATTTTCCTAATAGTTCTGGTTTGCATGTAATGTATCAGGCTCATGGAGATTGTATAATTTCTATATTTGCTGATTTTCAGGTACCTATAATATTGATACCTAAAATGATTATGGAATGGGAAAAAGGAGCGACTGTTGTTGCGCTTATTAAAAAAACCGGCAAACATGATGGTTTTCGTATATTTCGTGAAATTTATTACAAAATAAGCGGAAAACTAACAAATCAAGTAATTTTACCTGGATATACTGGCGTCGGATTATATGACAAGAGTTTTATTGATCTTTGTAAATCACTAAATGACCCAATTTTGAGTCTACAACATATGATTGTACACTATGCCGCTTCTTTGGCAATGATAACCTATAACGAAATGCCACGCCGCAGCGGAAAGTCAAATAATAATTTCTATACAATGATTAGTATTGCAATTATGAGGTTTGTTTTAGCGGCTGACATAGCGCCGCATTTTGCTGTTGTCACCGGTATAGGAATGGGAATAATCAGTTTTTTAATCTCTATTTACTATCTTATTCGTAAATTATTAGACTGGAATCATTTTCCCATAGGCATTGCCCCGCTGGTAATAGGTATTTTTTTTCTGGGAGCAATACAGCTTATTTTTATAGGTCTTATAGGCGAATATGTTATAATGATAAATGAACGGCAGAAAAATAAGCCTCTTGTATTTGAAAAAGAGCGAATTAATTTTGAAGCCGAATTTACCAATTAATGAGATATAAAAATTCACGGCATTCACAAAACCACTTTTTAGATTCAGTTAAAAACCTGGTAGGCATAGTTGTTTATTTTTTTTGTCAGTGGCTAACGTTAATAATAATTATACGTATTGCGGGTTATACGGTATCCGGTGAATATTCGCTTATAATATCATTTACCAATTTGTTTGGATTTTTATCGCAATATAATATACGCAGCTTTCAGTTAAGCGACATGAATAACAAATACCTACCTCAACAATACTCCGGTGCTTATATCATTACCGGCGGGTTGGCAGTTGCTTTTTTTCTTTTAGCGTTGCCTTTCAGTGGGTTTAATCAAGAGATAATTATTTCATGTATGATATATATGTTGTTTAAGCTGTGTGAAACATTTTCGGGCTATGTTTTTACATATATGCAACTTGAAAATAAATACTCTGATATTGCAATTTCAAATTGCTTAAAGGGTATTATTCCATTGATTGGGTTTACTTTATGGCTTTATTTCAGTAAAGATCTATTTCAATGTTTATGTATTATGTCTTTGCTTTTCTTTGCAATTATTATTACCTATGATTTAAAAAGAACGCGTGCCTTTATTTTTAGAGGTGTTGTAATAAAAGGTACCATTAACATTCTCAAAGAATGTTTCCCAATGATGTTGTCGTCATTAATTTTGCCTTTTATGCTCTTTTTGACCCGTTATTCTATTGAAAGAGTATATGGGGTAACGGAATTGGGGTACTATTCTGCATTAACAATGGTCATTACGGTGCTTTCAACAATGGCAAGCGCTGTTTATATGGTTCTACTTCCTGTTATTTCTGATAAGTACATAAAGCAATTGAAGAGCGATGTTGTTAAAATTATCTTTATGATGTTAGGAATAATCATAGTTGTTCTATTAATAGTATTGTTACTGGCTCGTTTGATAGGAGACTTAATGTTTTCTTTTGTGTTTGGTGTTGAGATTCTTAAATACATGTATTTATTGACCCCTGTAATTATTACAGGGGTTATGCTTGTACTGTTGTCATTTTTTAGTACATGTTTGATAGCAATGCAGAAAAGGGTTTCTGCGTTAGTTGGTATGTTGTCTGGCGCAGTGTTTTTAAGTGTAATGGTGATGCCAGCTACCCAGAAAGGTGGTATGCTTGGAACTACATATATTTTTACCATCTCTCTTTTTGTGGTTACTGTAATTTATAGTTTTATTATTCACAGGAATTTATGCAATTTGGCCTAAAACTGGGCAGTACATCTGTTAATTATACTAAGGACATAATCTCATTTTTTGAAGAGGGATATTTTCAATATATTGAATTGTTTGCAGTTTCTGATAGTTTCAATAACACAATAGATTACTGGAAACAGTTTTCTATACCAATAATAATTCATGCGCCGCACTCATTAGCCGGTATGAACCTTTCGTTAATTGGAGAACGTGAGAATAATAAAAGAAAGCTACAAGAGACTTTTCAGTTTGCTGATGTTTTAAAAGCGGAAATAATCATTTTCCACTCCGGGGTTAACGGTAAAATTGAAGAAACAATGAACCAACTTCGTCCTTTTGTTGATTCCCGATGTGTAGTTGAGAATAAACCTTTGAAGGGATTAAACGGCGAAAAATGTCTGGGATCGACTCCAAAGGAAGTAGAATATATAAAGAATAAGCTTAAAATCGGAATTTGCCTGGATTTCGGCCATGCTATATGCGCGGCTAATTCCTTAAAAAGAGAGCCTTTGGAATTTATAAAAGAATTTTTATCTTTAAGTCCTCGTGTGTACCATTTAACTGACGGTGATTACAAAGGAGAACTTGATTCACATTTGCATTATTGCAAAGGGACTTATCCGCTCAAGGAATTGATGAAAATGATTCCTGACGAGGCAAAGGTAACCAACGAAGCCAAACACGATTTTGAACAAAAATTAGATGACTTCAGGGAAGATTTTTTATATGTCAAAAACATATAGATTAATTCCGTTAATTGACTTAAATATTGAAACCCAATTACAAGTTTTGGAAATAAGAAATGAAGAACATATCAGGAAGTGGTTGTTTACTGAAAATTTAATCAGTGTTGAAGATCACTTTGCATGGATAGAACAATTAAAGAATGATAAAAGTCAAATGTGCTATATAATTATAAATAAAGAAGATCAACCATTAGGCGCTGTGAATATAAAAAACATTGATAAAAAAAATGAAATTGCCGAACTGGGATTTTATAAGAATCAGAACATTAATGAAAAAGGATTAATGACTAAATCATTGAGTACAGCTATTGATTATTCTTTTGATGTCCTTGGCCTGGAAAAAATTTATAGTGAAGTTTTTGAAGGTAACACAAAGAGTTTAGCAATACATAAAAGGTTATTGTTTACAGAAGAAGGCTTTTTGCGTTCACATAAAATTAAAGGAGGAAAACGCATAGGGCTGCACTTATTTGGCTTATTAAAAGAAGAATGGAAAATTGCTGAAAATAGTATTAATACTTATTTTAT
>Ga0268262_10006329_pt1 | contig 11403 bp, 8 predicted proteins | sample TergutNc150P3_FD_190354 | JGI IMG/M metagenome (GOLD analysis project Ga0268262, IMG submission 190354) | Nasutitermes corniger P3 segment gut microbial community from laboratory colony in Florida, USA - Nc150 P3 (SPAdes) (version 2) | ecosystem: Host-associated > Arthropoda: Insects > Digestive...
TTTCTCGTCAATGTATTAGCGGCTCTATCGGCATATAGTTTTCTGCCGCACAAGCCGTCTATTCACGGTCTATGCGATGAAAAGGCTTTGCCTATATTTGTTTAATCTTTTTGTCGAACTCACGTTAAAATAGGTTTTTACATTCAGTGATGTTTTGCATTTCACCCTGCTAAAGCAGGCAAGATAATTTGCCTTGGTGTGATGCCTACAGAACCGAAGGAAGGGTTTCATTTCCCCGATAGCGCCTAAACCCAATTTGCCGTGTTTTCACCGCGTGGATTGACGAAATAAAACTGCTTATGGGCGGGCGTGGGTAAGGCGGGGCATGACCTTTTGCGACAAGCGAATAAATGGGGGTTGGACAAACCCCCGCTTTCGTGTCCAGCAAGCCGCAGGCTTGCGCACGAAAGCGTTAGATAAAGAATTGGAGCAAAGAGAATGCCCTGCCTTACCCTCGCCCGCTTATAGGCTGTTTATTACGAAATTCCTTTTGCGTTCAGTACGCTAAATTAGGTTTCCTTCCAGTTCCAGAAGCGCGCGTTTTTTGTCAATACCGCCCGCGTAGCCGGTCAGGCTGCCGTCAGAACCAATGACGCGGTGACAGGGAATGAGCAGCGAGATGGGGTTGTGTCCCACCGCTCCGCCTACCGCCTGGGCGGAAGCTTTTCTGCCGGAGCCGGCCATACGGGACGCAATTGTGCCGTAGGTGCTGGTCTCTCCGTAAGGTATTTCAAGGAGGAGCTTCCACACCGCCTGCTGAAAATCTGTCCCGAAAGGTGTTAGCGGGAAGTGGATTTTTGGCTTCTTTTTTGCAAAGTAATCATCAAGCCAGCTTTTAAGGGCGACAAAAACAGGATGATCAGGTTCGTTTTTATTGGACTCGATTCCGGTGGGGAAATACTTCTGCCCAATAAACCAAAGGCCTGTCAGTGCGCCGCCATCGGCGGCTGCCTGGATCTTTCCCAGAGGGGTCTCCGTTATAAAGGTGAATGTAGTTCCCCCTGTTTTCACCCCATTCTCCCTTTCCCGCTGATTTCGTCAATGTGAATTTTCCAGACCGCAGTTATGTCAAGCTGCTTTTCAATGGCTTCATCAAAGGCGGTCATGTTATCAGGCGTGTAACGTTTACAGATCAAATTCAGGGCGTGGATCTTTTCTTCCCGCTCAGTAACTTCCGATGCCGAACCGAAAATTACGGCGGACTCGTATTTCAAAGTGAATTTTCCGGGGATTGCTCCCTGTGTGCTCACGCAGGAAATGCAAACCTTGCCCTGTTGGCGAAGGTTATCGATCTTGTGTCCCTCATGGGCGGAGTGAAAATACAGCCACTCTCCTTCCCTGGCAGGAGAGATGGGGATACAGTAAGGAGTCCCATCGGGGTTCACTGTCGCCATCACCGTATAGGCGCATTTATCCGTTACAGCAAGGGCAAACTCCCTTGACTGCTCTCTGTCGTTTCTTCTCATATTTCGCATAATAGTTTTAACATATCACAATATGGTATGATAAACTACCATGACTCATTTCGGCGTTTATTTCTGGACCGCTTTTCTTTCTTTTCTTCCAATTTCGGAGCTCCGGGGGGCCATCCCCTTCGCAATTGCCATCGGTGTACCCTGGTACCTGGCATTCGCCATTGCGGTTTTTATCAACGCTCTGGTCGCGCCGGCCTGCTGGATTTTCCTTTCCACCCTGCATAAACTTTTTTTAAAGATGAATTGGTATCAAAATTTTTTTAAACGGTTTATTGAAAGGGCTCGCAATAAACTTCACAATAACGTGGAGCGCTGGGGCTGGCTGGGCATCGCCGTGTTTGTGGCCATCCCTTTGCCGCTTACCGGGGCCTGGACCGGCACTCTTGGCGCGTGGGTTCTGGGCCTTTCAAAACGTAAGACAATGCTCGCGGTTTTGTTAGGCGTTTTAACTGCCGGCATTGTTGTTACATCTGTGGTACTTTTGGGAATACAGGCTTTGAATCTTTTTATAAAGCGGGTTTAAAAATTTCTTACGTTTGTGTTTTCGGCACAGCAGGGGAGAAATATGCGAAGATGATTTTTGGTCTTTGTACACGGAAATAACGGGCAGGGATGCGCCTTGTAGTAGGAACCAATGTTGATGCCCACTATAATATCCATACGCAGATGCCGGACTTAACGCATCTCACTATACAAATGCCCGGGCACTGAAAAACAAGCTGCTTTCTCTTGGTTTATCGCTAAATTAACAACCCTTTTGTAGAGGACAATTTCTGTTTTATCTGTCTTAATACTACGGACAGGGCTATTAAAATATGGCATAAATAATAAAGAGGCATGACCAGGAAAGATAATTTTTGCCAGCGCAGAAAATTTCCGGCGGCAATGAAAGAATCGGATATAAGAATGCATGCTATACCGGCTGTAAATATCCAGTAAGTCGCGGAACTGCTTTTTAGATTAATCGAAGCGGAAAGAGAAAAGCAGGAAACCACCACATACAGAAAAACGGCAAAAGCCAGAATATCGTTGTTCTTAAGACGATTGGTAGGCAGCAAAACCGCAAAATACCAAATCAAAAAGGGTATCAAAATAGCGGCAAAAATTAACCATGAAAATTTCACTCTTGTCAAAGAATAAAACGAAAAACCAACATGGGCCAGAAAAAAGGAAGAAATGCCCAGGACAAACCAATAATCAGGAGGGCGTTTCTTTAGGAACAGATCTCCCAGGATCGAAAAGATGAAAGCGGCTGCCAAGATCAGAAGCGAACGGTTGTTTGCCGGCGATATAAAATATACCAGTATGCAAATGACAGTACACGTAAAAGCGATGCTTCCTGCCAACAACAGGTTGTCCTTATTAAACGAGACACGGTAGATCAAAGCTGCTATCGCCAATGCGGTTGGGATAAAGGGAAAAATCAACAAATGTTTTTCTTTAATTGTCATTTCATCACCAATAGCGCATTTTTTAACGCTGGATCATAATACAAAAAATCGCAGTCATCGTCTACCGAGCATTATTTTGGTATAACTAAATTTTTTCAGGAATTCGTCCAGCGTAAGGCGACATATAATTCGCCAAAAGCGTATATAAACATTCAGCTAAGGAAAACCGGGAATCGAAGTCGAGGGCGTAAGGTCGATTCCCGGTTTCATTGATCTCCTGCCGAGGAAGTCAGGCTTGCTGTATTCAACCTCGGCATTTTTCCATGCAACACTTTTTTTACATGTTTTTTTTCTATACCTAATAGTTACTAAATATAGGCTGACGGGGTAATGCCCAAAAACGAATAAATTTTGTCGCAAAATACACCCAAAAGACAGAAAAAAACGCTTCCTGAGGCGATAATATATATAACAAAATTAACAAGGTAAAAAAAATAAAGAAGCAGGAGCATAAAAACTGTGTCTCAAAAGGAAAACAATGAAAGCAACTTAGAAGTTTTGCTCCAGGCGCGGCAAAACAGTGAGTCAGCGTTTCACTTTGAGCGTTCCAGGCTGAACAATCTTTTCATGGAAGCAGTAAAATACCCGCTGGTCGTCGTATGCGCCGGGGCTGGTTACGGCAAAACCAGCGCTGTCCATGATTTTCTGGAGAAATACGAAGCAACCACGGCATGGGTACAGCTTACGGAGCTGGATAACGAGCGGGCGCATTTTTGGGAAACCAATGTCCATGCCATAGGGCAGATTAATCAGGAGCTAGCCAAAGCAACAAACAAATTTGGCTTTCCTGATACCAAAGAAAAGCTAAATCATTACGCGGCCATTATGCAAAAACATACCGATCTAAAAAGGCGAATTATCGTGTTTGATGATTTTCATTGCATTGACGATCCGCTGATAATCCGCTATATGGAAGAATGTATCCTCTTTAAGATGCCGCCCGGCACTTCGGTATTTCTGGTTTCCCGCACTACTCCGCACATCAATGTAGCCGGTATGATCTACAGGGATCAGATATTCAGCATAAGCGAAAATGATCTTTGCTTTACCGAGAGCGAACTCGCTCAATATTTTCACAGCCGGAACAATTGTATTCAGCCGGAGAGCCTCCGCGAAATAATGCAGGATACGGGCGGCTGGGCATTTGCGATTAACCTTATCGCGCGGTCGTATCAAAAAGCGCCGGGCTACGAAGGGTATCTGCAAAGCGCGATGAAGACAAACATCTTCCAGCTTATCGAAACTGAAATCTGGGACGAAATCTCCGAACGCTTGCAGACCTTTTTGATACGCCTTTCCCTTATAGATCATCTTTCCGTGGATTTGCTCTCCCTATTGGCCGAAGGCGAAGAAACTTTGATTGCCGAGCTTGATCGGCAGAACGCGTATGTACGCAGAGACAACTACGTCAACGCGTACCTCATCCATCCTTTGTTTCTGGAGTTTCTAAAGAAGAAACAGGGATCCCTTTCGGATGATCAAAAAGAGAAAACATACGCGATAGCCGGGGACTGGTGCAAGAAGAACGGTTTCAGGATTGACGCGCTGTCATACTATGAAAAGACACAAAATTATCAGGGAATCGTATCAATTTTGGATGAATTAACCGCCCAAATGCCGCAGAATATCGCTCAGTATGTGGCCCCGATTCTGGATAAAGCTCCCGAAGATGCGTTTGACAAAGTGAAGTATCTTGCCGAAATGCATTTGCGCGCCTATATGTGTCAGGGTTTATGGGAAAAATCACTTGAGCTTGTAAAATACTACGAAGAAAAATTTCTTAAACTGCCGGAGGATAACGCAAGGAATCGTACTCTGGCGCAGTTGTACGTTTGCTGGACTTATGTGCGCAGCTTGATGATTACGACGGATGATATTATTGACACCGAAATTTACATGGCAAAAGCCGACAAATATATTTCCAATCTGGACGGGCCGGGTAAATTCGGTCCTTATCATCCGGGGACATGGTCCAATTACGTAGGTTCTTCAAGAAAAGGCAGTACTGATGAATTTGTCGCGGCCGTGATCAGAATCGGGAAAAGCATATCGCGCAATTTTTATGAAATTTTCATGATGGGACAACTGGAATTAATACAGGGTGAGCTTGGGTTTTACCGCGGCGACGTAAACTCCGCGCTTCCTTTATTGACCCTTTCCGTTAAAGAGGCGCGATCCGGAAAACAGTTTTCGTTTATGTACAAGGCCTTGTTTTATACGCTGCGTATCGCCGTTTCCCAGGGGAATTTCGCTCTGGCGGAACAGGCGTTGAAAGAAATAAAAGCGCAGTTGGATGAAACCGCATACCTTCACCGTTTTATAGATTATGATATTGCCATTTCATGGTATTACTGTTTTCTGGGAATGCCGGAAAAGACGACTGAGTGGCTTCAGGAAGATTTTTCGTCTTACATCCATGCCGCTTTTATCGAAAATTTTGGGAATCAAATAAAGGCCCGGTTTTGTTATGCCACAAGTAATTTCGCCCCTCTTCTGGCGTACATTGAGGAAATGAAAGCGCGTGAATCGATTTTATTCGGACGAATTGAAATGCTAACGATGGAGGCTTGCGTCCATTACAAAATGAAAAACAAAAAGAAGGCTCTTTCCAGCCTGGCTGAAGCTTATGAGAACGCACAGCCAAACGATATCCTGATGCCTTTCATTGAGCTGGGAAAAGACATGCGTACCCTAACCGCAGTCGCGCTCAAACATACCGGCAACAAAATTCCTAAATCCTGGCTGGAAGATGTCAACCGCAGAGCCGCATCTTACGCCAAACGCCGCACCCATGTTATCGCTGAGTACAAGAAGGCCTACGGCATAAGCGACGGGATTGTTTTGTCTCCGAGGGAAGCGGAAATCCTGACCGATCTGTCCCACGGCCTTTCGCGCGTGGAAATAGCGACTAACCGCAAGCTGTCGGTCAACACCGTAAAGATGGTGATCAACATGCTTTACACAAAAGTAGGCGCCGAAAACCTGGCCGACCTTATCCGCATCGCGGTAGAACAAAAGTTGATCGATTAGTCACAAAATACGCCCAAAAGGCAGAAAAAAACGCTTTTTGAGGCGATAATTATAGTAGACAAACGATTATGAAAAAATTAAAAAAACAGGAGTAAGAAAACAGTGTCTCAGAAAGAAAGCTATACAGGCAGCATAGAAGCTGTGCTTCAGGCACGGCTAAACGGTGAAACATTATTTCATTTTGAACGTTCAAGGCTGAATAACCTTTTCATGGAAGCCGTAAAATACCCCCTGGTCGTCGTATGCGCCGGGGCCGGTTACGGCAAGACCAGCTCCGTCCACGATTTTTTGGAGAAATACGAAGCAACCACGGCATGGGTACAGCTTACGGAGCTGGATAACGAGCGGGCGCATTTTTGGGAAACCGCCGTCCATGCCATAGGGCAGATTAATCAGGAGCTAGCCAAAGCAACAAACAAATTTGGCTTTCCCGATACCAAAGAAAAGCTAAAGCACTACACGGCCATTATACAAAATCATATTGATATGAAAAGGCGCATCATCGTGTTTGACGACTTTCATTGCATTGACGATCCGCTGATAATCCGCTTTATGGAAGAATGTATCCTCTTTAAGATGCCGCCCGGCACTTCGGTATTTCTGGTTTCCCGTACCGTCCCACGTGTCAACCTGGCTGGCATGATCTACAGGGATCAGATTTTCGACATCAGCGAAAACGACCTTCGCTTTACCGAGAGCGAACTCGCCCAATATTTTCACAGCCGGAATAATAATATTCAGCCGGAGAGCCTCCGCGAAATAATGCGCGATACGGGCGGCTGGGCATTCGCGATTAACCTTATCGCGCGGTCGTATCAAAAAGCGCCTGGCTACGGTGGGTATTTGCAAAGCGCGATGAAGACAAACATCTTCCAGCTTATCGAAACTGAAATCTGGGACGAAATCTCCGAACGCTTGCAGACCTTTTCGATACGCCTTTCCCTGATTGGCCATCTTTCCGCAGATTTGATCTCCCTATTGGCCGAAGGTGACGAAACCTTGATTGCCGAGCTTGATCGGCAGAACGCGTATGTGCGCCGTGACAGCTACGTCAACGCGTACCTCATCCACCCCTTGTTTTTGGAATTCCTGCGCCAAAGGCAGGGCCTGCTTTCGGAGGATCAAAAACAGAAAACTTACGCGATTGCCGGGGACTGGTGCAGCAAGAACGGTTTCAGGATTGACGCGCTGTCGTATTTTGAAAAAATAAAGGATTACAAATCAATTGTAATCATTCTTTTTGGATTACCCGCCCAGATACCGGATGAAATCTCGCGCTATGCGGCAGCAATCTTTGACCGGGCACCGGCGGAAGATTTCGACAAGGTGGAATTTCTTGCCGAAATGCATCTGCGTACCTATATGTGCCAGGGTGACTGGCAGAAATCGCAAGAGCTGGTGGAATACTACGAGAAAAAATTCCTGGAACTGCCTGAAGATAACCTTGTCGCCAGGCGTACATTGGCAAGGCTGTATGTTTGCTGGGCTTATATACGCGCCCTGGTTGGCTTAACGGATGATGTCTACGATTTTGACATTTACATGGGAAAGGCCTGCAAAATAGTTTCCTCGTCAGTCAATCCTGGCAAGTTCGGCCCCCATTGTCCCGGGGCCTGGATAAACTGTGTCGGCGTTTCAAGGAAAGGCGCGCCCGAAGATTATATTGCCGCTCTGGAGCGTAACCAGGTGAATATATCGCCCAGCTATATCAGCGGTTACATGGCCGGAGAAGCGGAATTGGCGCGCGGAGAGCTTGAGTTCTACCGGGGCGATGCCGCCGCTGCGATACCTTATGTCACCCTTGCGTTAAAAAAGTCGCGGGACAAAAAACAGCCCGGCCTTATTCACAGATCGCTGTACTGCGCGTTGCGAATCGCCGCCTCGCAGGGAAATTTCGCCCAGGCGGAACAGATTATTAAAGAAACAAAAGACATATTAAATGATACTGAATACTTCAGTCGTTTTGTCGATTACGATATTTCTCTCTCATGGTATTACTGTTTCCTGGGTATGCCGGAAAAGACAGTTGACTGGGTAAAAGAAGACTTTTCATTCTTTACTCATCCCGGCTTTATTGAAAATTTCAAGAATCAGATAAAAGCCCGGTATTACTATATAACAAGAAAATATACTCCCCTTCTTGTACACATCGATGAAATGAAGAGGCGGGAATCGTTTCTGTTCGAGCGGATTGAAATGCTGGCGATGGAGGCTTGCATTCAGTACAAAATAAAGAACAAAAGAAAAGCCTTTTCCGCCTTTTTGGAAGCTTATGAGAACGCGCTGCCCAATGGCATCCTGATGCCTTTCATTGAGCTGGGCAAGGATATGCGCACCCTTACCGCAGTCGCGCTCAAACAACCAGGCGGCAAAATTCCCAAACCCTGGCTGGAAGATGTCAACCGCAGAGCCGCCTCGTACGCCAAACGCCGCACCCATGTTATCGTGGAATACAAAAAGGCCTACGGCATAACCGATGGGATTGTTTTCTCACCAAGGGAAGCGGAAATTCTGACCGATCTGTCCCACGGCCTTTCGCGCGTGGAAATCGCATCCAGCCGCGGTCTTTCGGTCAATACCGTAAAAATGGTGATCAACATGCTTTACACAAAGGTCGGCGCAGAAAACCTGGCCGACCTTATCCGTATCGCGGTGGAGCAGAAGCTAATCTAACGACTGACGGACGATACGGATACCTATGAGCTGGCTATTGTCCACGTAATCCGGTCTGTGGTTTTGGCGGTTTATTGAACGGATTACTATAGGCGTAGAATTGCAACACCCGCCACGTACCACACGGGAATTGCCTGAGTTAAGCCCTTTCGGATCGGTTGCGATTGGACTGCTTTCATTGTAATTTGAAGCATACCAATCCCAGCACCATTCCCATACATTCCCGCTCATATTTTTAATACCCAAGCCGTTTGGATTATTTGTATCTACGTCGTAAGTATTACCCCCGCTGTTTACACTATACCAGGCCACAGAACCAGGATCATCACTGCCAGAATACACTAAATAATGTTCCAGAAGGTCTGGGTCATTTCCTCCCTTGGCCGCATACTCCCATTCAGCCTCGGTGGGCAAGCGATAGCCGTTATTGTTCCAGTTCACAGTTACCGTCATACTTTTTATTGGATAACTACCATTGGATGGATTTCTCCTGCTTATTGTATAAACCGGCGTAAGCCCGCACTGCTCACTCAGTATGTTACAGAATTCCACCGCTTCATACCAATTAACTTTCTCAACCGGAAGCTTGTCGCCTATGAAATGACTGGGATTGTAGCCCATTACCGATTGATATAACTCCTGGGTTACTTCATATTTGGCCATGTAATAATCTTTGGAAATGTTTACAGTGTGCCTGGGGTTTTCAGCGATCTCTTCGATGGCATCTGATCCCATTATGAAGCGCCCTTTCTGCACCAGAACCATATCATCAAAAATCCATTTGGCGTACAGCGTGATACCGGCGGTTAAATTCTCGCCGAAATCGTACAGCCTGGAAAAGGTTTTGTTATCGATATACCAGCCGCCAAAAGTAAATCCGTTCCGTGTGGGATCAGCAGGTTTGGTTATACTGTCGCCGTAAAGTACATCTTCGGGCCCTACTGGGCTGCCGCCGTTAGTTACAAAGCTAACAGGAAACGGGTTTACCCAATTCGCATAGAGGGTAATGTTTCCTGTTACCGGTTTAGAAAAATCGTATAGCGTGGAAAAAGTATTATCTGTATACCATCCTTCAAAGAATTCCCCGGTCTTCGTAGGCTCATCTTTAGGTCGGGTTGCCATCCTGCCGTATTCTACATTCTGAGGGGGGGGTACTGGACTGCCTTCTTTAGTATCAAAACTGACGGTGAATATAGGGATGTCTGGGGGTTCGGGAGTTTCGTGGCCTCCGCTGCCTCCGTGACTCCCGGTGATTTCCCATTTCGCATGGAGGGTAATGTCTCCTGTTACCGGGGTATTAGAAGAAAAAACGTAGGGTTTACCATCATCGGTATACCAGCCTTCAAAAGTAGCCCCGTGACGGGTAGGAATCTCATCAGGATCCATATTTAGAGCGTCGCCAATATGTACGGTTCGCGGTAAAACGGCGCTTCCGCCTTTGCTGTCAAAGCTAACTGTGGCGACTCCGCGGTCAGTAACTCCGCCGTTACCGGAGCCGCCTCCTGAACCATCGCCTGAGCCGCCATCGGTACCTGAACCGTTGCCAGTGCCACCGCCAGTATCCGAGCCTCCGCCGGCGCCCGACCCGCTACCAGAGCCTGAGCCGCCGCCGCTACCAGTACCCGACCCGCCGCCTGTGCCTGACCCGGAGCCATTACCAGTACCCGATCCACTGCCGGTGCCAGAGCCACTACCGGTACCTGACCCGCTGCCATTACCCGAGCCAGTCCCAGTGCCGTTACCTGTACTGCCCCCTTCACCTGAGCCGTCGTCTTTTGGGGCCCACTTCGCGTATAAAGTTAAGTTTTTAGTAACTCTATTATAAAAGTTGTATGGTTTAGTAAGGGCGGTATCGGTAAACCAGCCTCTAAAAACATACCCTTCCCTTGTTGGATCCCCAGGCTGATACACCATACGATCCTTCACAATATACTCACCGGCTTCATGTTGGCCGCCATTAGGCTCAAAGAAGACACGATAATCTACCGGGCCGTTTGAATCATCGGGGTTGTCGCAGACCGTGAATGACACAGTAATTGCCATGATAAACGCAAAAGACAAGAACAATGAAAATGACGAGTTACTCTTTTTAAATAACATTTTTATCTCCTTAATCTCCCCATGTAAACGCTACATTGGAAAAATCACTGGATTCCCCTTTATCATTAAAAGCCTTTACCGCATAACTATAATCATCCAGTGTATTATGCACATAAGGACTTTTAGTGAGGTTTGTTGCAATTGACTCAAAATCTTTAGGATTATGGGGAGGCCCTTCGCCACCTTTTCTGTCATATTTTTTTCCATAAAGTTCATAGTAAACCGCCCCTTCTACCTTGCTCCAGGCTACCCAAGTAATCTCAGTAACCCAAGTAGCGGTACATCCGGGAGCTTCAAGGGCAAAAGATTCACCTGTCGGGGAAGCGCATCCCGAAAGAACTATGCTGGCAACCGGGAAGATAATGATAAATCCAATGGCGAACAAACGGGTTTTCATTAAATTCTCCTTTTTTTATTATTTTTCTATAAACATAATACATAAACAATAAAACTGCAATTTATCATTGATTTTACTAACATATAACCAAAACTGGAAACGGGTGGACGTGGGCAGTGCCGGGCATTCTCTTTGCTCCAATTCCTTATTTAACGTGAGTTCGACAAAAAGATTAAACAAATATAGGCAAAGCCTTTTCATCGCATAGACCGTGAATAGACGGCTTGTGCGGCAGAAAACTATATGCCGATAGAGCCGCTAATACATTGACGAGAAA
>Ga0268262_10006330_pt1 | contig 11401 bp, 10 predicted proteins | sample TergutNc150P3_FD_190354 | JGI IMG/M metagenome (GOLD analysis project Ga0268262, IMG submission 190354) | Nasutitermes corniger P3 segment gut microbial community from laboratory colony in Florida, USA - Nc150 P3 (SPAdes) (version 2) | ecosystem: Host-associated > Arthropoda: Insects >...
CAGATAGGGCAGTCGAACATCAAGGACAAGATCAAGGAAAACAAGCTGGAGATAACGCCGGACACTGTCTATGACCCAGAGACCGCCAGGAAGATCAAGAGCCACATAGTTGACATGGCCAGCGAGAAGGGCTTTGCAGACCCAGTGGTGGACATAGTTCTGGAGCAAATGGGCGCAGGCGTATCAAGGCTGGTGTTCGACATCAACGAAGGCTCCAAGTCCAGGATCTACAAAATCAAATTCTTGGGCAACAAGGCCCTCAGCGACAGGCAGTTGAAGGGCTTTTTCGGGGTGATGAGAAAGACGAAGGAGCATTGGATGTTCAGTTGGCTCACAAGCCACGACCTCATCGTCGACAAAAACATTGAGGAGGACATGAAGAATATCAAGGACGCATACCTGCAGCGCGGCTACAAAGACATCTTCGTGGGCAGGCCCTCGATTGAAACCAAGGACTTCACTTCGAAGCGCCAAAAGGCCAAGAACATCAAACGCATCGAGCGGTTCAAGGCCCCCAAGGTTGACCTTCGCTCCACGCTCACATTCCAGCTTCTGGAGGGCGACAAGTACTACGAGGGCAAACTCACGGTGGAGGGCAACGACAAGGTTTTGGGTCTGAGGGGCGCCAGGGGCGAGGATATCTTCCGCAGAAAGATAGGGGAGGCCAGGCGGGACAACAGCAGTTGGCTCAAAAAGGTCCTGAACTTCAAGTACAGGACTGCGGATCTGCCGCCCAATGTAAACAAGCCCATGGACTTCCGCGCCCTCAACAAGGGGATAGAGGAAATCGAAAAGATGTACAAGAACGCGGCATACGCCCAGGCATCGGTGATGCCCAGCTTTGAAGTGCGCCCCGAAAACGGCGTGGACAAGGTTGACGCCAAACTCACCGTCAGGGAGGGGGAAAGGTTCACCATCAGGCGTGTGGAGTTCCAGGGGAATGTCACAACGCTCGACAAAGTGCTCCGCCGTGCAATTCTCCCATTGGGAGACGGCGCGCCGTTCAGCATTGAGACGCTGCAGAACAGCGTACTGGGTCTCAACCAGCTTGGCTTCTTTGAAGTGAAGCCGCCCAACTTCCCCGATATTAAGCCAGTCGGGGACAAGCCGCAGGTGGACATAGTGGTCAAGGGCGAAGAGGCTGGCGTGAACGAGCTGATGTTCAGCGGCGGCTACGGGCAGGTCTTCGGGCTTGCGCTGGGCGCGACGATCTCAACCAAGAACTTGGGCGGCGGCGGAGAGACACTGGGCCTCAACTTCAACACTGGGCGCTACCAGCGGTCGTTTTCCATTTCATTCTCAGAGCCGTACCTGCTGGACAAGCCGTTCTCCCTTGGCGTCAGCCTCTCGGACAGCAAACTCGAGTACAGCCCCAGCATGGTGGGCACCGACTACGCCTACAAGCAACACTCCAGGGGCATAGGGCTTTCCACGGGGACAAGGTTGGCCACCTTCATGCCCTCGTCCAATTGGGGCGCCTGGACCAACTTCACCCAACTGGGCCTTGGCTACAACCTACAGACTATAGAGATAGAAGGTGGCCAAAACTACTATTTCCGCACTTCCGGCACCCAACTGACGTCCACGCTGGGCCTGAACCTCGTCTATAGCACCGTGAACCACCCATTCAGACCCACCGACGGCTTCAAGGCCGGCTTAGGATTCTCCTACGGCGGCTGGCAGTTTGGGTCGGACCAGCCCTTCCACAGGACAACAGTCGAATCGTCATATTTCAAGAGTTTCGCCGAAAGGCACATCTTTGGGGTAAACGCAAACTACGGCTACCTGAAGAATATGAGCAGCGAAGAACTGCCCATCTGGGACAACTTCCGTCCCGGCGGCGAGACGAGCATCAGGGGCTACAGGTATGGATGGGTGGGGTCCCAGAAACTGAACAACCTTGGCCAACCTGTCGTAGTGGGTGGCAACAAGCAGTTCCTGGCCAACTTCGAGTACCAGCTCAAAATTGCGGACGAGTTCAGGATACTGCTCTTCTACGACATGGGCAACGCATGGGGGGTGGGGCACCAGATGTTCTCGGAGCCCCTGCGGCGCAGCACCGGATTGGAGCTCCGCTTCTTTCTGCCAATCAGCCCGGCGCCCATGCGCCTGATATGGGCCAGGAAGCTCAACCCCTACAGCTTCGACCCGGACAGCAGGTCGGACTTCCAGTTCAGCCTGGGCACGACCTTCTAGCCATTCCACAGCATCTTTGGTGTAGAATTCTCACAATCGGAGTGAAACATGAAATTACGCAACCTAGCGCTTCTCGCGGCAACCTTATTCGCGATCCCTGCCATTGCCCAGGACGCACCCCGGTTCGCCGTCTTCAACCCCGTTTACTTGGTGGAGAACACTGCCCAGGGCAAGCGCGTGTTTGCCGAAGCCCAGACGCTTGGCAAGAGGCTCACCGACACCATCAAGGCAAAGGTCGACGAGTTGCAAAAGATGGAGCAGCAGATGCGCTCTTCCAGCATCTCGGAGGAGGGCAGGAGCAAGATTGCCAGGGAGTTGGAAGACGGGAGAATAGCCTTCAACAGGATGCAGGAAGACAGCCGGGAGCAGTTCCAAAGGGTCGAGCAGGCGGCCATGCAGCAGTTCCAAAGCGAGATAGCCCCAATCGTCGAGGCCGTGGCCAAGGAGCAGAAGCTGCAGTTCATCATGCAGGTTTCGGAGGCTATAGTGTGGGCCGACCCGGCATGGATCAACAAATTCACCGAAGAAGTCGCCAAGCGCTACGATGCCGCGTTCTCCAGCGGCGCTCCAGCGGCCCAGCGGCCAACCTCCGGCGGTACTGCGGCAACTCCAGCGGCCCAGCGGCCCGCGCCTGGCAGCCCCGCCCCCAAAAAGTAAATTGAAAGTCCTGCTCCTGGGGTCCGGCGGGCGCGAACACGCGCTGGCGCTGAAGCTGACTTCAAGCGGCGGGGTTGACCTGTACGCCTCGCCAGGCTCCGATGCCATTTCAGAGGTGGGCGTCTCGCTGCCCTTTGGCGCCGAAGATGTCGGCCCCCTGTGCGAATGGGTTTCGGCAAACAGGCCCGACCTTGTGGTGGTGGGTCCGGAGGCCCCTCTGGTGCGCGGCGTGGCTGACGAGATTTCGCGCCACGGCGTGCCGGTCTTCGGGCACCCTGCGGCCACTGCCAAGCTGGAAGGCTCCAAGTCCTTTGCAAAAGACTTCATGGCAAGGCACGGCGTTCCCTGCGCGTTCTCAAAGACTGTGACGGATTATGGCGAAGGCGCGGCGTTCATCGCCGACTGGTCGCACGGCCTCCCCATAGTGTTGAAGGCAGACGGCCTTGCCGCAGGCAAAGGCGTGGTGCTGGCCCAGACAAAGGAAGAAGCCCTTGGTACGCTAAAAGCCTTTCTCGGCGGTCAGTTCGGTGACGCTTCCCGCACCGTGGTGCTGGAGGAGGCCCTGTTCGGCATGGAGCTGAGCCAACACGTCTTGGTGGACGTGACTGGCGAACACGCCTCGTTCTGCATGCTGCCTGCATGTCAGGACCACAAGCGGATATTTGAAAACGACCTTGGACCCAACACGGGCGGCATGGGGGCATTCGCCCCAATCCCGTTCATGCGGAAAGAAGACATCGCCAGGCTTCAAAGGGAACTGGTGGAGCCGACGATTGCCGGTATGCAGAAGGACGGCCTGGAGGGGTGTGGAGTGCTGTTTCTTGGCGTCATATGGACAAAGGACGGTTCCAAGCTGCTGGAGTACAACGTCAGGTTCGGCGACCCCGAAACCCAGGTTCTGATGCAGCTCTTGGACGAAGACCTAGCCAAACTGCTGCACTCCGTGGCCACGCACAGGCTTGCGACAAGGGAGCCAAAAACCCTGCCCGGCACGGCAATATGCGTGGTGCTGGCCGCCGCTGGCTATCCAGACTCGCCGCAGAAGGGCGCCGGCATAGAGGTCAAATCTCCATGCTGCTCGCTTATACATGCTGGTACGACCAAGATAGGCGGGGGCTGGAAGGTCAACGGCGGGCGCGTGATGAACCTAGTGACCCGCGCCGAAGACCTTGAAGCAGCAAGAAAAATGGCCATTTATGACCTGGACCAAAGGCAGGTCGGCTGGTCAGGGATGCAGGTCCGCCGCGACATAGGTCTGAGGGCCCTCAACCACGCAAAGGCAGGCAGGACAGTGTCCGACCCTTGGTAAAGACAGACAACGGAAACTGCTACAATGCCCTCATGGAGCGCCTACCCTTGGCGCGAATGAGTGTATGGGCTGTGTGGTGAACCTCAACGAGCGGCTTCGGCGATGGTGCATTGGGAAAATCATCGCGCCGCTGTTGCTACTTGTGGCCATGATGATTCTGGTGGCCGTGCCACTGCGGGCGCAGTCGCCCTTTGAATACCGCCTGAGCGTGCCCCGCGCAAACAAGGTGGTGCTGCTGGGGGAGCAGAAAGCCCAGGAGACGGACAAGTGGAAGCAGGTCATAGACTCCGACGGTGTCTATGAGTACGGCTTCGTCCTGTTGAACCGCAGGGGATTCGAGGTTGAAGGGAACCAAACGCACCAGTGGATTCCTAGCAAGGAAACATTCGACGGCTGGCTTGTGCGGCGCTATGGCGTCCCGGGGGCGGGATGGGTGGCGCTGGACATGGACAAAAGGTTGATTGCCTCCGGCACAAAAACGCCGAGCGCCAAGGAATTCAGCGGGATTCTGGAACGGCGCGGCATCCAAAGCCCATTGAAACTGCTCCGTGCGTTTCTGCGCGAAAACCCGGACCACCTGGAAGCCAGGGCGGACATTCTGAAAGAAGTCCGCCGCCGCGCCCTGGCGCGGACGCCGGCGGACGCCGCCGCAGACCTCGACGCCGAAAAAGACCTGCTGGCCTGGGGCGCGACCGCAACCGAGGTTGACGCCGCGTTCCGCGGCCAGTGGATAGGCATCGAACTGGGCTTTTTCAAACCCGACAAAGAACAGCCTGAACGCTTCAGCAAACTGATGAAGGCCGTATTCCGCAGGCACATTCCCAGCGTGGAATCCGCCCTAAGGGTGCAGCCAACGGACAGGCATCTGTGGAACATCTGGGCATGGATGGCGCGCGGCCTCGCGGACTACAGGTGGGGCAAGTTCATGGATTCGCTTGGGACATTCGCCTACCATGACATGGACTTGTTGTGCCCTTCCGCCGATGTGTGCGTCTGGCTCATCGCAGAGTCAATGGCAAAGAAGGACTGGCAGGGCGTTGTCAGGTTTGCAAAAATCGCAGGGTACTTTCAGGGGTATCTGGAAAACGATCCAGGCTTTATGCCGGAGTGGCTGCCAGGAAGGAACTGGGTGGGTGGCCGCCTAGAGCGACTCTACATTGAGGGCGGCCCCTCAAAGACCGTCTATCTGCCGTACATCGAGGCACTGCTTAGGCTCGGCATGGGTGACGACGCAAACGAAGTCTTTGACGAGATGATGCGCTACTACGGCGGCGCGGCGAATGCGGCCGCGGCCGCACGGATCGCAAAGGTAGTCGGCATGGAGAATGTGGCCGAGCTGTGGGGGCGCGGCCAAATCATCAATAAGGCGCCCTATGTAGAAATCTGTGTCGCCTACGCGCCCAGATGGATTCTGTTTTCGGACACCGAAGGCGTTGGGAAATTCTACTTGGACTTCCTTGCCCTCTTGGACAGGCTTCCTGCATGTGCGTGGAGCATTATGGAAGCCAACATACACCATGAAGAAGGTCTGAACACACTGGGCTGGAAAGCAGAGGACGCTCCCAAGTGGGGGCTGATTGCCAGCGACGGGCGGCTGCTGGAGGAGGGCTCGGAGATACCGACCGACGACTATATGCGGGACATCCTCAAAAAGCACGGCATGCAAGACCCTGTGGAAGTGCTACGCAGGCACTTGGAGGAGCACGGCGACCAGACTGGAATGAGGCTGCATTTCATCAGGTGGCGTTTCTGGCGAATCGTAGGCTCCATGACGAACAACCGAAGCAACACCAAGGACGAGCGCGACTGGAGCGAGGTGGCCAAGCACTTTGGCCTCGTATTGGCGGACTGCCCTTCGGCCTTGCTGCATTTTGACTACGTCTTCTCCGGCGGGGGCGAAAACCTTGATATTGTCAGGCAAAGCCCATCAATGAAGTCGCTGTCCCAGCGGTGTTTGGCCGTCTTGGAATCGCTGCTGGAAAGAGCGCCATCGCAGGCCTGCCTGTGGGAGGAGTGGCTCTTCTGGCGGGACGTAGCGGACGACGGCCGCGCCCTTGGGCCGCTGCTGGAGCGCCTCAAACCCAGCCCCCTCGCGCTGGAACGGACTTTACCGCCTAGCTCCGTGACAGACACATACTACAAAGAATGCAAAAGGAACCGCGACTGGCCCAAGCTGATAGAGCTGCTGAAAAACGCCTGGGACAGGGAAATCCATTGGTTTGCCAACAAGGACGAATATAGCGACGAATACGCATGGCGGCTCGAATACGAGTTGGGCGACAGGGCAGGCTTCCCGCTGATCGAGGCATACCTTTACGACGGCAGGCCGCAGGAGGCAAACGAGGTGTTCAACCAGTGGCTGGACTGCGGCGGGACATTTGAGGCCACCGCCATGCTGATAGAAATCGCGGAGTCCATAGGCGAAACCAGGCTCGCCGCGGAGTGGGACAGACGGTCACGCGCTCTTGGTGCGGAGCCGAAAGAGTGAACCTCCCTATTTCCTCTCCAGTACGAAAGTGACGGGGCCGTCGTTCAGCAGTTCCACTTCCATGTGCTCCTGAAAAAAGCCCGTTTTCACGCCCGCGCACTGCGACGCAAGCTGGGAGACGAATGTGTCGAACAGCGCCCTTGCTTCAACCGGCGGCATCGCGTCGTCGAAGCCCGGCCTCCTGCCCCTCGCTATGCTCCCCGCCAGCGTGAACTGGCTCGCGGCCAGAATCTCGCCGCCCACGTCGGCAAGGGAAAGGTTCATCTTGCCCTCTGCGTCGTCGAAAATCCTTAGTCCGGCTATCTTATTGGCGCACCATGCCGTTGTCTCGGCCGTGTCGCCCTTTTCAAGGCCCACCAGCAGCAGGAATCCGCGCCCTATGGATGCCTCACGCCCGCCGCTCCTCACCGCCGCCCTTTGCACTCTCTGTATCACTGTCCGCATGGTCCGTCCCGCGCTACACTACTAATTATGATCATCTATGACCTTGACGACCTGGTTTTGGAGAGCGGCGACGGCGGCGCGGAGCTGGAGGAATTGGGGCGGACTGTGCTTTCGGAGAGTCCCTCATGGACTGTGGTGGCCTACCTGGTCAGGGAGCGTGCCCCCGACGGTCCTTGGCGCGGCCCCCTGCTATGGCTGCACCGCTACCAAAAGGTGAAACAGGGCTGGAAGCTGGTCAGCCACTTCAGGACCACGGAGCCGGAGCAGTTGGGGAAGCTCGCAGGCGCCCTGCAAAAGTGGTCGGCGACCGAATGATCGAATGATGACACCGGCCGCCTATTCTTGGCCGTCCCCTGTCCCGCGATCCTTGTTTTTGACCACCAGCCTGCTGTGGCCCCATGAATCGGGGGAGGGGTCTTTGTATGTCACGGTGGGCTTTTTGGAGCCTTCAAAGGCATCGAACGGTCTGCCAAGACGGCTGCGGAACCGCGCAAACAGCCAGTAGGCGCATATCAAAAAAAACATTTCAGGGAACTCGGTGATTAGCCTGAACACCGAAAACCGGTAGCAGGGGGGCGACGTGACAGTGACGTACGGTGCGCGGATTAGCCATAGCTGGTCCCCTGGATCGACGCCGAGCAGTTCTTCTTTTGGCAGCCTGGTCACGCTTTGGCTGCCGTCCTTGTTGACGGTTATCAGGGTATCGGTAAAGCTGTTGTTGGGGTCTCGCTCCACCCTGCCGACGTTGACGCGGACAATCCCAGGCGCCTGCCACCGCCCCTCGGTGGCAAAGAAAGCCACAAAGTGCCTCGTCAGCATGAACCAGGCGCAGAACGCCAGCATTGTCCACAGAAGCCCGTCCACCAGTATCCGCCTCGCTTTGGGTGAAAAGGGCATTGGCCTGCTCCCAGGATAGTTATCTATTCTCTCGCAGTGTCACGCTCAAAGCCAAGCGCACTCATTCGTGCCTCTCCACTGTGAAGCGCTGTAGCGTCACCGGTTCGTTCTGGCCAATGCCCCCCTTTTGGCGGCAGATGCGGATCTGCTGTTCAACCGCTGTAACGCCTTCCAGCGCGGGGAGCAGCAGGCCCCTCCTTCCGCCGGATGCCGAGACTATGGCCCCATACTTGCCGGGGTCCAGGTCATCGGCCGATTTCACGTCCTCCGGCACGGAAAGCACGTCAACTTTGACGTTCAGCCCAGAAAGTTCGTCCTCCCTGACCGGGCTGAACCTGTGGTCGCGTGAGCAGGCCCAGATGGCGTTCTGCACAATCTCTTCCGCAAGCGTGGCGCAGGCAGGGGTTATGGTGCCAATGCAACCGCGCAGGTCACCGTCCGCGCTGTGTATGGAGACAAACGCACCCGCCCTGCCGGGGGGGATTGCCCCCATCATGGCATCAGGCACATCGCAGCTTCCGGTGGCCACGTAGGACTCAATGGCGCGTCTGGCGAGGGTAACGAAAGGGTCCATGTCAGCCCGCCAATCTCTTTTTGAATTCCTCTTTGTTCACTACGAAGCGCGTGTGCGTCCCCTCGCCAATGCGGCCGACCTCGTCCCACATCTCGCCCTTGAACGAGACGCGCTTGCCCTCCACGGCCGTCACCTCCACGGCGCAGCGCACTTTGGTCCCAATGGGCGTTGCCTTCAGGTGCTTCACCGACACTTCCGTACCGACAGTGCCGAAGCCATCGGGCAAAGTGGGGTCAACGGCCAGGAGCGCGGTCTGCTCGAAGAGCGCCACCAGCGAAGGTGTGCTGAACACGTCAAGGGCGCCTGAAGCCACCGCGGCCGCAGACTCGCGCGGCTCCGCCACTTTCTCGAACGTGTTTTTCGTGCCTACGGTTATCGTTAGCTCCATGGCTGCTCCTTGATTGCGGCTATAGCCACCCATTCCCCCTCACACACCAATTTTATTGGCTTCAGACCGTGCAGGGCAAGGCTAAGGAGCGCCTCCTCCTGCCTCTCCGCCAAAATACCGCTGGCCACCAGAAGCCCCCCCGGCGCGAGCCTCTCGACCATTGCCGGCAGCAGTTCCTGGATGGTCTCCAACAGTATGTTTGCAAGCAGCAGCATGTGCTTCCCGTTGGTCCTTGGGTCGTCCAGTGTCCCCACAAAGTGCTTGAAAGGGGGCGTGTGCCTGGCCACGGCCGCGTTCAGTTGGATGAACTCCTCCATAGCAGGGCCGCAGTCGGGGTCAACGTCGAAGGCCATCACGTTGTCCGCGCCCAGCAGGTGCGCGGCAAACGCAAGAATCCCCGTGCCGGCGCCGATGTCCAGCACTGGACCCACTAGGTTGTCCCGCAGCGCTGGCTCTTCCATCAGGCACATGCACAGGCGCGTGGTTTCGTGGCCGCCGGTGCCGAATGCCAGCCCTGGGTTTACAGTGATGGGCACTCGACCAAATGGCGCAGGCGAATCGTCCCAGACTGGGCGAATAAAAAAGCTTGCACCCACCTCGAATGACCCGAAGCCCTCCCTGCTCTTTGCCAGCCAGTCCTCGTCCACGAATGTCTCGCGCCCTTCAATGACTGCGTCCGCGAATGGCCAGCCGGAAGGCTCCGCAACGCCCGGCGGAAAGTAGGCGTAAAGCGCGAATGGCGGATCCGCCCCCCGATAGACCGCAGACGCGCCGTTGGCGAACAGCCAATCCGAAACGGCGTCCTCCCGCTCCAGGGGCAGCCCGACGCGCCAGCGAACATGCAAAGAATCATTGCCCATGCAGGTATCATAGGGCATACAGCCATCACTAGCCAGTAGAGACCAGTGGCTATAAACTGCACTCATGGACGGCGCAATCTCTGTCAAACGCTTTTTGGAGCAGGTCAAGGTCCACGTGGAGCCTAAGTTCGCCCAAGTCTGCCTGACGGGCGAGGTGTCGAACCTAAGGACCAGCGGCCGCCATTGGTACTTCACGCTAAAAGAGGACGGCGCGGCGCTGTCGTGCGCCGTCTGGAACAGCCAGCAGAAGCAGTTGGCCCACGCCCCGCAGGACGGCGACCGCGTGGCGGTGAGGGGCGGCCTCGATGTCTTTGTGCAGGGCGGCAGCCTGACTTTTGTGGTTACGCAGTGCGAATCAGTCGGCACGGGCGACCTGCGCCAAAAACTGCGCGACCTAGAGGCAAAGCTGCGCCTAGAGGGCGTTTTTGACCGCCCCAAGCGGACACCGCCCCGCACACCAAGTAAAATTGCCGTGATAGCTTCCTTGGGCGGCGCCGCGCTGCATGACGTGCTGAACGCCACAAAGAAAAGGGCGCCAGGCACCGACATTTTGGTGTTCCCTGCGGCTGCACAGGGGGAATCCTGCGCCACGGAAAACCTGATGGCCCTCCAAGAGGCGCAGGATGAATACTGGGCCTGCGATGTTGTACTGATGGTGCGCGGCGGCGGCAGCGAAGAGGACCTATGGGGCTACAACGACCCCGACCTGGTCCGCGCTGTATCCAAGTGCCGCCTGCCCATAATCACAGGCGTGGGGCACGAGATAGACGTGACGCTGGTTGACCTAGCGTCCGACATCCGTGCCACCACGCCAACACAGGCGGCCGAGTTCGCCACCGCAGACAGGGACGCTCTGCTGGCGGAGCTAAACGGCGTGACCGACAACCTTGGGGCCCAAATTGACCAAAGCCTGCGCCGCTTCGAGACCACACTGAACCTCCTGACGGACAAGGGGCTGACGCGCTTTGACCCGACGGCATCACACGCGACGCGCCTGACCGCGCTGGAGACGCGCCTGAAACTGGCAGCGCCACAAAACCGCTTGGGTGGCGCCGCGACGCGCCTGGCTGTGCTGCGACAAAGGTTGGCCCCACTCGGCCTAAAGGCAGTCGAGGCCCAAGAGATGAAACTGCGGGGGTTCCAAACCCGCCTCAATTCGATCACTGGCAAAGCGCTGGAGAAGCAATGCCACGCGCTAGCCCTGCTGAGGGCCCAGTTGGACGGCCTGAACCCCGCCGCTCCCTTGGACAGGGGCTTTGTCCTAGTGAGCCACCATGACGGCCGCCACATGAAGTCGGCCAGCGACGCGAAGCCCAGCGCCAAACTGCGCCTGCGCTGGAGCGACGGCGAAAGGGCCGCCATCGTAGAGTAATGCGACGGACTGTGCCCCACAGTGCCGACGTCCACCGCGCAATTTGACTGAAACGCGACTGGCGAATTCGCGGTCAACCCGGTACAATCATCCCCAGTCGCCGTTGCGTCTTGAGGGGCGGGCGGCGGCGCTTCCGGGGGTGACCGGTTTCGACAGGTTGTCGCAGGGGCGCGAAGCGCAGGCGGGGGTTGGCCGGCTGGCCCCCTTATCAAGCCG
>Ga0268262_10006331_pt1 | contig 11400 bp, 7 predicted proteins | sample TergutNc150P3_FD_190354 | JGI IMG/M metagenome (GOLD analysis project Ga0268262, IMG submission 190354) | Nasutitermes corniger P3 segment gut microbial community from laboratory colony in Florida, USA - Nc150 P3 (SPAdes) (version 2) | ecosystem: Host-associated > Arthropoda: Insects > Digestive...
CGTATTGCCGTATTTTAAAAATATGAGAATGGACGCCATTACCCCTTCCGTGATTGAGGCGTTTTTAGACAGCCTTATAAAGCAGGGGTATAAACACGCCACGATTAACGACTACTACGGAACATTCAAAACAATGATGATTGAGGCGGTGGAACGTGAAATTATCGCTAAAGACCCCACAGCCAAAGTTGAACGGCTGATAAATAACTGTAAAACGATAAAGATTATAACTCCGCTTGAATTCAAAAAATTGTTTGTGAGGGATTGGCGCAAGGTTTGGGAAGATAATCAAATTGTCTATACCGTAAATAAATTGGCGGCGTTGTCGGGAATGAGGGTGTCTGAAATTTTAGGGCTTAAAGGGGATTGTCTTTTTGATGATCATATTTACGTCTGTATGCAACATGACAATTACGGTTATAGACCGACTAAGACAAAAGACAGACACAATATACCGCTTCCGTCTTCCCTGATTGAAGATTTAAAATTGTTGAAAGAAAAAAGCGGAGACGGCTATTTGTTTTCTACCGATGGCGGTTGTAATCCCATTTGCAGGAAAACGGTTTTAATGTATTTGCGTAAAGCGTTGGTAAACATCGGGATTAACAGAGCGGAAATTAAAGAGCGGAATTTGCACATACACGCTTGGAGACATTTTTTTAATACGGAGATGTTGAAGGGCGGTATGACTAAAGAGCAGGCGCAAGCGATAACCACGCATAAGAGCGAGAGAATGACGGAGCGTTATACGCATTTTGACCCATTGGAATTTGTAAAGGCAAAGGAAATACAGGAAGCCTTACTACAGCCCGTTAATGAAAAACCGCAGGTACTGGAAGCGGAAAAAAGAGAATTACCACCAAATGTGTATTCTTTCCCTGTGCCATGTATAACGCAAGAGGAAAGAAAACAGGCTTAAAAACCTGTTGTAAAACAGCCCCCAATGATGCTACGGCAAAGGGGGGATTTTTTTTGCTCTGATTTTGCAAATTGCACTAAACAACAGTTTAAATCTTAATCTTCCGACTGTATTTTTTAAGAATATCGAAACATAAGGAAACATAGAAAATTTCCAAATTTACCTAATACGTTTTTTGGTTATTCGTAAAATCCTTCAAAGAAAAGAAATAAAAAATTCCCTCCGCGCATGGCGGAGGGCGGTTAATTAAGCGGTTTGCTGTTGGTTAAAACTACATACATCGCATTTTGATTTGTCCTTGCATTGCGGACAGACAACCGAAGAAGAAAAAGCCGATGACAGTTCTTTAACGATGATGTCTACGGCTTTTGGCATGGAAACGTTAAGCGCCCAAGCCAGACGGCGCACCGATACACACGCCATTTCCGAGAATTGCGGCGAATAAAACCGCTTGTTGTCGTTGTACATTGTACAACCTCCTAGATTTGTAGTAGCCCCCGATAGCTAGGCACGGAGGACATGAAGGATAACTACAAACCTGAAACTGCCGCCTTTAACAAAAACCCAACGAAGGCAGGGGGGTATTTTGTTTTGTTGGTGTGGGCTGTAGTGCCCCTTCGCCCCTGCCAGGGGCACGCTCACACCAACAATGAGAACAAAATACCCCCCTGTCGTGTGGTATCTATTTTCAAAAACTGAGAAAAAATTGCGTAAGCAATTTTTTCCTCTTATTTTTTTGGGATGTTTGTGGGATTTTCCAATAGAGTGGCACTAAGAGAGTCTCTCCATTGTATTTGATAGAATTGATATGTTTCTTTTTAACATAACTACCGTTCTCTTGACTCTAAAAGTAAATCAAGGTAATTTCAGGTAAGGAGCAAATATGAACGCGAATACAAACACCGATGCCGTAATTACTACTGACCCGGATGGTTTTAACGACTCGACAGACGTTGAAAAATCGCCCATAACGGACGAAGCACGGAGCGAATTCAATGATCTCGCCCATTTTTACTGTAGCGACATGTGCGAATACGAAGGCAAATACGATGAACCACCCAAAACCTGCCCGTATGAAGACGACTGCGAGAAATGCCCACTACACGGCTTTTTAACATGGCTGAGCATCTGGTAGCGGCTGTGTATTAAATTATGCAACCAGTGGTTGCAGAAATTCAATTTCAACTTCGTTAGACTTTGTTATTATAAATTACATGAATGTTATATAATAGTTTCGCTTTTATTTTCCTCAAACTGCAAACGAATGAACTCTTTCTCTTTTTCTATCTCTATACGAAGTTCTTCTTCTGTAGGGAGATAAAGTTTATATTTGGTTGCAAAAAGATGTTCATTGCCTTTTAGAATTGAATAACGTGCAATATCCTTGTCGGTTTCGGAACAGAGCAGAATGCCGATAGTGGGGTTATCGCCCTCATTGCGTTTAAGTTCGTCATACATTCGGACGTACATATCCATTTGCCCTACATCCTGATGAGTAATGCGGTCGGTCTTTAGATCAATTAGAACAAAGCATTTCAAAATATAATTATAAAAAACCATGTCAATATAATAATCGTTTGTATCTGTACGAATAAGTTGCTGGCGTTCAACAAAGGCAAAGCCCTTTCCCAGTTCAAGGATAAACTGTTGCAGATGGTTTATTATTGCCTTTTCCAATATTTTTTCGCTATACCCAATATTACCGGGTAGTCCAAGAAATTCAAGAACTGACGGATTTTTTATAAATTCAAGTCTGTTCTTCTGGTATTTCCCGGTCTTTGACAGCATTTCCTGAATAACCGGCTTCTTCACTTGTGACATAAGCAGACGTTCATAATATTGGGTGCTTATATTGCGATCCAATGTACGGACATCCCATGACTGTTCGACAGTTTCACGCAAATACCAAGCTCTTGCTTCGGGATTGGATACTCGCATTATTCGCTGAATATGTGTCCAATTAAGCGCATATTCAAGGGCTGGGGGATCAATTCGGCGATCAGTGATCGCCAATTTGGTCTTTGATTTGGAAGGTTTATCAGAAATGGCGATCAGTGATCGCCGAATTGAGAGTTTTGGAAACATTTGATAAAACTGTCGATATTGACGAATACTGCGCTCGGAGAAGCCTTTGCCGAATTCGGCGGTAAGGGCTTTGGATATGTTCTTTATGACTTGATCACCGTAATTTGCCCTATGCTCGCCTTGTTGTATTTCTTCTACAATACGCTTACCAATAAGCCAATATGCTTCTACCATAGCATAATTAACTGCGGTAAAGGCTTTATTTCGTGCTTCTCTGAGGATTTGCTTTATCTCGGCGATATATGCTTTTTTTATTTTCATTGTTTATTCTCCTTTATTTTTAGTCAAAAATAAATTCCCTTAAAGCTTCATATTGGGTAAAGCGGATTTTTACCTTGATTGAAGCGATAATTGTTATTTGTGTTTTATTTCGGGGCATATACACTCCGATTAATAATTATATAAAATATATTACTTATTAATATATTTAAATTATGTTTTTCCTTAAAGTTTATAAATAAATAGGATATAACCATATTCGACTAATTCCTGTAGTTGTTTCTTTTGAATACGACGGTGAGAATGGAAAAATAATACTTGCCGGTTTCTCTTTTAATTCTTTTAAATAAAATAAACTAAAACCTAATGCTTGAGGTTTTGTGGCAAGAGGACATAAGTATAAATTTGTTATTTCCTTTTTTGATATTAATTGCTTGTATATTATTGATAACACACTAGCAGTAACAAATGGGTCATTTACACTGGCAAAAAATGAATTATCATTACTTATTCCTGTTGAGCTTGCTGAAACTCGCTTAAATCTTAATAAACTTTCTTGGTACATATCAGCACTTAATGATGGTAAACCAAAAACAAGAATATGTTGTGCTTTTTCCTTTGTTGATATTATTCGAGACATTAAATCATGATCATATCCGACACCTAGTATTAATACATCATTATCTGTATTTATATTATGAATTCCTTCATAAGTTGCTATTTGTCTAACTTCCTCAACATCAGATGTTGTAAAAGATGTCTCGGATTTCTCTGAATAAGAACTAGGCTCAGAATAAAATAAATCAAATTTACGAAAATTATTCAAATATAAATAATTAACTAGAAATATTATTTGTGGTCGCATAAAACCTGTAATATCAATGCATATTTTTTTTTCATTTTTATTATATAAATATTTTCCAATAGTATTAATTATTAAATCAGCTTCATTTGAGCTATTATCATATAAATAATATTCTTTAGGATATTCAGACGCATCATATTTATATTCTGGAATAATTATCCAAATTTTTTCTTTTGCTATTATATTTGAATATAATGATTTTACTCTTTCAGAATTATTAAAACAAGAAATAAAAATGTCACATTTATATTTATTAATATTTGTAAGTCTATATTCTTTCTTGGAATCTATTAAATATTCTATTCTATTCTTCATTAAATAAATCCCCATTATAATAACCATTTTCTTCATCGTCTATTATTTGTTTTTTAGATACTTTTTTAAATTCAAATGAAACGTTTTTTAATCTATTATCTAATTCATTTTTGAATATTTCTTTAGATTTACCAAATATTGCATTTGCAAAATCACTAGAAAGCTCTATAGTTCCTCCACGTCTTTGAGAAAGACCCCATCTAGGAGTAAGAATAGGTGCTAATTGAAATGATGTATTTATTTCTTGAGAGTTTTTACTATTTCTTCCCCTTTTTAGTCTAACAATAAATGACCAATTTTCTGCATTTATAATAGTTTCTCGCGCCTCATCCGATAATGTATTTAAATTAACACTAAAAGATGATAAATCACATTCCGTTGGTTTAAAACAATATCTAATATTTCTAAAAAATACAGATAAATTTTCAATAGCTGTTCTTATACGAATTCCATTATTATCTGGTTGAACATCATCCCAAAACCATTCTGCTGTATCAGTTATTCCTTCTGTTTGTGATTTTATACTTATTTTTTCTCCTTGGAACGGTTTTTCACCGTTAAATTTAGCTCTACGATAAATATTTTTTAAAATGCCTAATGTGTTTCTTGGTGAACCTTGCGAAAGATGAATAATTGTTGTAAGTCCAGCATAAGGTATATTCCTTTTATAGTCTCTATAAAGTTGAGCTAACATATCATTGTTAAAATGTTGATATTTTTGATAATATTTTATTGAATTAGGTTGCTTATTTGAAGAAATAAATAAATTTGCGGAATCTCTAATATTTTCTGATAATACCACAAGATCAATTTGTTTAAGAAAATATTTATAAAATATAAAAATATTTATTTTCTCCAACAAGGGATAATCATTAATCACAAGATTTGTTATTATTGTATTAATTCTTTTTTCTTCTGTATATTTTAATATGTTTTCTTTTAATTTATAAAAATAAATACGTTCACTTGGATTATTCCCTCTAGTTGATACAATTTTTAGTGTTTCTTTACTGAAATAATTATCAGAATCTATCTCTTCAAAATAATTATTTATATTAATTGTTTTATCAAGAAACATATTATTTATTTCTAATCTTTTAATTATTAAATTTTTTATAAATAACGCATAATTATTCTCATTTCTAAATATTTTATCAAATTCTATTTTTTCAAATTCTGCTCCTTCCCTTATTATTTCCTCATCCGAATTAGTTTTTAATGTTTTAATACCATACAATCTTGCCCCAATTTTTATTGATGTCAATCCTCGTCTATATCTTATTAAGGTGTTGATAAATATTTGTTGCATTTCATTAAAATTCTCAATTTCATCAATTAAATATAAAAACAATGTTTTATTTAAAATATTTATTTTTTTATTTAATATTTCTGGAATACCAAAAAGAATATCTCCCGGAGAAAACATGATATCAAAATTTTCCAATTTCCTTGTTATAGCACAATTATTTACTATACGATCAATATCTTTTTTATTTTTTTCAAATATATTTATTAAATCATCTATAGTATCAATATTTTCTGTTTTATTATTAATCAATTTTAAAATAGATGTTACTATTTCCTTTTCTTGTTTATGTGGTATTGTTTTTATTATTTTATTTACTATTTCTAAAAGACAAAGACTTAACCAAAGTTCAAAATAATATGAAAAAACAGGATACCATTTATCTATATCTTGTCCTTTTCCATAAAATCTTCCAGAATTTAAGGCATCTGCCCTAAAATATATTCCTAAATATTTATCCTTTTTTATTGTTAATATAATATCATTATTATTTCTCATCAGTTGTACTGGTTCAGAGCAGTATCGCATTAAATGCGTTTTTCCACAACCTTTACTACCCAACAACATCATTGGCATAACGGAATGCGGTTTTATCAAATCAATTAACCCTTTATTATTTTTTGCTGTTATATCAACCCAATAATCATATATTTCAGAATCAGAAAAATCTGAAGCTTTTGTTAAATCAAATGGATTTTCTTCAAAAATATTCATAACTTTATTCCTTTAACTTTTACATAACGTTTAAAAATTGGTGTCCATATATTATTTTCATCTTCGTACCAAATAATTGGAATCGTATTGTTTGGAATATTATGATGCATTCCTAAAATAAGTTGTTTATTACCATATCCATATGGGAATTTTTTCCATAACTTAATTCCATAGTATGTAACAATTTGAGAAATAATCTCTTTATTTATTAATTCTGGACAATTTTTAATATATCTTGAATTATTTGATAATAATTGATAAGATGAATCTAATTCAAATACAGCTACACAATTCTCTTTAAATACGGTTTTCTGTCTGATTTGTTCTAATCCAGATAGTGTACCAAACAATGCTAGATAATAAAATTCAATCTTATTGTCCTTCTCTTTTATTTTTGATAATATATTTCTTGAAAAATCAACGGCTGTATTACCAGTTCCACACATATCATCAATAAATACATAACGTGATATTTTAGGATCAGTTAACTCTGTTAGATATTTACCATCAGAATCTTTAATAATTTTTAATACATTTGATATATCCCAAAAAAATGTTAATGGAAGTTCATTTTCTTGTCTGAAAAAATATAATAAATGAGTTCCACTTTCTGAAGGATTTCCTATACCCAAAAACCTAGTCTTTCCTATTTCTCTTTTTAATATTTTTTTTATTACTTCTATATTTCTTGTATTATCATTATTTATTCTTATTTTTTGAATTAATGGTATCAAAAAATGATCTCGATATAATGCGTGAAGTAACGCTCTAATTTGTCTGCTTCCAAAATAAAGAAACTCTGATAATATAAATAATGCATGAATTTGCTCTTGTTCCACTGTATTTCCAGTTAATCCTTTGAAATTTTGTAACCAATTATTTATATCATTCCATAAAGGATATCCTTCCCAAGCCCAATCAGTTAATGTCAAAATGCGAGATTTTAGTTTATCAAAACATTCCTCATAGGTCATACTATTTTTTCTTCCTTAACATCATTATCTTTTCATGTGTAATTATATTTGCTGTAATATTCCTTTTTGTCATTAAACTCCATGACTTTATTTTATCTGTAAGCAATAATTCAATATTAAATCCTTTTTCTTGAAAATATTCAAGAAGATATGTTGATGATTTAAATATTTCGCCACAAACAGTATTATTTCCAATAACAATCAATACTACACCATTAATTTTAAGTATTCTGTGCATTTCATCAATTACTTCTTTCATATCGTTAATATAATTACTTACTATTGCTGTACGTTCTGGGTTTATTCTAAATAATTTCTTTAATTTAAAATCTGCCGCATTAATATTCGTTAATTTTAATTCTCTGTAATCTGATTTTTTTAATCTTTCACTCCCTATATTTTTTCTATCTAGTTCAATCAATTCTTTTGTTGGGGATAAACCTAACCAGCCAATATTTAAACATGTTGCCCTAATATATTTTTGTGCGCCAGCATAAGGAGGAGACGTTATTATTATATCTATTGATTTTTCAGTTAATTTTCTAGTCTGTATATTATTCCAATGTCCAGAAACCTTTAAATGTTTGGCATCATCACCAACACATTTAGAAGTTAATTTAATATTACTAATATCAATAAAAGATTTATAACGTTTTAGATTAACTAATACTTGATTATTAAAAATATCTAAAATATCTTCATCAGTATCTATTTCTATATCATCATATCTACGTACGGGAACTGATAATCTAGGATCCGCAAGACTTAATTTTTTTATAATAGAGGAAAAAGAAACTAATAAAAAATCTTTTTCATTTGAATCTTCTATTTTATCTAAAGCTGTCTTTATCTTTGAAAGTTTATTAATAACTTTCTTTGTAAACCAGTAATTGATATTTATTACATCAGGAATATTATATTTTTTATTTGATTTATAATTTTTTTTTATTTTTTTTAGAAGATTCTCTATTATACTTATATCAATATTATTTGTTTTTGATGAAGTAATTAATCTTGCAATTGGATTTGAGTCTGCATAGAAACTATTTCTGCCAGATAAATAAGCCTCAAGAGTTATTGTTCCAGTTCCAGAAAAAGGATCAAGAATTATACTATTTTCTGGAAATAATGAATATGCTGATAAAAAGAAATGAGCAATATGCGGTAATAATTTCCCTGGATATGAATGAATATAATGGGTAGCACGTTCTTTTTGATTTAGCCAAAAAACCAAATCTCTGAAAGATACCACTTGATGTGTATTTGTAATTTTATAATTATCAATCAAATTTGATAACACTTGAGAAGTATCATAAGGATATGCAATATTATCTCTTTTTACTAAGAGGTCAATATACTGTTTACCTTTTGTTCTCACTCCTCACCCTCCAACTCGCTTCCCATTCTGTACTTTATGTCAAAATTTATAATAAAGTCCAGTTCTTCCTCGATAAAACCGTAGTTTTTCGTAAGAACTTTGCTGATTTCGTCAATGATAGGTTTAGATTTTGATGAATAAATATTTAAATAGTTCATAGATTACCTTCAATTATTGCTATTTCTTCATTAGTTAATCCAAAAATTTCATAAACTAACACATCAATATTTTTCTCTAAACTAACCGTATAAGTTAAGTTATTTTTCTTTCTGGAAGAAATGATTTGATTAACGATGGAAATAATAGGTTGCTGTTTTTCTAAAGAAATATTAGGAATTGGGAATTGCGCCAATTCATTGATCTTGAATTGCGGAAATATTCCACGTTGTAATTTACCGAATTTATGAGCAAACCAATATGAAATTAATCTTGAATTTAAAATTCCAAGCAAATACAACGGTGAAACTTTTATGTAAATAATATTCATTGAGTTTCTATCATTTAAAAATGTATCTTCCACGTAGCAAGCATTTATACAATAAGGTAATGGTGATGGGATTTGCCTTACCAATATTCTTGGTGTCGAAAATAAATTCCAATCATTTCTTGGCTCTCTTAAATGTTTACCATATTTTAAATATTCCTTTTTTACCCAACTACATTCATATCGTTTTACATCTTCTCCTTCAATATATTTATACCAATCATCACCTTCTTTATTTTTTGAATGATACACTCTGTTTTTTATCATTTCTTTTGTTTGAGGTGGTATCCCATCACCATTCCCATAAGCGCCAAGACCACATTTAACTTTTGCAAAAGTTGATAAAGGAACGCAATTATTTTCTATTTTATTCAATAAATCAAATGTTTCATTTCCTTTCAATGCTTCAATATTTATTATAAAGTCTTTTGAATTTAAAATTTTTTCTTTCTCAAATTCGCCAATTAAAGAATATTCTTTTTCCCATTCAGCTAGTAATATTTTCTCAAAAGTTATATCCCCATTATTTTTTTTAAAAGAAACAATGGCAGAATCTACATCTGCACTTTTAAAAACTCGTTTATAAAAATTAAGTATAATAATATTTGACTGTTTTAAAATAAACTGTCGAAGTTTTTTATTCGTATTTAGAGTTAACCAATTATTGGGAGTAATATAACACAAAATCCCATTATTTTTTAATATGTTACTTCCCTTTTCAATAAATAAAGGATATAAGTTTATTTGATATTCTGATAATGTATAATTTTTGTAAAAATATGCTTTATCTGCATCTTTCATTCCTTTTGATTTGCTATTTCTTGCAAAAACATACGGCGGATTTCCAATTACAATATCAAAACCGTCTTTTATACCAAACATCCAATTTGTATCAAACCAATTAGTAACATTATATTCAAAAGGTTTCCAGTTCGATAATGATGAATATCTTGAAGAAGTTTCTATTTGAAAATTAGTTGACATATTTTCTGACATTTTTTTTTGTTTTTCTTCAAACTTCTTTTTCAAATCTTCACGATTATAATTATCTGCATTAAAATAATCATCACGAATTTTTCTTAAATTCTCTATATGTGATTGGTCTTCATTAAGCTCAATATTAGGGTTATTATCCAGACCAATTAATGTGTTTACAATTACAAATTTAAAATCAAGATTAGGAAGTGGATTAATACCACGATTTTCTTCATTATCATCTACTTTTTCTTCAATAATTAAAGATAAAAAACAGCGAAGGCGGGCTATTTCAGCGGCAATCGGTTGAATATCTAATCCAAAAATTGAATTTTTAATAACACCTAGTTTCCTAATAAAATCCAATGCTCCAATACTAAATTTCTTTTCAAATTCTTTTCTTAAAAGAGAATCACTAATAGCTTTATCAAACCATAATTTAGCGTTTTCATCAATTTCTTGTAGAATATAGACAATTTTTTGAAGCATACCTATAGGGAATGCACCAGAACCACAAGCAGGGTCAAGCACAGTTAATGTATATAATGCGTCAATAATTCTTTCTTTTTCATCATCTGTCAAAACATATAATTCATCATCTTTATTGTATTGTAGTAATGATTTTAATTTTTTAATTTCTATATTTGTTTTATTCTGTAAATATTCAAGTAAACTATTGTCTACCATGTATTCAACTATTTCACGAGGCGTATAATAACTACCTGTATTTTTCTTTAATGTTTCTTTTGTTTCAGGGTTAATTTCCGCTAATAAATTTTCAAATATACGACCTAACATTTCAGGGTCAATAGAAAGCTCAACATCATAAGTAGTATTTTCATCAACGGTGAAATTATATCTTTCAAATACAGTAAAAAGATTAATAAACCATTTATCAGGAACAGTAACAATACCAAAAAGGCCGCTTTCTGTCTCTTTAGAATATTTATAATGGTCATCGTAATGAGGAGAGAATAAGCCACCATTTAAATAAGGTATTTTCTTGTATTTTTCACTTTTACCAAATTTATCTTTTCTGTTTTTTTGGTCAGTATTTAATATTTCAAAAAATAAAGGTTCAAGAACAGTATGATAATAATTTTCATTTTCTTTTATTGCATTGATTGATAATAAATCATCAGGTATAAGCGGAATATTGTTATTAC
>Ga0268262_10006332_pt1 | contig 11399 bp, 13 predicted proteins | sample TergutNc150P3_FD_190354 | JGI IMG/M metagenome (GOLD analysis project Ga0268262, IMG submission 190354) | Nasutitermes corniger P3 segment gut microbial community from laboratory colony in Florida, USA - Nc150 P3 (SPAdes) (version 2) | ecosystem: Host-associated > Arthropoda: Insects >...
AAACAACCACTGTGTCAAAACTTGCGGCAATTTACGGTATAGGGACGGAAGAAATTCCCGCCGTTGACGTAAGAATGATAACAATTGACACCTTCCGTATTTGCGCCAAAGAGCAGCTTGAACAAATTGGGGACATTATGCGCATTCCTGTTTCGTGCGCGCTGAACAAACAGGATATAAGAAAAGAAATCGCGCTTTGCGGCGAAGATATCGACTTAATTTTAATCGATACTATCGGCAATAGTCCCAGAGATTCATCGAAGATAGGCGAGATGAAAGAGATTCTTGACGGCTGTCCCAAAAGTGCGGAGTATCATCTGGTTATAAGCGCGGCGACAAAAGCAAGCGATATAGAAGTTATCATGCGGCAGTTTGAACCTTTTAATTATAAATCAATCATACTTACAAAAATGGACGAAACCGACAGTTACGGAAATATAATTTCCGCGCTTGCGGAAAAAAGAAAAAGTATTTCTTTTATAACTAACGGGCAAGGGGTTCCTGAGGATATAAGAAGAGCGTCAGTTGTAAATTTTCTTATTAATCTTGACGGTTTTAAAGTAGACCGGGATAAAATTGAAAAACGTTTTCCTTCCGGTGAAGCGGATCAATTTAAATGGAGATAAATTAATATGGATGATCAAGCTGAAAAATTGCGGGAAATAATGAAACGGAAAAAGGACGGCGCCGGTTCGTCAAAAACTTCTTCGTCTTCAAAGATGAATATAAAACCTGTTGATAAAGCCCGCGTTATTACCGTTACTTCAGGTAAGGGCGGCGTAGGAAAGACCAACCTTTCCGTCAACATGGCTCTTGCGTTCGCAAGGTTGGGAAAAAAAGTAGTCGTAATGGACGCCGACCTTGGGCTTGCCAACGTTAATGTTATGCTCAACATGATTCCCAAGTACAACCTTTACCATGTAATTAAAAAGCAAAAAACAATCAGGGAAATTCTTGTGGAGACCGAATACGGCATTTCCATAGTCGCCGGCGCTTCCGGTTTTTCTCAGATTGCCAACATGGGCGAAGAAGACAGAAAACTTTTTATATCGGAACTTGATTCGCTGTCCAACGCGGATATAATCATCATAGACACAAGCGCCGGCGTTTCCAGCAATGTATTGGACTTTATCGCCGCCGCCGATGACGCGGTAATTATCACCACTCCCGAACCTACCGCGATTACAGACGCTTACGGCATTATCAAAATTATCGCTACCGAGTATGACTCCGTAAACATGGGGTTAAAACTTGTTGTAAACCGCGCGAAGAGCGCGGCTCAGGCAAAGGGTGTCGCCGACAGAATGATCAATATTGCCGGTCAGTTTTTAAACTTAAAACTGGATTATCTGGGATTTATTTATGACGACGTATCGGTTTCTCATGCGGTTTTAAGGCAAAAACCTTTTATGGTAGTAGATCCAAAATGCAAGGCAAGTATATGCGTTCAACATATCGTGGAACGCATGGATAGGAACAAACCTGCGGATTCCGCCGGTTTTAGCGGAATGCTTAAAAGACTTTTTAAGTCTCCGCAGGAAATGAATGGTTAAAAGAAAAAGGGGCAAACGGTGAGTAGTTTTAAATGGGGTTTTTCAGCCGCGGTTTTCGCTATGATTGTTTCTGTCCTTCTTGGCTTGGTTTCAGGGGTAGGAGCGATTCATATTTTTGTAAGAGCGATTATTTTTGCCGTTGTTTTCTTTGGGCTTGGTTTTGGGCTGAATTTTGTTATAAACAGTTATTTTCCTGAGCTTTTATATATTAATGAAGAAACAACCACTTCCGAAACCGACGAATCCGAGGGACATATAAGTATCGCTATGGATAGCATGGGAGAATACGCCGTGCCGGAATTGTTTAATAAACAAGGCGATCCCAATGAAATAGGAAATATTGAGGACTTAATTTCCGGTATTTTCAAGCCCGGCGGCGGGGATAAGCAACCTCCCGCGGAAACTAGTCAGCCGATCTATCCAAATATCAACTTTTCAATGTCCGATGAGGGTATAGACCAAAACAAAGAAACGGGTTATAATGAGTCAGATGACCTTGGGAGTGTTTCTTTTGAAGAACCTTCGGCGGCAAAGCCGAGCAGTTTTGAGGAAACGTCTGTTTTTGACAGATCTGAGACTGAAAAACCGGTGGTTTCTCAACCTCAGTTTACTCCAAGTATAGGGGACGATTCAGGATTGGGAGGGTTGCCTGACTTAGATATGATGGCAATGGCCTTTTCCAGTTTTTCAGGTACCCCGTCTGCTTATTCTGGTGCTCCAACTGCGGCAGCGTCTTCGACACCTTCGATGGGACCAATAAATCCTGTTGAGGAGTCTGAGCCGGATCGCAGTCAATATAAGGGCAATAAGCCTCAAGCGTTGAAGGGTGATTTTCAGCCGGAAGCTATCGCTCAAGGCATTAGAACAGTATTGAGTAAAGATTAAAAAGGAAAGGTTTGGGAATGCCGGAAGAAAGGACAGAAGAGGAACTCTGGCAGCAGTACCGAAAAACTCGGGATCCTGCGATACGAGAAGCTTTTATCAAACAATACGCCCCATTGGTAAAGTATGTCGCCGGAAAAGTAGCCGTTGGAATGCCCAACAATGTTGAGTTTGACGATCTTGTAGGCTACGGTGTCTTTGGTCTTATCGACGCTATTGACAAATTCGATCCCGATAAAAATGTAAAATTTAAAACTTACGCCGTTACGCGCATAAGAGGCGCTATTTTTGACGAATTGCGTTTAATTGACTTTGTTCCGCGTTCCGTCAGGCAAAAAACCCGCGAAATAGAAACGACTATTTCATCTTTGGAAGCTCATTTGGGCAGAACCGCCTCGGAACAGGAAATCGCCGGAGCTCTTGGCATAGACGAGCAAGAGTACATGAAAGTGATTCAAAAAATTTCCGGCACTTCAATAATTTCCTTAAATGATTTATGGTATTCAGGCGACGATAACGACAAAGTATCTATAGGCGACAGTATAGAATCTCCTTCCAGCATGAATCCCGATGTTGTTGTGGTTAACGAGGAAATCCGCAGGGTTATTGTCGAGGCGATAAACGAACTTCCCGATAAAGAAAAGAAAATTCTTGTACTGTATTATTACGAAGATTTAACATTAAAAGATATTGGACGCGTTTTACAGGTGACAGAATCCAGAGTTTCACAACTACATTCCAAAGCGATTCTTCATTTAAGATCAAAGTTAACGAATATCAGAAAAGGTATTGTATGATCGATTTTCTCCAGTTGCAGGAAATTGTAAAAGAGCATCTGGAAAGCGACAGGGCGATTAGATCCGTAGACGCGTCGGGTTCTACATTGGAAGCGGCTGTAAATGAAGCCGCAACTCTTCTTGATACGTCTATCCGCCGTCTTGAGTATGAAATCCTGGAAAGGGGTTCAGCCGGCTTTATGGGTGCGGGAAAAAAAGATTGGGTAATACGCGCCTATGAACGAACTCAAACTACAAAGAAGAAACAAGAAAAAGAGACTCTTGAAGATGAAGATGCGGAAAGCGTTGAAGTTGTTCAAGATAAAGACGGAGACGCTTTTGTACGATGTTGGCCTAACGGAGTTTATCTTAAAGTTACCGCTCCTGTCGGTAAGGGTAAAAGAATATATTCGGCTTATGCGATACAAGAGCTTCATAACAGAAACATAGAAAATTACGATAACGATTTAGTTGAAAAACTTGTAAATGAAGCCGGCGGGATGTATGTAAAAGTGGCGGATTTTGATCATAATCCGGCGAATGACACTATGGCTAATATAGAAGTTGACGACGCGGAAATGAAAGTTCTCGCGACTATAATTCCCCCTAATGCGGGCGGCGCGGATTTAACGGTTGATGTATATAAGAGTCTTCTTGTACAGAATAGGGTATACCATGGCATTAAAGAACAATACATTGAAGAACTGGTAGATAAACCTGTTTACAGGGAAAAGCTGGAAATAGCGGAAGGCTTAAAACCGGTAAACGGAAAAGACGCTTATATTCATTATTTCTTTGAGACGGATCAAACTCAAATAAAATTAAAAGAAGGAACTAACGGCAAAGTAAACTTTAAAGAATTAAATATAATTCAGAACGTTGTTCAAAATCAGCCGCTTGCGAAAAAAGTACCTCCCGAAGACGGTGTGGACGGAAAAACCGTTACGGGAAAAATTCTTCCAGCGAAGGCCGGAAGCGATATTCAGTTACCTGTCGGAACAAATGTACATGTAAACGACGCCAATGACACGATTATTTCCGACATTAACGGTCAGGTTATAGTAGCGAACGGCAAAATTAACGTAGAACCAGTCTTAACTGTTGAAGGCGACGTTAATCTTAAAACAGGAAATATTATTTTCCTTGGAACGGTTATTATTACAGGAAATGTTGAAGACACTTTCTCTGTAAAAGCCGCCGGTAATATCGAAGTAAAGGGAACCGTATCTAAAGCGGAACTTGACGCGGAAGGCGATATAATTATTTATCAGGGTATCAACGGAAAGAGCGGCGGTAAGATCCGCGCGGGACGTTCAATATGGTCGCGCTTTATTGAAAACGCCAATGTAGAAGCCGGTAATATGGTTGTTGTTACAGACGGAATTATCAATTCAAATGTTGACGCGATAAAGAGTATTGTTTGTATGGGCAAACGCGCTAATATCATGGGCGGACGTTTGCGCGCGGGCGAGGAAATAAACGCCAAAGTTTTGGGCAACTCGACAAGCGGTACGGAAACAATCTGCGAAGTTGGTTTTGATCCTCACAGTAAACTGGAATTGGAACATCTTCTTACAAACAAAACGACGGCGGAAGAAGAACTTGAATCAATGCGGCTGGACTTACAAACATTAATCAATACAAAAAAACAGCGTAAAACACTGCCGGAGGATAAAGAAGCGTACTTGCAGGAATTAATAGAACGTAAACAAGTATTAACCGATGAATTAAAGGATACTAACGAAAATATTTTGAAAGTCCAGGAATTCATGAATCAAATGCAAGTTCGCGGAAAAGTTTCCGCGTCTACAAAAGTATGGCCCGGCGTAAAAATATGGATTCGCGATGTTAAAGAAGACGTAAGAACAGAGTATCGCGCGGTAACCTTTATTCTGGAAAATGGGCTTGTCAGGGCGAGTAAGTATGAGGAACCCGACGAGCTTGCTATGAAGGGACTCGATGGCTATAGCACCAATTGATCTACAAGCAATTTTTTCCCAAGTTGACAAGGTAGGGAAAACTCAAGCCGCTCAAAAAGAGGGGCAGGCGCTTCATCAGGCAATTCAGGGAGCGCAAATTGAACGAAAAACAGAAGAACATATTCAGCAGGTAAATGAGACTCAGAATACGGGAGAAGGAATAGAAAAGGTAAAAGAACGCGATCATGAACATGGGCAAAGACAGAATTCCGGCAGTAAGAACGATGAAAGAAAAAAAGAAGAAAATAAGGAAGAAACGCAAGCCCCTGTTTTACGCGACCCATATTTGGGCAAGAAGATCGATATCAGTCTTTAATACGGAAAAATTATGAATATTTTTTTTGTTGTATCAATTATTTGTTTCGCTTTTTGTTTAATAATGTTTTTTTATTTAAAATGGTATATTAAAAACAGAGCGTCCATAGACGGACTTGGAGAGCACAGGAAAGAAGTCGCCCAATTAATTGGTGATATTAATTCGGTTACAGACAGAAATATACAGCTTGTAGAAGACAGTATTTCAAAACTAAAAAAAATATTGGAAGATACGGAAAAACGAATAGAAGAATATAAAAACATTGAAATTAAACAATCGTCTAATGTTCTTTATACAAATTTGGGACGAGGTATTCGCTCAGCCTTAAAAAATCCCGAAGGACAGCCGCCTTCTCCTCCCGTGCCGCAGTTGGGGACAGAGTCTTCGTTAAAGTCGCGTCAACTATCGCTGGAACTTCCGTCCGGAGAACTTTATAAAACTCCTGTTAAAACTGAAAATAAAACAACCGTTAAAGCGGAGACTCCCATTCAAAAACCGCCATCAAAAAAGCAGATTCGCAACGCTATTGATTCGCTTGTCAATGAAGGGCTTTCTCCAGAAGAAATAGCGTCTCGTCTTGAAATCAGTATTGCACAGGTTAATTTTGCGTTAAATTTACGCAAATCAAAACGATAACGCTATTGAAAAACTTTTAATGATGATGCAAACTAATAATATGATTAAAAGAGTTGTTTTATTATTGTTATTAACTGTTGCCCTGAGCGCGAACCTTTTTGCGCAGAAAGACAATCTTACGATTAAAATTGCCGTTATGGGACCCGGAGACCAGCTTTATTTTTGGTGGGGGCATATCGCGCTGATGATTGAAGATTCTTCCAATAATATCGGTTATTTTTATGATTACGGAATATTTTCATTCGATAACGATAATTTTTTCTATAATTTTGCTTTTGGCAGATTGTTGTACAGTTGCGGAGTTTCCAATGCCGAAAGAAATTTAAATGTTTACAAAAGAACCAACCGCGACATAACAATTTACACATTAGACCTTCCTCCAGAAACAAAAATAAAAATCAGGGATTTTGCCGCACAAAATGTTCTTCCCGAAAACAGCGATTATTATTACCATCATTTTAAAGATAATTGTTCAACAAGAATCAGGGATATAATTGATCTTGCGACAGACGGGCAGTTTAAAGAAGAATTTGGAAATAAGATTACTAATTTCACATTACGCGACCATGTACGCCGTCACACATATTTTTCGCCCGTTGCCGACTGGTTTTTAAATTTCCTGATGGGGCAGGTTATTGATAAGCCCGTTACTGTTTGGGAAGAGATGTTTCTTCCCTCGGCAGTCGGCAAAAGAATAGAAGATTTTTGGTACACCGATATTCATGGTAAGAAGCGTAAACTTGTATCTTCTGTTGAAATTGTAAATCAAGCGATAGGTCGTCCTCCTGTTCTGGAAAAACCACACAAACAATGGGCATGGGAACTTTTATTCAGTCTTATATTATCCGTCATTTTCGCCTTCTTTTTCTTTTTACAGAAGAAGAACATTAAAGCGGGCAGGGTACTGGCGGGCGTCAGCATGAGTTTATGCGGATTATTTTTTGGTCTTATGAGTCTTCTTTTATATTTTATGAATCTTTTTACAAACCACGATTACACCTATCAAAATATAAATATGATTTTCTGCACTCCGCTGTTACTGGTAGCCGCTCCGGTTGGAATATGTTACGCGATAACCAAAAATCAAAAGAAACTGCAAATTTACGGCGAGCTATTAAGGTTAATATGGTTGCTTTCGGTATTAGGCGTAATTATATCGATATTAATTAAAATCCTACCCGGTTTTTATCAAGATAATCTTACAGACCAACTATTGATTCTCCCGATAGCCCTAACCTTTACATTACAGCCCATAGGCTTAAAAGAGACACTCGAAAAATATTTCCCGAAAAAAAGCCGTCAATCGGGAGAAAAAAGTGGCTCTTAGCGACGAATGGCAGGGAATAAAGTACGAAGAGGTTTTTGAACAGGAAACAAGGGGTTTAGAACGCCGTCTTGCCAATGATCCTTCTTGTAAAGCCGAAGATTTAGAGGCAATTTTAAAGAATCTATACATAATGGAAGGCGCAGACATAGGCGGCAGGGGCACTTTACAGGACATAATAATAGCCGCAACGATAGCCGCCTACGAACATTTTATTCACAACCTGAAGGCAAAATAATCCCTATTTTCCTGTAACCTTCTAACCCAAATATGGTTATATATTCAGCAAGCACACTTTGTATTACGTTCCTCCTATTTTTTCCCTTTTTCCCCGGAGTAACTCCTTTCTCCGGGGATTTTTTTGTCCATTTTTAGGTTTAGCCTCTATTGACATTTTTTCGCCAAAAATGCTATAGTTTACCCAAGTTTAATTAAAGGAGGGATGCCTGTAAGGAATTACAGAAAAACGCCTTTAATCCCCTGTAGCTCAGCTGGCAGAGCAAGTGGCTGTTAACCACTGGGTCCGTGGTCCGAATCCGCGCGGGGGAGATACCTATTTCTTTACTACATAACGATTTACAGTAGTATTTTTTTTCAGTATTTCTAGATTCATAGCAACTGTGCAGGAATTGTGCAGTAATTATTTTCTCATGGAGAAAACGCTATGGCTAGAATCGGCGAACCTTATATCGTAATTAAACGTGGTAATTCCTTTCAGTTTACCCTCAATCCCACTTGCGGACTTCCGCAACGTGTCTGTAAATGTTGGCAGCGCAAGGGCTTCAACGCCCTGCCCGATGACCTTTCAAACTACCGCAATCCCAAAACAAAACCCGAAGCGAAGGCGAATGTCCGAATACTCATTTCTTTCCTCAAAAAAAAGCAGACCGAAGGCGGCGCGCGGCGCGCCTGCCAAGAGGACATCACCGTAGGCGCATGGATTAAAAAATTTACCGCCATGGAAACAAACCCCAGGACAGGAATAAACGTCTCGAAAAACAGGCCGTTCTCGTGCGATACAATCGCCCACTACGCCGATTATTACAGGCTTCACGTAAAAGACGATCCTATTGCCGAATTGAAAATGGCTGAGGTTGAGGAAGATGATATTCTTGAATATATCGTGCGGTTGTCTAACGGCGAATTGAAAGATAAAAGCGGCAGAAAAATGGGCGGTACTCGTAAATTTGTTTTGGTTGTTTCTTTTTTAAGAACGGCTTTTAACGAGTACCAGCGCAAATATAAAACGCCCGGCAATCCGTTTCAATACATAGAAAAGCCGAAGTATTACAAAAAGCAGAGGGACGCTCTTACGGAAGATGAAATGCTTAAACTGTTCATGCCGGGCGTGTTAAAAGACGTTGAGGAATTGGCGGTCTGCGCCGTCATGTTCCTTTCAGGCTTGCGCCGGGCTGAGGTATCGGCGCTGAAACCTGCCGATCTTGATTGGGTAACGCCGAAAATAGTAGTCCGCAGAAGTTGGCAGATGTTCAATAGCAAGGCTAGGGAAATGGGACCGCCGAAAGGGAAAAAGGAAAGGGACGCTCCGTTTGATCCGATATTGCAGGAAGCGATAAAAAAACTTTGGGCTGATAACGGCAAGGGCGAATATGTCTTTACTTTGAAAAACGGCAAAGCCATTGGTCCGTCATGGATAATTTGCAGATTTACAAAATGGCTTGATAAGGCAGGTATTGAGTTGGGCGGTAGGGAAATAGTGCCGCATAGTTCGCGCCATTCTTTGGCTTCGTTACTTGAAACAAGAGGCGTGTCGCTTCGGTATATTCAAGATCTGTTGGGACATTCTGACTTGAAAACTACAATTGGTTATTTACATTCCACCGAGAAAACAATCCGGGACATCGGAAACAAGATAACCGAGACCAGAGAGCGGTACAAAATAGAATCCGAAAAAATAATAGAGTTCAAGGTTTCGTGATGTATTTATTGATTAAATATGTATCAATGTCCTCGATAACAGCGTCGTCTTTTTTCATTGAATTAATACGTTCAGTTAAAAAAGTCCTGTTGTCTTGGGCTAAATGGCAGTATGCGTCAATATATATTTTCCTTTTTCTTCTGTATACTTTAATAATCCCAATAGTTCTGCCGGAAAAATTACCGTCAACGTCCGTATATTCAATAAAATATATGTCATCGGCGGTATTATGTTTCCTTAATTCGTCTACTGTCATCAGTGCTTTATCTGGCAGTACAGACATAAGTATAGAAAAGCCGCCGATTACAAGGAATAAAATCCCGAAACCAGTTTCAGAGGCAATTATCAAAATAACGCCGAATACGGCGCAGATAATGCCGGAAACTCTGAATAATTTTCTCCGTTTCATATATGACCCCTTATTTATATTTTATACGGTTTACAGGATAAAAAAAGCCGTCATTTGCTCTAGTTCGTTTAAGGGAGAACTAAAAGCACGCATTACCCCTGTTTGTGGAAGGACAACGCGCCAATGACGACTTTATATTTATATATTTTAGTTTGATTAAACAAAAAAATCAAGTTGTTTTTGGTAGAATAAACAATATATCAAAACATTATATGGCGAAAATTAAATATATGGAATTTTATTTCAGGGTTAAGCAGTTAACAAAGAAAAAAAGGTTATCCTTACAAAACCTTATTCTTTCTGTAGGCTTAAATCACGATTCTTATTATTCGCTCCAAAGGTCTGGAAATCTGCCGCGCGCCGATGAAGCCCTTGCCATAGCGCAGGCGTTGGATACTTCAGTAGAATATCTTTTAATGGGAACAGAGCCGGAAAACACTACAAAGTATATTCTCGATGATATTCAGGCGGTAATTGACCGTTACCGCAGTCCAAAAACAGCCCGAAAAAACTAATTTTGAAAGGGGATAATTACCCGACAACCGGGCTTATTATCCCAATTTTCTATAAGCCTTTCCTCATATTCGGTTAGGCGGTAGAACTCTGTCCTTCTCCAAAAGCCGTTTTCCCTTTTCTGTCCTCAATAATCCTCTCAACTTCCCCAACTCCCAAAATTAACAAATGCCGAGCGAAAGAACTGTCCGCTTCCTCCCCCCAGCCCGCCGGAACCTTAGCCGTCCGAATCCGCTTCATTAAATCTCCCGACATTCTTATCCTCAAGGTCTCTTCGTTGGTTTTTCCGTCTTTTCTGGTCATTTTTACCCCTTTTTCTTACTATATATTACTTATCGGTGCAAATGTAAAAAAAAGTTAAAAAAAGTAAAAAAAAGTATTGACAAGACTACACCTGTAGTCTATTATGTCATCTATGAAGAAGAGTAAACCAAAGAAAACGGAAGTCATGTGTCTCAGGGTCTCGCCTGAATTAAAGGCGCAGGTTGTGAACATGGCAGACAAGGAACATCGGTCAATTGCAGATCAAATTCTGTATTTGGTTGAAAAGGGATTGTCCGCATTGGGGACAGGGAGCGCAAGCGCGAATGGCTAAAACTGTAAATTCCCAGCCGGGAAAATATCAGGATAAAATGCGCACTCTGGAAGAAGCGGCTAAATACCTTCGCATGGGGAAATCGACGTTATATGAATGCGCCAATGACGGCAGCATTCGTTGTTTCCGACCGAAGCGAGGGAAAATACTTTTCAATATTGATGATCTCGATGCCTGGCTGGATACGAGCGAAATGCCGGCTTCCGTTGGAAGGTAATCATGGGAGGTAGGAGGTTTTATGAAAAGAGGCTGATGAAAAAATATTGCGGAGCGGTTCTTGGCTATGAATCTAGACGCTCCGCAAAATTAAACCAAAAAAATTACGGAGGGGAAATTTTATGAGTTTTATTAGTAAAGGCTTTATTTACCGTTGGGGAATACGGATTAAAGACTTCGGTGAACGTGTCGGACATATTAAAATCCGCGGCGTTTTTATTTTAGGTTGGCTGTCAACTCCGATTGTGCGTAAAGGTCTGG
>Ga0268262_10006333_pt1 | contig 11398 bp, 11 predicted proteins | sample TergutNc150P3_FD_190354 | JGI IMG/M metagenome (GOLD analysis project Ga0268262, IMG submission 190354) | Nasutitermes corniger P3 segment gut microbial community from laboratory colony in Florida, USA - Nc150 P3 (SPAdes) (version 2) | ecosystem: Host-associated > Arthropoda: Insects >...
TTCCGATCTCAGGTATTCGACGAGCGGCTTGTGGGTTATGCCGTTTAGCGTCAGGAGCGCGTCGACCGACTTGAAGGCCGCCCGTCCGAGCGCGTCGGAGTGTATGCGGCCGTCGGTGCCTACGGCCGCCTCCCCGAAGGCCGCCCGCAGCGTCTCTTGGATATGGTGGCTGCCCGCCATGATCCGCTTGGCCTCGGCGTCGGCGTCTATTATCAGGGCGTCATCGGAGGCGAAGGAGCGGGCGCAGGTGCTCTTACCCGCGCCCATGTAGCCGGCAATGCCTATACGGATGACTTTTTTCATTTGGCGAATATGGCCTTTATCCTGCCGAACACATCGTCGATAGACCCGATTCCGTCCACGTCGCGCACGATGTTTTTCGGGCGGTAGTAGGTGAGGCAGGGTTCGCTCTGCTGTTTGTAGGTGTTCAGCCTATTCTCAATGACCTTGGGGTCGGCGTCGTCGGCGCGGCCCTCTATGGAGGCGCGCTTGGCCAGCCTGTCTTTGACCTCCTGGTCGGCGACCGCTATATTCACCACGTGGTCGAGCTTTATGCCGAGTTCGCCCAGTATCTTGTCTAGCGCCTCGGCCTGCGGGACGCTGCGGGGGAAGCCGTCGAGCAGGAAGCCGCCCTTCACGTCGTCGCGGCTCAGCCTGTCCTTGACCATAGCGATCGTCACCGAGTCGGGGACGAGGGCGCCTTTGTTCGAGTACTCCTTGGCGGTGCGCCCGAGTTCGGTGTTGTTCTTGATGTTCTCGCGGAACATGTCGCCGGTGGAGATGTGCGGGACGGCCAAAAGGTCACGGAGTTTAGCCGCCTGAGTGCCCTTGCCCGCGCCCGGCGGGCCGAAAAGAACCACGTTTTTGCCTGACATAAATGCCTCCTATTGGGTGAAATCGGTGAAAATGGACTTTTTTATAATACAATAATATAATAAATGCCAAATGAAAAGTCTATAGTGAAAAATAATTGTTATTCATCGGGGCCGAATGTATATTCATTGATATACTTCCCACGTCATTCAGGATAAACGATGCCCGGTCTATTCGGATATATTGATCAAAATGATTCGTCCCGCGACGGCCGTATACTGGAAAAGATGCGGGATTTGTTGATCTGCAGGAGAGAGTATAGGTCGGAAAATTTTTTTCACAAAGAGAGCGTTCACGCCGGATATTGCGCGCCTTGTTTTGAGCGCGTGGACGAACACGCCGCTGAAGAATCCGGCATAGTATGCTGGTTCGATGGCGAAATATACAATACTCGCGAACTAAGCGGCGGGAAATCATCCGCCAAGGGCGGTCAATCAGTTAAGGAATTGATAATTGACGCGTATAAGAAAGATACATTAAAAGATTTTCTGCGGAGAACGGACGGCTACTTTTCCGCGGTAATTTACGACTCGGGGAAACGCCGTCTAAAGCTATTTATTGACAGATTCGGGTTCAGGCACCTTTTTTACACAAGATACGATAAAAAATTCCTTTGGGCGTCGGAGTGTAAGGCGTTTCTCGCCGCGCCGGATTTTAAGATTGATGTGAATAGGCGGTCAGTCGACGAGTTTATGAAATTCGGCATTTTGTGCGAAGACAGGACTTGGTTAAACGGTGTGTGCCTGCTCAATCCGGCCACTGTTTTGACCTATGATATGGAAATGGGTTCCGTTCAAACGGAGCGATATCGGTCGCCGGAGGAGATTCATCCTATTACCGCTAAAATTGACATAAAGGAATATTATGAGGAGTGGGGCAGGCTTTTTAAGTTATCGGTCGCCGAGAGAACGGACGAAGAGGAGCGTACCGGGCTTACACTGAGCGGCGGTTTGGACTCCAGAGCGATAATTGCGGCTATGCCGCTTTCAGGAAGCAAGATAAACGCCGTAACCTTGGGCGACGGCAGATGCGACGATGTAAGATTTGCCGCCGCAGCCGCAAAACTAAAAGGCGCCAGCCATCATTTTTTCCCGCTGAAGGCCGACGGATGGTTTGAAAGAGCCTGTCTGGGGATTTGGGCGACCGACGGCGCGTTAAACCTTTCCTCGCAATTGGGCATTGAACACCTGCACGCTATTTCAAATCTTCTTGGCGTCAGCCTGAACGGCATAGGCGGCGGCAGAATGCAGGGCGGAAGGGTTGTGGGGACATCGGCGCACTATGAGTTCGACGGCATAGAAAACGGAGTCCCCGGATTGCAAATGATACGCAGAAGGATGCTTCGCCCCGGGTTTAGGCTGGACGAGTCGTTCTTTAAGGTCAGGATGCCATTTTTCGGCAACGATCTTTACAATTTTGTTATGGCGCTTCCGCCTGATGTGAAAAACAACGGTTTTTTCTACAACAACGCGTTGTTGCATAATTTTGCCGAGTATTACAAAAAAATCCCGTGGCAGCAAGCCGGGGTTCCTATAAGTTTGCCGCCGTTTCTGTTTAAGGTCGGGAGCTTGTATAAGCGGGGTATAAGCCGATTAAAAAGAAAACTGTGGAAAATGGGATTGCCTGTATATGATCGCAAACTCTATTTCAAGCTCTCCGAAGTTTTTCGCAACGATACAAATTACGGTTTGATGGAAAAGATTCTATCGGACAAAGAGGCGTTCTATACGCAATATATACCAGAAGGCAGGGTTGCCGCGAATCCTACGCTTGGGGGCGCGGATATTGAGAGGATATGCAGGATATTGACGTTTGAAATTTGGATGCGTCAGATTAACAATCCGGAATTTCGGCCCGGTCGACTCTAGTTTGCCATTTTACAAACATTTTACAATTCCTTCACAAATACAAAACCTGATTAACGTATCTTTTTAACTAACGGGAGCGGATATTCGATTTCGCTTGCCCTCACTATAATGCATTAACACTATTATCAAAAAGGGGTTTTGCATGAACATGAAAGTCAGAGTCGGTCTTGCGGTTGTTGCGGCTTGCGCGCTTGCTTTTACCGGGTTGCAGTGCGGTAAGTCGGGGGAGAAGTCTGAGGGTAAGGCGGAGAAGAGGCGTGAGATTACGGTGATTTCCCGCGAGGAGAGTTCCGGGACGCGCGGGGCGTTTGACGAGCTGATGAAGATCACGGACGGGAAGACGAATATGCTCTTCGCCGAGGCTGTGATCGTGAGTTCCACCGACGAGGTCGCCTCGAAGGTCGAGGTGGACAAGGAGGCTATCGGCTACACGTCCATCGGCGCGATTACCAGCAGGGTGAAGGCGCTTACCGTTGACGGCGTCGCCGCGGAGGAGGCCAATGTTAAGAACGGCACCTACAAGATCTCCCGCCCGTTCGTGGTTGCGTCGCGCAACGGCGAGAAGCTCCCGATTGCCGCCGACTTCATAACGTTCATTGCCTCTAAGGAGGGGCAGGCTATAGTCACTAAGTCCGGTTATATAGAGATAGACAATCCCCCCGACTACAAGCCCGCGAAGCTGAAAGGCAAACTTACGCTTTCCGGCTCGACCTCGGTGGAGAAGGTCATGGAAAAGCTGAAGGAGAAGTATGTGGAGCTTAATCCCGATGTTAAGGTGGAGATCAACTACAACGGTTCCTCCGCCGGTATTAAGGATTGCATAAGCAAGAAGAGCGATATTGCCATGAGTTCTCGCGAACTGAAGACGGAGGAGAAGGAGCAGCTCACCGGCACGACGTTCGCGCTTGACGGCATTGCGGTGATTGTCAACGTGAGCAACGAGCTGAGCGCCATCACGTCGGAGAGTATCACCAAGATATTCAAGGGTGAGGTTAGGTTCTGGAATGATCTGGCGGCGCAGTGATCGGTGGGGGCGCGGGCGGGTCTTAGGCTCGCCCGCGTTTTAATAATAGGAACGAGGCCGTGGCGGGTCTTTGTCATTTTACCGATAATTTACATTCTCATCATCTCGGCAAAACTTATGCGGCGTATTCTTTAGGACAAGTGTCGGATCGGACAAATTACGATCGGCTAACGTAAACCTATTTACCGTAGAAAGATTAAAATACGGAATTAATGAGGGTTAGGAATGAGTGACGCAAAAGAAGAAAAAAGCGTGAAAGATATAAGAAACGCGGCTATAAAGGAGAAGGGCGCGGAGTATTTTTTCCTGCTGTGCTCCCTGATGTCGATCGGCGCGGTTCTTTTGATATGTTTCTTTATCTTTAGGGGTGCTTGGCCTACCATTAAGTCCGTCGGGTTGTGGCATTTTTTGACGTTTGACAAGTGGAAGCCGACCGACGTTCCGCCGCTCTTCGGGATATTCAACATGATTGCGGGCAGCGTCTACGTTACGCTGGGCGCCTGCGTTATCGGCGTGCCCATCGGGGTTTTCTCGGCGGTGTACATGGCCAAATACTGTCCGCGTAAGATATACGCCGTGATGACGCAATTTGTGTCGCTTTTGGCGGGGATCCCTTCCATAATATACGGGTTCTTCGGGATGATGCTCATCGTGCCGTTTATTGCGGAACACATGAGCGGCAACGGCAACAGCGTTTTGGCGGCGAGCATTGTCTTGGGGATAATGATTCTGCCGACGGTGATAAAGGTCTCGGAGGTATCTATACGCGCCGTGCCGAAGTCATATTTTGAGGGTGCGTTGGCGCTTGGGGCCACAAAGGAGCAGGCGATATTTTTTGTGGGTATACCGGCGGCGAAGAGCGGCATACTGGCGGGGATAATACTGGGCGTAGGCCGCGCCATAGGCGAGACGATGGCTGTAGTGATGGTAGCCGGCAATTCGAACATCCTGCCCCATAGCATATTCAAATCGGTGAGAACGCTCACCGCAAATATCGTCTTAGAGATGGGCTACGCGTCGAATTCTCACTACGACGCGATAGTGGCTACGGGCGCGGTTCTGTTCTTATTCATACTATTGCTTAATATAGTGTTGAACGTTATAAATAAAAATGCCAACGCGTCGGGGGGGTTGTCTTGAAAACATTGTCTGAATTAGGATTAGTAGGATTATAAGGATTATAGGATTAAAAACATTATAAAAAGAATTCGACTCTGATTCTTGGAGGTATAGGTGCTTTCTAGAAAAAATATCGTGTCATTGACACTTAAATACTTTGTCTACGTTGCCATGGGCGTCACTATATTGTCGCTCATCGGCATACTCGGCTATATTCTCATCAACGGCTTTATGGCGTTTAAATGGTCGCTCATCTTCGGGGAGTACTCGTCTAGCAATCCGGCTATCGGGTTTTCTGTGTTTACCACTTGCGTAATGATACTTTTGACGCTTCTGATCGCCGCGCCGCTTTCGATTTTTTGCGCGGTTTATCTAACGGAGTACGCGAAGCGGAAAAATAAGCTCGTCACGTGGATTCGGCTTGCCACGGAGACGCTTGCCGGGATTCCCTCCATAGTTTTCGGTCTCTTCGGCGCGATATTTTTCGGGACGGTGATGCGTTTGGGGTATTCTATACTGACCGGTTGCTTGACGGTTGCGATAATGCTTTTGCCTGTTATCATCCGTCAGACGGAGGAGGCTATAAAGTCTGTGCCGGATATGTATAGGGAGGGGAGTTACGGTCTTGGGGCGTCTAAGCTGCGGACGGTGTTTCGGATTGTTTTGCCGTCGGCTATGCCGGGGATTCTCTCGGCGGTGATCTTGAGCATGGGCAGGATTATCGGTGAGACGGCGGCGCTGATATTCACGCTCGGTTCCGTGGCGCAGTTTCCAAGCAGTCTTCTTGACAGCAGCCGCTCTCTTGCGGTGCACATGTACATATCGACGCGGGACGGCGGGGCGGCGGGGCGCGAGGTGGCGTTTTTTACCGGCGCGGTGCTGATTGCGGTCATATTATTAATGAATATAGGGGCGTCCTACTTGGGAGGAAAGGTGGGTAAAGATTTTGAAAATTAAAGTTGAGGATATGAATCTCTACTACGACACGTTTCAGGCGCTCATCAACGTCAACCTTGACGTGGTGGCGAATGAGATCACCGCGTTTATCGGGCCGTCGGGGTGCGGGAAGTCTACCCTGCTGAAGTCGCTCAACCGGATGAACGATCTCGTTGAGAGTTGCCGCATTACCGGCAAGATACTCTTTGACGGGGAGGACATCTATGGCAAGAAGATGAGCGTGAATGTTTTGCGGAAGCGTATGGGCATGGTGTTCCAGAAGCCCAACCCGTTCCCCATGAGCGTGTACGACAATATAGCCTACGGCCCGCGGACGCACGGCATAAAGAAGAAGCGCGAGTTGGATCAGATAGTTGAGGAGAGTTTGAAGAACGCGGCTATCTGGGAGGAGTTGAAGGATAGGCTTAAGAAGTCGGCGCTTGCCATATCGGGCGGGCAGCAGCAGCGTTTGTGCATAGCGCGCGCCCTTGCCGTTAAGCCGGAGGTCATCTTGCTCGACGAGCCGACCTCGGCGCTTGACCCTATATCCACCACGAAAATTGAGGATTTGCTCACGGAGCTTAAGGATAAGTACACTATAGTCATTGTTACCCACAACATGGGGCAGGCCGCCCGTATATCCGACAAGACGGCTTTTTTCCTGCACGGTGAGATTGTGGAGTTCGGCAAGACCATAGAGCTTTTCTCGCGGCCCAAGGACAAAAAAACAGAGGACTATATAACGGGGAGGTTTGGTTGAAATGCGCAATAGGTTCGATCAGGAGTTAAAGAAGCTGCACGACGACTTGGTGCAGATGGGTACTTTCATAGAGAAGACGATGGCCAAGACCATGTCGGCTTTTCGGACGAACGACTACGCGCTGGCGCGCGAGGTCTACGACAACGACGACATCGCCGACGAGTTGGAGATAAAGGTGGAGCGGCGCAGCCTGCGCATCCTCCTCTCGCAGCAGCCGGTGGCGAGGGATCTGCGGACGATCTCCACCGCCCTGAAGATGATCACCGACATGGAGCGCATCTGCGACCAGGCGAAGAGCATCTCGGAGATAGTGCTGCGGTTTGAGGGCAAGGAATTCAAAAAAACCGACGATATCTTGAAAATGAGCGAAAAATGTGTTATAATGGTAAATAAGAGCGTCGACGCTTTCATAAACGACAGTTTGGAGGCGGCGACCGAGATCGAGAATCTGGACGACGAAATCGACGCGCTCTTCAAGCGCATCCACGACAACATGGCCACGATGGTCACGCAAGACCCGAACAGCGTGGAGCAGGCGATAGACGTCGTGATGATAGCGAAGTATCTTGAGCGGATAGGCGACCACGCCGTCAACATATCCGAGTGGGTGGTGTTCAACATTACGGGGGAGCATAAGCATAGGCAGTTGATTTAAAAGCGTTGTCTGGAGCCTTAAAAAGCCAATTCTTTTAAATCTTTTTTAGACGAAGCCTTCGGCTTCATAGATAAATGCGGGGCTAAACCCCGCATTTTGGCTTCGCCGAGATAAACAAGTTCAATCAAAGTCAAAAGACTTTCTGGATTGCCTTACGGCGAGATAAACAAGTTGCTTCGTCGCTTCGCTCCTCGCAATGACGGTCATTGCGAGCGAAGCGAAGCAATCTAGGGTGTTGACGTTGCAGTTGACTGAAGTTCGGGGGTTCAGCCCCCGAACTATCTATGGAAGGCGAAGCCTTCCGTCTAAAAAAGAATTGGATTTTTATTATTTAATTTTGACTTTATTAACACGGAAAGGTCCAAGAAACGGTGATCTACATTGTTGAGGACGACGGCTCAATACGGGAGTTGGTCGCGGCTACGCTGGAGGCGGCGGGGCATGATGTTAGGGCGTTTGACTGCGGCGGCGCTATGTTCGCGCACCCGGACTTCGCTAAGGCCGACTTGTATCTTCTGGATATTATGCTGCCCGACATGAACGGACACATGATATTGGAGAAGCTCAAGAAGTCGACGGACGCGCCGGTGATCTTCCTCACCGCCAAAGGCGAGGAGATCGACAAGGCGACCGGCCTGCAGCTCGGCGCCGACGATTACGTGACTAAGCCCTTCGGCGTGCTTGAGCTTCTGGCGCGTGTCAAGGCGGTCATGCGCCGCTACCAGAAGACCCACCCGCAGACGGTCATGTCTTTCGAGAACCTGACGATAGACACCGAGAGCAAGACTGCGTCGGTCTCCGGCAAACCCGTCAAGTTGACGTACAAGGAATTCGAACTGCTCCTCTACTTGGCGCAGAACAGGAACAAAGTATTGTCGAGAGATCAGATCCTCTCCTCGGTATGGGGATTCGATTTCGACGGGATCACGACGAGGACGGTGGACATCCACATAAAGACGCTGCGCCAAAAATTGGGCGACAACGCCGACAAACCGCTGTTCATAGAGACGGTGCGGGGGTACGGGTACAAGTTTGTCTGCGAGTTGGTGGACACTGAGGAGGAATAATTGTCTGAGTTAGGATTAAATTCAAATTCTTTAAAGACTTTAACTTCACAGGCCCACAATGTCAAAAACAGACTTCGGATTCCTGAAAAAGTACGCGCTGATTGTCGCCGGGGTTGTCTTTGCGCTCGTTAGCCTATCTTTTATTTGGTTTTCCCACAACAAGCAGAGGCTGATATACAATTCGCTCTACACGGTGGCCAAGGCGCTGCGGGAGAGCGACAATATCAACGATTATAGGAAATTCGCTGAGGATTTCAGAGATGTGCGGGTTACGGTGCTCGACGGTCATGGCAATGTGCTGGCCGACAATCAGGCGCGGAGCGTGTCTATGGACAATCACGCCAACCGCCCGGAGTTCGTGAAAGCGCAGTCCGAAAACTACGGCGGCGACACTAGGAAGTCGGAGACAACCGGCAAACAGACCGTCTACGTTATGGTAAAGCTGAAGAACGGCACTTACATCCGCTTGGCCCAGTCCGCAGGGCTTTCGTATGAGTTCATATTGTGGCTCTTCGCTCCCATAGCTTTCCTCTGCTTCTGCATAGCGGTGCTGATATTCGTACTCATCAAGAATAAACAGGTGGAGAGGATGCGCCAGGAGTTTGTGGCCAACGTCTCCCACGAACTTAAGACCCCGCTGACTTCAATAAAAGGCTTCGCGGAGCTGACGGCTACCGGCCTCGTGACCAACGTGGAGTCGGTGAGGGGCTACCAGGAGAAGATAGTGTTCCAGAGCGACCGGCTCTTGGCCACGATCAACGACATCCTCCTGCTCTCGAAGCTGGAGAGCACGAAACCCAAAGCGCTTAAGGAGGTGGACACGCGTTCCGTCGCCGACCAGGTGAAGGAGGCGCTGAAGCTCTTGGCCGACGAGAAGGACATCATCATACAAATATCCGGCGAGGGGACGGTCATGGCGGAGCCGGAGCCGATATACCATCTGATCTACAACCTGACCGACAACGGCATAAAATACGGCCACGGCGGCGGATTCGTGAAGGTCACCTTAAACGGGCAGAAGATAACGGTGGCGGACGACGGGATGGGCATACCGGAGAAGGACGTAGAGAGGGTCTTCGAGCGCTTTTACAGGGTGGACAAATCGAGATCGGCGGAGAGGGGCGGGACGGGTCTTGGGCTGGCGATTGTGAAGCACACCGTCCAAAAGTACGGCGGGACGGTATCGATAAAGAGCGTGGTCGGCGGGGGGACGGAGGTGTTTGTGGAGTTCGGGCGGTGAGCTGTCGGCAAGATGATTTTTTTGCGGCCTGGGCTGTCCGGTTGCCCCATCAATACATCCATCATCCATCAACTTCTCTATTCAAGAAACTCGGAAAGTGGCACAGGCACAAGACTTTAAACACCATGATTAGGCTTTCCGGAGTATAATTTCTGTTAAGCAAATATCTCATGTCTTTGTAAAACTCTGAACACGTAGTTGTTTTTTCAAATTCCAACAGTTCTTCTCCATTTGAAAAGTCAGAACAAATACAAAGCGCATGGTAGGTTGCAAAAACCTCATTTATATACTCTGACGGATCATTAGTCGCACTAAGCGGAACAATGGGGCGGTACTTAACAATCAGATTCGTCATCAGGCCGGCTATTTTAGGGAGCTGAACCGTTTTACAACCGTACCTCTTCTTCAGGACGGCAAGATCATCAAGATAGCACTTGGCGACCTTTGTCAACGCGCCCTTGTTGAGTCCGTAAGTATTATAGAGTGAATTCCTTTCAAGAAAATCACTCATGGTATTACTGATAACAAAAATCCTTTTATACATCATAGCCAAATTAGGCAGGCACTTTCTAAAGGCCTTAAATTCCGTACCGCTTTCAAAATTGGTGTCCCCCTTCAAAATATTATAAAAGTATTTTTCGCTAAGCTCCAGTTCCTCCAACCTTTTCCGCTTGCTCGTTAACCGCGATGCAACAGAATCTAGTTCAGCCGCCTTACCGTTTGCCTGATCTAGAAGCACCGTGGATATATGTTTTATAATATCCGCCATCTCTTTAGTCATTTTTTAATCCCTTTGCGCCTTTGTGTCCGGTATCACCTTTTGTCGTATAGGTATTCCTCGTGACTGTGAACACTTTTTTTGGAGGCACTGGAAGGCCCAGCGATAGTAGAGTACATTGACTCATTCGCGGGGGCAGACACCACCGACGCCTTCATCGCACCCACAACGACGTCAAACGCGTCGTCATAAGTAAAGCCCTTAATACCCGTCTCCGGATTAGCTTGAACGTTAGACATATTATAGCTCCTTTTTAGTAATTTTAATTAAAACATATATGATTTGTATGGTTTTAATCATACAATAGACTTCAATCGCTAAAGAAATATAAAAATGATGCTCTCTTTTAAGATTAATACTATTTTTTTGAGTTTTATAAAAAAAAGCCCAAACCGCCCCCACAGGCGCATTGGGCTTTCAATCGCTCGTCTCGACAAAAAGGGCGGTTGATAGACGTTAAAAGATCGCCAAGGCCTGACCGGCCAACCTTTTGAAAAATATATTACGGGTAGCCACCCCTGTCAAATATTTTTTAATTTTTTTTAGAATTTGTCCAATCGGGTCCCACCTGGCTATCCTAGAACGGTGTTCGACGGCCATAATAAACTAAACTAATACGGCCCTTTTAGTCTCAAAAACCAAGATTTATAGGTTATTTGTCTGTTTTTGGGCTGTCCGGCCACCTCCGGCAATCTTGCTGACACCAGGCCCAGCCCACAAAAAACCCCGTTTTTGACCCATCCGACCCCCTTTTTTAAACTTTTTTCACTTTTTTTCATTTTACTATTGACTTTTTTAGTCCCACATATTATATTGGTATAGTTATGACAACCATGACAATTACGTCATGAACCACGGAGTCCGCTTGGGGGAGACGGCTGCTGTGACCTTATAACTCTATATATATTGAAAGAGACCGACCCCCTATGCTGGTAGCTTTGGCCTTACCGACAGCCATCGTGCTGCTTCTGCTGATTCTGTCCGCCGCGCTCGCTCGGAACGTGCGCTGGGGTGGCGCTTTCGGGCGTAACCGAATCCGTACGCAATCCCAATACCCCCCCCCCCCCCCCCCCCCCCC
>Ga0268262_10006334_pt1 | contig 11398 bp, 12 predicted proteins | sample TergutNc150P3_FD_190354 | JGI IMG/M metagenome (GOLD analysis project Ga0268262, IMG submission 190354) | Nasutitermes corniger P3 segment gut microbial community from laboratory colony in Florida, USA - Nc150 P3 (SPAdes) (version 2) | ecosystem: Host-associated > Arthropoda: Insects >...
AAGCTCAAGTTCGGGGTTCACACTTTTTCGGTTCCCGATCTTTTCAGGAAATACGATCACGAAGTTTCCGGGGCGGAAATAGAGTCCATGCTTGTAAGGGCTATGCAAATGGCTGTGATGGAAGGCCGGACTATGATCTCCAAAAAAGATATGGAAGAGGTAATTGAAGACTTTCGCCCGCCCTATTACCCAAACGCGATCCGTCTTCAGAACCTGGTGGCGGCGGTTGAATGTACTTCCAGGAAAATGGTGCCAAAACGTTTCCAGCTTGACAATTCTCAAATGGTTCGTGAGATACAGGAGCTGAAAACTCTGCTGGGCGAGAGGAAGTAAAACCTGATTTATCCGAATAAATCAAACTATGCTCGAAGCCACCGTGCGAAGCCTTGCTGCGGGCTAGACGGTCATGGCATGGTTGCACGCACGTTTTGACGTGGCATTTACGATCTCATGCCGTGCGCCCTTGCAAGGCTTCGTACGATGGCTTCAGACAAGCTAAGAGCTATTCGGATAAAAAGGTTTTTCAATTTAGTAATTATTTGCTTTTCACCTCGTCAAGGCGAGCAATAAACAGTACCTTGTTAAAAAAAAAGTAACGCTTTAAGGTATAAATCAGGAGAAAGAAATGGGTGAAACTCGAGTTGATATTACGCTGAAAAACATTAGTGATGAAAATCTGTATAAAAATGGGTATATATCTGATAAGGATATTCGTTCGGTTGAAATAAAAGCCTTAGTCGATACCGGTGCGGTTTCTATTGTGATAAACGAAGATATATGCCAAAAATTGGGGCTGCAGATCGAAGGTATGCGTTTTGCTACCCTTGCGGGAGGCGGCAAAGTAAATTGCAAAATTACGGAAGGGGTCAGAATATGCTGGAAAGACCGCGACGCTATTTGTCAGGCTGTAGTTCTGCCCGAAGGAGAACCGCTCCTTGGCGTTATTCCCCTTGAGTTTATGGACTTGATTGTAGACCCTGTTGCCGAGCAATTAGTCGGCGCTCATGGCGACAGGATTGTCAGCCGGATAATGTAAGGTTGTACAAATGAGGAATTAGCAATGAAGTGCATCAGGAAATTTCAGCAGGAATATGAATACCTGTTAGGAAGAACTACCCTTCGGGTTCTTAGCTCACAAAGGCACAGAGCTTCACAAAGGACACAGAGTTGTTGTTATTGGTACTGTCGGTTGGACTTGTCAATATGACTTCTTTAGTTTATAAAAGTTCAATATTATTGGTTTGGTAAATTAAGTATTATGAACAATTCCAGGAATACCTTGATTGATAAATTGAAGATAGACCAAGAAATTGAAGAAATGAAAAAATATCCCATTGATTTTTCAGACATACCCGAAAGAAAAAGTAGCGCCAAAGTACATCTGGCACGAAAGGAATTTCTTGATACCCTGCCGCCTGACATTGTAAAGGAAATGGCTCGGCGCAGGTTAAAGGAATTACTTTCCGCTGGCTATGAGCTACCGGAAAAGGCATTGTAATTTTTAGCATTAATTTACATATATTTCCTGAAACCATTTTCCATTGCCTGTATTACATTCAACAATTGCAGCAAGAAATCATCCAAAATCAATAATCGGCTCACGAATTCCATCATCCGTAAAGCCTTTGAAAAGGTATGCCAGAGAATCGTCATCGTCAGTTTTATCGGATAATAGATGATCAAGAAAAGTTACGATAACTTCACATTCAGGGATTTCCGGTGTTCTTTCCAAAGTAACCATCATTCCGTCATATTTGCCTTTGACAGCAATCATACAAGCCTCCTTTCTATCAAATGGAATACCAGATCTCAGGTTAACCAGCAGCAACACTCATCAGGACAATTGGTTTTATGTCATATATTTCCTGAACCCATTTTCCATTGCCTGTATTACCTTTTGGGTTATATCCCTGGAAATGTGGTTTATTAGTTTTCTATAGGTTAACCCTGGTGTTCTTTGGTGGAAGAAGCACTTGTTTGACTGTTACCTTTACTCCCAGCGGCAAGTGCGATATGCTTAAATCATGATCGTCCAGATCAATGAGTCGGCTCTACGGCATGGCATCGTTGAGGAAGATATACTACGTGCTCTGGCATTCCCTTTGGTTGACCGCTTGTTGCCGCAGTACCAGAACAAATATTTACTTTTAGGATTTGACAGGAACAGCAGTTTGCTCGAAATAATGTATAATAAATTATGATGTCTGATATGACCGAAAAAGAAGCATGGGAACTTGACGAACTATTAACCAAAACGATCCCGGAAATAGACCCTGTCAACGATGGGCCATTTATCAAACATCGTAATATGATGGTTATTCTTGATAATTTGTCTGCTGAATACATTGCATCGAAAATGCTGTCGACAAACCTATCCCCCACAGAGATTATCAGCAACATGATCCGCCGTGAATTGTCCCTTGCAGAAATTGACCGCCATTGACATTTTCGATGAATAAAAAAGGTGGAATGATCTATGTTGCAGCTGTTGAACGTGGTGATAACAAAATAGAAGTCAGGACTTTCTGGAAAATGCGCGATCCAAGTGCCTCGTGCTGACCGTTTCCGGCCCCCTTGAGCTTACGTCCGAAACGACCCTGGGCGGCAAATTAATTATTGCCCTAAAATCCCGATAAGTCAAAAAATTACGACACCAGATGTCATTCTAGCCTTACTCTCCATTTTGTATAGGGAAATAAGGAAAATTAGCGGTTTTTAATATGGCAAGAGCCCGTCTTTCCAGTATTCTTTCGTTATGGTAAAACAAATTCATGGCTAATACACTGAAACAAATTCAGAATATGATTTACGATATTCGGGATCAAAAAGTCATGCTTGATCGTGACTTGGCTCTTTTGTATGGCGTTGAATTAAAAGTAATGAACCAGGCCGTAAAACGAAATATTGACCGTTTTCCACCCGATTTCATGTTTCAGTTAACAGATGTAGAATGGAAAACACTAAGGTCACAAATTGTGACCTTTAGCAAAGACTCGAGAAAATATAAACCTTATGCTTTTACTGAACATGGTATCCTAATGTTATCAAGTGTTTTGAATTCTAATGAAGCTATTAAAATAAATATACAGGTCATGAGGGTCTTTGTACAAATGCGTCATTATGCGCTTTCTCAAAGTGCAACGAATGAGCAAATTGCCGATCTGCGGAAGCTCCTTATGCTTTATATTGAAAAGAACGATAAACGCGTAAATGAAATAATTATTGCTTTGAATAACCTTATCGTGCAGCCTCCAACGGCCAAAAAAATAGGTTTTAACGCCGGGAATTAGCAAAAACAAATTTCCTTGGGTATTCCCTCAAGACATATATTTCCTGAAACCATTTTCCATTGCCTGCATTACCTTTTGGGTTATATCCCTGGAAATGCGGTTTATCAGTTTTTTGTTGTGTTCGGCTGTAACAGCCGGGGCAGTTTTAGGTACATGATCCGTTTTAAAAAGTTCATATAATTCTACATCAAGACCTTCTGCTATTTGCCCTAAAATGGCTGGTTTTGGGAATTTTTTTCCTCTTTCAATGCTGCTTAAATAAATAATGGAAATATCCGCTTTTTCGGCTAATTTCTCCTGGGAATAGTGCCTATGAGCCCTTAATATTTTAATGTTTTTGCCTAAAGCAGCCTTTATTTCCTGCCCATCCACGCCTGTTAATCCTTTTGGAATATTTTTTTTATTAAACAATATGATTAACCTATTGATAAAAATCGATACGGCATATATAATACATATATGCCGATATGGTTCACTGGCGGTTTCTTGTGGAATTGAGCATTTCCTTATAAAAAAACGGAGCTATCAAATGAAAAAAATTATCGTAGTTTTATTTGCCTTTATAGCTATCGAGAGCATGTTTGCCCAGCAGCTTGGTACACCCACCCAATTGCAAAGGATATTAAATGAATTGCCTGCAATCCCAATTGCCGGAAGGAATTTGAAATTTCAATTCGGCGGTACAACCTGGATAGCAACGGTCAACGGGGAGAATGCTTTGGCCGGTACTGTCGAAACAGTGGATATAAACGGCGGCAGTATCCTGACGCTTAAGCAAACTCATGTTTGGGCTGGGGCAGCGGGAAGGGCGGTCGGAGGGCTGCTTGGTGGCGGTGTATTGGGAGGGGCGGTTGGCAACCTTGCCAGTACGTGGGTAGCGACTCCTGGCCCTGAAATTGTCCTTGATTACAGTAGCACAGGCCCTCGTGCAACCTTATCAATGGCATCGGAAGCTCGGATAGCGGAAGCCCGAGTGGCAGGGGCTATTGGTACAGGATCCGTAAACCTGAATATTTCAGGATACTTTGTTGGTGTGAATGGATTGCAAACGGGACCTTATGATACAAATGGCCTACAGACTTTAATTTCTCAGGGGCAACTAACAAGGAATTCACTTGTATGGAAAGAGGGAATGTCCAATTGGATCGTCGCCGGAGCAGTTGAGGAACTTGCGCCTTTATTCTCTACAGGAGTCCCTCCTCCCTTACCATTGTCTCAGTCGCCTCCACCAATTCCAGGTCAGGTTCAGCAAGGAACAGTTCAAATAGCAAGAAATACATCTGGAAATGACAGCGAATCTAAATTTGCCCTGGGCCTCCAGGCAGGACGTCGGTTTGGTCTAAAGGTACACCCGTATAATAATTCATCATTTAATGAAGGTAACACTGGGTTCTATGCTTCACTATATGGTGCGTATGCCTTTACTTCTTTTATTAGCCTGCAAACAGGACTGGCATTTTCATTCAATGATGGTTGTTCTTTGGATGGAGACTATTTTAGAATGAAATATACCGTGTTGGATATTCCGGTATTGCCAACTTTCACCTGGCATCCTCTTCAAAATTTTTCAATCAAATTTAATATTGGACCGTTACTCTCGGTAGCACTGTCGGATATTGAAGAACCCAGAGATACATATTATTTCAATAATAGATTTTCTTTAGGTATTCTTATCGGCACCGGTGTTGGGTATAGGATTGGAAAAGGGAGCATTATCTTTGATATTCGAGCTTTTGTTAATTCTCGTTGGGACACTACTGCTGACGAGTATTCGTTTGAAAATTTAAGTTATCGACATGGTGTGCCACTGATCTTGCTGGGGTATGAATATTGGTTTTAAAATTGCGCCCAGTGTCTATGACATACGCACTAACAATAATTTCCGATCCCTTGAATTATGAAAAGACCGAAGGGTACAGCGGTATTTACAAATTAAGCCAAATACTCTGTGAAACTCCGTGCTCTCCGTGGTTATATTCTTTTTTTCATAAAGAAACTCTATGAAAAAACTCGCTTTCTTCGCAATCCTGTCGTTAACCACCCTCACCCTTGCATGGACGGCCGAACCCGTCACCTGGGCAGTAAATAACCTGACCACCTGGGCGGACGCCCATTACGGAATTACCAACGGCGGCGATGGCAAAACTTACATCATTACAGTTTCAGGCAATGTCGCCATTCCTCCTACCGGGTTTTTAGCAAACACATTTGGAAGCGTAAAAGACATAACGATAACCTTGCAAGGAACTGGTACACTCACCCTTTCAGGCAGCGGCTGCTTGTTGCGTATAGGCAATGGGCAAACAGTTATAGCCAAAGACCTTACCCTGCAAGGCTGTGACAATACCGCTTCGGTGGTTGATGTTTCGACCGGCGGCACGTTCCGGATGGAGGGCAGCGCCAGGGTTACCGGCAGCATTAATTCCAGCGGTTCTGGCGGCGGCGTTCGTATATCGGGAGGGGCTTTCATAATGCAGGATGAAGCCGCGGTGTCGGGCAATACCTCCACTACCGGCGGATTGAACGGGACAGCTCGCGGTGGCGGAATATTCCTCAACGGCGGAAGCTTTACCATGAGAGGCAACGCCAGGGTGGAGGGCAATACAGCCAGCATAGGTTTTAGCGGGAATTTCGCATATGGCGGCGGGGTGTCTGTAAATAGCGGGACGTTTACTATGGAAGGCGGCTTTATTCAGGATAATACGGCTACCGGCGGCAAGTATGGCAATGCCTCCGGAGGCGGTGTGCATATAGGTGGCGGGACATTTACCATGCAGAGCGGTTCCATTCAGGATAATACTGTTACAGGCAATCAAGTCGCCTATGGCGGCGGCGTGTCAGGAAATTTCACGATGCGTAACGGAACAATTAAAGGCAATACTGTCAGCGCCAACAACACTGGCAGTTCCGGTGTTGTAGAAGCCCGCGGTGGCGGGGTGAACGGAAGCCTCGTTATGAATGGAGGAACAATATCGGACAACACTGTCATTGCCGGTAGGACCTATGGCAATAATAGCGATGTCTACGCTTATGGCGGCGGGGTGTGCGGGCAGCTTACAATGAATGGCGGAACAATATCGGGCAATACCATTAGCGCCAGTAACAGCGCCAATGCCAACAGAGTGATCGTTAAAGGCGGCGGGGTGTATTCGCTTTGGAACTTCGCCAAAACTGGCGGAACCATTTACGGCAATAACGCGGCGGATGATCTTGGAAATATCGCGATTGGCGGAAAGGGCCATGCGATATATAACCTTGGTTTGGGCGCAGCGGACAGCTGGAGGAACGCTGCCACCGAGCCAAACGATAACAGCGCCAGGCTCGATTACTGGCTGAACGAGGCAGACATCACTTACAGCGTTACTCACACCGCTTCGATCAAAACGTCGCTTGTTTTTACTTTCTCCGAAGATCCCGGCAATTTGCTTGCAAGCCAAATTGCCCTAAGCGAAAATGTATCGAGAGGGAATGCGATAGTAACAGGCATCGGAACCACCAGAACCTTGTCGCCCGTTACAGTAAACGGCAACGGCATTATTACAGTTTCCATTAATTCCATGTATCGAGTGGAGACTGGTTCTAAAATTATTAAAATAATACCTGATACCCCAACAAGCGTAACTGCGATGGCATCCGCAAGCACCATTACGCTAAAATGGGAACCAGTTTACCTGGCGACAGGCTACAGGGTGGAAAGTAGCAAAAACGCTTCCGGTAATTATGCCAACATAGGATCGACATCATCTACATCGTATATAGACATCAGGCTTTCTCCAAATACGCAATATTTTTACAGGGTAACCGCCATAAACAGCGCAGGAGAAAGCGTCGTCTCATCTCAAGTTTCTGCGGCAACTCTGGGAGCCAATACACAGCTGGCAATTCCGGTATCGTCGGACACTATTGTAATTGAATGGCCAAGGGATGCGAGTAGGGATGTTGTAAATAAAGTTAAAGACTTCCTCTTAGAAGCTGCTGCTGCTTATATATTTAAACTTCCTGGCAGCCTCAGCTATAGTTCCAGCTATGTAATATATCGTGATGAAATATTTGTGAAAGAAATAAAAATCCCCACCAGCCTTTCTCCGACTTTAATTCCTCCTCTATTCTTTTCACTTGAGCCAGATAGCTCAAAGTTGGATCATTTTTATGTGGATAATAAAGGGTTAGAGCCAAATACGACATATAAATATAGGGTAGCTGCCAAGGTCTCTTTAGATCTCGGCATCCTGGAGGGATTAACTGAGAATGAAGAACGCATTATGACTGCTTCCGCTACAACTCTATCGGATTATTAAACTTAATAGAAAATATTCACACCAAATGATTCGCTGTTACAGTATAAGACATTCTTGTTCATCGCCATGAGCGCCTACCAGCTCTTGGCTGCAAGGATCTACCATAAGATCCATATTCTCAAGAGGTATCAAGCCAAGAAGGGTTCTTCCCTCGCTTACAACCCACGGCTGGCAGGTCATTGAACGGTCTTTCCAGTATACCTCTACCGCCTCGGCTATTTTTACTGTTTTCCTGGTATTATCCGCCAGTGTCGCCTGTTTTGCCCCCACTATCCCAAGCCCCAACTGCTGCCGCAGTTGCTCATTGATAACCAGGGTCATAGCCCCGGTATCAACCAAGACTTTCTCTGTGGTTTGACGAATATCAGGTTCTTTAATATACCCTTCTTTGGCCATTATTTTATCCCTGATATTTTTCAGGGTAATTTCTGCCTGAACAAGCCCCATTTTTTCTCCCATGATGATTTATTATAAGCATTACGGCACCTGGATACAATACGCTTCAGATTTTATGACAGATGTCACTCTTGTGTTAAGAAACTAATAGAAAACGAAATTTATAGATATATAAAACAATGCTACCTCCCAACACTACATTAGAGGTGCGAAAGTTAGTCGCGCTTCCGTAATTTTTTGAGGGGGTTTTTTATGAAAGCTAATACAGGTTCCAGCGTTGCCGCGGATCCCAAAGCGGCGGGAAAAGAAGCTGCGGAAAAAGCGAAAAACGGGCTTTCGGACATTAAAGTGGCGTTTGCCTATTCCAGCGTCGCCTACGATCAGGGCACAATGCTCAAGGGCATAGCCGAGGGGCTGCCGGGGGTTCCGGTTTTGGGGAACACTTCCTTTACCGGCGTCATCACCCCCGACGGGTTTATCACCGGGGAAAAAGGTTTCGTCGGGATTATGGCGCTGGGCGGGAACGACCTGAGCGTCGGCGTGGCGGGAAAGCCCAAGAACGGCGATGCCAGGGCAACCGGCAGGGAAGTCGCCAAGGAAGCCATGAAAAGCGCGGGGAAGATTTGCGCTCCGGCGTATTTTTACATGGCAGCTTCCCCGGGAGAAGAGGAATTCTACCTTAAAGGCATAAGCGACGTAATCGGCAGGGTTCCGTATTTCGGGGGAAGCGCCGCTGATAACTCAATTTCGGGCGAATGGAAACTCTTTGCCGGCAATCAGATTTTTGCGGATGGCGTTACAGTCGCATTCTTTTATACGGACAAACCGGCAACCAACCTTTATACCGGCGCTTATCGTGAAACCGGCGATGTCGGGATCATCACCAAAGTAAAAAACAACCGGACATTGGTGGAAATTGACGGCCTTCCGGCGCTCAAGAAATATGCGCAGTGGGCGGGAGTCGATCCTGATTCCCTCAAAGGCTCGAATCTGCTGGTCTATACCATCACATCCCCGCTGGGTGTAAAAGACAGGCTCGGAGATCTCACCGCGATAAGGCATCCCATGAACGGCAACGACGATTATTCCATGAACATTGGCGCAAACCTGGCGGAGAAAACCGCCGTAATCCGAATGAAGGGATCAGTGGACGAGCTGATCTCATCGGCCTCAAAGACCGTGGATGAGTTGAAAGCCAGGATGAAGGCAACGCCCGCGGCGTTCCATCTGGTTCACTGCGGCGGGCGCAGGGCGGGAATCGATGACCGGATTGGCGAAGTTGTCCAGGGGGTTAAGAAAGCGGCGGGCGGCGTTCCCTTTATTATGGAGTTCACCTTTGGCGAATATGGTTTCGAGGATGACGGCAACAACACAACAGGCGGCCTTATGCTGTCTTACACGGGTTTAGCCCAATAAGGCGTAAAAGGAAAAGCATATGAAAATGATCATTGACGGAAAAGCGGTAGACGCTTCCGGCGGGGCAACCATCTTTGTAGCCAATCCGGCGACAGGGAAGGTGATAGACACTGTTCCCGCTGCTTCCGAGGCGGATGTCAAATTGGCGGTTGAAAAAGCCAAACAGGGCCAAAAGGTTTGGGTCAAGGTTCCGCTTCATGAGAAAGGGGACATACTCCTGAAATTTGTCGCCCTTGTGGAAGAGAACAAGGAGAAGCTGGCAAGGACGCTCTCCGATGAAACCGGGAAACCCATTACCGAAGCGCGGGGCGAAATCGCCAACATACCAATAGCCTTCAAAGGCTTTATCGAAAAGGCGAAACATCTGTACGGCGAGGTCATCCCCAACGGGCAGGAAAAAAACCAGGAACGCCACGTGTTGTTGACGGTGCGCGAGCCGGTCGGCGTTGTGGCGTGCGTGATCCCTTTCAATTTTCCATGCGATCTTTTTGATCAGAAAGTTGCTCCAGCGCTGCTTGCTGGCAACGCTGCCATCGTAAAGCCCTCGACGGATAACCCGCTGACTCTGTGCATGCTCACCGAGCTGCTGGTCAAAGCTGGGGTAACCAACGGCGCGATTCAGGTCCTTACCGGCAGGGGTTCCCAGGTGGGAAATTGGCTATGCCAAAACCCGGACGTTCACGCGATTACCTTTACAGGCTCTACCGAGGTAGGGATCGAAACCTACAAGAACGCGGCAAGCCACCTTGCCCATGTCGCCCTTGAGCTTGGCGGCAACGACGCCTTCATCGTTTGGAAGGACGGGGATGTCGATCTCGCGGTGGAAGAGACGATCTGGGGCCGTATGTACAACACCGGCCAGGTGTGCTGCGCCTCCAAACGCTTTCTGATTCACAACAGTTTAATGGACGCCTATGCCAAAAAGCTGGTGGAGCGGATCAAGAAGATCAAGCTGGGTGACCCAGCGGACGACGCCACCCAGCTCGGCTGCCTTATTAGCGAAAAGGCCGCAATAGAAGTGGAGCGGCAGGTGGGGCTTACAGTTTCGCAGGGAGGCAAGATCATTCTGGGCGGCAAGAAGAACGGCGCTTTCTATGAGCCCACGGTAATTGTTGACGTGCCAAAAACCGCTGACGTTGCCAAAGACATGGAAATATTCGGCCCTGTGGTTCCGATAATCGGTTTTGATACCCTGGAAGAAGCGGTGGAAATTGCCAACGCTTCCAGGTTCGGGCTCTGCGGCTGTATTTTTACCACGGACATGAAAACCGCCTGGAAGACAGCGTCCCAACTTGAATGTGGCGGTGTTGTTATCAACGGCGCGAGCTTCTTCCGCAGCTTTGAAATGCCCTTCGGCGGCTACAAGTACTCAGGAATCGGAACGGAAGGGATCCTGTCTACCTTTGACGAAGTAACGCTGACCAAGACAATTGTTTTGAAGAACATTATTTAATTTTTCGGAATATCCCCGGCCAGGAGTTCACAATAGTGTATTCCCTAAGGCTGGGGTATTTTTTTTCAGTTTATAAACGCACAACATTATTGCCCTTGCATTTGGGAGTTTGTGATACTACCATAACAGTATAGGAGATTGATATATGGGGAAGAAAACATATTTTATTAACGGTAGGTATTACATTATTGATGATGAGACGGGAGAGATAAAGTGGCTTACTGTAAATGATAATCAGAATATCCCTGTTGATGATCTCAAACAATTGGTGAAAATTTTAGCGACTGAAAAAAAATAAAGTATTACTGCCTTTAACTCAACTCCGCCAGCTCCGCTTGTATTTCTTCCTTCAATTCCCCGGCGGCTTTATCAAGCCCAACCAAATGGTTTTCTTTCCCGGAACGGCGCTTGATTTCCACCTTCGGGCTTTCACCCGCGAGGTTCTTGTCGCCGATTACTACCCTGTAGGGAATGCCGATTAGGTCGGCGTCGTTGAACTTGACGCCGGGCCTTTCGTCCCTGTCGTCAAGAAGGACTTCAATGCC
>Ga0268262_10006335_pt1 | contig 11398 bp, 11 predicted proteins | sample TergutNc150P3_FD_190354 | JGI IMG/M metagenome (GOLD analysis project Ga0268262, IMG submission 190354) | Nasutitermes corniger P3 segment gut microbial community from laboratory colony in Florida, USA - Nc150 P3 (SPAdes) (version 2) | ecosystem: Host-associated > Arthropoda: Insects >...
CCGCCTGTGTAGCGGCGGCTGTGCTGGCTCTGGAAAAAACCGGCGCGTTAAGGTAGAGTTTTGCGGTGAACCAGGATCAGGTAAAAGAAAAACTGCTTGCCCTTGAAGACGCCCCGCTGGATTTTTCGGTTATTTTTTCCGGCAAAAAAAGCAAGAAGGTAAACGGCCTTTACAAGCCAGACACGCGGGAAATAATAATTCACAACCGGAACTTTTCTGATGAAAATCTTTTAATGTATACCGCCATTCACGAGTACGCTCACCACCTCCACGCCTGCGCGAGGGGAGGGCATCTTTCAGCCAGGGCGCACACCGCGGAATTCTGGGCCATCCTTCACGGGCTTCTTGAAAAGGCCGAAAAGAAAAAGATCTATAAAAATGTTTTCTCCGGTTCAAAGGAGCTGGAAGAACTGACCGGCGTTATACGAAAAAAGTATTTGACCGAAAATGGAAACCTTGTAAAAGAGCTGGGCGAGCTTCTTCTAAGGGCCAGGGAGCTTTGTTCTGAAATAGGGGGTCGCTACGAAGACTACATTGACAGGGTACTTTGCATTCCACGTCAGGCCGCAAACCTCGCGGTGCGTATGCACCAATACAACCTGAACCCAAAAACCGGCCCCGACAACATGCGGTTTCTGGCGGGCATTACCAACGAGGAAAAACGTCAGGCCGCGGAAAGTTCCCTGCTTGAAGGTAGAAGCCCGGATACGGTCAAGATCGCCCTCCGTCAAAAACCTGAAGTCGAAGATCCGCGCCAGAGCCTTGAAAAGGAAAAGATCCGCCTTGAGAGAACCATTGCTTCCCTTAAAAAGCGCCTTGAGGAAGTGAAGAAGGAATTAAAGGATGCATAGGGCAACAGCAAATAAACCAGTAAAGGGGACAGTGCGCAACATCATCAACTTAAGAAAAATCTCATAAAAAAACCTCTCACAAAGAACACCAAGACACAAAGAATTGTGCGCTGCTACCTAATTTCGCGTCTCCTACTATTCGTTTTTTGATTTGTATAATCAAAATAAACAGAATTTTTGTATCTGGCTTACTAGTTACCTCTAGCCCTTCGTGTACCCTGTGCCTTTGTGTGAGATATTGGAATTTTCCATATAAACTGCTAAAATCAAAACTCTTATGTTGGACATTTGGAAGGAAACAACAGACATACGCTTTGGATGCGTGGATCGCTCCGACAGGCTTACGCTGGCGAGCGTATTTAATTTTTTTCAGGAAGCGGCCATCAGCCACGCGGCGGATCTTGGGGTTGGCCGGGATGATTTGGTCAAGTCAGGACAGGCCTGGATACTTTCGCGGCTTTCGCTTTTTATTGAGCGCCGGGCGGCTTACGGGGAAACTGTCGAGGTAAGCACCTGGCCGCGCAGATCGGAAAAACTTTTTGCCCTGCGTGATTATGAAATAAAAGACGCTCAGGGGAAAGAGATAGTCCGGGGCCGCGGGGGCTGGCTTGTGCTGGATGTTGAAAAGCGCAGACCCTTGAGGGTTCAACAGCTTGTAGACGCGCTGCCGCACAATGAAGGGCGCGACGCGTTCCCGGCCGGTCCAAAAGGGCTTGACCCAAGGGAGAACCTTGAAAAAACAGCGGAACGAAGCGCGCAATATTCAGACATAGATTTTTACGGCCACGCCAACAACGCCCGCTATATTCAATGGATACAGGATGTTACCGACATGGATATCCTTACAAAGGCCTCCCAGATTCGGCTGGATATTAACTACCTTAGCGAGGTAATGCCGGGCGATACGGTGGAACTTTGGACTGCCCCTATTAAAGACGCTGTGCCGGAAGGAATTGACGCTGAAATTCAAAAGCGGGATTACCCTTCAACGCCCGGGCCGTCCTTCGCCTATGAAGGTAAAAGGCCGGATTCGGGACAGGCAGTGTTCAGGGCGGAACTGCGAACAGGCGGGTGATATTTATTTTTCTTTGACTTTTATTCCAAAATTTGGTATTCTAACAATTATTCTAAGAACAACCAATTTTAAGTGATCGCTTACTAAAGGGGCAGAATAAAAGGAGTTATTTATGAAAAAGAATATTTTTTGTTTGATACTGATTTCTTGTTTTTTCCTGTTTTTTGCTTGCGGTTCTTTGCCGCCTGAATCTGAGCCCGCGCCATCGTCTTCCTCTCCGTCTGCGTCTGCTTCCTCCTCCGCGTCTTCATCCGCGCCCGCGTCTTCGGCCTCTACGCCTGCCACGTCGTCCCAGCAACCGTCCAATACGACATCCTCATCCTCCCCTGCTGCCGATCTCATCCTTGTTGGCGCTGAGACTTATACTGTTGTCTGGGGGGACACGCTCTCGAAAATTTCCCGAAACAAATATCGAAACGGTTTTTATTACCCGCTTATCCTGATGGCTTCACAAACTGTCGTTAAGGATCAGGACAAGATCGTGCCGGGTATGAAATTAACCATTCCGAGACTGCAGGCCAATTTGGATGATCCCAAGGCCAGAGCAAGCATAAAAAAATACATTCTTGAGATCGCGAGTCTTACTGAGCGCAAGAGGCCTCGCGACGCCGCGGGCTTGCGGAACCTGGCGAACTCGCTGTAGAAAGCGGAAATGGTTTATTGCAAATACTTTCTCAGCTTCTTCATTAGTTCTTTCATGTCCAGCGGTTTTCCCAAATGATCGTTCATTCCGGCTGAAAGGCATCTTTCAATGTCTTCCCTGAAGACGTTTGCGGTCATTGCGAGAATGGGGACGGGTTTGCGTGTGGTTTCCTTTTCGCTTTCGCGGATACTTCTTGTCGCTTCGTATCCGTCCATTTCCGGCATTTGGACATCCATTAAGATTAAGTCGTATTTGTAAGGGGATGCCATGAATTTTTCCAGCGCCTCCCTGCCGTTTTCCGCGCAGTCTATGGTCAGGCCCGTTGGCTCAAGAATAGTGATGACAATCTCGCGGTTTATTTCAATGTCTTCGGCAAGAAGAATGGTATGGTTTTTAAATTCTTCTTTTTCCGCCTGTTGCTTGCTTTCATCTTCTTCCGGCATATCAACAACGGTCTCAGTTGCTTTTTCAGTTTTTACGGTAAAGCAGAAAGTGGAACCTTTGCCAGGTTCTGATTCAATCCAAATTCTGCCATCCATTAGTTCCACGATGCTTTTGGAAATGGCAAGCCCAAGGCCGGTGCCTCCGAATTTACGCGAAGTTCCGCTGTCCGCCTGCTCAAAAGAGCTGAAAAGCCGCGACTGCTGTTCTTCGCTGATCCCTATACCGGAATCGACGACTTCAATCTGCAAAATACAGTAACTGTCTGTTTCTTCCAGAAGTTTCGCGTTAAGGCAAATCCTGCCGCCCTCCGCGGTAAATTTCACCGCGTTTGAAAGAAGGTTGGTAATTACCTGCGCCAGATGCTGATCGTCCCCTGTCAGAAAGCGGGGTATTCTCTCGTCAATAGAAATGATGAATTCCTGGTGTTTTTCATCGACGCGGAAATTGATGACATCGGCAATCTTTTGAATCATCTTCTCAAAACAATAGGTAACCGGGGAAAGCTCCAGTTTGTTTGCCTCAATCTTTGACATATCCAAAATGTCGTTGATCACGCCCAAAAGATGCGAGGAAGCGTTTTCAATTTTTTCAAACGCATAGTCCTTTTTATTGATGTCTTGTGAGTTTTTGCCAATTGCGGTCATGCCGATAATGGCGTTCATGGGAGTACGCATTTCGTGGCTCATGTTGGCAAGGAAATTTCCTTTGGCCTTGCTTGCCTGCACGGCCTGTTCCAACGCCGCGTTTCTGGCCCTGTCGATAAGATCCCTTGATATGGCGCTGGCGATTTCACTGCTCACGGAACTGACAAGCTGAATATCGCTTTCGTTCCATACCCTGATGGATTCGCACTCTTCAACGCTGATTAGGCCCCAGAAGAAATTTTCCACGTATATCGGCGCCCAAATTAAGGATTTGATTTCCGCGGAAGAGAGGCTTTTGTACCTGCCTGAGTATTCCTGTGTAATGTCATTACAGCAGAGGATAGCGGCGTTTCCGATTTCAGGCACGGACTTTTGAAAAGACGCATTGATCACGCTCTTAAATCCTGAATGGGCATGTGTGCGCCGCCACTTCTCGCCGTGATACCATGAATAAACGAGCCAGCTTTCATCTATGTTGTCATCCGTAGCTATCACCACAATTCTGGAAACGCCCATGAATTCGCCCATTTGTCTCAGCGCGTCGTTGATAAGCTGGGCTACAGCTTCCTTGGAAATAAAACTCCTGGAGATATCCGCCATTAGCCGCTGCTGTCTCATGCGGGTTTCGATCAATATTCGATTTTGATACCGTACAGTAGCGTTTGCCAGGAGCAGGCAGCCTGAACGTAGAACGCTGATTTCCTCGTCCGAGAAAGTTTTTTCCTGTTTTAGATCCGCAAAGCTGACTAACCCCCAAAAATTTTCCTGCAGAAATACAGGTATAATTAATATTGAACGGATGCCAAAAGCGGAAAGAAATTTGAATTCAGCTTCCGGGAGGGATCTGACAGGGCTGTTTATGTAGTTCCCTTCGGAAAAATAGTTTTCCCAATCCGGAAGCGTATCCTTGTAAAAATATCTGGTCCCTATACGGGGCGTTTCTTTATTTTCTCTGCCTCTAACCCATTCATACTGCCGCTCGAACATGGTTTTTCCGCCGACTATCCGGTTCTTCCATATATACATGTGGTCTATGTTTACACAAGTGGCCATTAGCTCCATAGCTTTTAAAACAGTTTTCTCCAAATTGCTCGTTTCGGAAGTAAGGAGTATTTCCGAAGTGGAGGCCACCACCTCCAAAAGCTTGCTCTTTAGTCCCAATGTTTCTTTAGCCAAATCGGTCTTCCCTTTTTCTGAAACGTAGATACGCCTTTGAAAAGCGATCATAAACCCGATACAAACACCTGTCAGAGTAAAGGAAAAAATCTGCTCAAAAAGCGTTGCCTCTTTGTTTCGCGTAAAAAAGGAGGGAACCAAGCCCAGATAGTCCAAATAGTAGCATGAGATAATAATGGCAAGATGGCTAAAGAGAAAAAAGAAAAGGCTTTTTCCCCAGGCAAGAAAAAACACCACAGTAATGCTTAAAACAAAATAAACCATCATGACGCTGTCTCTGCCGCCCATGATAAAAAACACGCAGGGGAATAAAAAATCGCAAATAATAAATATGATAAACCAGCGAATCGGGGTATAAATTTTTTCTCTATTTGCTATGAACATTGAAATCAGAACGGAGGCGGCTATAGCGGCAAGGATTAATATAAAAGCCAGACTTTCTTTTTGGACGATGCGGACTACAATTGCCGTCAGTGTTCCCAAAAAGCCTACTAAACAGATCGCGTTAAGCAGTCGCCCCTCTTGGGTCAATTCGTCTGAAAAGATCAAATTGTTTATAACTGTTATTATTTTTTTTATCATTCTGGCTTTTTATCGCGGCCTTGCATCAACGCCTTACAGTGAATCCTTCTTCGGTGATGGCTGAGGCAATGGCGTCAAGTGTCTCTTTGCCTGAATCAAAGCTGAAAGATACCATTCCGTTTTTTAGATCTACCGACACATCCTGAGTGCCAGAAATGCCGCTAACGGCGTTTGTTACCGCCTTGGCGCAATGCTCGCAGGACATCCCGTCCACTTTTAAAACTATTTTTTCCATCCCTTTCTCCTTCTTGTTCTTTAATATAATATACATAATATATTGCTTTATTCATAAAAGTATTGTATACCATAAACACTGGGAGGACTATATGGGCGAACACATACTGCATAAAAAGGAGTCCAAAAAAGCTCCGCAAAAATCATTGAAAGAAAAAAGGGAAGAAAAGAAAAACAAGAAGAAAGGCAGTACTTCAGGTATCGATAATTCTTGATTCAGGCAACTTCTCCATTTTAAATGTATTCTTTCTCATGTGAATTTTGCTGTCTTCGATGGATTTTTCATAAAAAGTTATCAGGGCGTCCGGGTTTAAAGCCGCGAGAACGTCCGCGGCGGCGTTAACGCCCATGCGGTTCTGTTCCTGCGTGGTAAAGGCCCTGCAGGTGGGGCACGCGCACCACGCGGTTTCCGCCCCTTTGTCGGGCCAAAGGTGAAAAATCTTCACATTGTCCGCCGCCCGGAACAATTTTTCCGCTTCTTCGCCGATTAGACGTATCGCGCCAGGGCTGGTCGGGCAGAAATGGTGATCTTTTTCCCTTTTGCCGTCTTCCATGCGAAAATAATCCTTGTGCAAAAAGAACGCCTTGCGGGGCACAAGGGAACTGAGTTCATGGCCGCCGGCTTCCAGAGCAATGCCGTATTCCCCGGCGGATTTTTCAAGCTGTTTTAGTTTTTGCCCTTCGGAAACAAACGCCTCCAGGGGGATAACCAGGGCGTCATAGCGGTTCCTGCCTGCCCACGCGGCGAAAGCTTCGCAATCTTTTAACATTACTCCCAGTTCTTTTTTCCCGGACGGCACAAAACGCCGGTATAAAACCACCTGGGCTTCCTCGTCAGAATTGGAGGATTCGCTGGCGCTGTCGCACGAAAGGCCGGCTCCCGCCCTGGGGAGTTTTTCCTGCCCTGGCTCCGGCCAGCTTATGCCCATGGCGTCGATGAAGCTGTAAATGCCGTTGCAAAGCCCGCGCCCTGAATCGCCAAAGATCTCAACACGCTCAGGCCTGGCCCTCCACGCAAAGCCGTTTTTTAGGGAATCGGGTTCTTCGCAGTTAAGGACGATGAATGAGACTGTTTCGAAAGGCAGTGGATCAAGGGCATTTACTGTTTCTGGCGGTTTTTGGCTTCCGCTGTTAAGGGCGGCCAGAATGCCCATGCACCGCGAAAGATCTTCCGCGGCCTTTTTCGCTTGTGGCACATCAGGCGGAGTTATGATTATCCATTCTTTCAAAAAATCAATATACAAAGGTTTCTCCTGTGGCGGCTTCGCTGGTTTCGTCGGTTTCCGGACTCTCTTCGATAACCGGTTCAGGCACAACGACGGGTCTCGGCGCTTCCCTGTAGATGATTGTGATATGTTCTTCCGGACTGCGGTGCTTCATTTTTACAATCAATGTCTGCTCCTGGGCGCTGTAACTCCAGCCTGAGGAATCGTAGCGCTCAAACTGGGGATCCGTGCGGAAGTCCATGTCGTAAAGCCGGATTCGGGAGAAAGAGCGTATACCGCGGATGAGCATATAATGGGTTTCCCCAACGGGGAAGGTTACGCTAATGTCCAATATATCGCCTTGCTGGGAACCGCTTACGGCCTGAGCCGCTGTCCACGCCCAAACGCCGTCGGATGACGCGTTGATTGCCAACGCCCTGGGGTAGGTATCAAGCGGGCAGAGGATGCGGTATAGTTTTGCGCTTGTAAGTTCTGTCGAGGGGCTTTCGTCGTTTTCTTCGGCGGTCGAGAGGGCTGAAAGAATAAGGGAACGGCCGATTCCCGCCCATAGATTGTTGCGCGCGGCTTCGGCGTAAACAAGAATCGCTTTTCCAAGGCGCAGGTTGAATTCAGGATTATCTCCGCCTTCATTGTAAACAAAGACCCAGCCCCCGTCGGTTGTTTTCCTGAGTAGATCTGAAATCACCTGGCAACAGTGTTCAACAAGGCTTTCAAAGGGATTTTCAGCGCCAGGACGATAAGTCATATAGAATGAATAGCCTTCAAAAATTCCTGGCATGATATCCAGCGCCGGAATTGGAGGATCGGTTGAAGGATTTATGGCGCGTACCAGCTCCAAAGCAGAATTGAATAAATTTGTGTTCCCTCTAATCGCGAAGTATTCAAACACCTTTGGTTCCAAAAGGAAATCCAGGGACTTTTCGTTAACCTGTCTTGTAAGCCGGGCTAGCTTTTCCCTTTCGCTGGCGCTAAGCGAACGGTAGGCCTGATCAAGACTGCCCAGATAGACCGACGACGCGTAAGTCTTCGCGCTTCCATTCAAAAAGGCTTGAGGAATTGCCGCTACCGCGGAGGCGTAATTTCCCCGGGCAAAGGCTTCGCCGACAAGGGTAATTACAAGGTCCTCGTTATTTTGGGTGGAAACAATGCGGTTCCAAAGGGAGTAATTCTTATCTCTCCACCATTTGATCGCTTCGTTGTAAGCTTCGGCGGTTTCCGCCTGGGGCAGTATAAAGTCCTGGGTGGTCAAGCCTTTGCTTTCCGGAATAACCCTGTAGCTGACTTGCCTTCCTCCGGCCTCAATTAGCAATACCCTTCGATCCTCGTCTATCGGGGAATTACCGAAGGTATAGCTGGTTTTGCCGACGCTGACAATAAACTGGCCGTTGCCCGTATACCGAATTCCGGTTCTTCTCTGGGGCTTAAAAGGAAGCTCTATGCCTGAAACATCATCAGAAAAAACGGCGTTTATCCGCATTTCCGGGGAACCGCCTGCGTTTTGCGCGGTAAAGGCCATCTCAACTCCGTTGGCGAACGTAAAACGGATTAAGTTTTCCTGAATGATCATGCGCTCCGGCAGAACTTCCTCCCTTGATCCTTCATTTCCCAATAAGCAGAGGGAAAGCCCATCGCTGGCTTTCACTATGTTAAAATCAATTCCACCAAAAGAGATGCGCACGTCTCCTTCTATTATGTATTCATTGGGAGATGCCTGGGGATCGCTTTTTGTCGGCAAACGGTACTGTCCAGAAACGACAAAGTTTCCGGCCCTGCGCGTTGTGCTTCCCCTTCTGGCAAACTGGATAGATACCAGTACTGTGAAGATTACAAAATAAGCCAGCATAAGTATTAGAATTTTGGGAAAAACCGGCTTCCGCATGTACATATACGGTAGAATACCTCTTCAGAGCCGGGTTTTACAAGGTGGGGCAGGGCAATTCCTGGTTTAGCGCATTCCCCACTATATTTTTTTATTCTTTTTAATAAATAAAACCGCAAACATTATTGCTATTACTACGGAGCAGTCTCTTCTTCCGGTGATTCTTCATCATTGGTATTTTCAAATAACAATTTTACTATTTCAAACGCTCTTTCAACATCTTCTTCCTTTACGTAAACTTCAATATTGCCGGTTAAAAGATTTATGCCCGCAGATGTGGTAGTCCAACCCGCAAATCCTAGTGCGTTGGAATGGAAATTTTTTAGGTAATTATCAATATTTTTTTCATCCAGGGCGCTTTTTAATAATACCGCTTCTAATTGGTTTACTGTGGAAAAAATACATACTGCCATTTTAGCCTCTCCCAAACCTGAAATGTAACCCCGTAGTAAATTCTTTTGTTTATTATAGTGTAACCAGCCGATCATAATAGGGAGTGGGGTTTTTGTCAGGGTCCCCATTCCCTGTTCCCTACCAACAGGCATTTACTTTTTATAAGATGGCGTTTATATTGTCATCGGGGGGATGTTTTGAGACGCTTACGCTTGCCAATTATCCATTTTCTTCTTTTAACATTACTTCTTTACGGTACTAGCTTTGTTTACGCTCAGGAAGTAACCGCTGAATCCGTGCTGACCCAGGTGGCGGAGCTTCTTTCTTCTTCCAAATTCAACGAAGCCATTGTCCTTTTTGATAAAATTCCCCTGCCTGAAAGGGATACTTCTGATATTAAACTGCTAAAAGCGTCGGTGCTGAGTTCCGCGGGAAAATACGCCGAGGCCAGGGCCATAGCGGAAGCGGTTGCCGCGGCGGAACCGCAAAACACGGAGCCGCTTTTTGTTTTGGCCTCCATAGAAGCCGTTTCCGGCAGGCAGAAGCAGCAGCAGACGGCGCTGGAAAAGATCCTAAAACTTGAGCCGGGCAACACCGAGGCTCTTGTCGCGCTGGGGAATGTAAGCCTTCAGTCAAGGGCCATAAGGGCGGCGGCTTCATATTTTTACCAGGTGTTGCAAAAAGAGCCGCAAAACGCCGAAGCCCTGATAGGCCTGTCCAGGGCCTTTCGCATGAACACCGAATGGGAAGACGCCGAAGTCCTTCTTAACGAGGTTGTAAGGCTTTACCCGGACATGGTCGACGCGCGGACAGAGAGGGGCAGGTTTTACTGGGGCAGGGGATTGTTGCTGCAGGCCCTCGCCGATTATGACGAGGCAAAGAAACTCGCGGGCAACGATTACTGGATCGCCCTTGATCGCGGAAGCCTGCTTTTGGAGATGAACAGGAAAAGCCAGGCCCTTGAAGAGTTTAAAAGGGCTATCGCTATTAATCCCGCCGAGTACCGCGCGTACGCTTATTCCGCCGGATTAAAGGACGATCTTGGCGATATTGACGGAGCGGAGAAGGACTACGCGATACTTGCGAGGCTAAAGCCGGATTATTACTTTGCGCTGGAGGGGTTGGGCCTTCATAAAATGAAGAATGAAAATTGGGCGGAAGCCAGGGACGCTTTTATGGAAGCATACAAGCAAGCCCCAAATGAGCATTATTACGGCCTTTTGGCGGCAATTAACTGGATACGGGCGGATAACCGCGCGGAAACCCTCACAAGCGTCAGGACTTTTCTTGCCCAGATTCAAGCCAAAGTTACGCGGGATACCCTTCTATGGTATATGGTACGGCTTTTTTACGATTTTACATCCAGAAACTATCTGGGCGAAAACGATATGATAACCCGTATAGACAGGTCAACCGATCAGGCGTTGAAAGCCAGAATGATGTTTTATATGGCTTTGTATTACGAAGTCAGGGGTAACAAAAACTCGGCGAATATGTATTATCAATTTGTAGGCGAATTGAAAGCGCAGACCATACCGGAATGGCGGCTTAACGAATGGATACTTGCGGATCGCGGTTTTAAGTAAAAAAACTTAACGGAGTCCTAATGAACGATACAAAAATGATTTTACCTCTTGGCGGGAAAGAATTTGTTTTAATAGGCACAGCCCATGTTTCCAGGGAAAGCATCGACGAGGTAAGCGCCATAATCCGTGAAGAGAAGCCCGATCTAATTTGCGTTGAGCTGGATGAGGGCCGTTACGCTTCAATTACCCAGAAAGAGAGCTGGGAAAACCTTAACATGATCAAGGTCTTTAAGGAAGGCAAGGGCTTTCTCCTGATGGCTAACCTGGTGCTTTCCGGCTTTCAGCGCAGAATGGGGGCGGAGCTTGGGGTAAAGCCCGGCGAAGAAATGAAGGCCGCCCTTGATATTGCCTCAGAGCTTGGCATTCCCTATGCCCTTTGCGACCGGGAAGTGCAGATTACCCTGCGAAGGGCATGGACGGGCTGCGGGCTTTGGAGCAAGAGCAAGCTCCTCTCGGCGCTGTTGGCAAGCGCCTTTACCACCGAGAAGTTAAGCGCCGAGGAAATAGAGAACCTGAAAGACCGTAGCGAGCTTGACGGAATGATGGAAGAGCTTGCGAACTACCTTCCCGAAGTAAAGGAAACCCTCATCAACGAAAGGGATCATTACCTGGCATCGAAGATCTGGACCAGCGCTCCGGCGGAAGCGAAGCGCGTTGTTGCGGTG
>Ga0268262_10006336_pt1 | contig 11397 bp, 10 predicted proteins | sample TergutNc150P3_FD_190354 | JGI IMG/M metagenome (GOLD analysis project Ga0268262, IMG submission 190354) | Nasutitermes corniger P3 segment gut microbial community from laboratory colony in Florida, USA - Nc150 P3 (SPAdes) (version 2) | ecosystem: Host-associated > Arthropoda: Insects >...
AATCGGTCAAACGCGCAAGCAAATTCGCCCTGGCGGTTGACCGAATCAGCAAAGTCAGCCCCGCCGCCGAAGCCAAAATAATGAGCGGCGAAGCCAGAAACATCGTCAACAAAAGCGACATCCGAGACCTCGCCGAAGCGCCCGAGGCCGAAATCAAAGACATCGCCAAAGCAATCGAAAACGACACGCCGCTCAAAAAGACCGCTACGCCGGAAAAAGGGTCGTTAGTCAGACAAGTATACAAAATAATCGACGACATAGAAAGCCGAACGAACACCCTAACCGACATGATGGAAAAACTCGCCCGATCGCACGGCCAAATCACAGACGAGGATCGGGCGGATATCGCGAATTGCGTTGAGAATCTGGCGGTTAAGATGCGGGTGATCGGGCAGGGGGTTTTGTAGGTGTTTACCAGCGAGGTTCGATTGGTATCGTCGTGTTAGTACTTTCCTTAACATCATAGCTTTTGTTCGAGAAAGAGGTATTGTTAGCATCTGTTCACTTCACAAAAAAAACAGTCGGTGTACTTTCAAAACACAAATCGGGGGCGGACATCGTGGTAAATATCGGTAACAGCGACGGAAAGGTTACTGTATTGCATATGATGCAATTAAATTTTTTTAATAATAATATTGACATAATAAATAGACATGATGTATATTTATATAAATGAATAGGAGATAAAAAAACAAGAAATGGATATGCATTTGAAAATAAATGGCTATGTTTATGATCGTGGACACTATTGGTGAGAAAACATAGTGCTGATTGTTGACTTGAAAGGAGGGGATACCATATGAAGAAACTTATAGAAAAAATTAAACAGATTGATGTAGCATATCCTCGTATAGCGTATGTGGTTGTTTCTATTGCGTGGACCATTGTTGGAGCGTTACCTTATTTTGGTTACCCAACGCCATTTCAAGATTTAAAAGTTGTCATAATACTTGTGTTGTTGATAGTATTGTTTATTATAATAAGTTGGTTTGTTCTTTACCTTATAAAGGAACGTAAGGATAATATTGACACAACAATATTGGAAGCTAGAAAGATGTTAATAAATTGTAAGTATACAGAAATACTTACATTGAGAAAAACTGGTGATTGGAGTCGGAGTCTGTGGGTTGAAGGGAGGCCATATGCGAGGTATGAATTGGGTAATATTGCGAAGAATGCTGCTATTAATTTACAAGATGATCTTACGTTAGCATCAATTTATATAGATGATTTAGGTTGGACATTGGTGTCACTTAAAAAATACGACGAAGCAAAGAATTATATCAATGCGGGATTAAATCTCGCGAAGAAAACGGATGACAATTATTTAGTTGCTAAAGCTAAAAGACACTTGGCAGGTATTGCATTAGAGGCACGAGACTATTCAAGTGCAAGGCAATTAATATGTGATGCGGAAGAATTTGCAAAAAAAATACAAAATGAAGTAAAAAGAAATGAAATGCTGGCGGGAATTTATTATGCGCTGTCGATGCATTTTTTAAAAGAAAGCAAAGAAAATAAAGCGGATCATCCTTTAGAGAAAGCAGAAGATTATGCTAATAAATCCGAAAATTTAAGGAGAAATGGAGACAGGACATATGCAGTTAAAACATATGCACTAAAAGGAGTTATATCTGAGGCAAAAAATGACTATGTGAAGGCAGAAGAAGAATATAGCCGTGGATTAAAATTAGCAAAAGCGTTAGGAAGAAATGATGAGACAATCAGAAATCTGTTGGGATTAGCAAGAATTGCCAAAAAGAACGGAGATATTGGAGCATATAAAGCGCATAGAAAATCTGCAGAGAAATTACTTAAAAAGACACCTATTACATTTATAATAGATGAAAATGAAATGGAACTGATTAGAGAGGAAGGAGATTAACTATAAATTATGGAAGAAGAAAATGTAGATATTTTTGACGAGAATTATTGCTATTTGGGAACATCAACGAGATCACAAGCGCGGAAAAATGGTAATTGGGTGCGCTCTATTCATGTGTGGATTATAAGTTCCCGAGACAATGGCTTTGTTCTTTTTCAAAAGAGAGGGCAACATAAGAAAATATATCCAAATGCGTTGGATATTTCAGCAGCTGGTCATTACAAGGCTGGTGAGAAAATTGAAGATGGCGTTAGAGAAATAGCTGAGGAGTTGGGATTATTTGTCGGTTTTGATGATTTGATTCCTTTAGGTATAAAGATAGACATTGGAAAGATAGGTGAGAATATCATCCGTGAATTCTGTCATACATTTATACTAAAATCTGATTTGGAGCCAAAAGAATATACATTTGTTGATGGGGAAGTTGAAGGGTTGGTAAAAATATCTATAGATGATGGACTCGCATTGTTTGGCAATATGGTTAATGAAGTTATAGCAGATGGCATAGAATTGGTTTCAGAGTCTAAAGAATATATTTCTATAAAAATACCGGTAACTCGAAATTTATTTATTCCACGGATAGATTCTTATTATTATAAAGTATTTATTATGGCGAAGCTCTTTCTACAAGGTGAAAAATGTCTAACAATATAAATATGCCACAAACTATAGTGTTGCTTCGTCATGCACGAGCAATAAAAAATGAACAGAATCAACATGGAGGTAGCGGTACGCCATTAAGTGATGGTGTAACAGAAGACATAAATATCATAGCTAGGCAATTATCATGTATTATTCCTAAAATTGAAACAATACTATATTCTCCGAGAAAACAATGTGAACAAACAGCAGAAATTCTTAAAGAACAACTACATATTAAAATAAAAGAATTACAGGAATTAGAACCAATAAATTTGGGAATTGCAGATGGTTTATCTGAGCAAGAAGTAATAAATAATTTTCCAGAAATTGGAGTACAGCTATCAAAATGGAGAAATGGTGAGATAGAAATAAATCAACTCAAAATATCAGGCATGACAGATTGTTATTCTTGGTATGTCCAAGGAGAAGCATTTATTGAAAAACTTATAGAGTCAAAAGAATCTTATATTATTGTAGCCTCTCGTTCTATTTTGGTATTACTTTTTAATTTATTGTTGGGTAGAACACCACAAATTGGCGGTAATTATAGGGAGGTAAAATGGGGAAACTTAGAATATGCGGTATTTACTAATAATGGTATAAGTCAAAATTTTCATTTGAGTACATCTTCTTTAAAAAATGTTTTAGAAGAGCAGTTATGCACAATAAGAGGAACATTGGGAAATTTAAGAGGTGTTATTCATAAATCTGTGTATCCGCCAAAAGGAATTGCTCTTCTTGTGCATGGATATTTCACATCTAATAAGCAAGGGCCTGAAAATTTATATGTACAGATCGCAAGAATTTTTGCTAATTTTGGATATGAATTTTGGCGGTTTGATAGCTACGGAACAGGGGATAGTGATGGTCATTTTTATCAATCAAGTTATAAATTACGATTAATAGATTATAACATAATTCTTGAATATGCGCTAAAACAACACACCAATATCATAATATTGGGACATAGTGCGGGAACAAACATTGCTGTTCGTTTAGCCAATATGTATCCAACTAATATTCAAACATTATTTTTTTTATCACCATCTTTTGGTAATATCTCATATATTGATAATCTTATTTCTAAAGATACTCAAACGCTATTATTTAAGCACAGATTTGCACAAAGAAGAACACAAATAATACAATATGATTTTATTGAGCAGATTTCTTCTGAAGAAATTTATACCGAAGTATCTATGTGTAGTGCGAAATTTATTTTGTTTTATGGTTTAAATGATGAGTATTATGATGAGTATTCTATTAATCATCTTATAAAGCATACTAAGAATTTTGTACTTGTTAAAATACCCAAATGTGGGCATAATTTTTTGAATGAAAGAGACGTTCTGTTTGAGAAACTAAATTTTGAGATTTTGAAACATTGAGATAGTTTGAGACTGTCCCAACTTTTGTGTAAACTTTCAGCAGAAATTATATATTAGTTCCATTTTTGGTACACACCCCACAAAACACCCTTCATCTCCCGCTGACCCTTCCAGAAAATGCGCATGATTTCACTTTTTTATCCCCCGAATCTGACCATAAACCACACCAAAAACGCATGTAGTCTCTTGAATCGCCCTATAGACTATAAAATCAGGCGCAAGCGTTATTTATTGAAATTAATAGTGTGAATCTTAAGGGCCAGCCTCAGTGTTCCGGGTACCCCTAGAAAACTCTCTTTGGGGTTTTGCATCGGGGCATACTCCGCAGGGACGGTAAAGGTATCGCCGTTGCTGTCATTATCGTAGGATTTGCCTGGAACCTTATAATAAGCGTCCCACTTGCTAAAAAGACTCAAGTTATACGCATATCCGGCGTATAAGGACACCGTGCGGCTGATGAAAATCTGTATGCCTATCGCCGGCGTGAAATCAAAAATATTCATTCTCATAAGCAATGTCGTGTCGGCGGCTTTGTCATACTCGCTCATTACGCCTATAAATTCGGCGGCGACGCTATTTTCAATCTGGCTAACCACTGGACGCCAGTTAACCCCTATCGACATCGGAACGGCAAGATGTCTTTTTACAAGCCAGAATAGATCCTTCAGTTCCACACCTAAAATAAATCCCCAAATATCGTCCCCATAGATCCCGCCGCCAAAAATAATTCCGCCGCCGATTGAATTTCTTGTCTCAACATTCCCAATGAAATCAAATCCAACCCCACCGAAGCGAAAGTTTCTTTGGCGCTCCATGTTTCCGTAATCACGGCAATCAATAGTATTCATATTGAAGAAGAAATAGAAGCCGCTTGGATTAAACGGCTCCAATACCGCCTCGGGACGGGATTTTGACTTACGCTCCGACTTGTTGGAACGAGAATCAGAGGAAGAATAGGACGACGGCGATGCATATCCAGCTCCGCTCTCAGCTTGATCATTCGCGTATGAATATGACGCGCTTGACGGCTCCTCTTCATCGGAACTTATCCCCAGCATCGCGTTGATCTGCCTCTCAATGACGCTAAGAACTCTCGCCCCGCGAGGCAACTCCTTCATATCGGAGAACTCCGCGATTTTGCTCTGAACGCTCACCATGCTGGTAGTCACGTAAGAAACGCCGCCTATTTCCGTCCGCTCAACGACGCAAACATACTGCGCGCCCGCGTCACGGCCGAGTTTGGCGATCTCGTTGTCGGACACAGACCCGCTATGCTGCCTGATATGCTCCTGCGCCAATAAGTCGATAGCGTCGACGGCTATCATTTGATACATGCCGGTCTTGATTAAGAAGGTGTTGACGGCCATACGTAAGACATCGCGTCCCTGGGGATTGCCTTTTATGTAGACGGCGGCTTTGGGCTTGTCCGAGGCAGGGGATTGCGCGAAAGCTATGCCGCAGAGAAGCGATAACGCAATAGCTGCGTTCGCAAAATATTTAATAGATGATGTCATAAAAGTCTTCCTTTAGTTCACAAAAGCTGTTGTTATGTTCGGCATGTTATTTACGGGTGTCGGAGATAATTATTGATCCCACGGGCCTGATTCATCTTTAGTAAAATTTGCACCAGGTCCGGCGGTGGTTTCTTTGCGTTTATTGTCATCGTAATATATCGCGTGACCTTTGCGAGCTAGGACGTTGCCGTCTTCGTCTTTTACAATGTTGCCGTCAGTCGGGTCGTTCTTATAACCGGTGATGGTTCCGCCAGACTTAGAAAAACTTCCACACCTTATTTCCAACCCCCCGCCTCCTTCATTAGCGATATTACCTGAAATGGTACCGCCACGCATGGTGAAATTACCCCCGGGCGTAAGGCAATTAAAGGCACCATCATTATCAAGTCGCACTCCGCCGCCTCTCCCCGCGGTATTACCGGAAACGATACCTCCGCTCATAATAAAGACCCCGCCTCGTCCAGCATAAATTCCGCCGCCTCTGTACGCAGTATTACCGGAGATAGTACCGCCGATCATGGTAAACGTTCCCCCCCCTACACTCACCCCGCCACCAATCAAATCTTTACTACGTCCATTGTTGGAGATGGCGCCGCCGCTCATTTCGAAGTTTCCATTCCCTCCCACCCCGCCGCCTTCATTGCCGGTAATTGCCGCTCCGGTCTTTATTTTAAGCCCTCCGTCTTCTACTTTAACCATCCTACCTGTATTACCGTTATGCCCCTGAAGCGTAATGTTGTTCTCCAAAACTAACGTAACCTCTTTTCTTACCGTAAACATCGTTCCGTGTGACGAAAGCCTGAGAGTCCGATTTCCCCCCACGCCCCTCATGACGATAGTAATGTTGATTGCGCCCTTATATTCAAGTACATTATTCGGGGCGATGGTCTCATCGGCGTCCACCTCAATAATGTAGGTGCTATGGCTGTCCGCGCTTTTCTGCAACCACGCCAACTTCTGCCCCAAGCTCCCCCCGGGAACAACCGTCCCCTGAATGGGCGGCTCGGTTCTGCCCGCAGACGCGGCGGCGGTCTGCGGCGGATACGCTTGAACCGGCCTCGCCGCATACCCCGACCCCGTCGACCCCGTAGGCCTCGGACCCACCGGCATCCCAAGCATAGACCCGATCTGCCACTGGATAATGTCTATGATCCTCCCGCCGGGCGGCAGCTCCACAATATCCGCCAATTCAGCCACCTTGCTCTGGACGCTCACCATACGGGTAGCCACGTAGGAGACCCCGTCAAGCTCCGAACGCTGGACGACGCATACGTACTGCGCGCCCGCGTCGCGGCCGAGCGCCGCGATGTCGCCGTCGGACACCGACCCGCTCATCTGCCGTTGCTGCTCCTGAGCCACTACGTCTATAGCGTCTACGGCTATCATCTGGTACTTGCCGCTCTTAATCAAAAAAGTGTTCACCGCCGAACGCAGAGCGTCGCGGCCTTCGGGATTGCCCATGATGTAAACGGCGGCCTTGGGCTTGGGTTGCGCGAACGCGGCGGCGCAGATGAGGCTTAGCGCGAGGGTGCTTTTGACGAGTGTTTTAACGAGCGACGTCATTTACAGATGCCTCCTTGTTATTGGTTGAACTGCGGACGATATTTTTCAGCTATCGGCGGCTTTGCCGTCACTTAATTCCTCAAGAGCGACACGTATTGACTCGTCATCGGGGTTAAGCCGTTTCGCCTTTGTCAAATCCGCAACGGCCATATCGATTTCGCCTTTTTTTACATGCGATTTGCCGCGGAAGAAATACGCATTCGCATAATTGGGATCGAGCCGGATTGCCTCGGTAAAATCCGCGATAGCTAAACCATAGTCGCCCTTTTGATAATTCATCATGCCGCGCTTATTATAACCCATAACGCTAGGGCTAAGCCGGATATTTTCGGTAATATCCGCAATGGCTTTATCGTAGTCGCCCCTCTCAGAATACGCGCCGCCTCGCCAAAAATAAGCAAACGCATCATAATCGGAGTGAAGCCGAATCGCCTCGGTTAAATCCGCGATGGCTTTATCGCTATCGCCTATGTCAGAATAGGCGCTACCGCGAAGATAATACGCCTCTCCGTTATCGGGCGCGCGACGTATCGCTTCGGTAAAGTCCGCGATAGCGTTATCATTGTCTCCCTTTGCCGAATACGCCCTGCCGCGAAGTAAATACGATGCCGACATTTCAGAGTTTTGCTGAAGCGCATTGGTGCAATCTACAATTGCGTTATCTAAATCATCAGACAGAAAAAACGCCTCGCCACGGAAGAAATACGCTGACGCATTGAACGGATCAAGTTGAATCGCCTTGCAAAAGTCCTCGACGGCATTCCCATAGTCGCCCTTTGCAGAATACGCGCGGCCGCGCCAGCCGTACCCGTCTATAAGATTTGGGTTGACATTGATTACGTGTGTGGCTTCCTCAATGACTTTGTCATAGTCGCCGTTTCCGAACAATGTGTCACAACGGTTGAAAACTTCATTGAATTGCGGTTTTTTTGCGAACGACTTGATAATTGCTCCGATAATAGCGCCGATGACGCTAAATACCAATACTATTATGGGACCTGAAACAAAAATATCAACAAAAACAGTTTCCCAACGACTCTCATAACTTTTTCCTAACTGAAATAATCCTTTTTGATTTATTACAATAAAAACGCTATTTACGATAATAAAAACAAAGGCAAGTATTATGCCGAATCGACTACCGTTAAACTCCCACTTCGCTATTTTTCCGATAATAGCGCCAACGATACCAAAATACAACCATCCAAAGATCAATACAAAAAAGATACCCCCAACACCGACTGACTCCCTCTCAACCACATCTATAATTACAGCTGTCGCACAAAAACAACCGCTAAGAATGACGCCTATTTTCCCGCCCCGATTCGATAGTGTGAATAAATATAACTTGGCGATACCTTTTAGTATCCATAGTACCCAACCTAGCATATTAGCCTCCTCACCTTCATTACCTAAGTGAAACTTCTTGAAACATCCCCCCCGACCCCATGTCAGAAAGAACAAGTCCAAAACGAATTTAAACTTCTTCTCCTGCGCCCCAAAACACCGCGCCGAGCGTTATCGGCTCTTCGCGAGATTTGTTTTGCAGAGATATGCCTAAAAAGGGTATACTTAGATAAAAGCCTATTAAATAGTAGGATATAACTTGTCGTAACTCGTTTAAAATCAACGACTTGGGGTGGGGGGGGGGGGGGGGGGGGGGGGGGCAAAAATCGTGCCAACCGTCGGCGAGGCGTGTGCGGTCAGCCCAAACGCACGCCATTACAGACGCGGCGAGATTCGTATGCGATTCGTTCATTTTCATAGCCTTACCCCCTCTTTTTAGACTATCCCGACAACCCTTGTTTTTCAACGCCGATTCCTACCTATCAATAATGATATAGCCCCCGAATCCGCGCCGCCGTCCGCCGCTTTGTCCAGCCCCCTCAAAAGCGGGACGGTCTCAACCCGCCGCACGGCTTTCCTACCGGGTTTGCCGGATAGCCGTTAACGGCTGATTTTCGCCTATTTCTACTAAAATAATATCCCGCGCGCGGTGTGTCAAGATTTTTTTAATTTTTTTTCGGGGCGGCGTTCCGCCGTTATCTCCCTGACTTCCGCCATACCACCCCCTTATGCGCCCGTTTGACGTTGTTTTAACCGTAAAATCCCTTCCCGCAGCTTGTTTTGAGCGAAAACCGCGAGGTTCGACCCCCGCGCCCGCCCGAACCGCCCTCGCTCAACATTTTCCGGCAACCCTGCCGCCCATAATATATATTATCTGATAGGAGGCGGCCAAAATGACCATATTTCAGCATAGCGACGAAAAAGTATATTTTGACACCTGTACTATCAGCCGCCTGTTCGACGCTATAAAGCCTCCCAACGCGGCGGCGGAGGCCGAAAAGATTCAGGAGATTATCGACAACCGTATATTAGGCGGTTACGCCGTTATCGGCAGTATGGTTGTAGTATCTGAATTGGCGGACATAAAAGACGGCAAAAAGCGGGAGGCGGCCGAAAGACGTTATCATAATGTCGTTACAGAAAACGTCGAACTTTCTGACCATATACGCGCACGAGCGCACGAATTAAGATTAAAGGGGCTGCGCATAATGGACGCCGCCCACCTTGCGGCGGCGGAGGCGGCAGGGGCGGATTATTTGCTGACCACAGACGCGGGCTTTGTAAAGAAATGCGCAAAACCGAATTTTACGAAAGTAATGGTTATAAACCCTTTGGACTTTTAAGGAGGTTATTATGGCGACGGCGCAAGCGGCGATTTCCCCGACGGTAGAGGACGGTTTTATAAGACGCGGAGACTTTACAAAGGAACGGCACGAAAGGCCGGAACGCTCCGAAGACGAAGTTTGGGCGGACATTATGCGTTTACAAGCCGAACACCCGGAGCGGCTGACTATCAAGCCGATTAGGTAGCCAAAATACGAGTTCGCCGATAGCGTGGATAAAGGCTGTCCGCTTGTCATGGGCGGCGGGCAAAAAAATCGTCCGAGCCGTTCTTACCCTTATTTTTCGATTTCATCGCCAGCAGGCACAGCAGCCCGACCGCCGTAACCGCCGCGTATTGGACGGCGTGGTATTCTATTATGACGGCCCGCGCTTTCGACGGCGGGCAGCCGGTTATCGTCATTCCTTGCAGCAGCACGGCGTGCAGCGTCCCAACGCTTCCGGGGGCTAAGGGTATGGCGGCTCCGAAGGCGGCGAAGGCTTGGGAGAACAGGCTGTTTATAAAGCCGGACGGGGTGACGTCGCATACCAAAATGAAGAGCATCGTTGAGTGGCACAGCGCGATCGCGTAGGTCAGGGCGGCCACGTACGCGGCTTTGCCGGGGGTTGCGGTCCAATCCAAGTTCGACTCTATCTCCGCGCCGAACTTCCGCGCCGCCGATCTTATCTTCGGCGGCAGACGCTCCCCAACGCTGGCGGCCGCGCCGCGAAAGATTCTCGGCAGCAGCGCGTATAGGGAAAACAATCCGAGCAGCGCGGCGAACGCGGCGGCGGAGAGCCATATCGCGGCAATCATCGCGGGGTGGAGCCCCCGCAGATTGTTCAAGATCGCCGGCGACGCTAAGGGCGGGATGAAGAGGAACGACAGGTAGGCGGCGATGTCAAGCGCGTGTTCCACGATGAACGAGCCGATGCAGACCATAATGGGAAATCCGTTGCGTTTCCAGAGGAGGGCGACCCGCGCCGCCTCTCCGGCGCGTACGGGCAGGACGTTGTTCAGCATCGCCATGACCATAGTGACGGAAAAGAGGCCGCCCTTGTGCGGCGCGTTGCGGCCGGCGGCGGCGTCGATCGCGGACGCGGCGATCCCCAACGGGGGCGGCGGCAGCGCGTCAGGCAGGATCGCCCGCAAACGCAACGCCCGCAGCCCCATCGCCAATATCGCGAGCGCGGCGCAGACGGCGGCGGTTATCGGGCCGGAGCGGGAAATTTCCCCGACCAACGCCTTATAGACGGACTCGCCTCCGCCCGAACCGCGAAAGAAGATGTACAGGCCGGCGGCCGCCAGCGACAGGCCGATAACGTACTTTAATATTTTCATTATATCAGAAAAAGATAATTTTCAAAAGGTCAGATCGTTCACATTAAATATATGCGGCGGTAACGCGCAGGGGGACGGACAAACGCGTCCGCCGCCCCCGTTATCGTCACTTCATCTTGTTTATCACAAGCCCCGAGTACAGCTTAGGGTAAAAGTTCGTCGACTTCTGCGGCATCCGCTCGCCGCCTTTCACGGTATCGCTCACCACGTCTATGGAAACCGGCCTGATGAATATGCCGCCGTAGTAGTAACCCTTCTCCGCCCCCAGCAGCTTCTCCGCGCCGACGGCGGCGTCGTTCGCGTAATGCACTATGTCGTGCAAAACTTGGCCGTCGAGCGGCAGCGACAGAATGCCGTTTATGATTATGCAGTTTATCTTGGAGACGTCGAGGCGTT
>Ga0268262_10006337_pt1 | contig 11397 bp, 8 predicted proteins | sample TergutNc150P3_FD_190354 | JGI IMG/M metagenome (GOLD analysis project Ga0268262, IMG submission 190354) | Nasutitermes corniger P3 segment gut microbial community from laboratory colony in Florida, USA - Nc150 P3 (SPAdes) (version 2) | ecosystem: Host-associated > Arthropoda: Insects > Digestive...
TGCGATAATAGAGCCAGAACAAGGTTTTCTGTAAACGTAACAGCAGGGGAAGATTCGGAACGCACATCTGCGCACGAGGCACCTGGTGCGCTCGGTGGATTTGAATTTTTGGATAATTTACCAGTCAAGGAACTATCAAAGTCTTGCGCAGAAAGAGCTTTGAGAATGTTGAAGGCTCCATATATAAAAGGCGGGCAAATGCCTATTATTATGGGAAACGCTTTTGGTGGAGTTATTTTTCACGAGGCTTGCGGACACCCACTGGAAACAGAAGCCGTGCGCAGGCAGGCAAGCCCTTTTTGTGGAAAACTTGGCGAACAAGTGGCACAGAGCGTGCTAACTGCCATAGACGATGGCACTTTAAGCGGAGTTTGGGGAAGCCTTGAAATAGATGATGAGGGTACGCCAACTCAAAAAACCATTTTGATTGAAAACGGAATTTTGAAAAACTTTTTGAGCGACCGCGTTGGAGCCAAGGAATTAGGGCTTCCCTTAACCGGCAGTGCGCGCAGGGAATCTTATAAATACGCCCCTGTTAGCAGAATGAGAAATACATTTATAGCACCGGGCAATTCAAGTTTGCAAGATATGTTAGCCACAGTTGATAAAGGGCTTTATGCTGCAAAAATGGCAGGCGGCTCTGTTAATCCAGCAACAGGGGAATTCAATTTTGCGGTGGAAGAGGGCTACGAAATTAAAAACGGCAAACTAGGCGAGGCGGTGCGTGGAGCAACATTAATAGGGCTTGGGCACGAAATTTTGCCAAAAATAAGCATGGTGGGCAGTGACCTTGAACTCGCGGCTGGAATGTGCGGAGCAAGCTCCGGTAACATTCCAGTTACAGTTGGGCAGCCTTCAATAAAGGTAGATTCTATTTTGGTAGGTGGACGTTGAGTTTCCAAGCCTAACCCTTATTATATACATTCCTTTTGTCAGAACTGGAATTCTCAGAATTTGAGAATTTTCAGAATTGGTTGAGTATATGTGCTTGCCTTGCAGGTTGTACACTTCTATTTTTGCGTTGTTCGGCAAGTTTTCAAGCACTATGGCGTTGTTTTTTGCTTGGGCATGAATGTTGCCGATAGTTGTTTGCGATAAAAGAATGGGTGTTGTTGCGCTGCTGGAGCTAGAAGACTTATTGCTGGAAGATGATATGTTGTTGCTACTGCTACTCCTTGTGTTGCAAGCATTAGAAGATTGAGCAATGTCTTTGCTCCCATCTATTCCAAGCTGCCCATCTTTACCGTTAAGTTGCGACCCAATTTGCTGGCCAACCCAATTAAGGCGCTTAGTCCACCAAGACTTCAGATTTGCAATTTCGGAGTCGAATGTACTCGTGTTCAGGGTGCCGCTATTCCATGTATTGTTATTAACGCTACCCCTCACAGCGTTACTTATGGAGTCTATAAAATTGCTCATAGCTTGGAAATGGTTTTTATTTTCAATCCAAGCTTTTTTGTATTTGGCTTTGAATACATCGTCTTCCCAAAGTTTTTTGTAAAAAGCATGAGTGGGCGTTATAGTCTCATTATCTTTGCTGTAGTCGTGACGGGGATGACTGGATTTTGTTACCACAGCCAAGTCGAAATCCCAAAGCGGACCCGCTTTAATTTTTTCGCAATCATCTATTTTATACGCGTAATTTGAGCCAGGCAACCCTCCGTCCTGAAATTTACTATTGAAATCAGAATTATCCATAACTAATTGAATCAACACGTATTTTGCAAAACTCTCAAGGTCAATTAGATCGCGATAGCCGTTGTTGGGAAATCCGTTCTCTGCCATTTTATTGACCAAATTGTTAAGGTCGGTTTTCACAAAACGAAGCTGCGTTGAATCTCTTGGATTCTCCATTTCATCTAATTCAGGTGCTTTTATGAATGTGCCAAGGTCGTACTTGCTAGTTTTAAAATAACTCAAACGCTCATCCTGTTCCGGATCGTGGTAGTCAAATTCCACGAGCCACCCGTTATGTTTCTCTCTTATGTCAACCCTTCCCTTATTAGATTGAATTTGCTCTGTAAGCTGGTAAATACCCTTATATTGGTTGTTTATATGCAAATCCACGTGCTGAGATGTTGGCGTAAATTCAAGCCCCAAGCGTTTGCCAAGCTCAAAAGCCATAGAATTCAGCGCAAATGTGGCATCGTAGAAATTGGCGAGCAAAACCCAGCTTTTTGCTGGTTCTTTATTAAAAAGAGAGACTTTTTCACCGAATTTTATTTTGTATGGTTTTTTGGCTGCATTTGCTGTAGAATTCCCGCGTACTTTTATGGAATCGGGTTTTGAGTTTCTGGTTGAATGACCTGTAAGCTGGAAGTTTGTTATATTAAAATAAGATTTCGTAGTTGTACCCATACACATTCCCATCATTTCCATACCACTGCACACAGTTAGCACATCTTTATTATCCTTCGTGGTAATTTTCATTTCGGGAATTGCCGCAAAAGAAAGAACGCTCAGGCAAGCTGTTGCTACTAGAATTGATTTTATGGTCATGTACACCTCCGTGCGTAAAATCCTCTTATATATATCATAGTAATATACATTATTATTACAAAAATATTACAATTTGGAATAGAAAAAACTAAAAAAGCGAATTTTTGTGATATTTACCACTTAAAAGACTATCACGACTTCACTGTCAAAACGCCGCCGCCAAAGTTCTTTTTTACCCTCTTTTATCTTATAAACAATTCCATAATTATTTCGCCATTGAAATGATGATTTTTTTGCAAAACCAAGCGTTAAACCGGTCCTGAATTGTGTATCAAAATCAGTGCTGTCTTTCTTAACATCACTGCTATAAATAACCGCCTCTGCAACGGGAATAACCTGCTGCAAAGTATTTAAGCCTGTATTTATGAAAAAGTTTTCCTTTAATCTCGCTCCAAAAATAGTAGCTTGTCGGTTTTCATAAACTTTTATGGCTGGATTGGTACCATAAGTCAGTTCCGCCTCGCTTGCAAACAATTTATCTGTGCGTTTATAAGAAAGCGAAGAAATATATGTAATTATGGCATCTTCGCCAGGTGGCAGATAGTGCCTTATTATGGCAGCTAAGAGCAAATTATTTTTTTTGTCATCGTATTCAACGCTATAATTTTGCAAGTAGCGAAGAGAGTCCTCTGTCCAGGAAAAACCGCCTCTGAGTTCCAATTTTTTGCCTAATTCATGGCGATATTGGAGCGTTAAATCATGCCCCAAAAAACCAAAGTATTCCAAAGAATCGTTTATTATTGAGCGTTTATGGAAATAACGCTCGTCAAGGCCAGCTTTCTCTTCTAACCCAAAAGATTTTTTCATATAGCCAAAGCGAGCCATGCTAAAATTTGCAATGTTATATTGCCCATAAAGTTTGTCTATTGCAAACAAACTATCTTTATGGTTATATTCAAACCCTATTTCTGCCCGTACTTTTTTCACAGGGCGCAAGGAAATATCAACTTCCGCCTTGCCTAGCCTATTATAGGTAGTTCTTTTATTCTGTTTATACTCTATATATCTATATTGGTTGTCAAAGCCAACTTCCAAAACGCCATCTACTTTGACTACGGTTTCTTCTTTTTCTACCGCTTTTATGGTCGTATCTTTTACAGCAACTTTTTTTGTCTCTTTTTTGGCAATAACCGCAGTTGTGTCTTTTTTGGCATAAATTGTCTGAACCCCGATACCCCCGATTAACAGGATGAACAAGATTTTTAAACCACCCTCAACTCTCCACTCTCCACTCTCCACTGCCATATTTACCTTCTATATACCAACTTGATTTCTGCGCTATCTGTTAAATAGTTCATTCTTATAATAACAATTTTTAGCACGTCGTAGCCGAAGCGATTTTTTATGTCTTCGTAAAGTTCTTTTTTCCTCTCTTTTGCCAAAAGTTTGGAGTTATCGTAGAATAAAATTATTTGGTCGGTGTTGCCTATGAATGATTTTTCAGCAACGAAAATGCTGAAGCAAAGCAGAACATCTGCCAAAAGAACGGCGAATATGGAAAGTTCATCTGTTGCAAGAGAATTCATAACCCCAAGGATTATGGAAGCAAAAAGGAAGGTCATTTCGCGAAGTTGGATTTGCTCCGTTCTGTAGCGCAAAATGGAGAGAATAGCAAAAAGCCCAAAGGCAAAACCCGTTTTCACTTTAACCGAAGCGAGTAGCGAGGTCACCAAAAAGATTAAAATATTGGAGATAAAAAAAGTAAAGGAATATTCCCTTATGCGATGTTCTTTCGAATAAATGCAACTGATTAAAATGTAGGCGAAAACGATATTCACAGCAAAGCGAATTGCAAGCGATGCTACAAAAGACCAATCATTTGAGCCAAAAGATAAAATGTTCATGCAATGCTCCTGCGTTCATAAGATAATGTTTTCACTCTGGGCAAAAAGCGATTTTTCTTTGCTTCTTCGTGGGTTAGCGAAACGCCAATTGCATACTTGGAAAAACTGCTTGGCGTTTTGCAAATTTTACGAAAAAATTCCTGCGAAGCCGTTCTTTCTGGGCTTCTTTCCCTTTTTAGCTCAACTATCGCGGTGTTGTTCAATGCGAATTGCTCATTGTTGTAGCCATATTTCAAGCCAAAATCCAAGGTCATTCTTTCGGGAAAATATTTGTTCAAGAGCGTTATGCGGTTAAAGAAAACAAATAGGGATGGAACCAGATTTTCGAAATTGTAGTTGTTGTTGTGCATTAGGTTTGCAAAATCGTTGTCAAATTCAGAGATGTTGTTCATTCCATCTCTGCGCTGGCGAAATTTTACTGTTTTTCCTGTATTTAACTTTTGCTTTATCTCGTTGTAAATTTTTCCGTTGCTCAAATATTGCCGTGTGCGGAATTTGAATCTGTTTGCCCTTTTGTTGTGGTGCAGGTTAAAGCAGTGCAAATCGGGGGTATCAAAATAAACCGTTTTGTAGCTTTGAATAATTTCATCGTTTATTTGCAGCAGGGAATAATTATACTGAATGTCTTTCAGAAAATCAAAGGCGCTTTCAATTCTCAAAACATATTTGGTATCAAACCTGTTCAAGAAAGACATTGCCTTTGACTCTTCAAGAGAGGAGCGCGAAAAAGGCTGCAAGCAATTTTGAAACAAGCAGTTTTGAAGCATATTGTTTTGAAAAGTTTCAAGCATTTAAAAACTCCCGCATTGAACATTTACTGTGCCGCCCGTTTTGGTACAAGAAGTTGCATCTATTGCTTGTTTATTTTTTGAATTTAAAGTAACATTGCCACCTTCAATTCTCAAATTTCCGTGAACTTTCATAGCGTCATCGTCTGCATCAATATTTACTGTTCCATTTTTTATGGTAGCATTTCCATCTGTATTTGCTCCTTTTGCTCCGTTTCCGGGGCTTTTTATGGTTAATTCGCCACCTTCTATAGATAAGTCTCCGGTTAATTTTATTCCTGCGGAATTGCTTTCATCGTCATTATCTATATGCTTGGTTCCGCTTGCTTTTATGAATGTTTTTCCGCCTTTGAATTCCACCCCCGACCTTGTTTCTTTTGAACCCGACTTTATTCCTTTTGAACCGTTGCCCAAAACGCTTATTTGAACTATTGCATCGCCGCTTATGGAGATTGGTCCCTCGCTTGTTATTCCGTGCGATTTTGGGCCTGCTGTTATGGCTTTTATTTTTCCGCCGGTAATTATTATCTTATTATCTTCTTTTTCGCTTTGAATGGCATCGCCTGTGCTTGATATTTTCAAAAACCCGCCTTTCACTTTAATTGTATCGTTTGCATGGATGCCATCACTAGCGGCTTCGCTGACGGTTATTTTTCCATTTTTTATTTCGATATCGTTGTCGGCTACTATTGCATGTTTGAATTTTCCCTTCACTTCCAAAGAGCCGCTGCCATCAAATTCAAGTTTGCCTTCGCTAAAGAAAGTACCTTTTGCATTTTTTCCGCTTTCATCATAATTGGAACCGTCTTCCAAAAGGTTTTGCGTTCCGTTAATTAAATGGACAGTTACCCGTTTGCTTTTTTGAATGTTTATGGCAGGACCCGTGCTATTTGTGATGCTCACACCGTTTAAGTAAAGCCCTTTTTTAACATCGCCATAAAATTTAAGCGAACCGTTGCTGGTGGTTCCGCTTAAAATAAAATTGTATTCCGTACTTGATGTATTGGGAACCGAAACACCTACATTTCCATCGGATGCACTTATTGTAACTTCGTCGTAAGAATTGTCTATCTCAACGGTTCTACCGTTATAATTAATTGAAATAACATTTGAAAGTTTTAGTTCATCTATCCCAGGGGTTGGCTGCAACTCTTCGCCAGAAGAATCAACAAATGGCCATTCACCATCAACTATACCAACAGAACTGGAGCTTGCATTGGAAGGTTTGTTCCCGCTGGAACTGGAGTTAGAGCCTCCGTCATCAGGAGATGCCCCATTAGAACAAGCTACAAGAGCCACCAGTACAAGCCCTGCTAACAAAAAAAGAAGGTAACGGGCACAAAAAACGCGAATGTAATGGATTTGCAACATATAATTAATATATATAAATATATATTAATTACCCTCTTAAAAACCTACGCTAAGTTCTCCCATCCAGAATCTCTGCCCACTTTGACCGGTTTTAAAGCCCCTTTCCTCTGCATAAGAGCCAAATCGCATAGTAATTAAATCGCCAAAAAGCCCAAGTCCCACGTTATAAGCCGGATAACCTCCTCCATAGCCGCCCCCAAGAGAAACTCGCAATGCATCTCCGCCGCTGCCAAATTTAATGCCAATAAGGGAGCCTACGCTTAATCCAACAACAGTACCTATACCGCCGTAGCCATTGCCAATCAAGGCACCTATGCCGAGTCCTACCACTCCGCCCACAACTCCAAACAAGGCACGAGACCAAAAAGGCATTTCCTTAGTTGGAGAAGGTAAAACTACCTGGTCAATTTCGGCTCCGAAATTCAAATGCGAAAAAAACCTTTCGGTTATTGTGCCATCTAGAATATCCACATAATCCATGGCAAAATTCACTTTTCGGCTCCAAAAGCTATTGCTTTGCAAAATCATTGGGCTTGCCACTCCGCCAATAGACCAGTTTGGGGTTATGGTTTCATCTCCTAGTTTATTAAAAAACACATTGCGGAGCGATGTCCCAAGCCTTACCTCTCTTGTTATTTGATAAAGCGCGCCCAAATCCATGCCAACAGCCAAATCTGCTTTAAGCATGTCATCGCCAAAATTATCCCATCTGTCTTCCAGCTCCTCTATATCTTTCGTGTCTGCTTTTATATCATTAATGTCTTTAAATTGCAGGCCCGGTACAAAGTCGTACCTTGGTTGTCTATACCTCTTTGCAAATTTTAATCCGGCTCCAACAGACCATTTGTCCACAGGCGAAAATGCAAAGGCTGTTTGCGTAACCGCATCTATTTGTACGGGTTCATAGCCAAAAGTCGGAATACCAATGCCCAAATCCACATAAGGAGCAGCAGAAGCATTTACCCAGGTAGAAATTCCAAAATTTGGGACAACAAGTTCAAGAAGGTTGATTTGCATACCTATCTCAATTTTACTGCGGTCTATTCCTCTCACTCTTTCTGAGATGTTGGTATCTAAAGTCTCTATCCAATTATCTTCATCTGTATCTACGTCAGAAAATGCTGGGCACCACTTGACATCTGCAAAATATCCAAAATCAAAGAACGCGGCTTTTTTTATGATTGTGCCAAATCTTGGTTCGGCATTGCAAGAATAAAGCAAAGTATTGATTTCATTTGATGGAAGAAAAACTGCTAAGGAAACCAACCGCAAATCGGAATGAGGATGCGGCATATAGCCCATATCTGGATTTTTTTCAAAGTTTCCCAAACGGCTTATGAGATTCAATCCGGCAGGATTGTAGTAAAGAGCGTCTTTGCTATCGGCTACTGCAATGAAAGCCCCACCCATGCCGCGTACCCTGAGAGAGCGATATTCCGGTCCTTTGGCGGAATATGCAAAAGTAAAAAGCAAAAAAGATAAAGCTAATGGAAAATATTTCAATTATAACTCCTGTTTTTATTTCTCTTATGGGGGACATTCATTAATCTTATGGTTCTGGCAACTATAATGAACTCGCGTCTTTCGCACATCTGGGTAAGCCAATTCCCTTCTTAACCAATATTTAACAAATTTGCATTCATCAGGGGTACCGTCAGATTTGAAATAGTTGGGCCAGCAACCGCCTACTCTCTGTTTTCGTTTTTCAAGCGAAATTTTAGGAGGGCACGCAGTGTCTTGCGCAACTTCAAGTTTAGTGTCCGGATCTGCTGTTGTCCAGTAACCTGGTTTTTGCGTGAATGCTATTACGGTTACAAATCCGGTTGAGTCAAAAAGTTCCATATAAGTTTGAAAACTAGGGTCGTTAAATATCTTCAATGGTTTTGCTTCTGTGGCAGGCAGGAGCATAGGCTTGTTATATTCCCAATTATTAGCATCTCTATAAGGGTTATCTCCCCACATAGAATTATTTATTGCATTCTTGCCCCATAATTCTTTATTGGTTGAGTCTGTAGAAGCTAGTCTCGCGTTTGCGTTTTTATGACCGTCTCCATCGTTGTCTTGATCGTCTAAAAGGTCTTCGTCTATGCAGCCGTCTCCATCTTCGTCAATATGGGTTCCCATTTTGTAGAAAGAGGCATAAGCCTTGTACTTGTTCATTTCCCCTTTTAAATCTTGGTCTTCGCCTTCTCCTCCTGAAAAACTAACGCCGTTCAACACGTCACTTACTTCTCCAAAAGAACTGCCAAACTCATCTATTTTTTTATTGAAATTTTCTATGTCGGGGGGTATTAGTTTGAGATTTGCAGCATCGCAAGCAGCATTTGTGCAATTTGCCACTTTCTCATTCTTATAATAATCTTCCAATTCCGTATGCAGCACATCCAGCATTTTTTGGGTATTAATAACAACGCTCATCTTTCCGTCTACTTTTGGGCATTCTAACACCTGAGGCATATCGTATCTGAACTCGCCTTGAGTTTTTTCTTTATTGCATCCCCATTTTTCCCATTTGGAAGCAACCTTAGGGTCATTTGGAGCGCCGGGGTTGTCTATGTCTGGTATTCCTTTTAACGCAATGCAGTCATCCCCATTTGTGTCTGAAAAATTTAAAAACCATTTTGAAAAAACAGATAAAAGCAAAACACTACCAAAGTAACTGCTTTTGTATTCTCTGTCGCTTAAAGGAAATGGCTTCCTTTTGCCACTGGAAGTTGTGTCACTGCAGTCACTGTCAGGAGAGTTGTCGCAGAATATTTTTCTAAACTCGGAAAGCCTTTCTTTTAAATTTAAATTTAACGTAATGTCATCTCTGGTTACAGTAAAATTAGTGTCCCAACCTTTGTCTTTTCTAGCGCGCACATGAAACTCGTAAAGATATGTTAAAGAATCACGCCTATCTAATTTAGCTAACACAGTCACAAGATCTTTCATCGCTTGAAAATAGTTGTTCTGTGTCTTTATGTTTTCATTCATAAAGGGGCATACGTCATTTTCTGGGTTAACAAGGCTAAACATATTTAGCGGATTAATTCCATACTCCCACAAGCTTGCCTTTGCCATTCCGTAATAGCCAAAAGATGATGTGGAGTCTTTTGAAAGTATCAATCCGCAAATTCTGTAAGATTCTTTATAATCACCTCTTCTAAAGGCATTTTCCGCATCTATGCGGAGGGATTTAATACTATCGTCTTTGCTTGGGGAACTGCTTCCAAACAAGTTATCGCTGCAAGCTACCAAAACAAGCAAGGCAAAACACAACGCTAGAGTGTATAATTTTCTCATAAGGACTGAATATAGAAAACTAATGCCTCTGCCAAACCCTCAACATCGCTTGTTTTGTGAGCGAAACTCATATTTATTCTAAGCCTTGCCGTGCCGTTCGGTACAGTTGGTGGGCGAATGCAAGGCGCATAAAAACCCTTTTCAAGCAAAAAATCCCTGCATTTTTGGGCTTTTTCCACTGTCCCAAATACTACAGGCACAATTTGCGTTTCGCTTTGCAAGCAATTTATGCCGGCTTTCGCTATTTTTTGCCTGAACGCGGCAGACATTTTCAACACGCTTTCCCTGCGAAAACTTTCTTTTGTTGAAATTTCAACGGCTTTTTGCATTGCCACAACCGCACCCGGAGAAATTGCCGTGGAATAAATAAAACTACGAGCATTGCAAATGAGGTAATCTATGAGCAACTTGGAGCCAAAAACGCAAGCACCCATTGTCCCATAAGCTTTGCCAAATGTTGTGAGTGACAAATGAACCTTGCTCTCCAAACCGAGCCGCGCAACCAGACCTTTGCCATCGGGTCCTAAAATTCCATCGCTGTGAGCTTCGTCAACGTAAAGCAAGGCGCCGTATCTTTCTGCGAGAACTGCGTATTCCTTTAATGGGGCAATATCGCCTTCCATGCTATAAACGGCTTCAACTGCTATTAGCTTGAAACTCTCCGCATCAACTCCTTGCAGGGCTTTTTCCAAATCTGCCGGATTATTGTGCTTAAAGCGGTGCAGTTTTCCGCCCCCTATTGCGTATCCATCTAACATGCTTGCGTGGTTTAGCCTATCGCAAAATAAATGCGTTTTTGAATCGCAAAGAGAAGATATTACACCCAAGTTTGCGCTATAGCCATTGTTGAAAATTAAAGCTGCTTCCGTGCCTTTCCAATTTGCCAGCCAGCTCTCGGTTTCTTCAAAAACTTTGTGATTGCCACCCAAAAGCCTAGACCCTTTGCTTCCAGCTCCATACTTGACATAAGCATCTGCGGCAGCTTTTGCTACTTCAAAATGATTTGCCAAGCCCAAATAGTCGTTGCTGGAAAAATCTACGTCAAAAGTTTGGCTTAACGAACGAAAAAGCCCCTGCTTGCGTTTTTCTGCAAGCCTCCCCACGAGAATATTCTCATAACTATATTGCATGATTTTTTTGAATATAGAAAAAAAATTATTGTCAGAACCCCAATTTGCCCGATTTTGAGGATTAACAGAATTGCATTCCGTATTGCAAAAAAAATGCAAAAAAATGTAAACTTCTGTTTGCGAAAATACGATTTTTGAATTTTTTTCCCGTTTTTTTACGTCTAAGCAAGTAGAAGGAAAAGAACGGAGGATTCAAAAATGACCGAGACCGAGACCCAAACCAATCGCAATCACAAAGACAGCGTGTTTACACTGCTGTTCAGCGAGCCACCCGCCGCGTTGGAGCTTTATAATGCCGTGACGGGGCAGAACTACCCGCCAGACACGAAAATAGAGATAGTGACGCTTTCAAACGCCCTGTTCAAAGGGCAATTGAACGACGTAGCTTTCGTGGTGGACGACAGGCTTGTAGTACTCATTGAGCATCAGTCAACAATAAACAACAACATTCCGCTCAGGATGCTTATGTACTTGGGAAGG
>Ga0268262_10006338_pt1 | contig 11395 bp, 9 predicted proteins | sample TergutNc150P3_FD_190354 | JGI IMG/M metagenome (GOLD analysis project Ga0268262, IMG submission 190354) | Nasutitermes corniger P3 segment gut microbial community from laboratory colony in Florida, USA - Nc150 P3 (SPAdes) (version 2) | ecosystem: Host-associated > Arthropoda: Insects > Digestive...
TCTTCTTTGCGGCGGGGAACTGTGTAGCGTAGAGGTGGTACAGCAGGTTGCCCGTGTCCAGGCTGGGGCAGATGAGGACATTCGGTTTGTCCGTGGGCGTGTGGTCGTGGTAGTACATGGCCGAGCGCTCACTTAAGATCGCGCTCACCTTTACGTCCCCGCTGATGTTTATGGTGGAGTATTTCTCCGACTTTTTTGCGCGCTTTGCCAAGGTTTCGGGCAACAGTTCCATTGCCCTGTGGACCAATTCCGCCCCCTGTCCTTCGTCTGACCCCCGGTGCGAATAGCTGACCATCGCCCCCCGCACCATCGGCAGCACGGCCTCTGGGAACAGGTCGCGCGCAACAACGCAGGTGCCCACCGCCACTTCTGCAAGCGTGCGCGGGTCCATGGTGGAGTTCACCCCCGCGTCGCCGATTATCAGAACGTTTTCGGGGAACAGTTGGTGCGTGAATTCATCGGGCAGCACCATGATGCCGGTCTCGGTGGCCACGTCGCGGTCCTTCAGGAGCTTGAGCATGGGCCTGAAGTACTCTTTAGGTCCATAGACTGAGCCGCCCACTACAGTGTCCGCGTGACCCGCCAGCACAGACAGGATGGCGAAGAGCGGCGGGCGGGCCGCCATATCGAGGGCTTCGCCCCTGTCCAGCGTCTCCCCCAGCTCGGCCAAGCGCTTCACCAGCAGGTCGGCGTAACATTCGACCAAGTCGCGGCGTTGCGGTATGTCGACGAAGGCGCACTCGGCAAATGTGTAGGTCAGCAAGTCGCTGTCCAGCCTGTCGCTCTTTTTGGCGGCCGCAAGCGCGGCGTCGCTCGACGCCAGCAGCACGGGGCGCACAAACCTGGTCAGGCGGCAGATGGCCTCAATCACCCTTGGGTCAAGACATTCGGGGAAAACGACAGTTGGCCTGCCCTTCTTTGCCTCCAGCAGTTGCTGCTCCAAACAGGCTTCGACATCGAACATGCCCACTCCAAGGATGGAAACATGTTACCACGCATCCGCCCTGAGACGCTTGGGCGGTTAACGCGGCCCTGGTCAGTTCGTTGGCACTTTGCCCACGAACTGCAAGGGGTCAATGCCCCAGTTGGAGGGGATTTCGTAGCCCACAATGCGGTCCTGGCAGTTCGGCGCGGCGAGGTCAATGTCTTGGGGCGCCAGCTTCGCCTTGTCCGTTGCGTTGTAGACTATTCGGACTAGGGGCTGGAGCATGTTATCGCTGTGCGTTCGCAGCACCACGGCCAAGCGTCCGCTCTCCAAGTGGACCAGCGAGCCCACTGGGTAGATGCCTATCGCCTTGATGAACCTCTGGACGAGCGTGTCCTCAAAGTGCCTGCCGCTCCATTCAAAAATGCGCTTGAGCGCGTCGGACGGCTCCAGCGCGGTGTGATAGACCCTCTTGGACGTGATCGCGTCATAGACGTCCACGATGGAGGCCATCTGCCCCAGCAGCGAGATGGCGTTGCGGGATATGCCCTTGGGGTAACCGGTCCCATCGTGCCTCTCATGGTGCTCGCCAACGATTCTGAGCGCGGTGTCGCTCAGGCCCCGCGACGAATCCAGGAATTTGAGGCCCTCGCTCACGTGCGTCCTCATTATTGCGAACTCTTCTTCGGTGAGTTTACCGGGCTTGTTCAGGATTTTGTCGGGGATCCTCAGCTTGCCGGCGTCGTGGAAGAGGCCGCCGAGGCCGATGTCCAGCAGGTCGCCCTCGGTGAAGCCCCCCATGGAGTTGCAGAAAGTCACCATCAATGCCGAAATACTTACAGAATGCTGAAACGTGTATGTGTCGCGCTGCTTTATCCTGCACAGGCTGACCAGCGTGCCGTCGTTGCCCAGAATCGCGTCCGTGATGTGGGAGACCACGGGGGACGCCTGCCTCACGTCCACCTGCCTGCCAAAGCGGACATCCTTCAGCACGTTGCCGACCACCATCACTGCATCGGCGTGTATCTGCCTGGATTCGGCCCACCGCGACTCCGAATAAAGGTGGACGGGCGAACCGTTGGGGGCAGTGGCAACGCTGATCATCTTGTTCATCAATGCCGTATCGGCCTCTTTGGCCGTTGGGGCGTTGGTGGCGTCCAGCCCCTTCAGTGTGTCTATCAGGACTTCAGGGATGTCGGACTGGACAATCTTTTCTATCTGGGATTCGTTCTCGATCAGGAACCTGTTGCGGACAAAGCCGTGCTCAAGCCACGGCACGTTGAGGTCGTGGACGTACATCCCCACTTTTAGATCGCTGCTCTTTACTCTTTTGATCATCGGTCTTAGGCCATCCGTTCGCGTACGCTATTATAGCTGTGACCGTAAAAATAGTCACAAACTTTTTTTGTGGAGAGGCAAAATGCCGGCTGGGGGGCTTGGAATGTGGGTCGGAGTGTTCTGGCGGGTCGTTGTCCTCGCTGCCGCGCTTGGTCCTTTCGCCACGGCTTTTGCCCAGCAGAAGCTGGGGCCAATCAACAGGGTCAACATCAACACCGCGACCAGGACGGAGCTGATGCAAATACCAAAGATCGGGGAAAAACTGGCGGAGCGGATAGTGGAGTTCAGGAAGGCCAACGGTCCATTCAAGAGGGTCGAGGAACTGATGAACGTAAAGGGGATGGGCGAAAAAACTTTTTTGGGCATGCGGCACCAGTTGACGGTCGGTACGCAGCCGCCCCGCTGGCAGGGCGGGCCCAAGAAAGGCTTGGTGCCCACGCCATGAAGATTTCCGAAATAGCCCCTGACCAGAGGCCCCGGGAGCGCCTGTTCGCCGGTCGCGGGGACGAATTGAGCGATGCCGACCTGCTGGCCCTCATCTGGGGGTCGGGCACCAAGGGGCGGAACATAATAGAGATGGCCCAGGAGATACTGACCAGTACCGGGGGACTGTCGGGGCTGATGTCGCTGGGCCTGTCCCAACTGTCCGAGCTGCCAGGGCTGGGGCCGGCGAAGGTAGGCCAACTGTGGGCCGTGCAGGAGATGGCGCGGCGCTCGAAGCGCAGTCCATCTAAGGTCAGGCTGGCGTCACCGTGCGACGCCGGGGAGTATCTGGCGACAAGGTGCCAGGGATGGACGGAAGAGCACTTCGGCCTTTTGGCGCTCAATTCCAAGAGCGAGTTGATAGCGGACAGGATTCTGAGCAAGGGCACGGCTGTCGGTACGATGGTCTCGCCCAGGGAATTTTTCAGGGAGGCCATGAAGTTCGGAGCCTATTCCGCCATAGCCTTCCACAACCACCCCAGCGGGGACTGCGAGCCCAGCGCGGAAGACCTGCAAATCACGGATAAGTTGCAGGCCGCAGGCGATTCGATAGGTATCGCGCTGGTTGACCACATAATAGTGGGCGGCGGCACGTTCCACAGCCTGCGCTCATCGGAGACATGGGGCCGCTGACACTTGGCGGCAAACCAGTTACAATGGTCTTTGGATGGTTTTCGCGCCGCTTCGCGTTTGGGCGACGCGGACGCAATGACAATGGCATTTTTGGGGCAAAGTCCAACATGGCGGAGAGGGAGCCACAGTTCGTCACCATGAGCCGCCAGGGCATTCTGGTGGCCACGATTATGGGCGTGGGTCTGCTCACGCTCTGCTACGTGATGGGCGTCCAAGTGGGCAAGAGGAGCAATGGGCAGAGCAGCGCGAGGACAAAGACCCTGGACGAAGAGCTGAACGAATTGCCCGAGCCGCTGGACGAGCAGCTGAAGCTGTTTAAGTCCATAGAGGGCGGAAATGCCCCCCAGCGCAGTGAGCGTCCCAAGCAGGAGCCCGCGCAGGCAGCCAAGCCGGAGCCTTCCGTCGCCCCGCAGCAAAAGCAGGCCGCCGTCCAGGAAGCGCCCAAGGTTCCAGTCAGCACCGATAGGTACACCGCCCAGGTGATAGCCACGGTCAGCCCCGACACGGCCAAGAGGGAATCCGACAAGTTGAAGGCGGCGGGTCTGCCGGCAAAGGTGGTGCGGGTCGACGGTCTCTACAAGGTGCAACTGGATTGGTCAGTTCCCAAGACGGAGTTGGACGCGCGTCTCCCGCGCCTCCGCGATCTGGGCTATAGCCCCGCGCCAGTGAAACTTCAATAAGCGGTTTCTATCCGTTACCCTTTAGGGTACACCTTAACGCTCTTGTAGCTCTTCAGTATGACTTTCCCAGGCTCGAAGCCGCGCGGTTTGTTCACGTCCGCCACGCGGCACCAGTGGACTTCCACCTTGCCGCCGTCCCTGGCCTTGCTGTAAAAGGCGGCCAGCTCTGCGGCGCGCTCCAGCACGTCCTTGGGCGGCTCGCTCAACCTGTCGGGGTTCCTGATTATCACGTGGCTCCCTGGAAGGCTGGCAACGTGCAGCCAGAAATCATGCGAATCCGCCACCTTGAACGTCAGGTTGTCGTTGTCCGCGTCGCCCTTGCCTATGAGCACCTCGAACTGGTCAACCATCAGCGACCTGTAAGCCTTGCCCTTGCCGTCCGCGCGCCTGTCGTTTTTTTCGTGCCCCACTTTTCGTTTCTCCTTGGTGGTCTTTGCTTTGGGGTTCGCCGCGCCGCCTCCGCTGCTTGGGGCATTGGAAACCGCGCCGCTATCATCCAGCCCCCCGATTTCAAGCACCTGCCTCAAGCGCTCTTTTTCCAGCATGGCCACCCTTTTCATGCCCCTTTCGGCTTTTTTGACCGAGTTGAACCACCTCTGGACGGTCTCTTCGACGCGCTGGCCAGGCGGCAGGTCAATGCGTGTGCCGTCTTGCAGTTCCACGCTGTGTGTGGCTCCCTTTAGTCTCCACAGCTCTGCCTGTAGCCTCATGGCTGGCTCGCGCAGTAGCAGCATGGCTTTGTGCCGCTCCATGTCGCTCTTCAGCGCCTCGCCGTAGCGCTCCAGGCGCAGCCGCTCTTTTTGGATTTTGCGCGACTCCGCCTGTTTTTGGGGGGAAAGGAGTAGTTTTTCGGCTCGCTCCATGCTCCATGCCGCGTGGCGGTGCAGCAGCGGGCCCTCCCCTGGCAGCACGTCCGCAATTTGGCCGTGCAGCGCGGCGTCCAGGTCGTCCCCCCACTTTTCGCGCCACCTCCGCATGGGGGGCGTGTCGGGCTCGCAGTCCGGCTGTTTGGCGGGGAAGGGTGTCCCCATGCCAATCCTCGCGGGGTTTAGGTCAATGCCGTCCAAGCGCAGGCCCCCGCGGCTGGGTATTGCCTGAAAGGCCAGCTTCATGCCCTCTATCCTGCCCGTGATGGCCCGCCGCCTAAGTTCAAACGCTATCCAGCGCTCCCTTGGGTCGCCCTCTACGTCGCAGAGGCGCGCGCCCTTCAGCTCTAGTGCCCACTTGCGGCCAAGGTCTGTCTTGGATTCGGCCTTCAGCAGCGAATACGCGGCGGACTTTTCGGGGAGCGTCCACAGCTCGGTCGCGGGGTTCAGGAGGAACACCCAGGCGGTGCCTGGCTCCACGCCGGCCCTTCGGTCGGGTGCCCAGACCAGCCCCAGCGCGCGCTGCGAGGCCCAGACGCTCTGCACGGCCCCGCCGCCCGCCAACAGGCGGGCGTGGGCGAGTGCAAACAGCAGGGGCGCGTCCACTTTTGAACCCCTATGGCCAAATGGTCATCAGGCTGGCCAGAAAAAATGCCGGCTCCACGCCTGGGTCAAAGAGCGGCCGCCCTGCGTGGAACCTGGCGCGGTACAGCCACTGGTAGAGGATCGGGTACAGCGTGCAGGCGGTGATCACCAACAATGCGCCTATGTTGGATTCCAGCAGTGCCTGCGGCGCGTTCACGCCCCATGCGACAACCAGCAGCGCGTGCATCAGAAACCACGACCTGCTTCTGCCTATCAGGATGGGCAGCGTCTCGTGTCCAACGATTTGGTCCCTCTGCATGTCGCCCAGGCTGACGATTATGCTGCGGGCGAAGGCCAGGGCGCCGGCAAGCAGAAAGGCGCTGGCGCAGTGCCAGCTCCACAGGCTGTCCTGCGACCACGCCGGGAGTGCAAGCCCGATCATCGCCAGCGCGAGCGTCCCGAAGATGTCCTTTGAGCCTGGTATTGCGCGGAGACTGAACGCCTTTCCAAAAACGCTAAGGCGCAGTTTGTAGGCGATGCCCAGCGCGGAGGCGGCCGTCACGGCCAGCGCGTAGCCCTTGCCAATGGAGGCACCAAGCGCTAGCGCGGCCGCCAGGGCGATGCCCGCTATGGACAGCATCATTCTCTTGCCGCGCTCCAGGCGCCTGGCCCTGGCCGGCCCCTTGGTCCCAAGGCCGTACGGGTCCAGAAAGGGCGTCGTCAGATACATGGCCAGCGCGTAGGCGAACACTATGGCGACGCTGGCCCAGTCCCTCTTTAGCCCCATCCATGTGTGTAGCCCCATGGCCATGGCGGCTACGCCGAGACTTAGCAGGGCAGGGGCCACCAGGGGGCCGTCCAGCAGTTCCTTTGCTGGCCCAGGCTTTTTTCCGTGCTGCTGCAGTACGTCCACCACCTCGTCAACAAGCCACGTCGGTGTGGAGGCTCCGGCCAGAACGCCGATGGTTTCTTGGCCACTGTACGCGCCAAGGTCTAGTTCGGAAGCGACCTCCACCAGTTGGACGGGCACACCGCGTTCAAGGGCCAGGGTGGCCAGGTGCTTGGTGTTGCTGCTGCTCTTGCCGCCGACCACCACAACGCCGTCGACGCTTGCGGCTATGCGCTCCGCCTCTTCCTGTCGCCGCTTGGTGTCTTCGCAGATGGTGTTTTCCACCACCATCTCGCCGCACCTGCCCCTGATTTCTTCCACTATTGGGCCGAAGTCCTTTGAAGTGAACGTGGTCTGGGCCACCACCAGCACCTTTTGGAGACAGTCGTCGGGAAGTGCCCTGGCTTCCCCGATGTCGGACACAATGGAGCTACCCGCCGCCGCAAAACTGCGGTGGGCTAGGCTCTCCGCGTGGCCGTGCGTGCCAAGTATCACGGTGTAGTAGCTCTTGGAGCTCCACTTTTTGATCCTGGCGTGGACCTTGGCCACTTCTGGGCAAGTCGCATTGACCAGGGTCATTTCCTTGGCCGTGTGTAGCTCCTTCAAGTGCCTCAATTCTTCGATGGGAATCCCGTGCGCCCTGACCACGATGACGCCCCCCAACGCGCCGTCTGGCGACTCCACCGCGCTGACCCCGCGCTTTTCAAGGAGCGAGAGCGCCTGGGGGTTGTGGATCAGCGGCCCCAGCGTCCAGACGCGCCCCTTTTTGCTGGCGGACGCATCCAGCGCGGCGTCCATGGCCCGCCTTACCCCCCAGCAGAAACCGGCCGTCCTGGCAACGACTACCTTCACGAAACCCCCAAGAGTTAAGGGTACTTCATTCTCGCGTCCTGCAATTGTATTGCGCGTGGAGGCGCGGTAGAATGGTCTTTTGCAGTGCCCCACGCTCTTCTGCCCGCTTGACCGCTTTGGGAGGTGTTCCGTGAAAAGCTGTCCCCGTTTGCTCGTATTGTTCGTTGCCTTGCCCGCAATGCTGCTGCTCATATCGGCCTGCGGAGGCGGAAAAAACCGAGCGGTCGTCACGGTTGCTCCCGTGACAATCGCAGCGGGGTACGAACATTCGCTAGCAATCAAAGCCGATGGCACTCTCTGGGCTTGGGGAGGCAATTTTTATGGGCAGCTGGGCGATGGCACGGACGTTAACCGATTCGCCCCCATCCAAGTGGGCGCGGCCAATGATTGGGCGGCTGTGTCGGCCGGCTACTACCACTCCGTGGCCCTCAAGGCGGACGGCAGCCTCTGGGCCTGGGGAAACAATGATTACTGCCAAACGGGTGACCGCAACAGCGGCAGCGACTGGTACGACTGGAACTGTACGCGGGTCCCCACCATGGTGGGGCGTGACCGCGACTGGGTGGCAGTATCCGCTGGATACGAACACACGGCGGCCATCAAGGCGGACGGCAGTCTATGGACCTGGGGAAACAATAATCTCGGTCAACTGGGTGACGGTACCGGCGGTGGTGGTTACGATGGTTATTACAACTGCAAACTTGTCCCTGTCCGGGTGGGCACCGATAGGGACTGGGTGATGGTATCCGCCAGTGATCACACGGTGGCCGTCAAGGCCGACGGCAGTCTATGGGCCTGGGGACACAGTGCTTCCGGCCAACTGGGCGACGGCACTAGCGATAGGTACAAGACCCTGCCCGTCCGGGTCGGCTCCGACAATGACTGGGCGGTCGTTTCGGCCGGCTTATGGCACACGATGGCGCTGAAGACCGACGGCAGTCTCTGGGGTTGGGGAGACAATGGCGAAAACCAGCTCGGCGATGGCACCTACAACAATCGCTGGCTCGCCCCCGTCAGGGTGGGGGCCAACAATGACTGGTCAGTTTTATCGTGTCATCTTGCCTCAAGCTACACGATGGCACTCAAGGCGGACGGTGCCCTCTGGGGTTGGGGGGCATTCAATGGTGCCCGCGACTACATTGTTCTCGATGGGCCGCCGTTCTGGTACGCCCTCATGCAACAGATTGGCACGGCAGTGGGCTGGGCGGATCTCGCGACCAGCTCGAACCACGTTATTCTCCTCAATGCCGATGGCGAAATCTGGGCATTCGGAAATAGTAATGTTGGTCAGGTTGGCGATGGTACATTTTTTACTCAACACCTCCCCGTGCTAGTGGGCACCGGTTTTCGCGTTCCATGATTGTTTTTTTACGGTGAAGCCCGCGCCCCTGCTATAATTCCACATGCTCCACGCTTCCCCCAACACTTTCGGCCGTAACATTCGGGTTCTGACCTTTGGCGAGAGCCACGGGTCGGCGGTTGGCGTGGTGATTGACGGCGCGAAGCCTGGGCTTCCATTTGACTTGGACGCCATCCAGCTTGAGCTGGACCGCCGCCGCCCTGGCGTGGGAGGCACGACCTCGCCAAGGCGCGAGGGCGACCGCGTGCAACCGCTGTCCGGCGTGTTCGAGGGGCTGACAACCGGGCACCCGATAGCCCTGGTGGTGTTCAACGAGGGGCAGCGCCCAGGCGACTACGAGGCGTTCAAAGACATATTCCGCCCTGGCCACGCGGACTTCACCCACGAGCGCAAATATGGCCTGAGGGACCATCGTGGCGGCGGAAGGGCCAGCGGGCGCGAGACGCTTGCCAGGGTGGCGGCGGGCACCTGGGCGAAGCAGCAGTTGGCCCCCCTTGGCGTCGCCGTCAAGTCATTCAACAGGGAGATAGCCGGCATAGCCTGCAAGACGCTCGACTGGGACTTTGTAACAAAAAATCCGTTGAGGGTCTGTGACCCGCAGACGTTCCCCGCCCAGTTGGCGGCTGTCGAGGCGGCAATGGTGGCCGGCGATTCCGTTGGCGGCGTCTCGGAGCTGCACATAACGGGTCTGCCGGTGGGTCTTGGCGACCCAGTGTTTTCCAAACTGGACGCGATGCTCGCCTACGCCTGCATGAGCATAGGCGGTGTAAAAGGCGTGGAGTTCGGCGCGGGCTTTACTTCTGCGCGTATGCGCGGCTCAAGCCACAACGACCCTATTTTGCCAGATGGCTTCTACACCAACAACGCCGGCGGCACGCTCGGCGGCATATCCAACGGCGACGCCGTGGTGATGCGCTTGGCCGTGAAGCCCACCAGCTCCATCGCAAAAAAGCAGAGGACTATTGACAAATTGGGCACGGAAACTGAAATCGAGGTCAGGGGCCGCCACGACCCCTGCATAGCCCCAAGGCTACTGCCCGTGGTCGAGGCCATGTGTGCCTTGGTCATTTACGATGCCTGGCTGTCCCAGCAGGAACTCGCGCCCGAAACGCTTTCGGAGATGGATGCCTACGACTGGGAAGCGATTGAGCGGGTTGCGGGTACGCAGACAATAACCGGGGAATAGAAAAGGGAGATTGGCTATACTTGTACCCATGATGATCAGCGGCCTACTTTCCCTCTTCTTGCTTTCCCCCGCCGCCCAGGCCCAGGAGCCCCCAAGGGGCGTCATCCTTGGGCCAGGTGTCTATGTCATTGACGAACTGTCCGATGACCCCGACGGCGAGTGGCTCGGCTTGGCACAGGCTCAGGACGGGTCGTGGAAGCTGGAAAAAGTGACCACGCAGATTAGCCAGACGCTCCTTGAAGGGGACAAGCCAGGGGCGCCCACGGGTCTCCGCGTAGCCGCCAAAGGGAGCGGGCACATCCTGCTGCTGATGAGGGGGCTGTCGCTCCCGGGCGAGAAAGTCACTGCGGCGGAAGTCTCTTATTCATCCTCTAGGCTGCCGGGCGAGCAGACGATAACCTGCAACCTTGGGGCGGACACATTCAAAATTTGGGGCAAGCCCGTCGAGGGCACAGACAAGGCGGTAGTAAAGATGACCTTGGAGGGCATCGAGCAGGAGTTGTGCATGGTGACGGCCAGCGAGGACTCCTCGTGGGACGTCCTCTGGGCAGGCGACATGGACGACGACGGTGCCCCGGATGTTCTGCTGGCCGTCGCGGAAAAGGGCACGGGCCACAAACGCCTGCTGCTCTCCAGCAAGGCCAAGTCGCGCAACTTGGTGGGCCTTGCCGGTGAACACAGCTATTCCTTTGGAAATTAAATGCAACTTCCCTGTTGCAATAGACGAAAATAAAGCGAACAATGAAAGCATGACGCTTTCGCTGTTCCCTCCGGAGTTGGAGCCCGGCGTTTTCCACGGGGCAAAGGTGCTGCCCGAAGAGGCCAGGAGCATCCTGCGCCCGCAAAAGGACGAGCGTTACGGCTTCGGCTTCGCGCTCACCCCTTACAGGGGCTGTACACATTCGTGCCGCTACTGTTTTGTGCGCGAGTACCCAAACGCGCTGCACGGTCCAAGCGAGTGGGGAGGCTGGTGCGCGCCCAAGCTGAACGCCCCCGAACTCCTTTGGGCGCAGAGGCGCCGCCTGCACGACAAATCCGTTTTCATGGCGACCGCCACCGACCCGTACCAGCCGATAGAAAGCGAGTACAGGCTGACCAGGCGGTGCCTGAGAGTGCTGCTGGAATGTCCAACCACGGCCGTACTGGTGCATACCCGCAGCCCGCTGGTGCTGCAGGACATAGATTTGCTAAAGGAGTTTGGCCCGCGTCTGCACGTCGGAATCTCGATACCCACGGACGACGACACCATCCGCCAGGTGATTGAGCCAAGGGCAAGCCCAATCCCGCTCCGCTGGACCACTGCGGAGTGCTTGTCGGCGGCCGGTGTCCACGTGAACATCTCGGCCACCCCCATGTTCCCGATGCACAGCGTTGTAGCCTTCGTGAAAAGGTGCGTGGAGTGCGGCGCGAAAGGCGCGTGGGCGGGTCACCTGCGGCTCATAAGGGACGACCCGTTCCGCGCCGTGCTGGAGAGGCACGGCTGGATGCATGTCCTTGAAGCCGACTTCGGCTCGGAGCTAAGGGAAAGGCTGGCCAAGGCATTCCCAAGCCACAAACCCTGCGCCGCAAAAGCCCAACGGGTCGCAGAAAAACCGCGT
>Ga0268262_10006339_pt1 | contig 11394 bp, 9 predicted proteins | sample TergutNc150P3_FD_190354 | JGI IMG/M metagenome (GOLD analysis project Ga0268262, IMG submission 190354) | Nasutitermes corniger P3 segment gut microbial community from laboratory colony in Florida, USA - Nc150 P3 (SPAdes) (version 2) | ecosystem: Host-associated > Arthropoda: Insects > Digestive...
AATTTTTTACTGTTTATATCATTTTTTTTTTGTATCTTTGCAAAATTAGAAAGACAAATCACAATAAGGCTATAAGCCGAAGATTTTCTGGACCTTGCGTACTTCCGTGAGGTCTTTCTTTTTGAGTTGCAAAGATACAAAAAAAAATTCAATTAACCGTTTTCTTTTTGAAAAAAATCATTTTGCAAATCACAATAAGGATTATTCCGTTGTGAAAACATTTAGAGTGGCATATCCGTGTCGCTCTTTTTTTTATGAGATATTGCAAAATTACAAAAAAAATGCTATCTTTGCAAGTTTTAGCAAACAGTACCAATAAATGATATATTTTAAAGCATGAGCAAGAAATACACAGAATACAATCAACTCAACCTCACGAAGATAGCAGAGGAAATACTTGAAAAATGGGAAAAGGAAAAAACCTTTGAACAGAGTTTGAAATTGCGGGAAGGCAACCCTAACTTTATCTTTTACGAGGGACCGCCCTCCGCCAACGGACAACCGGGCATTCACCACGTAATGGCGCGGGCTATCAAAGATATTTTTTGCCGTTACAAAACGCAAAAAGGCTTTTTCGTAAAACGCAAAGCGGGTTGGGATACGCACGGTTTGCCTGTGGAATTGGGCGTGGAGAAGAATTTGGGCATCACAAAGGAAGATATTGGGAAAAAAATATCGGTGGACGAATACAACAAGGCATGTCGTACCGAAGTGATGAAATACAAGGATATGTGGGACGACCTCACCGTCAAAATGGGATATTGGGTGGATTTGTCAGACCCGTACATCACCTTTGAAAATGAATATATCGAAACGCTATGGTACTTGCTTTCAAAGATATACGAAAAAGGATTGCTGTATAAAGGTTATACCATTCAGCCCTATTCGCCCGCTGCGGGAACGGGGTTGAGTTCGCACGAATTGAATATGCCGGGCTGTTACCGCGATGTGAAAGATACGACTTGCATTGCGCAATTTCACCTCCCCCTAACCCCCTCCAAAAGCGGGGGAACTGTCGCCGAACAAAATTTTGAACTTTTACAAAAATCAGGGATTTCAAACTCCCTCGCCTTTGGAGAGGGGCGGGGTGAGGTCTATTTTTTGGCATGGACAACTACTCCTTGGACTTTGCCCTCCAACACCGCATTGGCAGTCGGCAATAATATTGATTACGTGTTGATTAGCACCTTCAATCCCTATTCGGGACTGCCTGTTTTGGTGGTCATGGCAAAAGCATTGGTACACACGCTTTTCCCCGAAAAAAATGCGGAATTGAATTTTGAAGAATACAAACAGGGAGACAAAAATATCCCGTATAAGATTGTTGCAGAGACGAAAGGGGCAAATCTGGTCGGTTTGCAATACGAACAACTTATCCCTTGGGTAAATCCCAAAGAGGGCGCATTTCGCGTAATTTCAGGCGATTACGTTACTACGGAAGACGGGACGGGTATTGTCCACATCGCCCCCACTTTCGGTGCAGATGACGACCGCGTAGCGAAACAGGCAGGCGTGCCGCCCCTGTTCATGTACGACAAAGAGGGCAAACGTCAGCCCATGGTGGACAGAAGTGGAAAATTTTTCGCTTTGGAAGATTTAGATGATGATTTTCTGAAAAATGATGTTAATGTAGAGATATACAGGGAGTTTGCGGGACGTTTTGTGAAAAATGAATATGATGTTAGCAGTGGCGAAGACAAGGCAAGTGTTGATGTCGATTTGTGCGTCATGCTCAAATTATCGAACAAAGCATTCAAAATAGAGAAATATACGCACAATTACCCCCATTGTTGGCGCACCGACAAACCCATTTTGTATTACCCCTTAGACAGTTGGTTTATCCGTACTACTGCGGTGAAAGACAGAATGATAGAACTCAACAAAACCATCAATTGGAAACCCGAAGCAACAGGAACTGGACGTTTCGGCAACTGGCTGGAAAATCTGGTGGATTGGAATTTGTCCCGCTCCCGCTACTGGGGAACACCGCTTCCGATTTGGCGGACGGAAGACGGCAACGAGGAAATTTGCATCGGCTCGGTGGAACAGTTGCGGAAAGAGGTGGATAAGGCTGTGGCTGCTGGTTTTATGAAAGAAAATCCATATAAATCAGAAGATTACAAATCATTTGACTTACACCGTCCCTATATTGATAATGTATTTTTGGTTTCCCAATCGGGTAAAAAAATGGTGCGGGAAACCGATTTGATTGATGTCTGGTTTGACAGCGGGGCAATGCCGTACGCACAATATTTTTATCCGAAAAATGATATAAAAAACTCATTTCCAGCCGATTTCATTGCAGAAGGCGTTGACCAGACGCGGGGCTGGTTTTTCACGCTTCACGCCATCGCAACCATGATTAGCGATTCGGTAGCATTTAAAACCGTGGTATCCAATGGGTTGGTGTTGGATAAAAACGGCAACAAAATGTCCAAACGTCTGGGCAATGCGGTAAATCCGTTTGAAACGCTGGCGAAATACGGGGCAGATGCTACGCGTTGGTATATGCTCACCAATTCTCAGCCTTGGGACAACTTAAAGTTTGATATTGAGGGAATTGACGAAGTCCGCCGCAAATTTTTCGGTACGCTGTACAATACCTACAGTTTTTTAGCACTCTATGCCAATATTGACGGTTTTTCTTACAAGGAAGCCGATATTGCCATCGAAAAACGCCCCGAAATTGACAGGTGGATATTGTCGGAATTGAACACGCTGATTGCCCATGTTGATGCGTCTTACGCTGATTATGAGCCTACTAAAGCGGGACGTGCCATTCAAATTTTTGTAGATGAGTGTTTGAGCAACTGGTATGTTCGATTGTGCCGCCGCCGTTTTTGGAAGGGCAACTATTCGGAAGATAAGATTTCCGCCTATCAGACGCTTTATTCCTGTTTGGAGGTCTTGGCACAATTGATGTCGCCGATTGCACCGTTTTTTGCGGACAGGTTATTCTCTGATTTAAACGCAGTTAGCGGTAGATATGCGGTAAATTCCGTGCATTTATCCGATTTTCCAAAGGTGCAGGAAGCCTGCATTGACCACGATTTGGAAAACAGAATGTTGAAGGCGCGTCAAATTTCCTCCATGGTGCTTTCGTTGCGGAAACGAAACAATATCCGCGTGCGTCAGCCTTTGGCGAAAATCATGATACCGATTATGGATTTGCAAACTCAAAATCAGATTGAGGCAGTGAAAGATTTAATACTTTCCGAGGTGAATATCAAAGAGATAGAATATCTTACACCCGAAAATAATGTGCTGGTAAAGAAGATAAAACCCAATTTCAAAACTTTGGGACCCAAATACGGCAAAATCATGAAAGCCATTGCTGCTGCGGTAAATGAGTTTACACAAGAGGATATTTCCGCGATTGAGAAAAATGGCAATTATTGCTTTGTGGTTGAGGGCGAAACGGTGGAATTGCTCTTGAGCGATGTAGAGATTTTTACCCAAGATATTCAAGGCTGGATTGTCGCCAATGAGGGCAATATGACTGTGGCTCTGGATATTACCATTACCAAGGAATTGGCGGAAGAGGGTTTGGCTCGCGAAGTGGTAAACCGCATTCAGAACTTCCGAAAAGACAATGATTTAGATGTTACCGACCGCATAAAAATACAGTTGCAACACAAGGCGGAATTAGAGACAATGTTGCAAAATTTCAAAAATTATATCTGCAATGAAACGCTTTGTGATTTGTTGGAACTGGTTGAAAATGTAACAGATGCTAATAAAATTCAAATGGATTTGGTAGAGGGTTTGACGGTAGATGCGGTGATTGAAAAAAAGTGATTGAATTATAATATAAATCTGGGTAAAGATTTTGGAAATCAATTTTTGGAAAAACTTGCGCATATTTATGAGTTACCTGCAAGCGAGGGGACAGTGCAGTAAAAAATGACAACAACCTGAAAAATAAAGTTAAGAATTAAGCATAAATTTTGTATCTTTGCATCTTTATTAGAATAAATATAATAAAAACGTAAAATGCTCGAATTAAAAAACATACACAAATCTTTCGGCGACGTCCGAGTGCTGAATGGGGTCAATCTCCATTTGGAAAAAGGTTTTGTGTACACCCTCAAAGGAGGTAACGGTTCGGGTAAAACCACTTTGATAAATATTATATCCGGTTTTCTGAAGCCCGACAAAGGCAGCATTGAATTGAAAGGAAAGAAAATTGTCCATTTTTTACCGTTCCGTGTAAATCGGTTGGGAATTGGACGAACATTTCAAGATTTACGGCTTGCCACACAAATGACGGTTTACGAAAATATCTTGTTGGCATTGGAAACCAAAATGGTTGCTTATCCAACAACGGAACAGAAGAAACGCTCAGAAGAGATACTTGAAAAAGTATCCTTAACCGAAAAACAAAACGAATTGGCAGGTGAAATATCTTACGGACAGCAAAAATTGCTGACAATCGGTTGTTGCATAGCCAACAATGCTGATTTGTTGCTGATTGACGAGCCTGTAGCAGGCATTGACAAGGATAATTTATTGAAAATCACCAATCTAATTAAACAACTAAAACAGGAAGGCAAAACGATTTTACAGATAGAACACAACACCGATTATATCAACGCCACAAGCGACCACATTTTGCAAATGTCTGAACTGTGATTTTTATGATTGGTTTGATTTTTATGACTAATAATACAATGATTAAAAAATGATTATAGATGAGAAATATAAGTTTTCGGAGTTGACTTCCAAGATAATTGGGTGTGCGATGATTGTTCATAAGGTATTGGGCGCCGGTTTTCAGGAAGTGATTTATCAAAGAGCATTGGCGATTGAAATGGAGTTGGCGGGTATTCATTTTCAGCGAGAATTTGAAATGCCTGTATTTTACAAAGAAAAACAAATTGGAACACGACGGGTTGATTTTTTTGTAGAAGAAACTATATCGGTAGAACTAAAGGCTATTACAAAATTAGAAGATGTTCATTTTTCGCAAGCGATTAATTATCTGGAAGCATACAATATAGAAATAGGTCTGTTAATCAATTTCGGAGAAACAAGTCTGAATTTCAAACGACTGACAAACAAAAAAATCAAAATATCCCAACAATCAAACAAATCATAATAATCAAACAAATCACAGTTCAGACAATGTTAAAAGTAGAACACATAACCACCGGCTACGGCAAAAAGCAAGTTTTGACCGATGTATCTTTTGAAGTTAATGAAAGAGAAATGGTTTTGCTTACCGGTGGCAACGGCTCCGGCAAAAGCACCGTGCTGAAAACGATATACGGATTATTAAAAACATGGACACCGGAGGGAAAAATCATTTTTAACGGCGAAGATATTACCGCATTGCCGACAGCGCTCATGCTTCGCAAAGGAATTGCCTATTTGCCGCAGAAAAAGAATGTGTTTGAGGACTTTACGGTAGAAGAAAATTTGCTTACTTCGGCAAGCATTTATCCCACCGCCGATACAAAAGAGCGGATACAAAACATTTACGAAATGCTTCCTGCGCTTGAACGTTTACGGAAACGCACGCCGTTTCATTTGTCCGGCGGTGAAAAACAGATGCTTGCCTTTGGCAACATGCTGATACATAAGCCAAAATTAATGCTCTTAGATGAACCTTTTGCAGGCGTGGACGTTACCAACTCCGAAATCCTGAAATCCTGCATACAATATTTGCACAGTAAGAACGTTACCTTTATCATTGTTGAGCATAAAAGAGAATTAATGAACGATATGGTAACGAAAGTGATTGAATTAGAATTAGGAACAATAAAAACCCGAAATGAATAAAAACATTGAAAAAATAGATACGCCGTTACCCGACAGGCAAGCCGAAAGCCAACTTTATCAAGATGTTTGCTTTCTGATAGAAGACACGCGCCAACGGTTGGCTACAACGGTGAATGCCGAAGCATGTATCATGCACTGGCAGATAGGGAAACGTATCAAAGAAGATGTTTTGTACAACAAAAGGGCAGAATACGGAAAACAAGTCGTTAAAAATCTTGCAGTTGCGCTTACTGAAAGATATGGCAAAGGTTGGAGTTTTTATAAACTTCAACATTGTGTACGCAGTGCGTACACTTTTTCGGAAGATGAAATTGTATACGCAGTGCGTACACAATTGACATGGACACACCTGCGGTCGCTGATGAGCATTGACGATGATTTAAAACGTGCGTTCTATCTGGAAATGTGCCGATTGGAACATTGGGACACCCGAACTTTAAACGAAAAAATAGACAACCAACTCTACGAATTAACCGCTATTAGCAAAAAACCGGAAGAAGTGATTAAGCAGGAACTCGCGAAAGTAAAGGAAACCAATATCCTTACGCCCGACATAGTTTTCCGCAGCGATTACTTTTTGGATATGCTCGGATTGACTGATGTATATAGCGAAAAAGATTTGGAGGATGCGATTTTAATTCAGATTCAATCATTTATAAAAGAGTTGGGTACAGACTTTGCCTTTTTAGACAGGCAAAAACGAATTACGGTTGACGCAACCGATTACTACATAGATTTGTTGTTTTATCACAGGAGGTTACGCCGATTAATAGCCATTGACCTGAAACTCGGCAAATTCAAACCCGAACACGAAGGACAGATGTTACTCTATTTAAGGTATCTGAATAAAAACGAACGGATGGAAGGCGAAGAATCTCCCATTGGTTTAATTCTTTGCTCGGAAGGCAACACCGAACACATTGAGTATTTAATGCTTGACGACAATAATATCTGTGTAGCGCAATACTATACCCAATTACCCGACAAGAAACTATTAAGCGAGAAGTTGCAACGTGCTATTGCCATTGCAAAGGAACATTATGCAAATACGAAAGAACTACCGCAAAAAGCAGCGTTTAAAAAGATGACAGAACAGGAAATAAAAAACACAATATCGAAAAAATGAATACGTTAATTGAATTATAAATTAAAAAATAAAATCGTATGGCAAAGAAAATTTTTATAACAATTGGAATAAATTATGGCAGTTATTAAAAAGTTTTGGGATAACCCGTATTTGATGGAATTAGAAACAATCGTTACTTCTGTTGACGGAGACAGAATAACACTAAAAGAAACAATTGCTTATGCGTTTGCTGGAGGTCAGCAATCGGATAGCGGATTTATTAACAACTATGAGATTAAAACAGCAAATAAAATCAACAATGAAATCTTTTATACGATAGATACAACTCATAATCTTAAAAAAGGAGATAAAATTATAGTTTCCATTGATTGGGAAAAACGCTATAAAATAATGCGGTTACATTTTGCTGCGGAACTCGTACTTGAATTGATAAATCAAAAATTTAATACGCCAATTAAATTTGGAGCAAATATCACAGACAAAAAAGCCCGATTAGATTTCATTTGGGAAAGAAATATATCAGAAATTTTTCCGTTTCTAATATGTGAGATGGACAAGTTGATAAGTATGGACTTGCCTATAATAAGTAACTTTCAAGATGATGAAAATGAAGTCAGATACTGGGAAATTATTGGTTTTGGGAAGGTTAATTGTGGAGGCACACATATTAAACGAACAAAAGAAATTGGTGAAATAACTCTTAAAAGAGTTACACAAGGTAAAAACAAAGAAAGAATAGAAATATATCTAAATAATTAATAAAAATAAAAGTAATATGAAAAAGAGAAATTTTCTTCGATTTTTAGCGAGTGTTTTAATAACAAGCACATTCGCTTTTGCATTTTATTCATGTAATAAAAGCAACAAAGTTTCGGTTGGTGTAATTGCGCCTCTTACAGGAAAAGGGGCTTATTACGGTCAAATTCTAAAAACTAATTTTGATTTGGCTTTCGCAGCCGACAGTATTTATGTGTTGAAATATGAAGACTCTAAATTTGAGAAGAATGCTTCTATTTCGGCTATTAACAAATTAATCACTATTGATAAAGTACCGGTTATTTTAGGAGAAGTTACCTCTGATAATACTTTAACAATAGCACCAATTGCAGAAAAAAACAAAACAGTTTTATTTGCAACAATTGCTTCCGCAGACAAATTGAATGACATTGGGGAATATTTCTTCAGAAATGTACCGAGTAATAACATTCAGGGGGTTACAGCAGCCAATTTTATTTATACAAAATTGGGCATAAGTTCGGTTGCCGTATTTGGTCAAAACAGTGAATATGGTGTGAATATAACCCAAAGTTTTAAAGACGAATACCGCAAATTGGGAGGAAAAATTGTATTTGACGATTCGTTTTTGGAAGGCGATGTTAATTTCAAAACACAATTACAAAAAGTGAAACAGTCAGGTGCAAAAGCCCTGTACATTCCCGGTAATGAAAATGAGCCTGCAATGATACTAAAACAAGCGAAAGAAATCGGTCTTTCCATTCCAATCATTGGTGGAGACGGTTCTTCAACGGATAACTTGATAGCAATGGCAGGAGTTGGTTCTGAAGGCTTTTACATTACAAATATTGTAGTCAATAAAGATTCGGAATTTTATAAAATATACAGAGATTTGTTTTATAAAAAATTCGGAAAAGAGCCGAGCGCTTATGATGCCTACGCTTATGAAGGCGCTAAAATCATTCTCACAGCCTTGAAAGGTACTGGAAATAAAGCCGAAGATGTGAAAAATTATTTACATTCCAACAGTTTTCCTTCTATGACAGGCGACTTAACTTTTGATGAAAAAGGGCAAGTGAAAAGACAATGGGGCATTTATCAAGTAATTAATGGAAAATTTGTTGAGTTAGATTAAAATAAAAATGCAAGTAATACCGGAAATTCCCATAGTATATGATAAATTTCCCAACGATTATGTTAATGATGTAAACGGTTGGGCATTTAGCGAAGAAGTTATAAAAAGCAATGAGGGGAAACTTCTTACATTAGACGTTGATTTTGGCTCTTATTGCAGTTTAAATTGTCCGACATGTTTCAGGAAAAGCAATTCGGTTGATAGTATTCCGCATGAACTAAAATACAATGATTTAGTTTTGCTTATTACACAAGCCAAAGAATTGGGACTTAAAAGTGTAAAATTTTTAGGGGCAGGCGAGCCTCTCGAAAATGAAGGTTTTTTGGATTTTCTGCGATTTCTGAAAAATTTGGATATTATTCCTTTAATATTTACAAAAGGTCAGGTAATAGGCAATGATGCAGCCGTCAAAAAATATTTTGGCAAGTACGGTATTATAACAGGCAAAGAATTAGTACAGGAATTAAATCGTTGCAATGCAAGTGTATTGTTAAACCTCAATACTTTTGACGATGAATTGCAAGCCAAATTAGTCGGTGGGGATAAAAATTACATTCATATCAGAAATAAGTCTTTGCAACTTTTGGTAGAAGAAGGTTTTAACCAAAGTAATCCAACGAGATTAGCCCTTATCAACAGTCCTGTAACAATTTGGAATATTGACGAAGCATTTGATGTTTACAAGTGGGGAAGATTGCGTAATTTATATACAGTTACTACTCCAACGATGATAAGCGGAAAAGCAAAAAATGATTTTTGGAAAAAGATTACTCCTTCGAAAGAAAAATTGGTAGAGCTCTATACAAATATTTACAAATTCAATATAGAAACAAATTTGCAAACATTAGAACAAATTGAAAGAGAGGGGATTGCCGCTTATGCAGGGGCGCACCCTTGTAATCAAATTTCTTGTGGCTTATATGTTACGTTGAATGGAATTGTTTTGAGTTGTCCCGGACAGGAAAATCTAATTGAAGGTAATTATTGGAATACTCCTTTGTCTGATATTTGGATTAATTCGAGTAATAACAAACGTTCAGGGACATTTAATTGTGAGTGTATTGCAAAAATAGGGAGGTCTATTCCAGAAAATTTGTATGAAAAAGTTTTATATAATCTAAAAAATCTGTAGTATGCAAAAAAAAGAATTAAATAATACCAGTCATTGGTTGATTACAGGAATTTTTGGTTTTATTGTTTTGCTATCGCAAGTGATACCTGAATCTATTATTATATTTACGAACGACCCCACCAAAGAAAATGTTGATAAATTAGGAGAACTCTGGAAAATACTTTGGACTGCTTTCTTAATTTCATTGGGTGCGTTTTTCGTTGTTGAACTTATTATGCACATATGGCGGCACGATAAACAAATGTCCAAAATAGAAAAAACACATTTTGCATTAAATAAATTTATGCGTTCCTATGATAATATAATGAGTACAGAAATTGCTAATCAAATGCTTGCTGTTTTTGAAGGATTTTGTAAGATATATACTGAAATAGGAGATAAACAGAAAAATTTTGTTGTGTTTCTTTTTAAACAAAAATATATTCATTTACTTAATAGCGTGTATAAAATACCAGAAGACCTTAATAAAACTGTATATGATGTTCCGGGATTTTATTTTGAATCACGAGAGAACGAAGATACTGAAAGTGTATGGGAGCATTTGATAGAAAATACAAAAAAATATCGTAGTTTTCAATTATTGACAAAAGAAATGCAAGAGGTATATAATCCTGAACGTTTGAATAGGGAGATTAAATTCATAAAAGGAAAAATATCTGCAGGAGAAATTAGAATATTCAAAAAATTACTTGTGTTAGACTATGATATGTTCAAAGATTGCAATATTATATCCAGAAATAAAACAATAGATTGTGAATGTTTAGAAAAATGTTTGTCTAAAGATATGTGTAAAAATAAAAATATTATTGAATCTTTAAGACAATGGTATACCCTTTTAAATGAAATAAAGTCTTTCGATGTTCAAATTGAATGTGATTTTAAAGATAATGTTGATGGCTTATTTGATAGTTGTAAAGCAACTGATTTTGGAATATTTGATGATATATTAGGAATTCAAAACAAAGTTGATACTAGGAATTCGCCTATAAATGACGGATTTAGATGTGATTTTTATTTTGATAGTAAAAAAATTGACGATTACACTAAAATTTTTGATAATGCATTAAATAGTGAAACATGCAGCAATTGGTCTTAAATATATTTCTAACTTTTGTCTTATTCATTTTAATAAGTCAATCCTTCTCTTTGACTTATTACCCCACACGTTTTTTTCATATCGCCCACGCCATAACCCTAACCTTTTCCGCCTATTTCACCTATCTTTTTTCTATACAACTAACCTTTCCAATCGCAATATCCATTCCGTTAGCCATACTTTGCGCCACAGCCATAGGCATGTTATCCGAAATAGCCCTGTACAAGCCGTTACGAAAACGCAACGCTTCGCCCATGATACTGATGATTGCTTCGTTGGGACTTTATACCGTTTTGCAAAATGTGATTTCCATGTTTTGGGGCGATGATACTAAAAGCGTGCGGACAGGGGAAGTAAAGGTGGGCAATGAGTTTTTTGGAGCGTATATTACCGATATTCAGATTATCACGATTGCGGTTTGTGTGGCG
>Ga0268262_10006340_pt1 | contig 11394 bp, 8 predicted proteins | sample TergutNc150P3_FD_190354 | JGI IMG/M metagenome (GOLD analysis project Ga0268262, IMG submission 190354) | Nasutitermes corniger P3 segment gut microbial community from laboratory colony in Florida, USA - Nc150 P3 (SPAdes) (version 2) | ecosystem: Host-associated > Arthropoda: Insects > Digestive...
TCCTTCGGAATAATGACAATTATCTTCTTCACAAGCGACTGCTACAATCACGTCGGAACCGTCTTCGAATGTTTTGAGAATACGCTCCGGCTGCAAATCTCCGGCGCAGGGAAGAACGATCTGACGGACGCGCCCCGGCAGTCCGGAGTCCGGAATTTCAGGACACGCAGCGCCGCCGTCCGTCAATACCCCGCCCTGACACGCGGAATTCGCGCACACAAATATTGTGATCCGGTAGGAATCATATCTTTCCACTTAATCTCCCCGCGCGGAAATCAATTTAGAAACCATTATGGCGCGCAGGCGTCCCACCCGCGCTTCATACAAAATTGATTTATTGATTTCCGTGATCTCCCTGCTTTGGACAAACCGGGGATTTTCCCCGCGTTTCCAGTATCCCGTTTTGTTTTTTGTGAGAATTTTGCCATGACTTGGAGTATTTCAGCGCTGAACAGCTTGCGTTTAATTCCCCGACACAACAAATTTATTATTATAACAAGGGTGGTAAACCACGGCAATAATTTTTCATAACGCGATAAAATCGGCAGATTACACCGACTTTGACATGTATTTAATTGGAATGAAAAAGCGCATCCACCCGGACCCGCGATAGCCTTGCCGGTTCGGTCAAGTCCATTCAAAAACGTTGACAATCCGTGTAATTCCAGATTAAAATCCATTTTCCATTGCATGACTGGGTAGGCGTTCGGCGGTTTGAATGTCGTAGTTTAAGGAGTTGGAAATGAGGGAGGGACGGATAAAACGAGTTGTCCATCCCGTCCGTATTTCGGTGTTGTAGGATTGTTAGTTTTTTGTAGCGCTTGACACAAAATCGTGGTTTTTTGGAAAACATTTGGCGATGGAACATCGCTGGTACGGCGGTGCAAAAGCCGCAACTGTCGCGGCTTTACGCAAGCCACAACAATAACAACGATGCCGCAGGTCGATTCTGCGGCGTTACTAAGGGGAGAGAAGTTTAATGAAAGTAAAATTACTGGTAGGAATCGGTTGCCTGATAATTTCCATGTGCTGCTCCACTCTTTTCGCGCAGGAAAAGGCTCCGGAAGTTTTCGGCGGGTTGTCAATTTTAAGCGGCGGCGGAACACGGGCAGGTTGGGGCGCAGGCTTCATCTACAACATCAAAGACAAGCTCGACCTCAAGGCGGATGTGAACGGCGTGTATCGCGGCGGCAGTATGCACAACATCCTGGGCGGCGTGCAGTACAACGCGCTGAGTGTTGAACAATATAAGCTCAATGTTTTCGTTGAAGGGCTTGGCGGTTTGGGTCACAGCAGCAGCTCGTCTGTTGTCATAGACGACGTCCGAGTTGGTGGCGGCAGTTCTAATGCCTTTGTCATGGCTCTCGGCGGCGGCGTGGACTGGAAGTTCTCTGACAAATACTCATGGAGAGTCGCGGAGATGGATTATATGCGCTCATTCGCCAAAGGCGGTGGAGCGAATATGTTCCGTTTCCAGACGGGCGTACTGATTTCACTGGGCAAATAAAAATAACAAAAAAGGGACGGTTGAAAAACCGTCCCGAACTGAAAAACCAGCACTTATACTCCGTTACTTTTCCGACCACTACTCACTTAAGAGATTAAAACCATGACATCATTTTTCAAGAAACGGACATTTACCTGTTTGACAATCGCCGCGTCCATGCTGTTTACGGTATCGTGCGGGCAATTGCTGAAGACCAGCCGCCGGACGCAAGCGACCGAAGCGGCAACAATAACTGAAACCATTGAGCCGGCGGATGAATCCAACGCCGTAGTTTATGCGGTCGGAGATGAACGCCTCTCCCCCAGACAGTGGTTCGCCACACTTTGGATAGATGGAAAACCCATGCGCCTCACAAGCGGCAAAACAAACAGCGACGCGCATTCGGTCGTCGTTGCCGAAGATAACACCATTTACGTGGCGGGGGCTAATGATAACGTTGCCACTCTCTGGACGATTAAGAACGACAAAATCACAGCACTGCCCCTCGAAAAACCCAACCGATACTATTCCGAACTCAAAGATGAATCCTTCACCACCGCTTCCGCAGCCTATTCGGTTTTCGTAACCCCAAACGGAGAGGTCTATGTAGCGGGAGTGAATAACAACAGCGGCGATAAAAACCTTCAACGCGGAATGGGCGGCCTGAACGCCACCGTATGGAAAGTAAAAGGAACAGAGATTACGCGACAGATACTCCAAGGCATGGAGGAACGTGAGTCGTCTTATGCTTATTCTCTGTACATAACCCCCAACGGCGACGTCTATGCGGCAGGATATCAGAACGACTACAATAGACGAGATTTTGCCTCCCTGTGGAAGAACGGAACATTGCAAGTCATTTCCAAGGAAGATCAGAACGCAAGCGCGTCCGGCGTTCACGTAAATAAAAATGGCGATGTATATGTAGTCGGAAGCGCGACTTTAACAGACAAATCCGCGGCCGTTATCTGGAAAAATCAAACCGTACAGGCGCTTGCCAAAAACAATGACGCCGTTGATTATTCCAAAGCCGAAGCTGTTTTTGTTACCGACCGCGGCGATGTGTACGCGGCAGGATATGAGAATTACAGTCAGTCCAACACGCTTGTCGCCACTGTCTGGAAAAACGGAACAAAGCAATCCCTTACCAATGACATCGACAAAACGTTTGCCAATTCCATCTTTGTAACTCCGGGGGGCAATGTCTACGTAGGCGGACGCGTCGGGGAGAAAGCGACGATATGGAAAAACGGAATTCCGCAAACCCTTGCGGACGGCGCGGCAAGCACGGAAGTACGAAGCGTATTCGTAAAGGTAAACCCCAGGACGGAACGCAGCCGCGCGGATGAAAACAAACCGGATGACGACAACAAAGCGCATGACGGCGAAAACATTCATCCGATTGATATTCAGATGAAAAAAGACATGGAGGCAAACGACACCAACGCCGGTCTATACGACGCCTATTCAACGGCTAACGACGCGTGGGAGTTGGAAATGAGCAAAAATCTTCAGAAACTGACAGACCTGTTAGACAGCGACGAGCGCCGTAAAAAACTCAACGCGGCGCAAAAAGCATGGCTCGCGTTCAGGGATGATGAAATGGCGTTCAATGAACATTTCTGGGGCTTATTTTCAGGCAGCATGTACGGTCCTTACCCGATGTATTACAGATTATATACGGTTCGCAAACGAGCTTTTGAACTCGGCAATTACTTTGACAAAACCCCCTATTCCAGCCACACGTATTTTGACGAGAATACAGATATAAAAACGGAAGAGGAATGGGATAAAGTTTTGAACGAGAAATATAAATTGCTGATGTCGAAACTTGGCAAAGAAAATCAGGACAGGCTGCGGACCGCGCAGCGCAAATGGATCGCCTATCGGGACGCCGAAAGCGATTGCTATGATTCCTGCAACCTGATCGGATGGAATCCCGACAACCGTTTGCTGATCGTCAGGGAACGCGCGCTGCGCCTTGGAAAATACGTGGATGATTACAACGAAAGTCATTAATTGACGTTAACCCGGATATTGAACATGGTTTCAAACCCCATGAATATCCGGGTTAACAATTAACAACGACAATTACATCTTCGAGCCGTATTTACTGCAGCAAATAACTCCGATCCACATAGTGCGTATGCAGCAGTTCATGGCTTTTATGACCGTTCGGTTCGCCCAGGAAATCCTCATACAGCTTCTTCACATGAGGATTCTCGTGTGATTTGCGCAGAGGCATGTTTTTGTCTTCCCGATAAACCGCTTCGAGCCGCGGCTCCATCTTGCGCCAGTTCTTGATGGGATTGCCGCCGCCGCCGATGCATCCGCCGGGGCAGGCCATGATTTCTATGAAGTGATAGTTCGCCTCTTTGGCTCGTATGGCGTCCATCAGCTTGCGGGCGTTTCCAAGCCCGTGCGCGACGGCGACTCTCACCTCTATGTCGCCCACCATTACGGACGCTTCCTTGATGCCCTCGAAACCGCGCACCGACTCAAAGTCGAGGTTCGCAAGTTCCTTGCCAGTAACGATCTCATATACGGAACGCAGCGCCGCTTCCATAACGCCGCCCGTCGCGCCGAAGATTTCGCCCGCGCCTGAACCGAGGCCGAAAGGATTATCGAACGGAGTTTCCGGCAGATTGGCGAAATCGACGCCCGCGCTGCGGATCATGCGCGCGATTTCCTGCACGGAGATGACTGCGTCCACATCCCTGTAGCCGTTGCGTCCCATTTCCGGGCGCTGAGCCTCGAATTTCTTCGCGGTGCAGGGCATGATCGAAACGCTGAAAATATCGTTCGGCACCTTGCGAATCTGCTTGGCGTAGAACGTTTTAATAAGCGCGCCGAACATTGCCTGCGGCGACTTGCAGGTCGATAGATTCGGAATGAGGTCGGGGTAATAAGTTTCGCAGAACTTGATCCAGCCCGGCGAACATGAAGTAATCATCGGCAGGACGCCGCGGTTTTTCAGACGTCCGAGCAGTTCCGTGCCTTCTTCCATGATGGTCAGATCGGCGGTGAAGTCCGTGTCGAACACGACGTCGAAGCCGACGCGCTTCAGCGCCGTTACCAGGCGTCCCGTACTGATAGTGCCGGGCGCTTCGCCCAACGCTTCCGCCAGAGTGATTCGCACCGCGGGCGCGACCTGCGCGACGACCGTTTTCTGCGGGTCGGCGAAGGCGCGCCAGACGCGCAGTGTGTAATCGTAAATAGTCAGCGCGGCGGTGGGACACGCCTGCACGCATTGTCCGCAGTTGATGCAGACGCTATTGCCCAGCTTTTTGCCGTATGCCGGCTCAAAGTTGACCTCGAAACCGCGTCCGACTTTTGAAAGTGCGTTGACGGTCTGGATGTTTGAGCAGACGTATTCGCACCGCCCGCAGGCGATACATTTCTGGGAATTTCGCACGATGGAAGGAGAGGAATCATCCCAATAGTCCGAACGCGCAACGTATGGATAGCGCGGAGTACGCAGGAAGTGCATTTCCTCCGAAACTTTCTGCAGTTCGCAGGTGCCGCTGCGGTCGCAATGCAGGCAGTCCTGCGAATGGCGCGCCAGGATCAGCTCCAATATGTTTCTGCGCGCGGTACGCACACGCTGTGAATGCGTGAGAACGGCCATGCCATTCGCGACGGGATAGGAACAGGCCGGCACCAGCAGTTTCATCCCAACGACTTCCACAACACAGATGCGGCAGTTCGCCTTCACGTTTTGATCGGGATGATAACAGAGCGTTGGGATATACATGCCCAGCTCGGTCGCCGCCTGTAAAATCGTCGCGCCGCTTTCCACTTCGACGGAAAGTCCGTCAATTGTCAGTTTTACTTTGCTCATGCCCGCCGCCCCCTTTCAATAGCTTTGAGATAATCTTCACGGAAATTATGCAGGCTGGTAATAACAGCCACAGAGGAGTTTTGCCCCAGCCCGCAAAGGGAGGCGATATTCATGGTTTCGGCAAGCTCTTCAAGCAGAATCAGATCGTCCATCTTTCCTTCGCCCTGGTTGATGCGCCGGATAATCTCATAGATGCGGATATTGCCTTCCCGACAGGGAGTACACTTTCCGCAGCTCTCCTCGATGAAAAATTTCATGATGTTTTCAACGATGTCCAGGATTTCCGTGTAATCGTCGATGACCATGATAGTGCCGGTGCCTAGCACTGCTTCGGCCTGCTGGCAGGAGTCGATGTCCATCGGCAGGTCTATCTGCGAGGCGTTGATCAGGTTGCCTGATTGACCGCCCAGCATGAAGCCGCGCAAATCCCTGTTGTCTTTTACGCCGCCGTGCGTTTCAAAAATGTCCCGCAGGTTGGTGCCCATGGGATATTCGAACACGCCTTTTTGGGCAATGTTTCCGCAGAGGGTAAACACCTTCGTTCCCGTGCAGGTGGGCGCGCCGATCTGGCTGAACCACTCTCCGCCCTTGACCAGAATGACGGGGATATTCGCGAGCGTCTCCACATTGTTAATCACGGTGGGTTTTCCGTAGAGGCCGGAAATGCCGGGATAGGGAGGTTTAAATCGCGGTTCTCCGCGATTGCCCTCAATGGATTCAATCAGCGCCGTTTCCTCGCCGCAGACATAAGCGCCGCCGCCGGAAACCACGGTGATATCGAAATTAAAATCCGTTCCGAATATGTTTTTGCCGAGGCAGCCGGCCTCGCGGGCATTTTGCAGCGCCTGCTCCAAAATGGGGAAAACGTAAGGATATTCAAAACGCAAATAGATGAACCCCTGATCCGCGCCGACCGCCCACGCGGCGATCGCCATGCCTTCAAAGACGCTGTGCGGATCGTTGGAGAGTACTATACGATCTTTGTTCGTACCCGGTTCTCCTTCATCCGCATTGCAGATCACATATTTTTGTTCGGACTTCGCGTTCAAGACAAAGCCCCATTTCCTGGCAGTCGGAAAGCCCGCGCCGCCGCGGCCGCGCAGTTTTGATTTTTCGACTTCGGCAATCACGTCCTCGGGCGGCATGGTCAGAGCCTTGCGCAGAGCTTCGTATCCGCCTTCTTTTCTGTAATCCTCCACGCTGACGGGATTGATTGCGCCGACATTTCGTAACACAATTCTGGTTTCTTGCAACATTAGCTCACATCCCCTCTCATATAATCCTCCATCAAGGTCGCGGCGCGGCCGGGCGTGAGGTTCTTATAGACTATTTCGTTTACCAATATGGCTGGAGAGGATTCGCACACGCCGAGGCACTGGCAGTATTCCAGCGTGAAACGTCCGTCTTTGCTTGTCTCTCCCGGTTGGATGCCCAGCGTTTTTGTAATGGATTCCATGACCGCCACGGCGCCGGTTACGTGACAGGGCGCGCTTTCACACATGCGAATGACATATTTCCCGCGTGGTTCCGGGGAAATCATTGCGTAAAAGCTAATGAAACCATAAAGCTTCGCCTCGGGAATGCCGGTCACGCGGCTGACCACGATTGCGACTTCCCTGGGAATCGCGTTAAAAGCCACTTTCTGGATATCCAGCAAAATTCGCATGAGCTGATGCGGTTCCTTATGGTACCGCCCGGCGATGGCCACGATTTGCTTTTCCAACTGTGGCGTAAGTTCGGTTTGCGTCGTAAATTCCGTTTTCAACCTTTTTCATCCCCTTTCTGTTTTTAGGATGATTGTTAGTCGGGCGATATATCCGCCCACTCCGATTTCACTGAAAAAACCTTTCCATCTTACGAATTTCCATCGTAAAAGCAACACTAATGATGAAAGATACTTGAAAAAACAATCGGGAGCGTAAACGCCCCGCCGCCGTCAACGGCAAAGCCGGAAGGTTTTGCGCTTACCACGGTAATCCGCCCGTTTTTGAGGTGGTTTTACAAAACACAAAATCATTTTCCTTTTCTCTGTGTCCTCTGTGGTCAAAAATATGAAATATCCGAGGAACAGGTATATGGATTGACGATTGACGATGAACGATTTACGATTTGAAATTCGTTTGAACGACGGCGGCCGATTGTCAATTATGGGAATCTCTAAAAGCTCCGGAATCAAGGCTTGCGGCCAAGGGCAAAAGCGAAGTTTACTTCAGGTAAATTGAGCGTTTTGCCGAGAGCGCGCGGCGCGGAGTTTGAGGTTCACTTATCAAAGGAATAGCGAAATGCCTGTTTATAATCCTTCCGATATCGAAGCCCGATGGCAGGAATACTGGGAAAAGAACAAAACCTTTCGCGCTGAGGAAAACAGCGCAAAACCCAAGCTCTACGTACTCGACATGTTTCCCTATCCTTCGGGCGAAGGGTTGCACGTCGGTCATCCTGAAGGATACAGCGCGACGGATATGTTCTGCCGTTACAAGCGGATGCGCGGATACAACGTTCTGCATCCCATGGGATATGACGCTTTCGGGCTTCCAGCGGAACAGTACGCCATTAATACGGGCACGCACCCCAGGATCACAACCGACAAAAACATCTCCACCATCCGGCGGCAAATCAAGCAGCTCGGTTTCAGCTATGACTGGGATCGGGAATTCGCCACGACCGATCCCGATTACGTTCACTGGACGCAGTGGATTTTTCTGCTCCTTTTCGACACCTGGTTTGATCCTGATTTCGCGTGGATAGACCCGTCGGGCAAGTCCCGCAAAGGGAAGGGTCGTCCGATCGCCGAACTTCCTATTCCCGACGGCATTCTATCGCAAGGGGAAAAAGCCGCGCGGCGGTATCAGGATTCATTCCGGCTCGCTTATCAGGCGGAATCGCCCGTGAACTGGTGTCCGGCGCTGGGCACTGTACTCGCCGATGAGGAAGTCATCAACGGACGCTCCGAGCGCGGCGATCATCCGGTGCAGCGCGTTCCTCTGCGCCAGTGGATGCTGCGCATCACGAAATACGCCGATCGGCTGATCGAAGACCTCGAAACACTCGACTGGCCGGACGCCATCAAGGAGATGCAGAAAAATTGGGTGGGACGCAGCGCCGGCGCGGAAGTGGATTTTTACGTCGGCGCTCCGGAATCGTTCGATGACTGGAAGGCGGCGCGCGCGCAATCGGGATTTCCCGAAAATCCGGGCGAAGAAGCGCTGCGCATTTACACGACGCGCCCCGACACGCTTTTCGGCGCGACGTACATGGTGCTCGCGCCGGAGCATCCCTGGGTGGATCGGTTTACGACGGACGAAAATCGTAATCAGATTGACGAGTACCGCCGGCGCGTTGCCGAAACCAGCGAAGAAGATCGCGTCGCCGGGCGCGGCGAAAAAAGCGGCGTCTTCACCGGCGGCTGCGCGGTGAATCCGGTCAACGGCGAACGCATTCCGATATGGATCGCCGATTACGTACTCATCAGTTACGGAACCGGCGCGATCATGGCCGTGCCCGGCCACGATCAGCGCGACCTTGAATTCGCCCGGAAATTCCGGCTTCCCGTTCTTCCCGTCGTCGCGCCGACGCAGGATTGGCTGCGCCGCGCCTCGGAAAAACTCGGTATCACTAATCCGTTGTCGCTGGATGAGTATGAGCAAAAAATCGGCGAACTCCCCGAAGTGTTTGCGGAAGAAGGCGTCTCCATACGATCGGCAAACGCGGAAATTTCGCTCAACGGGCTGCCGACATCCCAGGCGAAAACTGCCATCACCGAAGAACTTGCGCGAACCGGCATAGGCTGCGCGTCAGTTAAATATAAACTGCGAGACTGGCTTTTCAGCCGTCAGCGGTATTGGGGCGAACCGATTCCGATTCTGCATGAACTGGACGCCGAAGGAAATTCCACCGGCCTGATCAAAGCCGTCGCGACGGAGGATTTGCCGCTGCTTCTTCCTGAAATGGAAGATTTCAAGCCTACCGGAAAACCCGGCGGGCCTCTGGAAAAAGCCGTCGCGTGGATCAATGCGCAAAAAGACGGCGTCCGTTACCGGCGGGAAACCAATACGATGCCGCAGTGGGCGGGATCATGCTGGTATTACCTCCGCTTCTGTGATCCGGGAAACACCCGGCTCGCCTGGGACCCTGAAAAAGAGCGGTACTGGATGCCGATTGACCTATATGTCGGCGGCGCGGAACACGCCGTGCTGCATCTGCTCTATTCGCGTTTCTGGCACAAGGCGCTTTTCGATCGCGGATACGCTTCGACGATGGAGCCGTTCCAAAAGCTGGTCAATCAGGGCATGATTCTTTCGGTAACATATCGTAATTCGCAAGGAAAAATCATTCCCTACAGCCAGATACGATTTGAGGAAGGCAAGGCGCTGCACATTGAAACGGAAGAGGAACTGACCGGCGAAACGGAGAAAATGTCCAAATCGCGCGGCAATGTCATTCCCGTCGATGTTCCTATACAGAAATACGGCAGCGATACGACACGGCTCTATGAAATGTTCATGGGACCTCTGGAAACCGTTAAACCCTGGAGCATGCAGGGCGTCGAAGGCATCAGCCGTTTTCTGAACCGCGCCTGGCGCATGATAATCGACGAAGATGCCGACGCGACGCGGTTGAACGCGAAACTTTCAGACGCGCCCGCCGGCGAGGAAGCCTTACGGATTCTTCATAAAACCCTCCAGGCGGTAACGCAGGGAATGGAAAGCCTGAGTTTCAACACCGCGATCAGCCGTTTGATGGAGTTTGTGAATTATTTCACTTCACAGTCCGTCCGTCCCGTTTGCTGTATGGAAAGTTTCGTGCTGATGCTGTCGCCGATGGCGCCGCATATCGCGGAAGAACTGTGGAAAGCGCTCGGACACGCGGAATCGCTCGCTTACGCTTCCTGGCCGGAATTCGATCCCAGGTATGTGGAGGAAAGCGTTGTCGAAATGCCTGTACAGATCAATGGAAAAGTTCGAAGCCGCGTTTCTGTGGCGGCGGACGCGGATCGTCGGGAAATAGAAAAAATCGCGTTGGCGGATTCCAAAATCCGGAAGTATCTGGAAGGAATTACCGTCCGGAAGATCGTTGTCGTCCCTAAAAAGCTTATCAGCATCGTTGCCGGATAGAGCTTAATTCGGAATTCGGAATGCGTAATTCGGAATTTTTCCCACTAATTCCGAATTGAAATTATAGGTAAGCCGCCGCACGGGTGGACGTGAACCATCCGCGAGGTAACTTTGGTTTTAGTACGGAAGCGCCGGAGGCGCGTAATGTTAGGCAAAATGAAGTTATAGGTAGGTAATATGACTCAGTTTACATATTTCGATATTTTTGTTGCCGTAATCGTTTTTCTGTCCACCCTAGGCGCTTTTTTCAAGGGGTTTTCCCGCGAGATCGTCCGAATCGCCATAATGATTCTGGGCTTCGTCCTGGCCTCTGTTTATTACAAGGTCCCGGCCGGCATGTTGCTCAGATTCTGCAATGAAACCCTTGCCGATCTATGCGGGTTTCTGGCGATTTTTCTTGGATGCATTCTCGCCGGGGCGCTAATCACCGCGATAGTGGATCGCTTCCTTAAAGCCGTCAAACTAAAATGGGCCGATCGTCTTCTGGGCGCGGCTTTCGGCTTTATACGCGGATGCGTCATTTGCTCGATTCTGTCGCTTGCGCTGACGGTTTTTCCCGTTAAGGAAGACATCATGGCAAAGTCCGTCCTTGCGCCCTATATGCTGGGCTGCGCGGACATTCTGATTCATTTCGTGCCGCAGGATATGAGAGATGAATTCGACGCGCAATATCAGAAAGTAATGAAAATCTGGCACGGAGGCGCTAAATCTTTATGAAAAATCCCTTGTCCGAACCTCCGCTGCGGCTCAAAGACCGAATGGAAGCGCTTTGCGCGGAAATGGTGGAAAAAGGAATTTTGTTTTCTGAAGCGATGCATCAGTTCGAGCAGTGTTTTATAAAGGAAGTAATGCGCCGGAATAAAGACAATGTGACACAGACGGCCGATTGCCTGGGTATTCATCGCAATACCCTCGCAAAAAAAATCAGCCGTAAAACCATCCCAAAATAATGA
>Ga0268262_10006341_pt1 | contig 11393 bp, 19 predicted proteins | sample TergutNc150P3_FD_190354 | JGI IMG/M metagenome (GOLD analysis project Ga0268262, IMG submission 190354) | Nasutitermes corniger P3 segment gut microbial community from laboratory colony in Florida, USA - Nc150 P3 (SPAdes) (version 2) | ecosystem: Host-associated > Arthropoda: Insects >...
GGATTTATTTTAACAATAGGCATGGCGGTAGACGCCAGCGTAATTATCTTCGAGCGCATGAAGGAAGAAATGCGTCTTGGCAAATCCCGCAAGGCGGTAATTGACGCCGGGTTTGACAAAGCGTTCTGGGCGATTATGGACGGCAATATTACCACCTTTATCGCGGCGCTGTTCCTTTCTCAGCTTGGTTCGGGCCCCATTAAAGGTTTTGCCGTAAGCCTTTCAATCGGCGTATTTTCATCGGTCTTTACAGCCCTCTTTGTATCGCGGCTTATTTTTGACTTCAGCACCGATGTTTTCAATCCAAAAGATCTTTCGGTAAGCTGGACAACCAAAATTCAGGAAGATACGGTCAGTCAAAAAGGCGTGAGGGTAAATTAATGAAAAAGATCATTCAATTTTCCAGATTTTTTATTCCCGCCGCCGTCATTTCCGTTATTATTGTCGTTGTAGGCATTACTGGATTTCTTACAAAAGGCTTTGCTCTTGGCGTGGATTTTCAGGCCGGTCTTATTCAGGAAGTGCAGTTTGCTCCGACAGCTTTCAGCCTGCGCTGGTCCGGCACTACAAGCGCGATTCTTTCTTTTGACAGGAATAATCTTTTTATTGTTATTTCCGGTTCCGGCATAGAGAACAAGACTTATACTTTTTCATTCGCTGAATACAACACAATAGGCGCTCTTTCGCGGGCTTTAACGGCGCAGTTGGAAGGCATAGAAGTAACGCTCGCGGCTAAAGAAAATATCAGCTCCCAATGGCTGTTGTTCAGTTCCCTGGGAAATCCGTATTTAAGCCAGACTCCTTATGTGGTACATTACACTGATCCGCAAAGCCGTGATATTGATATCGCGGAGGTAAGAACCGCGCTGGCGGGTCTTACTCAGGGATTTTCCGTGCAGCATATCGGCCCTCCGCAGGATCGTCATTTTATGATCCGCGTGGAAGACAAAGAAGACGGACGCGTACGCTCGGATCAGGTTACAGGGCTTTTGGAAAAACATTTTGGAAAAGGAGAAGTAGCGACACTTCGTTCCGATTATGTAGGTTCCCGTTTTTCAAAGGATTTAACGGATCAAGCCGGCATTCTTTTGGGTCTTACCCTGATTTTGATTTTGTTATACGCAACAATCCGTTTTAAACCGCAGTACGCCGTAGGCGCCGTGCTTGCGATTATCCATGACACTATTGTAATTGTGGCGTTTGTTGTCTGGACGCGCATGGAATTTACCACCAGCACAATCGCGGCGATTCTTACGATAATAGGTTATTCAATTAATAACACAATCGTTATTTTTGACCGTATCAGGGAAAACAACAGAATCTATCCCGATTCCCCGTTTATTGACGTATTGAACATTTCATTAACCGGCGTTCTTGGCCGCTCGATTATTACAACATTTACGACCATGCTTGCGGTATTGGCTCTGTTTATTTTTACTACGGGCTCAATGAAAGATTTTGCTCTGGCGCTTCTTGTCGGTTTGGTATCCGGCGTTTATACTTCGCTTTATGTCGCAACGGGTTTTGTGTATTTTTGGGAATACCTGAGAAAAAAGCGTAAAAAAGCGTAATGAAGGTAATCCGCTCAAAAGTTTTAGGATTCTGCATGGGCGTGCGCCGCGCGGTGGATATGGCCATCGAAGAAGCGGCGCGGGTAAAAGGTTCAAACTCCCGCGTTCTAACTCTTGGCCCCTTAATACATAATCCTGAAGTTTTGGGCGATTTAAAAACACGCGGTGTCGAAGAAATTTCCCCTAACGAAGAAAACGTTAAAGGCTGTTCAGTAATTATCCGCGCTCACGGAGTGTCTCCCGCGCTTGAAACCGGTCTGCGTGATAACGGGGCGCATATTATAGACGCTACCTGTCCGCGTGTTAAGGCGAGCCAATTAAAAGCCGAAGAGCTTGCGCGCGCCGGATACGGTCTTTTTCTTGCCGGAGAGGCAAGCCACGCTGAAATTGAGGGAATCCTTGGTTATGTGCAATCCAGCAACGGCCCTTTCTGCGTGGTAGTGGACAACGCCGCCGACGCCGGAAAAGAGGCAAAAAAACTTTACAAAATAAATCACGACACAAAGACCGCCCTTTTGGCCCAAAGCACCATTTCCGAAGAATTATACGACGCAATAGGCGGCGCAATCGGATTATTTTTCCCCAATCTGGAAATAATTCAAACCATCTGCGTTTCCACAAAGGAGCGCCAACAGGCAATACGCGATTTGCTTGACAAGGTGGATGCCGTAATTATCGCCGGCGGCAAAAAATCAGCTAACACAAACCGCCTGTTAGAGATTGCGCAAAAGAGCGGCAAACCCTGCGTATTAATTGAAGAAGCAAGCGAGATACCGCCGGAATTCCGCGCTTACAAAACGGTAGGATTAAGCGCCGGGGCTTCTACTCCCGATTCTGTTATTGATGAGATAGAGAAAGCGTTGAAACGGAAATAAACAGAAGAATATGAGTTTTTGAGGTCGCAAATTGCGACTTCAAGTTTGAAACTACTATACATTTGAATAGTAAAAAATAAAAAAAGTGTAAATTTTCTTCTTTTTTTCATTTTTAGAGTAATGCAAAAACGCATGTCCGCACCGTATATAGGGTATATCTTTTTTTGGAGGTTGATATGTCAAAAAAATTTATGACTATTCAAGACATGATTTACGAGATTCGCGGGTATCAGGTTATGCTGGACGCGGATTTGGCTAAAATTTATCAGGTGGAAACCAAGCGTTTGAATGAGGCGGTCAGACGTAATAAAGGGCGTTTCCCGTCTGAATTCATGTTTCAGTTGACTCAGATTGAATATGATAACTTGAGGTCGCAAATTGCGACCTCAAGTTTGAGGTCACAAATTGTGACCTCAAAAGGCGGATACGGCGGACGAAGATATTTACCGTTTGCCTTTACGGAACATGGCGTTATAATGCTGTCTTCTGTTTTAAACAGCAAGATTGCAACGAAAATAAATATAGCCGTTGTCAAGGCATTCATTGATATGCGGCGTTATATAACACAACCTGTACATAAAAAAATAAAAAATTTAGAGAAAATATTGATGCTGCATATAGACGACACAAATCATAATTTTTCAGAACATGCGGAAATTATTAAAGAAATTATTGATAATCTGAATAACCTTATAGCCAAGTCGCCGAAGACTAAGGGGATTGGATTTACTGCCGGGGATTAATTGGATTTTTTCGAAAGAATTCACACAAAGATCACAAAGAGGGAAGAAGAATTTTTACCACGAACCACACGAGAAATGAAAAAGGCAATACTATCAAACATATATTTTTGTAATATAGTTTTTGGGTAGCATTGAAAGTTCTCATTCCGTACAAAACTTAATAACCAGATCATATATCTGTTGCGCTTCATTGATAGCGTGTTTAACCATATCTTCATTAGGAGAAAGTTCATCGGGGTATCGAACGGTTACGCCATAAGGTGTTAAATGAGCGCATTGACTGACTATTCCAGCAAATACAGAATCAATGTCTTGACACATTTTACATAAGACTTTGAGATCGTGTATTTTAGGCGGTTCAGTGTTTTTGTATATTAAAAATGCTTTCAATGCTTTTTCGGCACACTGCTGACAATGATAACTCGCAATTTCTGTTTGCTTGGGATGTAAATCTTCAAAACAATGCTTTGCTACAATAAGGTCATTTTGCGCATAGCGTAACCATTCATCCGCTATTTTATGTTCGTTCATATAAAACCATTCCCTTTTTGGATATTGTTCTCTCTAACGTAGGTTGAGTACTGCGCCATTCAAAGTGAGACTTGTGATTAGCAAGTATATCTACCGGGGTATAGTTTGTATCGCACATATATTCATATATTTTTTGCATTGCCAGAATAGGATTTTCCGAACCGTCTTTTAAAACCACATAAAAATCATAATCCGAATCCTTATGCGGCGTTCCATACGCATAAGATCCAAATAAAATTATTTTTTCACATTCATCGCCCATAGTAGAAAGAATATTGTTTTTTATTGCTATAATTTCATTGTTTATCATATATTCCCTGTATCAAGTTATTCTAAATAAAAAAATTATATTGTATAATTGAGACAGTGTCAATAGAACGGTAATTTTGTAAGAGAATAAAGAGGATTGGATTTACTGCCGGGGATTAATGTTTGGATAATTATGAATAGAAGATGAAGAATTTTTTACCACGAACCAACACGAACCATCACGAAAAATGAAATGTTTAAGGTCACAAATTGTGACCTTAAAATCTTAAATATAGAACTACTTTTTATAGATACTTTCTTCTATTATTGTTTCTCTTACAGTTTCTTTCACGACTTGTTTTATATTGTTAAGGATAGACCTTTCTAAATGTATTAATGCTCCTTCCGCGGTAGCCGAAGCGTCAAAAAGTTGAAAAGTCTCGATTTTAAGGGCATTTGCGAGGCGATCCAGTACTTCGGGAGTGGGGAATTTTTTTGAAACTTCGACCATAGACAGGTAATTTGCGGAAATTCCAGCTTTTTCTGCAAGTTTTTCCTGTGTAAAACCGCATTTTTGCCTGTTTTCCTTCAAATTTTGAGCCAGAATTTCCCTAATACCTAATTTTTTCCTTGTCATTTCAACCCCTAAGGCAAGAATACATATTTTTTAGTTATTGACTTACCGCTGATAAGATAGGTATACTTATCTATAGGTTAGATTTATTGTATATTTTTTTTGATTAATTGGGAAAAAACATATGAAATTAACAATTGGGCAAAAATATAACAAGAAAGACGATTTCGGTATTACCGGAATTGTACAACAGTGGTCTGAGGTTACTGTTGAGGGAGAACTATTCACTTTTTTCTCAATATTTGAAAGATTCGACAATAAAAAGGAGGAAGATGGATTTGTTTATGAGGGAAGAGCGCCATACACACTTATTCCGGATAACAAAAAAGCTGATATACATCGACAAGTTTTTATTAAAGAAGAAAGGGGATCATATTGGACATATATAGGTAAAGGTAAATATGAGGTTCGATATGATGAAAAACATAATAAGATATTTTGGTGAATGAATAATAAGGAGGTTTGTATGAGAAAATTATTGGTGATTTTTTTCTCAATATTTTTACTTGTAAATAATTCATTAATTGTCTTTGGGCAAAATAGTATACAAGGAGTGGGAATTATCGAAGTTACTTCTGAATATATAACATACCGTGATGTAGTTCATACTCGACACGATATAGGTAGTCGAGGTTCTGGTTCTGGAGGTCGTACTACTGGAGATTCTGGTGGTATTGAATATTATACAGTTAGAGAAAAAGTTAAATCGGATCGTAATCTTACATTTATAGTTTATATAGATAATACAGAGATTTTTCGTGGAAGAACTCCGGTAAGAGTAATAAATTTTGATACAGGAAAAACATATACGATAGTTTGGATTAATGCAAACGGTTTTCAACAACAAGGAACATTTGTGATAGCAAATACGAGACCATATACTAGGTCTATTTATTTAGAATAAAAGGAGATTTTTATGAAGAAGATTATTATTGTTATGTTTTTTTTAGGGATTTCGGCAATAACATATGGGCAAGATGCTGAGTTAATAGAAACATCCAGTGGTAAAGTATGGATTGTTGTATATGGGCTTTTTGGAAAATATGAAGGTCAATCTTATGTTAATAATACTCGTCCATTATATCGAAATCCACAGTATTTAACTTTAGCAAATAGAGAGCATAAGGAAATTATTGATAAAGTATTAAATAAATATAAAAGAAGTGTTGGTGATACTTTTTTTATAACGTTTAATGGGAGTAAAAAATATAGTAATTATACTCATGATTATTATTTTGTTTGTGAAATAAAGAGTAATGGTAGCTATGATTATTGGTTATGGTATGACCTATAGGATGGGTGCGCATAAATGATATTTTTACATTTAATGATTATTAACAGGATAATGATTTAAATATGGCACAAATAACAGATGAAATAGTACAAGCTTCTTATGATATTGGCAAAAAAGTTTATCAAGGAGAATTAATTCAAGAAGAAGGCGTAGAAATGTTACATTCCGAATATGGTATGGATAAAGGATCAGCAGTTGGCTATATAAATATTTATAAATATATGATTAATGGAGAAGAATATACTTGGACAATTAATGGGTACGCAACCAAATATTATTTAATAAAAATACTACTTGATAATGGAGAAAAATCATTTGTAAATGCGTTGGATGCTTTAAGAAAACATCTCAAGTATCAAGATAATATCGGACACAATGTAATGAAAAGCACAAAAAAAATATATAATACTTTTTTGGAAATTAGTAATAAAAATTATTCAAGTATTGTATCTAAGGTGTTTGAATTATTTTAGGGGGGTATATTATGAAAAAGAAAATACTATTCGGATTAACAATGTTAATAGCGTCATCTGTTTCTTTATTTGCACAAGCAGGTTATGTGTATGAATTTAGGTATCTTAATAATTTAAAAGAACAAACGTTTAATCAACATTTTTCGAAACCAGAAAACCAACCACCAGCATCTATGTTTCAAGTTAGTAAACTTCCTAATCCTGTTATTCAAGCAATAAATAATAATCTCCGTGATTATTCTTTTATAATTGGTGATGTATTTGTATCTTGGGTAAATTATCAAGGAAAATATTATGCTGTTTTTCTACGAATTACAGATGTAAGAGATTACCGTTGGCAGTTTTTTGCATGGCGGCAATATTGAGAAACATTTTTGAGAAGAACATATGGTTGATACAATTAAAGAATTTGCAGACAAATGTATGATTGTTCGAATTCCTGTAAGTATTAATTATGAAAAAATATATGATGCAACGCGTCATTGTTGGTGGGCTAATATAGACAATGTTATTATGGAGGTTTTTTATGAAAAGAATTGTTATTAAGAAAAACATTCAAAAATTTATTTTCAGTATTATTTTTTTATGTTTTTTTTCAATTATATTTTCTAACTGTGGTTCAATAAGTTATACACTAAGTTGGAATAATTCAACAATGGAAAATCCTGCTTATATTCCATTAGAATACCTACAAACATTTAAGAATAAGAATGAAAGAATGTTATATGTTTCACCTATATTATCATCGCAGCATTGGTTTAGTAATTTATATATTATCACAAATCCTGAAGATATTATTAAAGCAAAAGACGCATTCACAGGATTAAAAAATTTAGATGCAGTTCCATTTAATACAATTGAGAATATTTTAAGACCGTTTTCAGCAGTAAGAATACAATCAAGTAATGATGCTCCTGTCGGATTAAGTATACCTGTAGGTAATGGATTAGCTTCATTTAACTTACCAGAATCTATTAAGGATATATTTTATGTATATATCAGTTATAAAAGTGGAATAAAACATACATCACCATATAATACAAAAGTATGGTTTGATGTAATATCAATTAAAACTAATAATGAAGATGCTTTTCTAACTTTTTCTGAACCAGAGAATAATGTTATAATATCTTTGGAAACAAATCCTGCAGTTATAAGTGAAATTTATTATACAAAAATAATTCCTAGAAAAGGTACCAGTGGTACATATATAAACGGAAGTTATGCTATTTATTTATCATCAAAGCAAAAGCAGACTGGTTTTATAGAAATAAAATTCAATCAAATAAGGGCTGGTCATCGACTTGTTAATATAACGCCTCCTCCTCAAAATATCGCTCGTCCACAAGTCAGTGAACGATATAATATTCCTGTTACAGCAACATTAATTGGTGAATATGCAAAATATAATGTTATTACTGCACTTGATATTGTTGGAAAATCACAATCATGGCAATTATCAAAAGACCAAATATTAGATTGGATTAATTTGAATAAAGATAATACTGATTTTGTAAATGCGCTGGCTATTAACACTATAATAACAAATAAATATAATTATGATTTACGGAATTTTGTTTGTGTAGATTATTGTGCAATGTTTATTAATATTGATACAGTTTCAAATGACCGTAGACTTGGAGATAAAATAACTTTATTTTTAGATGAAAATCATACTCACATATGGATGAAAATTAATATTTTAAATAAATACAGAGACGCTAACGGTAGAATAAAAGAGGCAACATATTTATGGGTAGATCCTACTTGGTTTGATAATGGAAATATTTATAACTTTAACAACTTTACATGGGGTGGTGAATATGTTCCACAGTTTATGGAAGGGATAGCTAGTAATGGTCAACAAAGTCATAAATCTCCAACTCCTATTAACTGGGAAAGAGAATATAATGTCATTCCTGGAATGACTTATTCTGTAGCATACATTAATGGTAGATATGTGTGTGTTCAAGATGATTTTGGTAGAAGGAGTAAATGATAAAAGGAAAAAGAATGAAATATTTCATTAATTCTTTTTTAATTCATCTTATATAAGGATAGTATAGTTATGGAATTTGTAAATCCGAATTTTCCGTGTAAAGTAATTGTATTTAACATAAATAATTCTCTTTATGGATTAAAAGGTTTAGAGAGAAGGATGCCTTATGAAGCAGCAAGGAAATACTGGGAAATTTAATATAACAGAAGGAGAATAGATTATGAAAAAAATATTTATGTTCCTTTTTGTGGTCTTTAGTTTATTCTCCTGTGAAAAAGTATCTGCGCTTAAGTTAATCGCCTCGGCATATATTAGAGTATTTCCCGATGAACCTTCTCTGGAATATCATTTCTTTTCAGTAAATCTCAACAATACATTAGATGTACTTGCTTTAGGCGCTCGTATTGCTGCGTTTAGATCTATCTTTTTTTATGATACAGAGCCAATTCCTCCTTTAGAGGCTGATAGGATTATTGAGAATAATACAAGTTTATCACAAGCCGTAAAGGATAAAATGAGGCAACTTGGTTCCAATGTATGCTTAACTTTTTATGATGGTTTTGTATATGTAAATATTCGTATGCAAAATGGAACATATACTACTTTGCTCTACTCATAGAAATTGTACATTCAAAGGTGGTTGAAATCATTTTTACTGGGAGGGAAAAATGAAAGGAAAAATAATTATTATTTTGTTTATAATTTCTATGATGTTTTTATGTTCTTGTGAAAAGAATAAAGAAACATCTGAGGAAAATAATAATGAAAAATATTTTGTATTTGATTCAACTGAAAATAAAGATAATAATGAGAATGAATTAATTAATGATGATTCAGGGGAATTACCGCCAAAATTCAAGGATATGAGTAATATATACGGTTATCAGAGTATGACATTACTTTATAAATATGATGGATATTGGTCTATGAGATTTGATGAGTATTTTAGATTAGATGGTCAAAATTTAGATGATAAAAATATACATGATAAATAGAAAGGGACAGGTTTTATTCCTGAAGGACCAAATAACACGAAATAGTATATAAAACTATAAACATTAACCCAAGGGAGGGGAAAATGATGAAAAAGAGGTTAATTATTCTGTTAGCATTAATTGTGTTCTTCGGCGTTACAGAAGCGAAAGCTAATCCTAAAACCGCAGAGGAATATATCAGCCGAGGTAGGACGCATTATTATAAAGAGGATTACAACCGGGCAATTGCGGATTATACCACAGCAATCCTACTTGACTTTAAAAGAGCAGAGACATTTTTATATCGAGGCTTGGCATATTTAAAGAAATATGAATACGACAAGGCTATCGAAGACTTTACCAAGGCAATACTAATTGATCCTAACTATGCTGTAGCTTACAATAATCGTGGTTTTGCGTATGAAGGAAAAGGAGATTATGACCATGCTATTAATGATTATACCCAAGCGATAAGAATTGATCCGGACTTAAATTTTGTTCATGATAATCGTGGTTTTTTGTACTTTAATAAAGGAGATTATGACCATGCTATTGCTGATTATACCCAAGCGATACGAATTTTTTCGGATGATGAAGTAGCTTATAATAACCGAGGTGCTTCTTACAACAATAAAGGGGAATATGATAACGCTATTTCTGATCTTGATCAGTCAATAAGGCTTAACCCGAAAGTTGCAAATCCTTATCGACATCGCGCGTTTGCTTACATGAAAAAAGGCAATTATAAGCAGGCTCGTGTTGATGTTAACATGGCATTACAAATTAATCCAAATTATCAAAGTGCAAAAGAGTTATCTGCTGAACTTCTAAAGCTTGGTTATTAACAAGTTGGTACATAACAATGCCTCCTATGCGCTTGTAGATGTATGCCGAATAAAATACTTGAGGGGTGTCGGTGAAAAAATGCAGTGCTCCGTCGCTGCATTTTTTCAGCCGACAGGACCCCAAGTAAAATTCTCAGGCATACATCTTCCTACGACATGACGATTAATATTGCAATATTTCACAAACCAATATACAATAACCATGTAATAAAAATGAAACGCAAATTAATTTTAATCTTCAGCATTTCATTATTCTTTACCCTCCTAACAATCACCTGCAATTCCTCCAACGACCTCACAGGCACATGGAAAGGCAGTTATAGAGCAGCACAAGGAGAAACCGGCATGACACTGAACGTATATAATGCCAATGGCCGTTATGAAGCTATTTTTGATTTCTATAATCTCCACGGAAAAACAAATGCCAAAAATGGAAAATATTATATGTATGGTTCATACAATGAATCAACAAAAAAATACAAACTTATTGGGTATGAATGGATAGAACACCCTGATTATTATGTTTTTGTCGATTTAGAGGGAAAAATAAGCAGAAATATTTTCAGCGGTTCTGTTTTTATTTCTAAATATAGTCTTGATGTAAATCAATATGCTTATCGTGAATATTATGCCAAATTAACAGAGGAAACTGAAAAAATTGAACTTGAAGAATTTACTTTTCGTGTTGTAAGAAAAAGTAGAAATATTTTGAGGGGACTAATACGAAAGATACTATAATAATGAATAATTTATGCAGCCATAATATATATATTTTCTTAAAATTCTAGGTTGAATTTATCCTATTAATTATATATACTAAAATAAGGAGGTTTTCCATGACTATCAGTACAGAAAACTTAGTGTCAATTACCGAAACAAACCAGAATTTTTCCCGTGTAGCTCGTTTAGTTGACAGAACAGGGGCTGCGGTTGTGTTAAAAAACAATGTCCCAAGATATGTAATTCTTGATTTTAACCAAATCAATAATGAAGAAATCGCTTCAACAAATGAAGCCCTTGTATCCGCCAGAAAATTCCTTAAAAAACACATCTCTGCTTTTAAGGAATTAGCAAAGTAAACAACATGATACGACTATCCGGTGAAACAGTAATCGCAATGCATAGTGAGCTTATAGCTCAAAGCGGCGGTCTTGACGGTATTCGGGATAATAATATTTTTGATGCTTCAATTAATTCGCCATTTC
>Ga0268262_10006342_pt1 | contig 11392 bp, 10 predicted proteins | sample TergutNc150P3_FD_190354 | JGI IMG/M metagenome (GOLD analysis project Ga0268262, IMG submission 190354) | Nasutitermes corniger P3 segment gut microbial community from laboratory colony in Florida, USA - Nc150 P3 (SPAdes) (version 2) | ecosystem: Host-associated > Arthropoda: Insects >...
AATTTTGAGCGGCATTGGTAGAATAAAACCTTGGGATGGCAGCGAAGGAGTAAATATTACTATGCAGAATTCTTATTTGCAAGATTTATGCTATTCATTTCGTTTCAGAAATTTTACCATAGATTCCATTATTGTACTGGCGGATTCTATAACTACCGATACACTCAAAGAGATTGAACAATAGAAAATTGTTTTCTAAGATATTTTTGTCAACGAGCATATCCGATTTTTTGTGTAAATGAAAATCCCATTATTTTCCATTTCCAATTTACACAAAATTTATGACAAGTCTAGTAATTGATAAAATTACACTCAGCTTTCTTTTCACTTTTCTTTCTTAATATTTTTATATTCTTCCTGTATCGTTTCTTTTACTGTATCTTTTATAATTTGTTTTATATCTATCGCCATGTGTTTCATTTCAGAAACTATCTTCTTATGTAAACGCTCATCCGGTTCATTTAGGTCATTTTCAACAGTAAAAAGTTGGTGGGATTCAATGCCGAGAGTTTTAGCAAACCGTTCTAACATTTCGGGTTTTGGAAAAGTTTTACGAGTTTCTACCATTGCAACATAATGTGAAGAAACATTGGCTTTTTCTGCCAGTTGTTCCTGTGTTAACCCTCTTAATCGCCGGATTTTCTTCAAATTTTCAGCCAAAATATCTCTAATTTTTCTCATTTTATCCGTAAATATTACCCTTTCAGTAATAATACTTACTATTTTCTGCTTGACTTATTACTGAAATAGTCAGTATAATTTACCTATATAGTAAGTTTAATGAGTTTTTTTAGAATATAAAGATTAAATTCTAGAAATTTTGATGTTTTAATAAGGAGTTTTTTATGAAAAGCGTACTAAAAGTATTTGGGATTATCGCCCTTGTTGCGGTAATTGGGTTTTCTTTCGCCGCTTGCGGTGGTGGCGATGGCAACGGTGACAATGATACTTATGTCAGTAAAGACGCTGGTTATACTTACGAACTGTCGTTTATTAAAACGGACAGAACCGCAAATACAAAAGGTGGCGACAAGTATATGTTTAGCGTATCCGATGACAAAACCAAAATAGCGTCAAGATCCGGCACTGTAAAGATTGAAGGAGATACGATAACGCTGACACCGCCAGATTCAGATTCTGCCGAAATAACCGTATCTATAAAAGATGATGAATTGAGAAATATAAAAGGAAGAGTTAGGACGAAAAATGATAAGGATTTCTATCTTCCCGGCGGTGTTTCACGTACAGGTATCAGCGTTCTTTCCGGTGATTTCTGGTATAAAACCGGACAGGATGGTAAGGCAATAATTACCAGGTACATAGGAGACGGAGGCGCGGTAACTATACCAGAAACGATAGACGATAAACCTGTTACCGGTATAGGTAATGGCGCTTTTCAATTTCGTGAAGACATTACTGGCGTAACCATTCCCGATGGTGTTACTGTTATTGGAGATGGTGCTTTTTGGGTCACCGGACTTACCGCTGTAACCATACCCAACAACGTTACAGTCATTGGGGAGATGGCTTTTTATTATTGTAAAATTATCAGCTTAACTATACCAAATAGCGTTAAAACCATAGGGGAGTGGGCTTTTGGTTCTTGTTTAAGCCTTACCAGTATATCCATAGGAAGCGGTGTTACCAGTATTGGGTATCAGGCTTTTGGCTATAGTGAAAATCTTGCCACAATAACAGTTGCAAGTGAAAACACTGCGTTTTCTTCCCAGAATGGCATATTGTATAATAAAACCAAAACCATATTAATTCAATGTCCTACAAAAATAACAGGCGCGATAACAATACCAGGTAGCGTTACCAACATCGGGACTTTTGCTTTTAGGAGCTGTAAAAACATTACTAGTTTAACCATAGAGAACGGAGTTACTAATATCGGGGATAACGCTTTTTTCGAATGTTCTGGTATTACAGGCGGAATAACAATACCTGACAGTGTTAAAAACACTGGTCAAATGGCTTTTGCCTCGTGCTCTAACATTACTTCCTTAACCATAGGAAATGGTCTTACCAGAATTGAAAATGGGGCATTTTACTATTGCGAGAAACTTGCTAGCGTAACCATAGGAAACAGCGTTAAAAGTATTGGGATTGGGGCTTTTAGAAAATGCGCTATTACCACCTTAACCATACCGAACAACGTTACCAGAATTGAAAATGGGGCATTTCACTATTGCACCAAACTTACCAGTGTAACCATAGGAAGCGGTGTTACTAGTATTGAGAGGAATGCTTTTGAATGGTGTAATAGCCTTACTAGCGTTACATTTGCAACCGGTAGCAACATAGCAGACGCAAATTTTGAGCCGCAGGTCTTTCCTGAAGGAGAAGGTCTCGGATTTGGCGGAGACACTTTAAAGACAGCATACAGAACAGGAAAAGCTGGAACGTACACAAGGTCAAGCAATGGTACGACGTGGACTAAGCAGTAATGAATAAGGTATAATATCAACGACAACAATGCTAACTATAAGCTTGAAGATGTATGCCAAATAAAATACTTGATGGGTTTTGGGAAGCCGCATAAGCGGTTTCCTTTGAAAAATGGGGTGGCGCAAGGTCACCTAAATTCCGTAGTGTACCCACTTGAAGTGAGGACACTACTTATAAACATAAGGAGAAAAAAATGACTAATGACACCAACAACAATCCCGATTCTAATATAATGGATAAACGCGTTCAATATGCTGTTGAAATTTATTTTTCAAAAACTGATGAATTAATAGGTTATGCTGTTTTTGGCTCTGAAAAAACTCTTGAAACGTATGAGGAAAATAATTATGATTATGATATAATTTTTGATAATAATAAAAACCAAATTTATGGTAAAACATCAAAGAATTATATAGAAAAAGAAGAAAAGGTTACTATTGAAAAATCTAATGTTGAAATAAAGCGGATTGTTGTAAAAAAAATTTGGGTGAGTAAATATTCTTACCAAGATCAAACAACTGATGAAGTTATTGTAATTGAATAGTAAAGACCGTCTGCATTCCGTGGGCGTTGTTCCTTTAAAATAGTATTTTAGATATTTTATTTATGCGGTATCACACAACAGCACTGGCGCGGAGTACCAGTCGGTGCGAAGTGCCGCATGAGATTATTAAGATTAGAAAAACAATTATTAGCTTGGGGTATTTCATTACGTTATAACGGAACAAAAAACGAATCATTTGACACTTCTTATCAAATGCACTACACCATAATACAACATTATAGAACTTGCGATTAGTTTGAGTCCTGTGCCGACGATGAAAGCGAGAAACGCGCCAAAGGCGGTTTTTAATGCCTGTGTTTTATTATTGCGGTTATGGATTAATTCGCCTACTAACGCGCCGAAAAACGGGCCGATAATCATTCCCCAAGGGGGAAAGATGAATATGCCTATTACAAGACCCACAAATGAGCCGATTGAAGCGGAGCGCGAACCGCCGAACCGCTTTGCCAGCATTGACGGAAGAATGTAATCAAGGACGGTAACGAGTACTGTTATACCCGCCCATATCCATAAAAACGTCGGAGTAAAGTTACCGTACCCGCTCCACTGCAAAAGCAATAGGCCGATGAAACTTAACGGCGGTCCCGGCAGTACCGGAAGAATCGCGCCGATAATTCCGGCTAACAGAAATATAAAGGCAAGAATGACAAGAACAATTCCCATTCTTTTATTTTCTCTTGAATCTTATTGTTTGTAAAGAGGAAAACAAGGAAAATAAAAAATAAGAAATAAAAATATGTGCAAAAAGTTCGTGATTTTTTTGTAACAGGCACTGTTGCTTTGCTTATAAACCCTTCTATTGTATATTTGGAGTTATGTGTAATACAGTTTTACTGTTTGACAAAAGAATAAAATTTAAATATTATTATCAATAATGATAGGTTCAGTTTGTTATATAGACCTTTTAGGTTTTTCATATTTAACAGATCACTCAGATGATGTTAAGATTAAAACTATTATCAATAGATATATTACTAACTTACACAATATTATATATAAAGCAATATGTAGAACAAATATTAGTTATTCCATAATATCAGATGCTGTATTTCTATATAGTGAGAATGAGTGTAATCAATTAATATTTGCTTTACCTAAGATATTTAGGCAGTGTATTACTAACGGTATTTTATTACGTGCTGGTTTGAGTTATGGCGAATATATAGTAACAACAACTAAGCTTTCTAAAAAAAATATTTATGGGGAAGCAGTTACACGAGCGGTAAAATTAGAAAAAAATGGAAAAGGATGCAGAATTTTCATAGATCAAGAGATACCTTCACAATGCAGCAATATTTTTCCAAATAATGCAGATATATTTAAACCATACAGGAATTATGTAAATTATTCATATATTGATGTTTTTGAATGGCCGTTAATATATGAAAAATATTATTACAATCCGATATATAGCTATAATATTGATCTTGAACCAGATAAAGATCTCGCAGATTTGATTTTTGATAATTATAAGCTTTCGATATATTTGAGGTTTTCACCTTGCTTTTCATGGAATACTCAAACTGATGAAGGGTTAACTCATGTTGCGGTAAGTATAGAATATATTACATCTTTAATTGATCTTATGTTAAAAAAGACAAAAGAGGCTCGGATTGCAAAAATAGAAAAAGAATATGAAACAGAATTAAATGATATAAACAGGAATGAAATATTAGAAAATGAATATTTGCCTATGGATTATGTATCAAAAGATATTATTCGAAATGATGAAATTGTTGAAAAGGCGATAGAATATGGAAGAAAAAAATATTTAAAATAATTATCACTTAATGTTTCCTCCGAGATGTACCGCGCCAAGCGTTTTTTCGTAATGGGAGATAAACGCGGTTTTAGAAACGAACGAAATAACTCCGCCAAATCCATATTCCATTGATAATTTACAGCCAAAAGCGGTTAAATTACCGCCGAACAGATTTTATTTTTAGTGTCGGACACCTTGCGTTACCACTAAATGTTAGGAGAGATGTTTTTCCTTTTTTTCCCTTTCGCCTTCGAGTAACCAGAACCTGACGGCAGTGCCGTTTCCTTTCATAGAGATGTATTCTTCATAAAATGGCTGTCTGAGTTCTCGTGGAATGGAAGAGTCAAATATTCTGTCTGCAAGGAACATAAGTCTGTTGTTTCTTGCTTGTTCTTTTGCTTGCCTGTTGGTGTTAATTATGCCGAGTGCTAATCCTGAAACGCCGGTTATTGTACCGATTATTCCACCGATTATGCTTACTATGATTAATGTGCTTTCCATATCTGCCTCCCGCCTGTAAGGGTTGTTTTAACTATAACATATCGATAGGCGGTTGGCAATGGCGGATTATTCTGTGATTTCGCCTTCGGTGTTATCCTTAAACTTTGCGGAGTCTTGCTGAAATACTGCGCATTTCAACTTGGGGCTGTTTGATAAGTTTGAATTTTACCACGAACCACACGAACCAGTATGAACAACGACAAGATATGTGCAAAAGAGGATAAATATGCCGCTCCGCATCCGTACCGCTGAATTGTTTTTAGCTTTATTTCCCTAAAAATTCTCCGTCTTTCCAGTTTCCTTCTTCAACTTTGCCGTTAGGGTAGGTCATTTTCCCTTTGCCGTGCATTAGGCCGTTAACAAAATCGCCTTCGTATACATTACCGTCAGGCAATGTCACTTTCCCTTTGCCGTGTGGAATCATATCAACAAAATCGCCTTCGAATATAATGTTTTCAATAGTCAATTTTCCTTTTCCGGTTGCTTTGTCGTCAGAAAAATCTCCTTCGTATACATTGCCGTCAATAGTCAATTTCCCTTTACCTTTCCGTTTACCATAGACAAAATCTCCTTCGTACATATTACCGTCTGCATATATCATTTTACCTTTGCCGTGTTCTGAAAGACAAACAAAATCACCTTCGTATACATCGCCTCCAGCCCATTTAAGTTTACCTTTACCTGTTTCTTTACCATCAACAAAATCGCCTTCGTATACATTGCCGTTAGGCCATGTTTTTTTCCCTTTGCCGTGCCATTTACCGTCAACAAAATCGCCTTCATAAATTATATCTGTGTAAGTATCTTTCCCTTTGCCGGTTCTTTTGTCGTTAACAAAATCACCTTCGTAAACACTGCCGCTAGCCCATGTAAATTTCCCTTTTCCGTGTTTCATGCTTTTAAAGAAATCACCTTCGTATACATCGCCGTTTGCAAATATATATTTCCCTTTGCCGTGAATCTCACCATTAACAGCACCGCCTACATATACATCTCCGTTTGGAAAAGTTTTTCTAAAAATTTGGACTCCATCAGATAACGCCGAAACTAGATCATTCACACTTTTAAGGGCGGAAGCTGAATAATATTTGCCGTCCGGTCCTCTAACTAAATCGTTTTCGGAAGAATCGCTATTTGTAGAATTGTCTTCATATTCAGGAAGTTGTCCGCTGTTGCCGCTTGAACCACTGCTACTATCGGAAGCGCTTGCAGGTTCCAAAGTATTTTTCTTTTTGTTTTTTTTAATTAAAACAATAAGAACACTAATAATCGTTATTGGTAACGTAGCTATTAATAAATGCATATTTTTTTCCTTCTGGGCGTACAATCCTACCGCCATGAGCGCAAAAAGCGCCACAACTAAAAACGCTGTTCTTTTCATAAAAACTCCTGTTTTGTTATTCTGCCAAAAGAATAATTTTGCGTACAATGCCCGCCGGCGTTTATAAAAAAGCCGGTGTTTCCGCATACGCAGAAATCCGGCGTTCTTCCAATAAGTGAAAAAATAGTGTTTTCATTTGGACAGACCTATTCCATAAATAGGTGTTTTGTGGTGATATTGACGATTCTCTTCTATAATAAGAGAGAGAGAGAGAGAGAGAGAGAGAGAGAGAGAGAGAGAGAGAGAGAATTTGAATTCACGCTATGAATAGTCATGGGAGAGCCTTCCCATTGGGGAATGGCGTACTTTTTCATGTTAAGAATTGTAGCATGATTTGAAAAAAAATACAAGTCTTAAAACATTGACAAACAAGAGTAAAATATTTACTATTATAATATATACAGTGATCCTGACACCGAGACTAAAAGCGTTTTACGCTATTACTCAAGGTAAAAGGCGCTTGTCTCATATCATGGGAATAGTGCGCCTTTGGGCGCGTTTTTTTTTGGAGGTATGAGATGGAAAATAGAGCGGCAATAATAGCGATAATTGTAGAAAACACGGACAGCGTTGAAAAGCTTAACAAAATACTGCATGAGTATGCGCAGTACATAATAGGGCGGATGGGCATTCCCTATCACAAAAAAAATATAAACATCATCAGTATCGCCGTTGACGCGCCGCATGATACCATCAGCGCTCTTGCGGGAAAAATCGGCAGGCTCGACGGAGTAAACGTACAAACGGTGTATTCAAAATAAAGGAATTAATATGTATAACGCTAATTCGATGAACGCGGGTGAATTTATTTGCCATGAAGAAATCTTGGCTTCCATTGATTGGGTGGAAGAAAACAGACACAACGAGAATTTGATTCGCCAACTTATGCAAAAGGCTTCGGAGAACAAGGGTTTAACCCACCGCGAGGCGGCTCTTGTTTTGGAAGCGGGCGATAAAGACGAAATTTTCCGTCTTGCAAGGCAGATAAAAGAAGCGTTTTATGGAAACAGAATAGTTCTTTTCGCGCCGTTGTACCTTTCCAATTATTGCATAAACGGTTGTTTGTACTGTCCTTATCATGCGCAGAGCAAAACGATGGCGCGGAAAAAACTTTCACAGGACGAAATCCGCAGGGAAGCAATCGCGTTGCAGGATATGGGGCATAAGCGCCTTGCGATTGAATCCGGCGAAGACCCGGTTAATAACCCCATTGAATATATCGTAGAGTCAATGAAAACAATCTACAGTATAAAACACAAAAACGGCGCGATACGCCGCATGAATGTAAATATTGCAGCCACAACCGTAGATGATTATAAACTCCTCAAGGACGCAGGTATCGGTACATATATTCTTTTTCAGGAAACATATAACCGTGAAAGGTATAAGGAGTTGCATCCGTCCGGTCCCAAATCGAATTATGACTGGCACACTGAGGCTATGGACAGGGCAATGCAGGGCGGAATAGACGATGTGGGGTTAGGCGTATTATTCGGTCTTGGTCAGTATCTTTATGAATTTATAGCGATACTCATGCACGCCGAACACTTGGAAGCGGCGCAGGGCGTGGGTCCCCACACCATAAGCGTTCCTCGAATACGCGCCGCCGAAGGAATAAATCCCGGCTCATTCAAACATGGCATAGATGATGATACGTTTTCAAGGATAGTCGCCTGTATGCGGATAAGCGTCCCCTATACCGGAATTATTGTCTCCACAAGGGAGAGCGAGGAGTGCAGAAAAAAAGTTTTGGAACTTGGCGTTTCCCAAATCAGCGGCGGTTCGCGTACCAGCGTCGGCGGTTATGAAAAAGAGGAGGAGGGAAACACAAAACAATTCAAGGTCAACGACAACCGCACTCTTGATGAAGTGGTAAACTGGTTATTAAAAGATAAATTTATTCCCAGTTTTTGTACGGCGTGTTACCGCGAGGGACGCACCGGTGACCGATTCATGTCTCTGTGCAAATCCGGGCAGATACAAAATTGCTGTCTGCCCAACGCGCTTATGACTTTGCAGGAGTACCTGATTGATTACGCCGCAAGTGGCACAAGAAACGCCGGGGAAGAATTGATAAAGAGCGAAATTGAAAATATACCGAATGAAAAAATGCGCTCGCTTGTCATCAAACATTTGGAAGAAATTAAACAGGGCAACAGGGATTTCAGAGTATAAGCCTAATAATCTAATGCGTTGTAATGATTATTATACGAAATTGAATGATAATTGTTCAATAGTTATTTCTTTGTTAAATTATGATATAGTAGAAAGTGGAGTAATTTATGTCAGATGCAGACCTTTTTAAAAAAACAGACAATGTTCTCACAACCGCCCGAATGAAGGACATTGACAGACTGGCGATAGACGGCAATACCGATAAAGGGTACTCCTATATGTGTACCGCCGGTAAGCACATTTATCAGGCTGCGTTGGCTATTTTGGAAAAAATAGCCATGAAGGATGGGAATAAGAATGTGGCTGTAATATGCGGTAAGGGTAATAACGGCGGAGACGGCTATGTTACCGCGCGGCTGTTGGAAGAGGCGGGAGTTAATGTTGATTGTTTTTCCGTTTGCGAAACCGGAGATTTGAGCGATGAAGCGTTTTTAGCGTTTGAAGATTACATGAATTTAAAAAACAACATTGTCCAAATAATTGCAAATAATGGAGAAATACCCGATTTTAACAATTACTGTTTGATAATCGACGCGATGCTTGGAATAGGAGCGCACGGGGAGCCGCGTGGATTGTACGCGGATGTGATTAAGGCCGTTAACGATAGCAAGGCTTTTGTCTTAGCGGTTGATACTCCGTCGGGTCTTGATTGTGACAACGGAAAATGTACTTCTATTTGTATAAAAGCCGATATTACCGTAGCTGCCGGATTTTCTAAATTGGGACAATTTTTTTACCCCGGCAGAGCTAATGTTGGAGAATTACTAGTCGCTGATTTAGGTTATCCAGTGGAAATTGTTAGAGAGGATTCCCTCAGGATTTTTTTACCTGACATTAATTTTTTTAGTCGCGTCTTGCCGGCGCGTAAGGAAAACGGATCAAAAATTGATCATGGGCTTGCGCTCCTTGTGTGCGGTTCCCGTGGAATGAGTGGAGCCGCCGCGCTTGCGTCCATGGCGGCATTACGCAGTGGGTGCGGGATGGTTCATCTGGCTGTGCCTGAATCACTTGTAAATACTTTATCCGTTAAGGTTACTGAACCGGTTTTACACCCTTTGGCTGAAACCGCTTCCGGTGCTTGCGCGGCATCCGCATTGAATGAAATCCTGTCGCTCTGTGAACGTATGGACGCTCTTTGTGTTGGTTCCGGTTTATCAAGAGACCCAGAGAGCGCGTCTCTTGTGCGGAAACTTATTGGTGAAATAGATAAACCAATCGTAATTGACGCGGACGGTCTGAACGCCTTTATCGGAGATTTACTGGAGTTTACTAGGCACAAGGGAGAGATTGTCATCACTCCGCACATGGGAGAATGGAAAAGGCTCTTTGGCGATCTGCCCGATGAACCGCTTGACCGCATAAAAAGACTTAAGGACTGCGCGGAGGAATTCAATATAAATATTTTATTGAAAGGAAGCCCTTCTTTGGCTGTCAGCGCAAAAGGAACCGCAGTCATTCTTCCCTTTGGGAATTCCTCACTTGCAAAAGCCGGAACAGGAGACGTACTCAGCGGCATTATTGTCTCTCTAATCGCGCAGGGCTGCTCTTGCTTTGAGGCGGCAATTTTAGGCGCGTATCTGCACGGAGAGGCGGGAAGGCTTGCAAGTGAAGACCTTACCGAGTACTCAGTGCTGGCAAGTGATTTGATGATGTATATACCGGAAGTAGTGAAAGAAATAATAAATAACAAATAAGAAATAGAGAGGGATTTTCTTCTTCTCTTAATTATTTTTTATTTTCATCAGGGGTTGACGCTAAAAAAGAGTCCGGGGCACTGACGGCATAGAAGGCTTTTTTGGCGTTCAACTTCCAGTCAAAGAGGCAGGGATTCCCTGCGGAGATCCAACTGGTTCCGTCATCCATACCCCACATAGTTACCCGCTTTATATATTTGGAATACTCTTTATAAAGTTTAAAAAGTTGCGCATAGAATTTCGCCTGCGCTATTTCGTCCGCCTGAGACATAGCCGTATCCTTTCCATTGCCGCGTTCATAAGCGATAACTGACAAATCCAGTTCACTTATGGCAACTTCAATCCCAAGACTGATGAGTTTTTCCAAAGATGAACGCACATTGTTTATATTGAGTTTTTTAAATTCAAACATGTGTGATTGCGAACCTACGCCTTCAATAAGGTTTCGCTCTTTGCCTGTTTCGTTTTTATAACGCTCATTAATATCTTTGATCATCTTCCTTACCGCTTCCGCTTTGTTTTTATCCTCCAAGCCGTAATCATTGTAATAGAGCGTAATATTAGGATCGGCGGCGCGTGCGGCGCGGAATGAAAGTTCAATATAATCTGAGCCTAACTTGTCGTACCAAGGGTTTTGAGAATTCCTTACACATTTTTTCCAATCCCCGGCGGCATTAGCGGCGGAAAGACCGTCCTTCATAGCCTCGTTCACCACGTCCCATGATTCTATTTTCCCTTTAAAATGCGCCAGTACCGTGGCAATATACTCATTTAAATTTTTTTCAACTTCCGCTCTTGTTCCGGTTGTCATCCATTTTGGGGCAGACTCATGCCATACAAGGCAATGTCCATGTATATATATA
>Ga0268262_10006343_pt1 | contig 11390 bp, 11 predicted proteins | sample TergutNc150P3_FD_190354 | JGI IMG/M metagenome (GOLD analysis project Ga0268262, IMG submission 190354) | Nasutitermes corniger P3 segment gut microbial community from laboratory colony in Florida, USA - Nc150 P3 (SPAdes) (version 2) | ecosystem: Host-associated > Arthropoda: Insects >...
TCAGCGGCGCGCGCAGGGCTGCGATATACCCCGGCCCCAGCGCGCCCGCGGGGAACACCTTGATGAAGTCCGCGCCGTGGCTGTGCGCGGCGGCGCACTCCGTGGGCGTCATGCACCCCGGCAGGGAGACCAGCCCCAGCGCGCGCGTCCCGCCGATCACCGCCGCGTCCACGTTCGGCGAGATGATAAACTGCGCCCCGGCGTCATGGGCCAGGCGCAGCTGCGCGGGGGTCATCACCGTGCCCGCGCCCACGCGCATGGCGTCGCCGAGGGCTTCGTGGATAGCGGCGATGGCGTTGGCCGTGCGGAGGAAGCTCTCCGGCGCAGCCTGGTTGAAGGTGATCTCGATGAGCGAGATCCCCCCGGCCAGGAGGGCGCGGGCCAGGGGCACGGCCTGGGGCTCGGGCAGCCCGCGCACAATGGCAATCAGCTTTTTTTCGAGTATTTGCTTAATAATGGTATCACGCATGGAATATCTCCTTGTTATTTTACCCCCTGATGGCGACGGGCAGCAGGCCGAAGAGGTAATCCACGAACACCGCGCGGAACACCATCGTGAAGAAGCTCCAAATCTGCTGCGGGAGGGTGCTGAGGAAATCCGTGGGCAGCGGCTTGTAATTCGGGTTGGGTGCGGGGAAGGTCGTTTTTGTGATGCTCAGGTGGTCGTATTCCTCGGTGTCGCCGTTGGCGGGGTCGCAGGTGTAGGCCGTGTAGGTGAGGGTATCGTCCTCGATGGTGATGCCCGTGAAGAACGGCTTGCCGATCTGTGTGTGCAGGGCCATGGCGTTACGGACGGCGGGCAGCATGTTCGGGTGGATGGGGTAGCGCTTGGGGCACGCCGCGCCGGGCAGGAGGTAGAGCGTGCCCGCCGGGTCGGTGTAAATGCCGGTGCCGTCGCCCACGGGCTTGTCGCCCTTCATGGGCATGGTGCGCACGTACTGGTGGTCGTGGCCGTACATCACCAGGTCCACGCCGGCTTTGTCGAAGAGGGGCAGCAGCACGTTGCGCATGATAATATTGTCCGGCAGGTTGCCGTCGTTGCCCGCGGAATAGGGGGCGCGGTGCATGAAGACGAGCTTCCACTTCGCGCCGCTCTGCATCATGTCGTTGAGGAACCAGTTGCGCTGCATCACGCTCATGGGGTACATGTCGTTGGTGTTCAGCACCGCGATGTGCGCGTCGCCGTAGTCGAAGGAGTAGTACACCCCCGTCATGTTGCTGGTGTAATTGGCGGGCTCCTTCAGCGTAAACATATTGCGGAACCAGTTCCACTTCAGGTTGCCGTCGTGGTTGCCCGCGATGGGCACAAGCGCGCCGTTCGCCAGGACGGGCCGGAAGGCCTGGAAGAACATGTCCCATTCCTCGTTGTTGCTGTTGTTGGTGTGGTCGCCCAAAATGACGGAGAAGGCGGCGTCGGGGAATTGCTCCCACGCGGCCTGGTGCACGGCGGCCCCGTAGGCGTAATCGGCCTCGCTGCTGGCCTGCACGTCGCCCGTGACGATGAAGCTGAAGTCGTTGTCCGGGCCCGGGTTGATGTGAAACGTGCCCGTCACGCCGTCGATGTCATAGGTGTGCGGCCCGGCGGCGAAGCCCGATAATGTCACCCTGTGTGCGTAGCTGCCCTGGTGCAGGACGTTCGCCGGGGCGTCGATATACATGACAGCGTCGTCGATTTTGATGACGTTGCCGCAGTCCGCCTTGGTGTACCAGTGCAGGCCGATGGTTTTGCCGTCCTCGCCCGCGTGGGTGCACACCACCCGGAAGGGCGTGGTGTCGTCCGCGGCGTGGAGCTGCAAGCCGAAGCACCCCAGCAGCAGGGTTAAACTTAGGGCAAGGGCGATGAGTTTACGCATTTTCGTCAGCAACCTTCCATTTGATATTTTTATAGGTCACGGTCTTGGTCAGCGTCAGGCTGATGGGGATTTCCCCCGCGCCCGCGAAGGCGCCCGCGCCCGTGGCCGTGGCGGTCAGCTTGGCCTTCAGGGTGAAGCGCAGCTCCCTGAGCATGTCCTGGCTCTGCGCGGGGTCGTCCACCGGCCGCGCGTCGCCGTCCTCGTCGAGCATCCGCTTGTTCACCTGGGCGAAGAGCGTGAACTCCGTGAACTCGAGCGCGTAGTCCTCCACGATCAGGTACTCCTTCGCCTTGGCCAGCTGCGCGAGGATATCGGCCTTGTCCGCGGGGGCCAGGAGCAGCTCCGCGGCGGCGAGGGCCAGCTCGCCGTCGAGCTGGTAGAGGCCGGCGGCCTCCTGCACCGCGGTTTCGCCCAGCTGATTGAGCACATGCACCCGCTTCTGCTCGTCCGTGGCGTCCGCGGCCTTCACCACCCTGCCGTCCGGGCCCTTCAGCCGTTTGCCGTCCGCGTCCGTCAGGCTCGACACAAGGCCCTGCTCGATGTCCTCCTCCAGCTTCCTGCGCTTTTCGGCCACCTTCAGCTCCAGCACCTCGTTGGCCTTCAGCGGCGTGCGCATGCCGCCCGGGATCAGGGTCTCGTACAGGTGCGCCACGACGTGCGCGCGCTTCTGCGCGTCCGTGGCGTCCGCGGCCTTCACCGGCGCGCCGTTCCCGTCCTTCAGGCTGACGCCGTTCTCGTCCGTCAGGAGCTTCACGAGGCCCTTGCCGATGTCCTCGTCCAGCTTCTTCAGGCCCCCGGCGATCTTCCCCTCCATCAGCGCCTCAAACGCCGCCGGGTCCAGCAGGTCGCTCTCCGTCAGCGCATAGAACAGCGCCGGGCACCTTTCGGCCATGTCCGCGGGGACGGGGTCGGTCTTCTTCTGGAAGAGGTTCTCCGGCTGCGTGACGAAGAAGCCGCCCTCCTCCTTGGTGAAGCTGTTGTTGATGTAGGCCTTGATTTGGTTCTTCACCAGGTTTTTCGCTTCCTTCAGGGCGGCGTTGCCCACCTCGATGTCGTCCAGGCCGTAGCTTGTCTCCGCCACGAAGCCCTCGGCGTCCCGCAGCAGGGGGACGACGGCGTTGAAGTACGCCAGGGGGTCGGCTTCCACGGCCGCGAAGGGGGTGCGCGGGACCTGCGGCTTCTCCTCCTCCGGCCCGCAGGCGCACAGCCCGAGCGCCAGGGCGCAGGCCAAGGCCAGGGCGAGGGATGGTTTGAAGAATTTCATAGTAGGGCCTCCAATGTATATTTTAATGGAATCTGTAGGGGCGGCAATCTGCCGCCCGCAGAACTTATAGATACTAAATGGTCTTTATGCGCGGGCGGCAGATTGCCGCCCCTACAGGTTTTGCTCGTCACTCCCCCACCCTCACCCTGCTCCCCTCAAACGGCCCCAGCCCGCTTTCGTCGAATTGGTACACCGTCTCCATCAAAATGTCCAAACACGCCTCCACGGTCTTGGGCCGCAGCGTGTCCACGGTGTCCAGGCGGGTGTGGTAGTACGCCGCGGGGGCGTCGTCCATGGCGGAGAGCAGCGCCGCGCGCAGGCCCGCCTGGGTGGCGGCCGTGGCGTCGCTGGAGCCGAAGAACACGCTCCCGTAGGGGATGTCGTGCCCGGCGGCCTTCGCCCCCGCCTTCAGCATGGCGCACACGGCGCTGTCGTGCTTCACGGTGCCGTTGAGGTCGCGGCACATCACCTTGATGAACTCATAGTCGGTCATGGTGTCCAGGGCGATAAAGGCGGTCTCCACGTCGGCGTATTCCTTCGCGTGGGCCTTGCAGAACGCCTTGGCCCCCCGCAGCCCGATCTCCTCGCAGCCCGTGCACGCCACCACCAGCTCCGTGTTTTCCAGCCGCAGGTTGAGGTCGCCCAGCAGCTTGGCCACGGCCATGGCGGTGAAGCAGCCGGAGAGGTTGTCACTCGCGCCCGTCACGGGGCGCTTCTTGTTCTCGAAGAACCAGCCGGAGAGCAGCGGCACGCACAGCCCTGCGGACACGTAGCCGAGGATCGTCAGCGCCGGGCCGCGCTGCGCCAGGCCGGAAAGGCCCACCCAGCCGAAGCCGCGCGCCACGGCGGCGATGGAAACCCCCACGCCGAACAGCATCGCCCCGACGCAGCCCGCGACCACGGGCAGCAGCAGGACGGGCTTTTTGAAATGCTTATACCCGTAGTACGTATACGTCCACTCGTTCGACGAATCCGCGTGCCCGCCGAGGATCAGCCGCCGCTTCACCTCCCCCGATGGCTTGCGCACGCCGATCAGGTTCTGCGAGGTCTTTTTGGGGCAGAAGGTGTCCGCGGCCTGCTTGTACAGGATGAATTGCAGCACCATGAACAGCAGCTCCAGCGCGATGACGGCCGCGCCCACAATGGCATAGCCCAGGTTATACGCCACCGCCCCGATGACCCCCGAGAGCACGCCCATGCGCACCCAGAGCAAAAACGCCGCCGGCGCGGCCTGGAAAGGCTCCACGCGCACGCTGTCGCAGCAGGTCTCGAGGTCCTTTTGCATCAGCTCCTGGGCCTTGCGCTCCTCCGGGCCGCAGGCGGGGCGCGGGCCGCACGCCTTGCAGACCTTCTTCACCCCGCGCACCGCGAAGTTGGCGTACTCCCGCAGCCGGGATTCGTAGCCGTTGATCGCCTGCCTTGCCGTCATAAAGCACTCTCCTCTATATTCAGTTCAACCTGTTCGTCACAGATTGGCGTATTCTTGCTTGCGCGGTAAGCCTTCACCGAAAAAATCAGCGCAATCACCATGCAGGCGATGATGCATGCGTCGTGGGCGGCCATGGACAGGGCCTCGGGCCACTCGACCGCCCCCTGCGCCGCATAAACGACGGCGTTAAAGGCCTCCATGCCGCAAAAGAACGCCTCGTACAAGGCCGCCAGCGAGAGAAACACGATGTTAAAGCGCTTCACCGCGCCCTTCCTGCGGAGATAGAACGGCGCGAACAGCGCGAGGCCGATGGTGTTCCAAAAGATGGGGATCATGCCCTCCGGGCCCCAGTCGGGGGAAATGGCGTAATATAAGATGGTTTCCAGGCTGGTGTGCGCCACGAGGACGCCCGCGAAAATGCCGGCGATCGTCAGCGGCGCGGGCTTTTCAGCCCGGGCAAACAGAACCAGCAGGCACGCGGCGGAGAGAGCCAGGGGCAGGAGCGACTTGAGGTAGTAGGCAAGGTCGGGCGGCCAGAGGTACCATATATCATAGAGGAGTATCGACGCCTGCCAGGCGAGCGCGAGCAGGAGGAAGACCGTCCTGCGCCGCTTCGCGCCGAACAGCGACAGGGCAAAGCACGCCATGGGCAGCAGGACGAACAGGACCCGCTGGATACCGACCGCCCACGGCCAATACTGCCAGGCGGGCGTGCTGTAGCTCGCGATGCCGGAAACGGCCGACAGGACGGCTCCGGCCAGGAGGCACAGGAAGGCGAGGCCCGCCAGGGCGCCGAAGACCAGCGCGGCGGAGGGCTTCGGCTTCGATGGGGTCACGGCGGCTGGGTCGTCCGGCATGGGGGAACAGCCTCCTTTTGAATTGGTACACACAGCGCTAGTTCACATCCTTCCTCGTCAGCACCTGCCCTGCCGTCCTCACGAGGATTTTCATGTCCAGCCAAAACGATTGCCTTTCGATGTATTCCCTGTCCAGGGCGACCTTTTCCTCGTCGCTCACGTTCGCCCGCCCGTTCACCTGCGCCCAGCCGGTGAGGCCCGGCGGCACGGCGTAGACGCCCGCCTCGGCGCGCATCCGGCGTATTTCCTCCTCCTCGGGGATGAGCGGCCGCGGGCCGACGAAGCTCATCTCCCCCTTGAGGATGTTCACCAGCTGGGGCAGCTCGTCCAGGCTTAAGCTCCGCAGGAGCCTGCCGGTGCGCGTGAGGCAGTCCTCGCCGCGCAGCGCGTTCTGCGCCATGTTGCGGGTTTCGCGGCGCATGGTGCGGAGCTTGTATACCTGGAACAGCCCGTTGCCCTTCCCCACGCGGTTTTGCTTGAAGACCACCGGCGCGCCGTCGTCCAGGAACACGATGAGCGACACCACCGCCAGCACGGGCGACAGCAGCAACAGCGCCGTTATGCTTGCCACCACATCAAAGAGCCGTTTCATTGTTTACACATCCATTTCGCCTTTCAGCTTTTCTTGCAGTTCAGGCAAATCCTGCTGTATGATGTCCCATATCATATAAAAATCAATGCCGTCATAGTCGTGCACAATCCGGTTGCGCAGGTTGTACATGCTGTGCCAGGGGATGCCGGGATGCAGCTCCCGCAGCTCTTCTACGTAAAGCCGCACAAGCTCCCCCATCTGGCTCAGGTTAAAAACGCACGCCTCCACCAGCATGGAGTCCGCGATAAATCCGTCAAATGTTTTTCCTTCGCAGTAACCGAGCGTTTTTTGGAGATATCCCAGCAGCTTCTGAAAAATCACCCTGTATTTATCCGCCATAGATTTGCACCCCCGTTTCCTGTATCTCCTTGTCCACGCGCGAACCCGGTTTGACGTAAAACACGTCCAGCAGGTCCACTTCCTTTTGCAGCGCGTCGCGCACATGGCCCATCAGGCCCACGAATGCGAGCCCCCGCAGCCCGCTGTCCACCAGGATGTCCACGTCGCTTTTGGGGCGGGCTTCGCCCTTGGCGTAGGAGCCGAACAGCACGGCCCGCCGCACGCCGTTTTGGCGGAACACCGGCGTCAGGCGCCGCTGGATTTCCGCGATGTCGTAGGTATCCCGGGTGTTCATGACAATCCTTCCTTACGCGTTCGCATTCGCCTGCATCTTCAAATACGCGTTGATAAACCCATCCAAATCCCCGTCCATCACGGCGGGGATATTTCCATTTTCATAGTTCGTCCTGTGATCCTTCGCCATCTGGTACGGCATAAACACATAGCTGCGGATCTGGCTGCCCCAGGCGATGTCCATCTGCACGCCCTTGATGTCCTCAATCTTGTCCAGGTGCTCGCGCTCTTTAATTTCGATGAGCTTGGATTTGAGCATGCGCAGGGCCACCTCCCTGTTCTGGTGCTGGCTGCGCTCCACCTGGCAGGTGGCCACCAGGCCCGTGGGGATGTGCGTCAGGCGCACGGCGGAGCTGGTCTTGTTGACCTTCTGCCCGCCCGCGCCGCTGGCCCGGTAGACATCCATCCTGATGTCGTCCGGGTTGATGTCCACGCCCGTGCTGTCGTCGATCTCCGGCATCACCTCCAGCGAGGCGAAGCTGGTGTGCCTGCGGCCGGAGGAATCAAACGGCGAGCAGCGCACCAAACGGTGCACGCCGTTTTCGCTCTTGAGGAAGCCGTAGGCGTTTTCGCCCTCGATGATCAGCACGGCGGACTTCAGGCCCGCCTCCTCGCCGTCCAGAAAATCCACCATTTCGCATTTAAAACCGTGGCGGTCGGCCCAGTGCATATACATGCGCACGAGCATCTCGTTCCAGTCCTGGGCCTCGGTGCCGCCCGCGCCCGCGTGGAAGGCCAAAATCGCGTTGTTGGCGTCATATTCCCCGGTGAGCAGGGTGGAAAGGGTGCTCTCGTCCAGCTTGGCGGTGAAGCTCTCCACGCTGGCCCTGCACTCGTCGAAGAGGGACTCCTCGCCCTCCTCGTCGGCCAGCTCGATCATGGTCAGCGCGTCGTCGAAATGGGCGGCTAATTTTTCATAGCCCTCGCATTTCGCCTTAAGCCTGGAGATGCGCTGCAGCACCACCTGGCTCTGCTTGGGGTCGTCCCAGAAGCCGTCGGCGGCGCAGCGGGCCTCCAGGTCGGCGATTTCGGCCTCGGCGGCCTCGAGCCCCAGGGCCTGGCGCAGCTCGCCCAGCTTTTCCTTCTGCCCCAGCAATTGCAGGCGCAGCTCCTCAAATTGCAGCATATAGTGTCCTTACTTACATAAAATCAGGTATAATGTACCAACGGCCGCTTACGTTTAAAAGCAGGAGGGGGCATTCCTCCGAAAACGACTCCACTGTGCTGCGTATGCTGGCGATGCCCTCCACCAGCACAAGCTCTTCTGTTTCGGGGGGGATGGCCCAGCCCAGGCTAGGATAAAAGTCGGACGCGCCGTCGCGTTCCACGCTGGTGATTTGATAGGTCGCCTCAATCACGCGCATGCCCCTGTATCCCGCCTCGAGCTGTTTGCGCAGCGCCTGCCTTTCAGAAGGAAACGCGCCAAGCCTGGTTTCTATCACCATGAGATCCAGCAGCTTCTCCACGTCCCCGCGCTGAAAGGCCTCGAAGAACGCCTCGATCGCTTCCTCGTAGCCATCCGCCGCCGCGGGCGCGGTGCCCCGGCTTTCCGTTGCGCCTTGCGCCGGGGGCTCGCCCCCCCTGCTGCTGCCGAGGCGCAGGCCAATCATAATACCCGCCGCCAGCAGGAGAAGCGCGGCCACGCCGGGGAGGATTTTCTTATTCATAGCGCTCCCCCTTTGCCGCCGGGAATCCCACGCATTTATCATACCATGGTTTGGGGGAAATGGCAAGAGGTTTTTAAAAACAGAGCTCCCCCGTCTCCGGCTCCACACGGCGGTAGTAGCAGCTGCGGCGCGCGCCCCCCGCGTCCTCGGTGTGGCAGATGCCGCCGTCCCGGGCCTCCACAAGGTAGACGAAAGAGTTCTGCTCGCAGTTGACGCGGATCTCCCGCACGGCAAATGTGTTGCCCGAGCTCTCGCCCTTGCGCCACAAGCTGCCGCGCGAGGTGCTCCACAGCACGAGCATCCCCGTGCGTAAGGTCTCGTCCAGGGCCTCCCGGTTGGTGTAGGCCACCAGCAGCACCTCGCGCGTCGCGGCGTCCTGCACCGCCACGGGCAGCACGTCCTGGCCCGCCAGGCGGTTGAGCTTATCGAAATCCGGTTGGAATTGGGTGGTTTCCTCGATGGACATGGGACGCCCTCCTTTGCGCTAACCTACTCACATACAAATCTGCTCACCCCAGCCCCCGCATCATCTCCCCATAGGCCTTCAGCAGCTCCTCGCTGGCGTGCACCCCGGCGGTGTTGACCTCCTCGTTGCCGAACAGCACAAAATTCTGTATGTCATTCGGCAGCAGGTAGTACCCCGAGTGGTCGTTCATGATGCCGAACACCAGCAGCTTGCGCCCGCCGCGCGCTTGGGTACTCATGGGCGTGAAGTCGAACGCCCTGCCGTTCCACGCCTCCTTGGCGGTCAGCCCGCCGCCGAAGGCCAGGCAGGGCTCCAGCTCCCCGGGCGCGAAGGCCACCGCCAGGTCCTTCCCCAGTTCCATGTAGCCCGTCTCCGTCACCAGGTCGATCGCCGGGCCGACAGGGCAGCGCCGCACGCTCTCGGCCCGGATCATGCCGTAGCGGAACAGCAGCAGGTGCAGCGGGTTGTCCACCGGCACGCGGAATTCTTTATGCCGCACGTTGAGGATGGGCTCCACCGGCACTTCCGTTTCGATGCCCGCGGCCAGCTTGCCCAGCGCCCTGCCGTAGGCCTTCACCTGGTCCAGCCGGGAGCACCCCTCAAACCAGAACATGCCGCTGTCCACGGTAATCGCCAGCTGCGCGCCCTGGATCATCTGAAAATTGGCGTACTTGTTGATCTCCTCTTCCATATAATAGGGGTAGTCGCTGCTCACCTCGCGCGTGTCCGCCCCAAGCCCCACGCAGTGCGCGGCGTAGTTGATCAGCCAGGTCTCCCTGCCGCCGTCATCCGGGCGGAAGCGGAAGCGGTGCAGCAGCGGGTCGATCACCTGCGGGGGGCGCTTGTCGCGGATATACTGCGCGGCGTCCGCCGTGCCATAGGTGAGCGCGCCGGGCTTCATCCCGTTCACGGCCTCCTTGACCGCGTTGGCCGTGGCCCGGTGCAGGTTGTCCATGAACGCCGCGTTCTTGCCCGTATACGCCGGGAACAGCCCCGTCAGGCTCGCCAGCGGGTTGAGCAAAATCGCGTTGATCAGCGGCCCGTTCATCCCCAAAATATCGATGCAGCTGTGCTGGTGCAGCACGCCCACGTTGATGCTCACGATATGCTTCTCTTTCGCGAAATCGCGCAGCAGCGCGCGGATGGCCCGCACGTCGGTGGAGCCCAGTGCGTAGCCGTCGATGCTCGCCAGCACCACGGTGCCCCGGCCGCTGCCGTCGCTCAACGCCGTCACCCGCACCGCCTGGTCGTCGGTGAGCGCCGTGGGGTTCTTGCGCTCGGCCAGCTCAATCCCCCCGCCCATATAGACGTCATTCCCGCCGATGTACTTGCCGTCCCTGTCGAAATACCCGTCCGGGATGAGCGTCCTCCTGGCATACCCCAGGGACCACCGCTTGCCGCCCTCCGGCTGGCCGATGAACCGCCCCATCCCCGGGTAGAAGTCCGGGCTCGCGTACTTCAACGGCGGCCTTGTCGCCGGCGGCACCACCGCGGCCAGCCCGTTGGCGAAGGCCCGCAGCGCGAAATCCCCCGCGTCATAGAGGAACCCCTCCAGCGCGGGCGGCGGCCCCTCGGCGGTGTCGGCGGCATAGGCGGGCACGCCGAGCAGCAAAGCGAGGCACATGGCAAGGGCGAACACGCGCCGATAGAATGCTTTCATGGGCAGGCCTCCCTGATATTTAGTAGTAAGGATATAGTAGCACAAGGGGAGGGGGTTGTCAATCAAACATTAAAGTTTTGCGCGGGAAATTCCACGGCCTTTGGCCGTTTCCCTGTAGGGCGCGGCATTGCCACGCCAAAACAAAACGCACCTTCCACTTGACATTCCCCCCCATCCAATGTACAATAGAAATACAAGCGCAAAACATATTTTATGCGGGCGGCTCAGCCGCCCCGAAAGAAGGGTCGTGCTCCCATGTCATTCTACAACTTCGGCTGCCGCGCGTTTCAGCAGACCGCGCGCCTCGGGCAGAACCTGTGGCCCTGGAAGGAGCCGCGGGTGCTGCGCGGGCCCGGCTGCGCGGACGAGCTGCCCGCGCTGGTCAAATCCCTGGGGCTGCGGCGCGTGCTGCTGGTGACCGACCCGGGCCTGATGAAGCTGGGCCTGCCCCTCCCGCTGATCCAGGGCCTGGAGAAGGCCGGGCTCTTCTGCGCAGTCTATGACAAAACCGTCGCCAACCCCACCACCGACAGCATCGAGGAGGCCCGGGGGGTTTACATCGAGGGCAAGTGCGACTGCGTGGTGGCCTTCGGCGGCGGCTCGCCCATGGACTGCGCGAAAATGGTGTGCTTCCTGGCGGCCTACCCCCGCGAAACGGCGGCCAGGGTGAAGGGCGTGCAGCCCGTGCGCCTGCGCGGCGTGCCGCCCCTGTTCGCCGTGCCCACCACGGCCGGCACCGGCTCCGAGACCACCCTGGCCGTCGTGGTGAGCGACCCCGGGACCCATAAGAAATACACCGTGATCAGCCCCCTGCTGCGCCCGCAATACGCCGTGCTGGACCCCAGGCTCACCCTGGGGCTGCCGCCGCGCATCACCGCGCACACCGGCATGGACGCCCTCACGCACGCGGCGGAGGCCTATGTCAGCCTGAGCCGCACGAAGGAGACGGACGCCCGGGCAACGGAGGCC
>Ga0268262_10006344_pt1 | contig 11388 bp, 9 predicted proteins | sample TergutNc150P3_FD_190354 | JGI IMG/M metagenome (GOLD analysis project Ga0268262, IMG submission 190354) | Nasutitermes corniger P3 segment gut microbial community from laboratory colony in Florida, USA - Nc150 P3 (SPAdes) (version 2) | ecosystem: Host-associated > Arthropoda: Insects > Digestive...
TATAGCAGTTTAACTTATTGTAGTCTATAGTCGCAATGCCTGATCCAACCCTTGCAATCATCCAGCGTATATAGCAATTCACGCTTGTATTGCTCGCTTAACGGCGGGCAAAGCCCGCCTACGAGCAATACGCGGCAAGGATTTGCATGCAAATCCTTGCATAGCAGTTCAACCTACAATAGGTTGAACTGCTATATTACTTGGTTAGTACGGCACCGGATCATGGAGTTCGCCCGGATGCTGAACTGGGGATTCGCTTACGCGGACTCGCACGCGATGGTGGCCTTCCGGCGCAGCGCTCCAAATCCGCTCCCCGCTTACGCGGCTCGCTACTTTACGCTCGCGCCTCTTAGCCCATTCGGGCTCTCAGAGATGATTCCCCAGACCCCGGGTACTCGCCTCGCTTACTGCCCTATGTAGGGGCGGATACATGGACATGGCTTCGATAAGCGGGCGGATGCATGGAGATGGCTTCGTTGGGCGCGCGGGTAGTTTTGCAAGTGCCTCAACAGATTGAGGATTCTATATGTTTCATCGCCCATATAGCAATTTGCGCTTTTGTTGTCCGCTTGACGGCGGGCAAAGCCCGCCTATGGACAACAAGCGGCCATGAACTCTTGGCATCCATTTGCAAGCAAATGGATACGCAAGGCCCTCACGCCAATCATTTCGACAATTTTCATCGCCATGTTTCGCAGGCCAGAGTTTCGATGCTGTCGAGTTCCTCCTGCAAGCAAATCCTGGCATAGCAGTTCAACTATGAAAAGTTGAACTGCTATAATGCCTTCCGCCTGATGCCAGCCGTGCATGGGTTGATATGGACCACCTATCGGCAACTGATAATTGGCGCAAGTGCAGGATTATTGCGGCAAAGGCTATCTATTCAAGCGTTTTGAGCGTGCATCTGTTGCGGCCGCCCCCCTTGGATTCGTACAGTGCCTCATCGGCCAGCTTGATGACCGTTTGGACGCGCCGCAAATGGCTGACGACGCCGATAATGCCTCCAATAGAAATTGTCACGTGGTCTGCGACGGCACTTGCCGAATGAGGGATATTGCACTCCCGAACTTTTTCCAGTAGCCTATTGGCCATTATTTGCGCACCAGCTTTGTCGGCGTACGGCAAAACAACGGCAAATTCCTCGCCGCCGTACCGTGCGACAAAATCTTCTTTTCTATTTATGCATTGGGCAAGGGCGGATGCGATTGCTCTTAGGCAGTTGTCGCCCACATCGTGGCCATAAGTATCGTTGTATTTTTTAAAACAATCAACATCTATCAACAAGAGGCTGATTTCGCTGTTGCTAACGCTTAAAGAATTGAGTAGTGTTTTTAGTTGCATATCCAAATATCGCCTATTGTGTACACCGGTGAGCGGATCGGTTATGGACATTTTAATAAATTCGCTCAATGTTTCAACTTCGCTTGTAAATCTTTCTTGCTTTGATTCAAATTCAAATAAGGTTTTGTTTACGGTTTTCACTAAGGTATCTAGAGGATTCATTATTTTAACAACATATACATTTAGAACAACGAAAAAAATAAAAATAATTGCTAGCGTTGCAATGACATGCATGATCATGTCTTTGGGAAGAACTTTTTTATTATTAAAAAAATCTATGGCAACAATATGCCAATCTAATCTTGGTATTGATTCTATAGCAAAGACTGCTTTCCTATCTTTTGTCTCAAAACTGCTTATTTCACCACTAGTTGATAACCCTCTGACCCTAGTCAAAATTTCCATTCCATCTTGGCCAAAAAGATCTGTCATATTTGTCTTGTTCTTGATGAGGTTATCTTCCTTGGCTCCAATTATTTCTCCAGCCGTATTAAAAAAGTACAGTTCCGCAGTCCCTGGATAGCCACGATAAAAATCTTTTACAAAATCATTGATTTCAATGCCTGTCCTCACAAAGCCAATAGTTTTGTTTTTATTTTCCAAAACTGGTGCATCAATCCATAATGTATTTTTTAACCGCCCAATCGTGAAAACAGCATCCAATTGAACAGAATCATCGGCTTTCACAACCGAACCATATAATTTATAGCCATTTGCTGTTGGATCCATTGTGTAAGTTTTTTCCCTATAAGGAATATATTCTCCCTGCACGCCGGTCCAAAACAAATTGTTAGTGCCAAATGCTTTTCGATAAGCCGCTCGTTCCTCCAAAGCCATATTTCGCAACTTTAAGTCTGTCGGATTAATAAGGTGCTGCCGTATCAAAATGGAATCTGCCGTCTTCCGGACTAGGGCGATTTTGCCGTCAAAGGCTGCCCCCATCACCAGGCGCAATCTTTCCATGGCCTGAATTACCTCAGAGTTGCCTTGGCTGCGCTCGATCCATACCATATACATAGCAAAAGCTATGCTTCCAACACCCAAAATAATTAGAAGCAGCAAGGAAGAGAAAAAGATATACCTGTGTTTGATGGAAGCTTGGCGCTTCCGAAAAGTAGATGGCGTAAGCAAATTATCATCGTCCGCCATGTGGCCTCCGATCAAAATGCAGTGCAGATGGCGCGATTTGAGTGGAATGCGGTGGCTTCACAGAATGCCGATTGCCTGCTGTTGGCAAAATCGTAATCTTCGGATAGCGGTCTGCGGGCAAAAGACGGTAAAACCCTAATGACTCCCCTAAAGGAACTGCCGGGCCTTCTGTCCATCAAATTTGGGAACATAAATTTGGGAAAACAGGGAACGTGCCAGACATGGTCGCATCCCCCAACTTGGCCTAATCGAAAATTTGCATTACAGCGCGTTTAGCGCGGCTGCGTAGTCGGGTTCTTGGGAAATCTCGGGGACCAGCTGGACATGGACTACCTCTCCTGCGGCGTTCGCCACTATGACGGCGCGAGCAAAGAGGCCCTTGAGGGGGCCGTCAACCATAGTCAGGCCATAGTCTATGCCAAATTCATGGTTCCTGAACGCGCTGGCCGGAACGACGTGAGAAAGCCCCTCGGCACCGCAAAACCTGGCTGCGGCAAAGGGCAGGTCCATGCTGACGCAAAGCACTCCCGCGTCTCTGGTCACGCTAGCCTTTTCATTGAATGTGCGGACACTGAGGGCGCATGTTGGGGTATCAATGCTGGGAAAAATATTTAATACGATGCTTTTGCCAGAACAATCTTCAAGCGAGATATCGACAAGATCCATCCCCACCAGCGTGAACGGCGGCAATTTGGCACCGACGGCCGGCAATGTGCCAGATGTGTTGATTGCTTTGCCCTTGAATGTGACTTGAGCCATCTAAACCCTCCTGATAGAAAAAGTCTATCATATCCACTTTGGACACATGTCGGCACCCATTTTATTAAATATTGAAAACAAATAAGTTAAATAAAAATCGTAGCAAAGGGCAGTTCCAGAAAAAAATTTCTTACTGTACCCGCAAAAAAATCCTTGACAAAGTAAATGGTACCGTTTGATTCTAGTCGTGGAGGTACTACCAATGAACAACGAACTATACGAAAAGCTCTCAAGGCTGCAGTGGCTGCTGCACAAGCAGCAAATCAGGCGTTGCGCGGACGGGGGACCCATGGCGGACACCACGCGTGGACAGGGCAGGATACTGGCCGTGCTGAAGCTAAAAGATGGCATCAGCACAAAGGACTTGGCTTATTTGCTTGGAGTACACGTTTCATCCTTAAATGGGCTGCTGTCCAAACTGGAAAAGAACGGCCTTATAGCGCGGGAGCCTTTTGAGCAGGACAAGCGAGTCATGCTTGTAAGGCTGACGGAAAAGGGCAGAAGCCTAGAAGAACCCGGAACGATTGACATCGGCGACATTTTCAGTTGCCTGTCCAGCGAAGAGCAAGCTGCATTTGGCGAATACTTGGACCGCGTGATAGCCGCACTGGCAGAAAAATTTGGCTATGACGACCAAGAGGAAATGGAGCGCATGGCGGCCGCGCGCGACCACTTTGCTGAGATGTTTGGAGACCACATGGCCGGGCATGGTTTCCATAGGCTGATGGGCGGCTTGAGGAGGTTTGTCCATGGAGACATGGATCCACGCCACAACCGCGATTTTGGGGGCTTTGGCCGCCCAGGGATGGGAAACCGCCATGAACATGATTGAGGTGAGCAACTTAGTCAAGCGGTACAAAAGTGCCAAGGAACCCTCTGTAAAGGATGTCAGTTTCTCGGTCGGGAAGGGTGAATTTTTCGCCTTCCTTGGCCCAAATGGCGCAGGCAAGACGACGACGATTTCCATCTTGACCACAACGCTGTCCAAGACGTCGGGCGAAATAAGGGTCGCGGGGTTCGACGTGGATAAGGAAGCGCGAAAGGTAAGGGAAAAAATCGGCATCATATTCCAAAACCCAAGCCTCGACCCTCAGCTGTCGGCGGAGGAAAATATCCGCTTCCACGCCTGCCTTTACGGCATGTGCGGATACCGCCCGACGTTCAAGTTGATGCCCTACGGCTATCGCAAGAAGGTGATGGAACTTGCGGAAATTGTTGGCATACAAGACTCGCTTTTCAAGCCGATCAAAAAACTGTCAGGCGGGATGAAGCGCAAACTGGAGATCATCCGCAGCCTAATCCACACGCCCGACGTGCTTTTCCTCGATGAGCCAACGCAGGGGCTGGATGCAGTGAGTAGGCGCGACCTCTGGCACTACATCAACGACGTCCGCAACCAATTTGGCACCACAGTCTTTTTGACCACCCACTACATTGATGAGGCGGAGAAGGTTGACAAGGTCTGCATAATAAACCGCGCCAGAATCGCCTCTTGCTGCCCGCCAGAAGAAATGAAGGCGGGCCTTCTCAAGCAAGAACTCATTTTGGACGCAGACGACAGGGCCGCGCTGACAAGTGAACTTGAAACTCTGGAAATCCCATTCGCCGTGAATGGGCGAATCGTAGTCCCTTACAGCGGATCACCGCAACAGATCATCGCACGATTGCAAACAAAACTGACCGTACTCAAAATACACGAGCCTTCACTAGAAGACGCATACGTTGAATTTTTGAACAAAACTGGGAAAACAAGCGATGCTGATTTGGTAGAAAGCCAGCGGGTGGCCATTGGCGGCGGGCATGGCAGACGCATGTTTTGACTTGTCGGACAACACTACGGAGGGAATAAAATGAACGAACACGTTTTTGCTTTGGGGAAACCACGGCTGCTGAGAGAGCTGAATACGATAGTCACAGTGGCGGCGCGAGAAATAACGCTATTCCTCAAATCACCTAGCACGGCCATAATGAGCCTCGCCATGCCCCTAATGATGATGGGCATGATAGGCGGCAATCTGAGGCAGAACATGGCCAGTGGCCTGGGCTTTGACTTTGGGCGATTCATGCTCATTGGCATGCTGGTCAACATGCTATTCATGACTACCACCATGAGCATGACTTCCCTGATAGACGACCACGACATTGACTTCAACCAAGAGATGCTTGTATCCCCCGTTTCGCGCTACTCGCTGGTCATCGGCAAGATATTCGGCGGCTCCTTTGGGGCCATCATCAGCATGCTTGGAACTTTGATCGTTGGCCTGATGATGGGGATCACGCTGCCATTTGGCAAATTGCTGCTGATTTTGGCGCTGTCACCGCTGATGTGCCTTTCAGGCGGAGCCCTGTCAATGATAGTCATCGGGCTGATCAAAAGCAAAAGGGCGGCTAATATCGCCGTCATGCTAATAACCATGCCGCAGATGTTTTTGTCGGGCGCCATCATTCCCATCACCAACTCCAGCGGCGCACTTCTCATCCTGAGCAGGCTGATGCCCATGACCTATTGCCTAGACCTCACGCGGGCCATCGTCTGCGCGGGAACGCCGGAATATGACAGCGTGGTGATGTTCAACCCAGCATTAAACTTCGCCGCCATTGCCGCGCTGACTTTCGTGTGCCTTGTGATAGGCACTTTCTTTTTTGCCAGAAGCGAGAAAAATAGATAGTGGCTGGGAGGGTTTTCAATGCTTGTATTTGAATACGTGCTGATACTTCTTGCAGCGGTGCTGCTGTCAAACCTGATCAACAGGTTTCTGCCTACGCTGTCCGCTCCTATTTTGCAGATAATGTTGGGCGCGGTCATCTCATTGATCCCATTTGGCGCGTTTAGCTATGACTTTCGCCTAGAGCCCGACTTGTTCTTTGTTCTGTTCATCGCCCCACTAATTTTTTACACCAGCATGACAGCCGACAAAAAGATTCTATGGGAGATGAGGGGGCCCATCCTAGGCTCCGCAGTGGCACTGGTGGCCATAATGGTGCTGGCGGCGGGACCCATCGTACACGCATTGATTCCAGCCATTCCACTGGCAGCGGCCTGCACATTGATAGCAGCCCTTGGCCCAACGGACGACGTGGCAGTGGCGGCGGTGGGAAAGCGCGCAAAGGTGCCAGGCAAGATAATGGGTATATTGTCTGGCGAATCCATCATCAACGACGCGTCGGGCATAGTGTGCTTCCAATTCGCCGTCGCATCTGTGGTCACTGGCTCTTTTTCGATGGCGCAGGCCACCTGGCGCTTCGCCCTGGTCGGCCTTGGCGGCATTTTGGCGGGCCTGATGATGACCTTGGTGAAATACTCCATCGTAAAATGGCTGCGCTCGCTCGGCATAGAAAATGTCACGCTCCATCTGCTCATCGGCATATTGACCCCCTTCGTCATTTACATGGCGTCAGAATCGCTGGGCGTAAGCGGCATATTGGCTGTGTTCGCATCTGGGATCGCCCACTCCTTTGCGCGTGACAAACTAAACCCCGATACGGTAAGCCTGAACATTGCGCTGGACAGCGTTTGGTCATTGCTGTCATTCACTTTTGAGGGCATCGTCTTCGTCATGCTGGGGACTCAGTTGCCCAGAATTTTGAAGACCATCGGGGGACATTCCATTGGCGTGCGTGAAATAGTTGGAAGCATCCTGCTGCTCGCGCTAGTTTTTGCCGCCCTCCGATTTATTTGGTGGACCCTCGCAGTGCGAAAAAGGGCGTACCAAGAAGAGGGAAAGCCCATCGGGAAAATCAAATCTGGCATCATTTTTAGCCTTGCGGGTGCGCGCGGCACTGTGACGCTGGCCAGCGTGATGTCGATCCCGCTGCTGCTGTCAAATGGGAACCCCTTTCCCGAAAGAGACCTGATCATTCTCTTGGCGAGCGGCATAATCGTGGTCTCTATGCTAGTCACCAATTTTTTGCTGCCGTTATTTGCCGAGCGGAAGAGCGAACAGCGAAAAAATGAAATAGAACTCGCCGCCTACGCCGAGATCATCCAAAAAGTTGCAACGCGGCTGCTCTCTGAGGCAAAGGAAGAAAACCGCGAGGCCACCACCTTCGTCATAAAGGGCTACTTCGAGAGAAGCCCTTGGCAAATAGGCCAGGGCTTTTCTGAAACAGCCGAAGACAAAAGGCTGCAAACGCAGGCCCTGCTTTGGGAAAAGGAAAACATCATTGCAATGCTTGGAAAGGGTGAAATCAACGCCGAAGTAGCAGGACACTACATCCAAGTTCTGGATGCCCGCATAAGGTCGGTGGGGGGCGATAAAAGGATGCTGCGCGAAATCGCCTGGCTAATCAAACACATGATCCGCTTCAAACACGTAATGGGCAGAAAGAGGAAGAGAAATAACTTCCGTGATCTCTTTGGCCGCAACTCTTCTTTTGTCCTTGAAAAACTAAAAGCGATAAGGAACACAGGCAACGCCAAAGCCGTGGACAAGCTGGCGGCCTCTTACGAGATGATCGCCGCCTTCCACAAGGGCCTAGAAACGGAAGGCGGTGATGCTTCCAAGGGTAAAGAAGAAACGCTGGTCTATGAGGTCGCGGCAAAGGGCTTCCACATCGAAAGAGGCCTCATCCAAGAAATGTTCGAGGCCGGCCGCCTTTCGTGGGAGACGGCAAAGGAGATGCGCGGAAATATAGCCGCGCTGGAGGCGAGGATGCAGGCAAATTAAAAATGCCCCTGCCCTGCCAACCCAACTTCGGGCATCTTGACCAAAACGGCCAATGACTGAAAGTATATAAATAACTGGAGGCACGCGATGCGCCGTTTCTTGCTTATTACAGGGCTATTGGCCGTCGGCATCCTGGCGGGCTGGTGCGGGACCATGGCCACCAGAAATCCGGCGGCGGCACTGCCGCGCCCCATTGACTCTAGGGGGCCGCTCCTCGAATGGGAGAGGGCCACCATCCAACTGTTTAAGAACGCGCAGCCGTCGGTGGTCTATATCACTAGGATAGCGACCGTGCAGAGGGGATGGTTCAGCTTTGACTACGAGCAGATAGAGGCGGGGTCGGGTAGCGGGTTCATCTGGGACTCGGACGGCCACGTCGTGACAAACTATCATGTGGTCCAGAGCGCGGACGACATCTTGGTCACGCTATCTGACCAGAGCCGGCACCATGCGACGCTTGTTGGCGTGGCCCCCGAAAAGGATTTGGCCGTCCTAAGGCTTGAAGACCCTCCAAACTCCATGCGCCCGATACCCATAGGGACAAGCAGCGACCTTCAGGTGGGGCAGTCCGTCGTCGCCATCGGCAACCCATTCGGCTTCGACCAGACGCTCACAACGGGAGTGGTGTCTGCGCTGGACCGCGAAATCAGGAGTCCTTCTAGCCGCCAGGACAGGCGGGGGCGCAGCATCATGGGGGTGATCCAGACAGACGCGGCGATTAACCCCGGCAACTCCGGCGGACCGCTCTTGGACAGCGCGGGGCGCCTGATCGGGGTCAACACCCAGATAGCGAGCAACAGCCAGAGCAGCGCAGGTGTTGGCTTCGCCATCCCCGTTGACACTGTCAACAGGATAGTGCCTCAATTGATAACGAGGGGGCGGGCAGCTCTGCCGGACTTGGGCTTCGAGGCCGTGCCAGAGCGATACAATAGGCGCATCGGCATCAAGGAGGGCCATATCGCAGTCCTTTCTGTCAGGAACGGAGGACCGGCGCACAGAGCTGGCCTTAGACCGGCCGACAGAGACACGGGCGAGCTCGGCGACATCATAATAGCCGTCAATGGCAGCCCGGCCAACGGCTGGGAGCGCCTGCAGGACATGGTATATAACATGCCCATTGGGTCAACGTTGGAACTCGAAGTGTTGAGGAACAACCGCACAGTTCGCGTCAGCCTTCAGGTGGGAGCTAGCTGACAGCAAATCGGCATCTTTTCTGAAACCGGTGGCCGTTAGCCGCAGCCAGAATTGTCAATTAAACATCTTACAAAACTACCCGCATGCCCATCGGAGTCGTAGGGGGTCTGGGGGGTAGCGAGGGGGGGCCGCTCGCATGCGAGTGGGACCCGAGCGAACCCCCAGTTAGCATCCGGAAGTTTTTCCATGCCCCGGCGAAGAACGCCAATGGCCGAAGAGTCCCCGTCCCGAGGTCAAGCGGCGAATGACCTCGCCGCGTGCCCATTCGGCATGATGGAACTGCCACTCGGCAACAAGAAAAGATTTGGGATGGTTTTGCAAGTATTTTGTAATTTGCAACTGTTTTCACAGCCCGGACGGGACTGAAAACCTGAATCCAAGGTATGCCGCGATGCTGCCCCTTGGGGCGATGGATTCCATGAACCTCTTTTCCTGCATCACCCCGCGGCTCCAAGTGTGCTTCTGCTCCCGGGTGAGTATGGGGTACGCGGCCTCTACGCCAATGAATGGCCTTACCCTGCCGTGGTTGTTGAAAGTGAAATCCATGTTCACTCTGCCCCAAGGGCGGGTGTATGAAACCCTGCCATCCATCGGCATTGGATTGAGCAAATTGCCGCTTTCATAGAGCGGGCCAGTTGAAATGATGCGCTCGACGCGGCCCTCCAAGTGGGCCCCCATGCTCAGCCCAAAATTCCAGTTGTACATGGCCCCGACGCCGAAACTAAAATATGAATAGTAAATTTTGACGTCCTGGGTATCAATGTACGTGCCATCAATGTCCGTATTGAAGTCTAGGCGGCTATTGGTTTCTGGCCTGCCGCCAAGTTCATAATAAAACCCCCGGCCCACGGGGAGCTCGCCCAGCATCCTGATAAGTGGCCCCGTCTGAAAGTCTGCCTGTGAAATATAGTCGAATTCCGACGTCCGATAGAACAGCGACTCGTAAGGGCGCGTCTTCTCTGCCCCGACCTGGAACCGCAAGTCCAAAGGGCGGGAGTAGCCCTGTGCAAACAAAGAGACCTGCGCGGCCAATATTGCAAGTATGAACTTAATTCTCATGTTGCCTCCGTCAACTGGTTGAGCGCAAACAATGTTGCGAAAAGAAAATGGCAAACATCGCTAATTGGTTATGCGCCATTCAAACGAAAACGTGTTGGACGTCTTTTGGTCATTGGCCACAATCGTCACCGTGACTGGCCTGTCCACTAAGTCCTTTGCAAACGAGTGGCTCGGCGACACGATGGCCCCCTCGCCGGACGTGTTTGAAACCATCCCCTTATCTTCGACGGAGCCGTCTCCCCAATTCACAGTCCAAAAAACATTGTCATTGTCAGCATCAATTATCTTGAAGTTTAGGAATTGCTTTTCTTCTGCCTTGACTTCTGACGGCACTGGAGGGATGAGGATGATATTGGGGCTATTGTTGGACGACAATGGGACTGTAAATGGCACCTCTGGTCCGGTCGCCCACCTGCCGTCCACCCACCTGTCGGACGCCATCACACTGACACTGCCAATGGCATCGGACAAAAATGTGTATCTGACACTGGGTTCATCAGTTTCGCGGATTTCTCCGCCCTCAAACCGCCAAAAATATTTGATCACTTTGTCGCCAATGTCCGGGTCAATAGCCCTGACGAAGTAAAGGTATTCAACGCCCCTCTGTACTTGGCTGTGTGCAGGTGCCCAAGTCAATGAATCTTTGACTATGATGGGCGGCTTGTTCTGCAGCCTTGCGAATGGATCATAATTTTTGTCATTGTCGCCGCTGCACCCAACCGCTATCAGGCATGTGAGTGCCGTTATCGCTGGCACATTAAATTTGCGGCTCGAAATCATCGGAACCCCCTAGTAATGAACTAGTATTGAATGAAAACTTGCTATAGCTATTAATCAAACTATCGCACAATCGTCAAAAGGCCGACAAATTGCGCGAACATGGCTATATTGCAAAAAATGCACCAAAAAAGCTAGTGGTCAGTGATAAGTGGTCAGTGGCGGGTTGAGCGTCTAGCACTGAACGGAGCCGCCCACCAGCATGAAACGCTAACATCGGAGTCATCTTCCAAGCATCCACCCGACAATCGAAGCCATCTCCATGCATCAGCCCGCACATAGGGCAGTGAGCGAGGCGAGTATCCGGGGTCTGGGGAGTAGCGAGGTGCGGACTCGCATGCGAGGCCGTGCAGAGCGAATCCCCAGTGAGCATTTAGGAAGGGTTTCCACGCACGGTGCCAGGCGAAGCGGGCCGCAGAGGGGGCCTGGCGAGGCGCGGCTC
>Ga0268262_10006345_pt1 | contig 11383 bp, 8 predicted proteins | sample TergutNc150P3_FD_190354 | JGI IMG/M metagenome (GOLD analysis project Ga0268262, IMG submission 190354) | Nasutitermes corniger P3 segment gut microbial community from laboratory colony in Florida, USA - Nc150 P3 (SPAdes) (version 2) | ecosystem: Host-associated > Arthropoda: Insects > Digestive...
CTTTCCGGTTCCGATGATAAAACTATCAAACTATGGGACACGGCAAGCGGCCGTGAAATCAGAACCTTTTCGGGGCATTCACGTCTTGTTACTTCCGTAACGTTCAGCCCTGACGGGAAGCAGATTCTATCAGGCGACTATGGGAACACCATGAAACTGTGGGACACGGCGAGCGGGCGGGAAATCAGAACCTGGAATACCGATTGGGTTAATTCCGTAGCGTTCAGCCCAGACGGCAAACAGGTACTTTCCGGTTCCGATGATAAAACTATCAAACTATGGGACACGGCAAGCGGCCGTGAAATCAGAACCTTTTCGGGGCATTCACGTCTTGTTACTTCCGTAACGTTCAGCCCTGACGGGAAGCAGATTCTATCAGGCGACTATGGGAACACCATGAAACTGTGGGACACGGCGAGCGGGCGGGAAATCAGAACCTGGAATACCGATTGGGTTAATTCCGTAGCGTTCAGCCCAGACGGCAAACAGGTACTTTCCGGTTCCTATGATAAAACAATGAAACTGTGGGACATAGCAAGCGGACGGGAAATCAGAACCTTTTCGGGGCATACCAGTGGAGTTAATTCCGTAACGTTCAGTCCCGACGGCAAGCGGGTTCTTTCAGGTTCCAGTGATGGCACTATCCGTATCTGGGACGTTTCCACTGGAAAAGAAATTGTCCAGTTTATCTACTTCTCCGGCAGCGACTCCCAGCTTGCCTCAGCAAGCCGCAATCTCACCGTGGTAGCCGAAAACGCCGTTTCTTCCAATGAAGGCGAATGGCTTGCCATCACCCCCGACGGCTACTACCAGGCTTCCCCCCGTGGCGACCGATACCTCAATGTGCGCGTAGGAAACACCGTTTCCGGCATAGACAGCTACCGCGCGATCTTCTACAACCCCGACGTGGTACAGGCGCGGTTACAGAACAGGCCCGATCCCAAAAATAAGGCAACTGTTACCATTCAAGAGGTCGTAAACTTTTTGCCGCCTGTGGTTACGATACTATCCCCCGCGAATTACAGCACAACAAACACCGGAACAGCAAACCTTTCAGTGGCTATCTTCAGCCAAAGCCAGCCGCTCCAAAGCATCAAGATCATTGTGAACGGTGGCCTCCTCGGCAGCAGCGATCTTGCGACGGTTAAAGGCTCGGGCCTACAGCCGCAAAAGGCAAGCCTTGCCGTTACGGGCAATCAAAAGACGGTAAACTTTAACTTGCCCATAAGCCTTAATCCGGGAGTGAACACAATCGAGGTGGTTGCGTTTAACGGCTACACGGAAAGCCCGCGCTTCCCCATAGAAGTTACATGGAACGCGCCGGCAAACCAAAAGCCAACCCTTCCTAACCTGTGGATACTCGCGGTCGGCGTGAACAATTATCAGGATTCAGGCATCAACAACCTTAGCTACTGCGTGGCGGACGCGAAGGGGGTTATCGAATCCCTCAAGGCGCAGGAGGGCAAGCGTTATGCGAAAGTGAACAGCCTGCTCGTCGCGGACGGCGAGGCTGTGCCCCCCACCGCCGCTAACATCAGGCAAAGGTTGTCGTTCTTCGACCAGGCCGGAGAGCGGGACGTGGTGCTGCTCTTCCTGGCCGGACACGGCGTCAGCAACAATGCGGGGCAGTTCCTCTTTTTGCCCTCCGACACGCGCCTTAACGCCGACAAAAGCGTGAACGCGGACACTGCCATTACGGATGCGGACATCGTGAATGTGCTGGACAGGGCTGGGAACCTGTTGGTGTTCATAGACGCCTGCCAGTCCGGCGGCGTTGACAACGACAGGCTGGTGCGCTCGCTCATGGAAACCAACGCCTTTGTGTTCACCTCAAGCTGCGGCAACGAATTGTCGCAGGAGCGCCAGGAACTGGGGCACGGCGTATTCACCTACAGCGTCATGCAGGGCCTTAAAGGCGCGACACAGGCTTTAGCGCAGGGCAACGTTACGGTGTTAAGCCTTTCCGGTTTTGTAACGCTGGACGTGCCGCGCATAACCGGCGGCGCACAGAACCCCAAGGCGTATTCGCTGGGCTTTTATGATTTCCCGATGGCGGTGATTAAATAGAGCCCAACTTTCGGTTCTGTAGCCCTTTGCCGGGATTTTTCAAAGAAGTGTTTCATCTATTTGACCCTCATGCTCAGACAGTGTATATTCAATTTACAGAGGAGTTATGAGTATGATCGCCGTAGTCAAATCCGGGGCAAGTGAGCAGCAACTCGATAATTTATTGTCATGGTTCCATTCGCGCAAATTGAAGACCCATGTCTCAAAAGGGGAATTTACAACCATTATCGGTCTCATCGGCGATACCAGCCAGGTGGATATCGATCTTTTGGAAGGGCTTGAAATCGTGGAGTCAGTCAAACGGATCACCGAACCGTTCAAACGCGCCAACCGGAAATTCCACCCGGCGGACACGGTAGTGGACATAGGCGGGGTGAAATTAGGCGGCGGCAATTTTCAAGTGATAGCCGGGCCGTGTTCTGTAGAGTCGCCTGAACAAATACTCTGCATTGCCGAGAGCGTGAAAGCCTCGGGCGCCGCCCTCCTGCGCGGGGGCGTGTTCAAACCCCGCACTTCGCCGTATGCCTTCCAGGGCATGGGGGCCGACGGCATAGAGCTCTTGCTGGCGGCCAAAGCCAAAACCGGAATGCCCATCGTTTCGGAAATAATGAACGCCGTGCATCTGCCCTTGTTCGAGCATGTGGACGTGATCCAGGTGGGCGCGCGAAATATGCAGAATTTCGAGCTGTTAAAGGAAGTGGGGCAATCGAAGAAGCCGGTCCTCCTGAAGCGCGGATTCGCGAACACGTTGCAGGAGCTTTTGATGAGCGCGGAGTACATCATGTCGGAGGGAAACGAAAATGTAATCCTGTGCGAAAGGGGAATACGCACGTTTGAGACATACACGCGAAACACGCTCGACCTGTCCGCGGTGCCTGTGCTGAAGGAGCTAACCCATTTGCCGGTGATTATTGACCCAAGCCACGCGGTTGGCGTATCCCGTTATGTGAAACCAATGGCGCTGGCGGCTGTGGCGTCCGGCGCAGACGGGCTGATTATCGAAGTACACAACGATCCGCCTAACGCTGCCTGCGACGGAGCGCAGTCCCTCACGCCTGAACAGTTCGCCGATCTCGCGGTAAGGATCAAAAGGATTCGCGAAGCCATTGCGTAGTAACAGGCGCAAAAAAGGAAGACGGCTATGAACATAGGCATTATCGGTCTTGGTTTAATCGGCGGCTCGTTAGCCAAAGCGTACAAGGCCGCCGGGCACACTGTGTACGCGCACGAAACCGATAAAAACATACTGGATTTCGCCATTCTTTCAGGCGCGGCGGATGCCCCGCTGGACAATGCTGCGTTGCGGCGTTGCGAACTGCTCCTGATTGCGATATACCCGCAAGCGGCGATCAAATACCTGGAAGAGACAGCGCAACATATCCCGACTGAAACCACGGTCATCGACTGCTGCGGCACAAAAAAAAATATTTGCGCCGCCGGGTTTAAGGCGGCTGCGCAATACGGATTTACTTTCGTGGGCGGGCACCCAATGGCGGGCACAGAACAGTCGGGCTTTAAACACAGCAAGGCAAATATGTTTAAGGGCGCATCTATGATCATTGTGCCGCCCGTGTACGACGACATCATGTTTCTTGAGAAGATAAAGCGCCTGCTCGCGCCCGCTGAGTTCGGCAGGCTGACCGTTACCACAGCGGAAAAACACGACGCGATGATCGCGTTCACCTCGCAAATGGCGCATCTTGTATCCAACGCGTTTATTAAAAGCCCGACCGTACTTGAGCACAAGGGATATTCCGCCGGCAGCTATAAGGACTTGACGCGCGTGGCATGGCTCAACGAGCGGCTGTGGGCCGAGTTGTTCATGGAAAACCGGGATTATCTGTTATATGAGCTTGATTTATTCATTACTTCTCTCGCACAGTACAGGGACGCGCTCAAGAATGAGGATTTAGTTAATCTCCAAACCCTTCTTTACGACGGCAGGCGTCTGAAAGAAAAGGTTGACCGCCAATGAGAAGCGTGGAGATCAATGCGTCAAAAAATTATTCTGTTTGGATAGATGGTAGTGGTGAATGTGGAGAAGGGGGTTTGCTGTCTCATGCAGGCGAGAGGATTGCGGCAGTTTGTAAAGGAGAGGCGGCGGCGCTTGTAACCGACGATGTAGTGAACGAGTTGTACGGGGATACTGTCGAGCAATCACTGCGAGTGGCGGGATACGCTACGACGCGGTTTGTGTTTCCCCACGGCGAGCAGTCAAAAAACATGGCGACCTATACTTCACTCCTCTGCGCTTTGGCCGAGGCAAACCTGACGCGCTCAGACGTTGTTGTTGCGCTGGGCGGAGGCGTTGTGGGCGATTTGGCTGGGTTCGCGGCGGCCACTTATTTGCGAGGCGTCAAGTTCACGCAGATACCGACCACATTGTTGGCGATGGTGGATTCGTCGGTGGGCGGTAAAACGGCGGTGGATCTGAGCGCCGGCAAAAACCAGGTTGGCGCGTTCTACCAGCCGGATCTTGTTTTATGCGACGCAGGGGCGCTTAAAACATTGCCGGATGAAGTCTTCCATGACGGCTGCGCCGAGATGATCAAGCATGGCGTTATCCTGAGCGTAGAGCTGTTTGAGTTGCTGAAAGAGCCTATTCAATCCCAAATGGAAGATATAATTGCGCGTAACGTTACGATCAAGCGGGACATTGTGGTCGCGGATGAGAGAGATACCGGCATTCGCCAGATACTGAACTTCGGCCACACTATCGGCCACGGCATCGAGAAACACTCAGACTACGGCGTTACACACGGGAAAGCCGTCGCGATTGGCATGGTGATCGCCAGCCGAGGCGCTGCCCGCATGGGCTTATGCGGTGAGGACTGTCACGCGGAAATCGTCGAGGCCGTTAGGCGCTACCAACTACCGACCGGGACTGATATATCGCCGGAAAGTTTGATCGAAGCCGCTTTTTTCGACAAGAAGCGAAGCGGGCAGCGCATTACTCTGATCCTGCCGGAGAAAATCGGCAAATGCGCAGCCAAAAGCTTCAGCATGGACAAGCTCGCAAATTTCATCCGTCTCGGGATGAGCAAATGAAAGATTTAAGAAGATCCTCACGCAGAGGCGCAAAGGACGCAGAGGAATATAAGTAATGAGAAAGCCAGATAATTTTTTAATATTTATTTTCATTACAATAAAAAAGTATGGTTGTAGACGTTAAATTATATAATAACGCACTGTTCTCCGCGCCTCTGCGAGCTCTGCGTGATGATAATTGTTATTAGGTATTACGGAGTACCAGGTGGACGTGAAAATTTTTCCGGCGCGGTTAAACGGCGCTGTTAACGCCATTCCCTCCAAGTCGCAGGCGCACAGGGCGCTAATATGCGCGGCTCTCGCGGACAAACCGACACGCGTCGAATGTAACGGCGAATCCGAGGACATCTTGGCAACGGCGGCCTGCCTTTCAGCCCTTGGCGCGGGAATTGAACGCGAATCCGGAGCTTATATTGTGCGTCCTCTGAAGCGGGAAGATGGCGGCGGCGCAACGCTACCCTGCAGAGAAAGCGGCAGTACATTCCGCTTCATGCTGCCGCTTGTTGGCGCGTTGGGACGTAAGGTTTGCTTTACCCCAAAAGGGCGACTACCCGAACGCCCGCTCTCCCCTTTGTATGAAGAGCTTGTCAGCCACGGAGCCGAATTGTCGCCACAGGGCTCCGTCCCGTTTTATGCCGACGGGAGGCTTATGCCGGGCCGTTATTCGCTGGATGCCGGCGTATCGTCGCAATTTATCAGCGGCTTGCTATTTGCCCTGCCTTTGCTTGACGGCGACAGCGAACTCGCTCTGACCGGAACCGCCGAATCATTCCCTTATGTGGAGCTGACTATGGCTATGCTGGAGGAGTTTGGCGTAAAAGCGGATTTTAGCGGCGAGGTTTTTTCCATACCGGGCAGGCAAACGTACCGTTCTTCCGGCGTTGTGCGCGTAGAGGGCGATTGGTCGAACGCCGCGTTCTGGCTGGGCGCTGGCGCTATCGGCTCAGGCAGTGTCACTTGCGCCGCTTTGAACTTGCAATCCCGGCAGGGCGACATGGCGATCCTGGACCTACTGGTGAAATTCGGCGCACAAGTTAAGACGAACGGTTCAGCCGTAACCGTATCCGGCGGGAAACTGCGGGGTATTGAAATCGACGCGAAGGATATCCCCGATCTCGTGCCGATATTGGCTGTGATCGCCGCCGCCGCCGAAGGAACAACCGTTATTCGCAACGCCGGAAGGCTGCGTACAAAGGAAAGCGACAGGCTCGCCACCGTAAGCGCGGTGTTGCGAGCTTTGGGCGCTGAGGTGAACGAGACGGATGACGGGCTTGTCTTGCGTGGGAGCGCCGCTTTCTCTGGCGGAGAGGTTTCTTCCTATGGGGATCACCGGATCGCGATGTCCGCGGCAATCGCGGCGACGGTGTGCGCGGAGCCTGTTGTTATTCATGGCGCGGAGGCGGTCAATAAATCATATCCAGGATTCTTTGACGATCTGCGTCTGCTGGGCGGCTCGGTTTTGTAATTGCAGAACTGCTTAAAAAACAGTAAAATTATTTAATGTCTTCGCAATACGGAAAAAAATTAAGAATATCAATTTTCGGGCAATCGCACTCCCCAGCAATTGGCGTGAGCGTTGACGGATTGCCTGCGGGAATCAAAATCGACGCGGATGAACTTCGAACGTTTCTCAAACGCAGGGCTCCCGGGCAAGGCGATATTTCCACTGCGCGCACGGAAGATGACGCGCCGGAGATTTTATCGGGACTGGCAGGCGGCGTAACTTGCGGCGCTCCGCTTGCCATAATCATCCGCAACGAAGACGCCCGATCCGCCGATTACCGTGAGTTGCGGGACATTCCGCGCCCTTCGCACGCCGATTACGCGGCGCATATAAAGTACGGCGGACATCAGGATGTGGCGGGTGGCGGGCATTTCTCCGGCAGGCTGACCGCTCCCTTGTGCGCCGCCGGAGGACTCTGTTTGCAAATATTGCGCGGTTTGGGGATTCATATCGGCGCTCATATATTGCGGATCGGCGCCGTAGAAGACGAGCCGTTTGACCCCGTGGGCATATCGGCGGGGGGCATTGATGCGATTCATTTTAATAGCGGTGATAACTCACTGCCTGTGATAAACGAAAAAGCGGGCTATTACATGAGGAAGCAAATTCTGGAAGCGCGGGAGAAAGGCGACTCTGTTGGAGGCGTTATCGAGTGCGCGGCAATCGGCTTGCCCGCCGGGCTGGGCGACCCAATCTTCGACGGCATCGAGAACCGGATCGCCGGAATCGTCTTCGGCATACCGGGCGCAAAAGGCATCGAATTTGGAAGCGGTTTTGCCGTGGCTTTGCGCAAAGGATCAGAAAACAACGACAGCTTTTATATGGACGGAAAGAATGTGAAAACGCGCACAAATAACTCTGGCGGCATATTGGGTGGGATAACAAACGGTATGCCCGTCTTGTTCCGCGTGGCGTTTAAGCCTACGCCGTCCATAGGCCTGGAACAAAACAGCGTAAGCCTTTCGCGTGAGGAAAATACTGTTCTATTAATAAAAGGCCGCCATGACCCATGCATCGTTCCACGCGCGGTACCGTGCGTGGAAGCGGCGGCTGCTATCGCCTTGTATGACGCTTATTTAGATAAATAAAGGAGAAACTCAAATGGATTTACAGGATTACCGTCAGCAAATTGACAAGGTAGACGATGAGCTTTTACGGCTGTTCAAACAAAGGATGGAGATTTCCCGCCAAATTTCCCAGTATAAGAGGGAGCATAGCCTTCCCGTGCTGGACGCCGCGCGGGAGAGGGAAAAGCTGGCCGATGTTTGTGAAAAAGCAGGTGATGAGATTCGTTCCTACGCGCATATTTTATACACGACGCTATTTGAACTTAGCCGTGCGTACCAGTGGGGTTTCCTTAACGCCGAGTCAGATCTCAACAGGCTTATTAATGACGCGGTGGAACACACAGAACGGATGTTTCCGCAGCGCGCGCTGGCCGCCTGCCAGGGCGTGGAGGGCGCATATTCGCAGATCGCCTGTGACAGATTGTTCGCTAATCCGAACATCTTATATTTCACGGGCTTTGACGGGGTTTTTTCGGCAATTCGGGATGGTCTGTGCCAATACGGGGTATTGCCTCTGGAAAACAGCACGGCCGGGTCTGTCAACATGATATACGACCTTATGATGCGCTACAGTTTCAAGATCGTGCGGAGCGTGCGGCTGAAGATTGACCACAACCTGCTTGCGAGGGCAGGCGTCAAAAAGGAGAACATCCGTGAAATCTTTTCGCATGAGCAGGCGATCCAGCAGTGCGCGGGATACCTGAAGGGGTTTGGCAAGGGCGTGAAAATCACCACCGTCGCCAATACCGCCGAAGCCGCGAAAATGGTGGCGGAATCGGAGCGGAGTGATATTGCGGCGCTGTCCTCACGTGCGTGCTGCGATTTGTACAACCTGAAATGCCTGGAAAGCTCTGTGCAGGACAGGGGCAATAACTATACGCGGTTCATCTGCATCTCCAAAGATCTCGAAATATATCCGGGCGCCGACCGTACCAGTATCATGCTGACTACCGCGCACAAACCCGGTTCCCTTTACAAAGTGCTGGGCCAGATATTCACGCTGGGCGTGAACGTTGTAAAGCTCGAAAGCCGCCCGATTCCCGACAGGGATTTCGAGTTCATGTTTTATTTCGATCTTGAGACATCGATTTATTCAAAAGAATTCAGCCAGCTTATGTGCGAGCTGGAAAATATATGCGAGGAATTCCACTATCTCGGCAGTTACACCGAGATAGTATAAAAATCAAAACCTATGAGAAAATCATTCGGCCTTCTGGGCGAGAAACTGGGCCACAGCTTCTCGCCGCTGATCCACAGGCAGTTGGGAGAATACGATTACTTGTTGTACGAAGTATTCCCGGATAACCTTGATTCGTTTATGACAGAAAGGCGTTTCGACGGGATCAATGTAACCATCCCCTACAAACAGGCGGTAATGCCTTACTGCGCAACGCTTTCAGATGAGGCGCAGATGATAGGAAGTGTGAATACGATCATAAAAGACGACGGGGGGGCTTTGCACGGATACAACACGGATTATCATGGGTTTCATGTAATGCTGGAGCAGGGCGGAATCGATCCGAACGATAAAAAAGTGTTGGTGCTGGGCGACGGCGGATCGGCGCGGACAGTGAGGGCGGTATTGGGCGCTCTGGGTGCGCGAGAGATTGTAACAATCTCTCGCCGTGGAGAGAACCACTACGGCAACATCGAGCGGCATTATGACGCCGGGATCATCGTGAATACAACGCCTGTCGGTATGTATCCTGATAATGGCTCAAGTCCCCTTAGCCTTGCGGGCTTTGAGCGATTAACTGGCCTGGCTGATTTGATCTACAATCCCACGCGAACCAAACTGCTGCTCGAAGCCGAGCGGTTAGGCGTTTCGTGCGTTAATGGCCTTACAATGCTGGTGGCCCAGGCGGAGATGGCAAGCCGTTTGTTCCTGGACAGGTCAGCCAGGCTGGAATTGGTGAACAAGATTGTCGCTCTGATTCTCAAAGAAACGCGGAATATTGCCCTTATCGGTATGCCCGGCTGCGGGAAAAGTACCGTTGGCCGCATCCTCGCCAAGGCGATGGGGCGTCCGTTAGTGGATATTGACGAGCGGATTGTTGCTTCTGCGGGAAAGAGCGTACCTCAGATTTTCGCCGAGGACGGGGAAGAAAAATTCCGACAGCTGGAAACGCGCGTACTCGGCGAGGAAGCCAAAAAGAGCGGTATGGTACTGGCGACAGGCGGCGGCGTGGTAACGCGTCCGGAAAACCTCGATCTGCTTAGGCAAAACAGTTTAATTGTATATCTGAAACGAGAGCTAAATGAGCTTGTTACAGACGGCAGGCCGTTATCCAAAGGCGTGGGGATTAAGGTTCTCGCCGAACAGCGGCTGCCGTTATACGAAACGTGGAGCGATTGCGCCGTTCAGGTAGAGGCGAAACCGGAGTTGACGGCGGCGCGGATTAGGGAAGCGGTAGGGTAACGGCATTTATTTTATCACCTACGCACCAATAGTAAGTAAACCAGATAAGGGGACAGTGCGTGTCTGCCAAAACAGATGGGGGAACCCGGACTGCGCAGCCCCTGAGCACTTAACATTCTGAACAATGAACTAAATTGTTAAACAAGACTAAGTGCTCAGGCTTCTATTCCACTGATATGATGGCCCCATAATTTTTTGGCCGCCCCGCGCTGTCCCCTTTACAGTTTTGTTACTATTGTAGCCAATGTAACAGGGTAAATGCGCCATTACTTTATGATGCTGAATGCCAGCCCGTAGCGCCATCTCCGATTGGTTTCTACTGTCACAAAGTAAGTGCTGTTGCCCTGAATTAAGGTAAAACTTTCTCTTGTTCAAACCTTCTTTCGGTTGTATAATATTCGCTTAGGGGTATGCAAATAAAGAAATCGGCGCTTTTTCTTTTCTTCCTCTTTCTGGTTTCTGCGCTTCCGGCGCAGCAGTTGGAAAGCGCAGGTTCATCCCAAGGCTCATCTGTTGTACAGATTTCTGCTAAAGAACATTTTGATAAGGGCAAAATGTTCTCCGATCAGAACGATCTTGATAACGCTATTTCGGAATTCACTGAAGCAATAAGATTAGACCCTAATTTTTCAGACGCTTATGCCTACCGCGCCAGAGTGTATAATGGGAAACAGGATTATGACCGTGCTCTTGCTGATAGTAACACTGCTTTAAGGCTTAATACCAATAATGCTATTGGCTATTTAGCCCGTGGCAGTGCATATTCAGGTAAGACGGACTATGACAGTGCCATTGCTGATTATACACAGGCCATAAGGCTTGATCCCAATTACGCTGGCACTTATTACAACCGAGGTAATGCGTATTCAGGTAAGACGGACTATGACAGTGCCATTGCTGATTATACACAGGCCATAAGGCTTGATCCAAATTTTGCTTTTGCCTATGGTAATCGAGGCAATGCGTATCAATACGGTAAGAAGGATTACGACAGCGCCATCGCTGATTTCACCCAGATGATAAGGCTTAATCCCAATGAGGCTGGAGCTTATTACAATCGGGGCAATGTGTTGGACTTTACCCCAATAGGTGCACACAGTTAAGCGTGGGTACCTAAGTAAAACACGTTAGGCGCTACATAGTCAAGCGCTGAATGCATGCGGACGCGGTTGTAATACGCCTCAATGTAGAGAAACACCGACTGCCTTACTTCAGCCTCGGAATGCCTGCCGTCCAATGTTTCCAGTTCCCTCTTAAGTGTTTTGAAAAATGATTCAG
>Ga0268262_10006346_pt1 | contig 11383 bp, 9 predicted proteins | sample TergutNc150P3_FD_190354 | JGI IMG/M metagenome (GOLD analysis project Ga0268262, IMG submission 190354) | Nasutitermes corniger P3 segment gut microbial community from laboratory colony in Florida, USA - Nc150 P3 (SPAdes) (version 2) | ecosystem: Host-associated > Arthropoda: Insects > Digestive...
CTACTCGTCAAAGAACCCCCTATAAGCCGCCGCCCCGTACACCCTGCGGTACTTTGAAACCGCCGCGTCCCATGAGAAATCCCGCAAACTGTCCATGCAATTCACCATCATCCGCCCGTAGCGCACTTTGTCGTTGAAGATGCCCGCGGCCACGGAGAGCGCGCCGAAAGCCTCTTTCACCATGGATTGGTAGAGCGGCACCCTTATGCGCTGATCCACGGGGACGCTCAGGATGTCGCGCCAGCCGTCGCCCGCCCGCGCGTCGTCCTCGGCGGCCTCGCGGTACAAGAGCCCGGTCGCCGCGCCCACAGGCCCGGCCCCGCCCCCCGAAAGCGGCCTCACCTGCACCGTCAGACCCCCCGTAGCCCGCGCGATCACCGGGGTGCCGTAGATAAAACCCTCCGTGGCCGCCCCGAAAGGCTCGTAAAACGAGGGCATGAGCAAAAACGAACTCCCCAAAACGACGGAGATGTAATCGGCCTCCGTTATTCTGAACGGCCATATCACTATATCCCCGGGGCGCTCCAGCGCTATCTCTTTAAAGAACGCCAGCTCCTTAGAGTGTCGCGCCGCGTCGGCGCTGCTGGGACAGAATATCAGAGCGGCTTTGCCCGCTGGGAAACACTGTATGGCTTGAAAGATCACGTCAAAGCCCTTTTGCATCAGGTCGAGTCGGCCGGACATGAAGAAGATCGGCCTCGCGTTGATTTTGTTATCCGTATCAATACCGGTATCTGTATTAATATCCGTGCTAGTATCGGTATTGACAGACTTACCGCCGTCCCTATCGATACCGGCGTTAATATTCGCGTCGATGTTTGTATCAATACGCTTTTCGTTAGATTTGTCAACTATAGCCTCGGCGAGCTCTCCTATAACCCCGTCTCTCCCCGCCATAGCCCCCACCGTTCTAAGCATCGCCTGTCTGAACCGCCTCTTTTCGGCGAGCAGTTTGTCGTAGACCCCCTGACGCGCGTGGGAGAGGGCGGTGTAGGTGTAGCGCAGGCGCGGTTTGCCGAACATTCCGTTTTCCACGCCTATGGGCGGGTTCGCGAAGAACTCGCCTTGCAGGTGGTTCGTGAAGATTGTGCGCTGCAGCGGGTCGGCGCGCAGTTCGGCGGCGAACGGGGCGCTTACTGTCGTGAGCGGGCCGTTCAACAGCGGTATAACGCATTTGAGAACTGTGTCGCCCTGTATTTTATCGCCGAAGAACATTCGCTTTCTGCCGGCGTCTATGCCGCTGTCGAAGGAGTTGTGCAGCGTGAGAACAGTCCGGGCGTTTTCGAGCGTCCCCTCGATCACGGCGATCTTCGAGGTCAGCGCGACGGGCGCGGTCTCCCAGTCGTTGGCGTGGAAGAGCACGTCGCTGTTTATGCCGAGCGTTTTGAGGACGAACGGCGCGGCGGCGCAGAAGGCGAGCGAGTCGTCGAGTATCTCGTTGCTGTCGGAGTAGGAGTAGGGGTTGAGCGCCGCCGTGAAGCGCCCCTCTACGGATATGAAGTACGTGGGCACCGGCGCGCCGACGTGGCGGTAGCAGCTGACCGACCCGCGGTACGAGGATGATTGGAACTCTTGTTTGGGAACCGCGAGTTCGAGCGTCCCGTTCGCGACGGCCTCCTTGACCTTCGGGATATTTGCGTAGAGCGGCGTGAGGACGGTGACCTCTTCGCCGGCCTTGCTCAGGCTGTCGGGCAGTATGCGCACCACGGCCGCCAGGCCTCCGAGCGGGGCGAAACTGTTCTCGAACGTCAAAAAAACTATTTTGCGCGAATCGGGCTTAAAAAGGCGCTCGCGGGAGTTGAGCGCGTCGAACCTTTCCGGCCCGAACGCCGCCATAAAACCGCGCGGCAAGGGTTGCCAAGCGTCAACCTTCGTCGTAAATTGCGCGTCGCGGACGGTATATTTTGGAGGGCGTTTTGTTCTCACCGTATAAATATACATAATGGGTTAACGTTTCATGTGTAAAGAACGGGAGGCCGCAGGCCGCCGACCCTACAACGGCAACATCGTTGCACCCGCAGGGGCGAACCGCGTCCGCCCGTCAAAGCATATTCTGCGGGTCAACGTCCACGATACATTTGCAGCCGGCCGGCAATTCCGACGCGGCCAATCTCCTAATCTCCTTTAACGCGTCGCCAAGCGGGCCCGGCGAGCCTGATTTTAAAATCATAGAGTACCTATACACATTGTCAACCCGCGCCAATACCGCGGCCGTGGGGCCGAGAACCTTTACCTTTCCCGTATCAATATTAATACCTGCATTAATACTAACGACCATCCTCGCCGCTTTATTTAAAAAAGCGGCCGCCGCCGCCTCGTCCGCCCCCTCCGCCACCACCCGCGCCATCTTGCCGAACGGGGGATAAAAAAGCTCTTTTCTATGTTTTATCTCGTGGTCGTAGAATGACAGGTAGTCGTGTTCCGCCGCGAAGCGCACCGCCGCCTCATTCGGGCAGTATGTTTGGATCACCACCTCGCCCGCAAGTTCGGCGCGTCCGGCGCGTCCCGCCACTTGGGTCAGGAGCTGGAAGGTCCGTTCGGAGGCCCTGAAGTCGGGGAAGTGCAATCCGGTGTCGGCGTGCAGAACGCCGACTAAGGTGACGCTTGGGAAGTTCAGCCCTTTGGCGACCATCTGCGTCCCCAGCAGTATGTCCGCGTCGCCGCCAGCGAAGGCGTCGAGTATCGCGACGTGCGAGCCTTTGCGCCGCGTCGTGTCCTGATCCATCCGCAGTATTCTCGCTGCGGGGAAACGCTCCTTTATCATCTCCTCCGCCTTTTGGATGCCCGTGCCCTTGTACTTGATCTTTACCCCGCCGCACTTGGGGCAACTCGCGAGCGCCGGCTCCTCGCGGCCGCATAGGTGGCACTTCAGCACGGTGTCGGCCTTGTGATACCGCAGGTTCACGGAGCAGTTGGGGCATGTGTGCGAGTATCCGCATTCTTTACATAATAATGATGTGGAGAAGCCGCGCCTATTTAGCAGAAGGATAGCCTGGCGGCCGAGCGAGAGCTCCTCCTCCAGCCGCGCGGCGAGGTAGCGCGACAGGGCCGTCCAATTTTTCTCTTTGTGCTCTACCGTCATGTCCACGATCTTCACGGCGGGCAGCCGCGCCGACCCGAAGCGGTCGTTCAGCGTGAGCATGCGATACTTACCGGTAAGGGCGTTGCGGTAGCTCTCGAGGCTCGGCGTGGCGCTGCCCAGCACGACGGCGGCGCCTTGTATGTGTCCGCGCATAACCGCCGCGTCGCGGGCGTTGTAGCGGGGGTCGGTGTCGCTCTGCTTGTAAGACCCGTCGTGCTCCTCGTCCACGACTATCAGCCCCACGTCCTCCATCGGGCACAGGAGCGCGCTGCGAACGCCGACCACGGCGCGGCGGCGGCCGGTCACTATCTCCTGGAGGCTGTCGCGCCGCTCGCCGTCGGACATGCGGCTGTGGATCACCGCGACGGCGTCGCCGATGGCGGCGCGGAAGCGCGAGATGGTCTGCGGCGTGAGGCTGATCTCCGGCACCAAGATTATCACCCCGCGCCCGGCGGCCAAGGCCCGCTTTGCGAGTTCGGTGTAGACGTGCGTCTTGCCGCTCCCCGTTATGCCGTAGAGCAAAAAAGGTTTGTCCGGCGCGGAGAAGGAGGCGGCGACGCGCTCCACGCAGTCGAGCTGTTCGGGGGATAGGGTGATTTTTTCCTCGTTAACGGAAGGGGCGGACAGTTCGTCGGCGTCGCGGAGCACGGTTTTTATCTCTTTGGAGAGATACCCCTTTTTGCAAAGCGAGGAGAGGGTCGACGCGGTTATGCCGAAGCGGGCTCCGATTTGGGCGGCGCTTAACGTTTCGGTGCAGCCCCTTATCTTTTCAAGCGCGGCGCGCTGGTTATCCTTTAAGACTGGACGAACACCATCAAGGCGGCTGAGCGAAGCCGAAGCCGCCGAAGCCGCCCCGTCCCCGTCAATATCAACGCACCTGTAAACCGTGACCGTCTTGGCCTTTTTGTTGATGACGGCCTTCCCGACCACCGGTCTGAAGACCCGCCCCACCGGGCATTGGTAGTACCGCGCTATCCACTCGTACAGTTTGAGCAGCGACCTGTTCGAGTCGGCCCAGTGGCCCTCCTTTATGTCTATGATCTCCTTGAGTCTGACCTTGCCCGCGACCGCCGATTCGGCCTTAATATCCACCGCCACGCCCCATATTCGGCTCTTTTTTACCTCCACCAAGACGGGCAGCCCTGGGGTTATACGGTCAATGAATTTGTCGGGTATTTCGTAGTCGTATATGCCTGGGATGGCCACGGGAAACGCCACCGCCGCCACGCGTCCGCAAAAAGTTACATTTTTTTTTTGACTGATTGTAATCATTATTGTATATTATATATTATGGCGTATCCGCTTTTGGTTTACGTCTACGGTAAGTTTGCCGATTCTTAAAAATAGATATAATCGTACGATAACGCAAGGAAACGTGAAAAAAAGGTTAAAGCATTGCGATGGCTTTAGACACTGACAACAATGTGATCGTCGACGATCACCCGGACTTCGTCAACATCTTGGTGCACGTGGCGCCGGACAAGATGGCCGCCAGGCTTACGCTTACCCCTATAACGGGCAAGCCGGGGGTTTTGACGGTGCATCACCTGAAGGTCGCGCTTGAGGACGCGGGGGTGGTGCGCGGCATCGACGCGGCGGCGCTTAAAGGCGTGGTCGGGGACTACGCCAAATCGATACGCGGGATACCTGAAACCGTGCCCGTGGCTCATGGTGTGCCTGCGGCGCCCGAGGGAGTGGGGGCGTTGCGCATATTGGTTAAGCACATCAATCTGCCGGATGAAGTGCGGGCGCTTTTCACCTGCAAGTGCGCTTTCGACGCGGCGGCGCTCGCGCCCAAGTTTCAGCGGGTGGACAAGGGTACCGTGATAGCGCGGCGCGCGGAGGGGACGCCAAGCCTCATCGGCTACGACATCTTCGGGTCGCCCCTTGAGCCGCAGCACGTTGAGATTCTCGGCGCCAGCGACACCATCGTCGAGCGCAGCAACGTATTCATCGCCTCCCACACCTTCACCGCCGCCGTCACCGGGGTCGTGTACACCGACACCAACGGCTTGCCGTGCGTCTACCCGCTCGACTTCAACGGCTCGGTGGATTTGCACATCTCGCAAGATTTGATGGCCGTAGAGGCCGCGGTCACGCCCCCCGGCGAACGCGGAACCATGCCCTCGCTCCAGGTCATACACGCCATGCTCAAGGAGCACGGCGTCGTATTCGGCATAGACCCCGACGCTTTGGAACTGCTGATGGATTGCATCAAGGGCGAGATGACCGATAAATCGATATTCATAGTCGCCCAGGGCACGCTGCCCGTAAAGGGCGAGGACGGGCGCGTCGAGTTCTGTTTCAACATCGACCCCTCCCCCGCCCCGACCATAGCCGAGGACGGCAGCGCGGACTACAAGAACATCAATATCGTAAACTTGGTGACCAACGGGACAGTGCTGGCAAAGCTCTATCCGGCGCAAAAGGGCACCCCCGGCAAAAACGTCTACGGCAACGCCGTCGCGGCCCTCAACGGAATACCGGCCCGCCTGCCGGTCGGAGCCAACACCGCCATACCGAACGACGACCCGAACTCCCTCGTCGCGGTATCCGACGGCATAGCGAGCTACGACGGCACCTCCGTCAACGTATCGCCGGGATACGTGATCTCCGGCGACGTCGACTTCAAAACCGGCAACATAAAATACGACAACTCCATCATGATCAACGGCGACGTCAAGAGCGGGTTCGAGGTGGAGTGCGGCGGCGACCTGCAGGTAAAGGGCATAATAGAAGACTGCAAGATAACGGTCAAGGGGAACATCCTCTGCAAATTCGGCTTCGTGGGCACCGGCAAGGGAACCATAAACGCCGACGGCAACGTCAACCTGAACTTCATGAAAAACCAGACGATAGTCGCCGGCGGCAACGTCAACATCGCCAAAGAGGCCTTAAACTGCAACATCAACGCCAAAAAGTCGATAAACGTCTACGGCCACCCCCTCTCGGTGGCCGGCGGGACATTGTCCTCAAACGGCTCTATAACCGTTAGAACCGTGGGCAACATCAGCGGGGCCAAAACCACCCTCCAGATAAACCCGGAACCGGAACTCATAGCGGAAATGGACAAATTAAAGCTCGCCATATCGCAAAACGAGGACAACATCAAGAAGTTGGAAAATATGATCAAAATGATGCCGCCGGCGGAACAGGTGAGAAAACAAGAGCACGTCCGCAAACTGAAAAACACGATCATCGCCATAAGGCAGCAGATAGCGGCGCTGGAGGGAAAGATACGTCTGCTCAACATAACGATGAACAAATTCGAAAACGCCTTCATACGTATAGACCGCATGGCGTACCCCGGCACTACGGTAAAGTTCGGGAACATGAATATGGCGCTCTCCGACACGTTGCAGGGCGGCAAGACGATACGGGTCATCAACCAAGAGATCAGGGTGTTCTCGGACAGGCCGATCAGACCGAAGCCCGGGGAAGAAAAGAAGTAGTTTCGGGAAATATCAACAGCGCTGAGGGCCTTGGCTCTCCAAAAATTTAATACATTCGTCGCGCGTAGGCTTAGGTTTAAACGGGTAAAGCTCCCAGACCTGCCCCGCCTCCATGGATTCGCCCGGGGCCAATGTTTTGTAGGGCGCGTGGTACTCCAGTTCCGTCAACGCGTCGTCCCTGTTATTCGTGGTCATATTATAAAATTCCACCAGCGCGTGCTCCGGGTGTATCAGCGCCGGCGAGTGCCTTTTGAAGCGGATTATGAGGGCTTGCGACGCCGTGAACGCCGCCATCACGCCCTTTCCGGCTTGGACGAACGCCTTGCCGCAGCGCCTCTCCTTGCCCTTGGAGGGCTTTCGCGGCTCCACCGTGCAGTAGCCGCCGCTTTGCGAAAACACGCACGCCTCGTCGCCGCCGTCCCCGCCCGGCGTATCGACGCGTATATTTTTGAACGATATGGGGGCGTAGCATATTGCGTAGCCGTCTACCCGCGTGTTCAGCCACAGATCCCACGAAACGGGGGTATTTCGGATATTTTCGGCGCGGACGTTAAAAAGCACCTTGTCGTCCTTTATTTTGACGGACTTGACGAGCCGCACCCCGCTGAACTCGCTTTCAGGCCCGCGCATAACCACTTCCGTACCGCCGCGCTCGATCACCTCGTAAAAGCCGTTGTTGATGTACGGGTCGGGGGGCCATACCGCGCGCTCGCGGCGCTTTTTCGGGCTCTTGTCTTGGTGCGCCCACCACTCGCTCTGCGGGCCGAGCCAAACGATGTGCCCGTTGTAGGGCGTCCAGTCGGGATCCGGTCCGAACTTGCGGGGGGGCACGGGCGGCTCTTTCCACAAGCTTTGATCCGCCTTGAGGACATTGGGTTTGCCGACGACATGAAGCAAAGCGACCATCCCCCCGAGGTCGGGAACAACGCCGACCTCGATCCGGCCGTTTGAGATCTTTATCAGTCTGTCCAACTACCTGTCCCCCGCGCCCTTTACAGTGACGACCCCCTCTAGGTTCATGTTACCCATTGTTTGGGGGAACTGGGCGTTGGAGTTGGTGTCTTGGACGGATTTGCCGCTGTCCGACATGGCCAGCTCTTCGTCGTTGACCGGGGTGGGGACTTGTATGTCATCGTTCACGATCGGCGGCGACGTGGCGGCGGTGCCGCCGTATTTGGCAAAAATGCTTTTGGCGATCATTGAGTGGTAGCTTAAATACCCTCCCACGGCGACCATTACCAGCATTATGAATACCGGTACGGGCGCGTATTTTTTTAGGAAGAGCATGGGCGTGAGCACGGTCGGCGTCTTTTTGACGGCCGAGGAGAGCCGAAGTATTTCGGCGTCTACCGCGGGGCTTGGGCGCTCGCTCAGGATATCGGCCGTATATAGCTCGGCGCGCTCCTTGCGGTAGGCCTCCGTTTCGCGGCGGCACTCCTCGCACTCGGCGAGGTGGGCCTCGTACTCACGCGCCTCGGCAGGGCTCAGTTCGCCCGAGACGTACAGCAGTCCGGATTCTTCAAATTTGTTGCACACTGTCGATCCCCCTCTTTTTCAGTTCTTTACGCATATTTATCAGCGCTAGACGCATACGCCCTAGCGCCGTATTTATGGGGCATCCCATCATCTCGGCGATCTCCTTAAACGGCACTCCGCCAAGCTCCCTAAGCATAAAAACCTCCCGTTGCGACGGCTCAAGCCGTTGCACCGCCTCCCCGACCAGTTTGCGAAGCCGCTTATTGGACAAACTGTCCTCCGGCGACTCCAGCCGGCTTCCTACCGACCCGTCCGTGTCTTCGGCATGGTCGGCCTCCACCTTCGCGTGGCGGTAGTAATCAATCGTCCGCTTGTGGGCTATCCCGAAGAGCCAGCTCAAGAAGCTCCTGGAACGGTCGAACTGGCCGACGTTGCGTATCGCCGCCAAAAACGTCTCCTGCAACATATCTTCGGCGACCTCGCGATCGCCCGTCATACGCAGCAAAAAACCGAATACGCGGCCGCTATACCTCCCGTATAGCTCGGAAAACCCATTCGGGTCGCCCTCGAGCCATTTGTCGAACAACTGACCGTCGTCCGTTTGCTGTTGTGCCTGCTGTTCCATAGCCCCTTGCCGTGTTCTATTTTATTACGCCCTACCGGCCGTAAATATTGTTACAATTATAATATGATTTAAAATAATTTTTTGTAGGGGCGGGAATGTAAAAAAAGTGGTTTACGGTTACAACAATACGTTCACCAATATCAGGTTGCTGACCAGAACCATGACCATAGCCGCCACGACGGCCTTTTTTGTGTACGACCCCACGCCCACGGCCCCGCCCTTGGCGTGGAAGCCGTAGTAGCAGCCGGAAAGCGATATAACCATGCCGAAAACGAAGGATTTGGCCATGCAGATCTCTATATCCTGCGTTTTGAAGAGCAGGCGGACGCCCTTGTAGAAGGCGGCGAAGCTAAGACCCAGGAAGGTTTCGGCGATCACCTGCGCGCTGACTATGGCCAGCGCCACGGCGAAGACCGTCAGCATGGGCACCATAACGCAGGAGGCCGCCAAACGCGGGGTAAGCAGATATGTATAGGGGTTTAGCGAGAGGCAAACCATGGCGTCTATCTGCTCGTTGACCTTCATGGTGCCCAGCTCCGCGGCCAGCTTGGCGCCTATGCGCCCGGTTATCACGAGCGCGGTCAGCACCGGCCCGAGCTCCGTGAAAACCGCCTTGCCGACGCCCGCCCCGAGGTAGGTCAGCGGCACCGCGTCGCCGAAGATGTACTGCACCTGCCACGCGCTCACCGCGCCCACGAAAATGGAGGTGAGAAGCACTATGGGGATAGACTGCACCCCCAAGATCATCATCTGCTCCGTGAGCAGGTGGGGCCGCGTGACGGCGGAAGGCAACGCCCTGAGCATCTTCAGATAAAAGATGAATATGGAGCCCACAAGCTCCACAGCCCCGCGGGCGGAGGCGCCGAAAGAGGTCGCCATAGCGTCGAGAAAATTTTCTTTTTGCCTTTGATTGGGCATCGATACCCCGATGTGTGATGTGTCAATATATTAATGAATATAATATTTGACCCCTTGGCGCAATATATATTGTTAAATGATGGACTCCGTGATCGAACAAAAGCGAACGCTTCGCGACCGCTACACCGCCATCCGCAAGGGCATTGACCCCGCCGACGCCGAGCGAAAGAGCGCGCGCGTCGCCGCCAATATCCTCTCGCTCCTGCAACGGCACGGTTGCGAGCTGGTTCTGGCCTACCACAAGATAGGCGCCGAGGTAGACACCGCCCCGCTCATGGAGCTCATCCTGCGCTCCGGTCTCGGAGTGGCCCTCCCCTACTGCCGCGAGGAGAGGGGGATGGGAATCGGACGGATACTCGACCCGCGCGGCGACCTCGTGGAGGGCGCCTACGGCACCATGGAACCGTCGGACAAACTCAAGGACAACATCCGCCCCGAACAGCTCTCCGCGATAGTCTGCCCCGGCGTAGCCTTCGACAAGGCCCGCACCAGGCTCGGACGCGGCGCCGGATACTACGACGGCTTCCTCCAAGAACTCGCCGGAAAAACCCTGATCATAGGCTGCGCCTTCGACTGCCAGGTAAGCCCCGAACCGCTGCCGCGCGAAGCCCACGACGTCCCGATGGACGCGGTGATCGCCGAAACGACGGCATTCCCAGCCGGATGCTGCCCCGCGATAAACCAACCGGAAAAGGAAACTTGAATCGTGCTCACCGCCCTACTATGGATAACGCTCGCCGCCTCAATCATAGCGCTTATAGCCATCGCCTCCCCGATACGCGTGTCGTGCAAAGCGATATACAAAGAGAACCGCGGCGATAACTGTCTTTACGCCGCCGCCCACTACATGCACCCGCTGATCCTCCGTATGGAGTACTCGTCTACGGATAACCAAGCCAAACTTTTTATTCTCGGATTCGAGAAGAGGCGCGGCGTAAATAAAGATGATATCAACGCGGAAGATATCGGCGCAAGCGGTATTGATACTGAGAATATCAGTACGGACAGTATCGGTATAGATGATATTCGTACAGACGGTATTGATACAAATAGTATTAGTACGGATAATATCAGTACAAACAGTATCGGTACAGATAGTATCCGTACAGACGACATTAATACCGGCGGTATCAATACGGACGACGCCGACGCAAAAGAGAAAACAACGCGTTTCAGCCTGTCAAAAATAAAATCCGCTATCAATAACATAAAGCGCAACCGCCTCTACAAGATAATAAGCGACAAACCCATGAGAAAAAAACTGCTCCGCTGGCTCAAGCGCCTTTTCGCCCGCGCCATACGCGCCATATCATTAGAAAAATTAAAAATCCACGCGAGAATAGGCATAACGGACCCTACGACGCTAGGCAAAATATACGGCTATTTCTCCGCAACAAAGTCAGCCCTAACCCCGCAACACTACCACATTGACCTATCCATGGAACCTGTATTCACTGAAAAATGTTTAGACATTAATTCGGAACTAAAAATCAAAACCACATTATCAACAATACTATGGCAACTGACAGTTATAGCCGCGACTTTTCCGTATTGGAAGGTGCGAAGAATTATAAAGAATGTCTGAATTAGGATTAGTAGGATTTAAAGGATTATAGGATTAAAAAACGTGCTTATTCTGGCGTCAGGTCAGTTGGCTTCGCCGAGATAAACAAGTTCGACTTCGCTCAGTGACCTTTCGGATGTTTTTGACTTTGCGACGCGAAGCGGCGCTTGTTTATCGTCGGGGCGTTGCGGGGCGGAGCCCCGCAGGGTGGGTAGCGGAAAACAAAAATGGGCAAAGCCCATTTTTGGTTGGAGCGAGGGAGGGCG
>Ga0268262_10006347_pt1 | contig 11382 bp, 4 predicted proteins | sample TergutNc150P3_FD_190354 | JGI IMG/M metagenome (GOLD analysis project Ga0268262, IMG submission 190354) | Nasutitermes corniger P3 segment gut microbial community from laboratory colony in Florida, USA - Nc150 P3 (SPAdes) (version 2) | ecosystem: Host-associated > Arthropoda: Insects > Digestive...
TTTCATAGAAGTTCATAACATCTGATAACGATTGTAATACCTTTATATAACCATCGATTTTACCGTCCCAGTACTGGGCGTGCTGACGCGCCAGATACATGGTTTTCTGCCGGGACAGGTTCAAGGCTACGTCGGACGCGTTATGCAGTTGAATGAAAGGAATGCCAATCGCTATGACCACCATAACGGCGATCATAATGATGCTTAATTTGACCTTTACTTCCATGCCCTTCCTTCCTTATTTTGCCCTTCCCTGACTATGTTCACAATTCCGCAAGCCGCTGTACCACGTCGCCCATTTTGGATATGTCAATCTTTTCCCTTATCCACGTTATTAAATCAGCGTCTTCATCGTAGTCATTGCTTTCCAGCTCTTTCATGACGTCTTCTATGCCGTCCATATCGTAACTTTCACAGCTTTCCCGCAGTTTAATCAGAAGCTCCCTGTCGGGGGCTTTCAGGCGCGGTTTTTTCTCCTGAACGTCATTTTTTTCCAGCCACGCTTTTACATTGGCGACAATGACCTGCGCGTCGGCAATGAGTTTGTCATTCTTCGCCCAAACGCCCTGCAGGTCGCCGGCCCGGGACATATTTTCCAGTTCCAAAGCCTGCGCCCGCACGTCTTCCGCGCCTATGCCGGCGCTTGTGCCTTTTAACCCGTGTACGGAAATAACATAACCGGGCAGGTTCTCCTTCGTGACATTTTTCAGTTTTTCCAAAGTTGACGGCGTGTTGGTAATGTACGAGCGCAGCAGGGGTATATAAATACCCGTATCGCCGGCGTACAGGGCAAGCGCTTTTTTTGAATCCACTCCCGGTATCTCTATTTCAATATCATTCTCTTCTTCTTCAACCAGCACCGGCGCGTCTGAAGCGTGAGCGCTTTCACGGTTGGGGTCATACACCCACTTCCTCAAAACCGAGTCCATCTCCATGACATCAATGGGTTTGGTGACAAACGCCTGGAAATCGTGCTCGTAGAACATCTTGTCGGTTCCCTGTATGGCGTTGGCGGTCAGGGCGATAATCGGTATCTTTTTCGCGTATTCCGTGCCTATCGCGCGGATATTGTCCACCGTTTCTATACCGTCCATTCCGGGCATCATGTGGTCCATGAACACCAGATCGTAAACCGGAGTCCCCGCTTTTATCCGGTCAATCGCCGCCGGCCCGTTGCTTAAAACGTCAACCTGCATCTGGTATTTGCGCAGGATGCCGGATGCCACGTCCAGATTGGTCTGCATATCGTCTACCACCAGCACCCGGGCGTAGCTCAAATTGACCCTTACCAGTTTTTTGGAAACAATGCGCTTGTCGTCGGAGAAGCTGAAACTGCGGAGTTTTTCCGAGACATCCGCTCCCAGAACCGCGTCGTCAACAAAGCCCTGTTTTATGCGGAAGCGGAATGTTGAGCCTTTGCCGTGCTCGCTCTCTACGCTGATTTCCCCGTCCATCATTTCTACCAGCCGTTTGGTAATGGGCAGGCCCAGCCCCGTGCCCTCAATGTTGCGGTTGGAATTGGCGGCGACCTGATAATAATCAAGGAACAGATTTTTTATGTCTTCCTTGGGGATGCCCATGCCGGTATCGCTGACGGCGACATCCAGCCACATCTTATCGCCTTCCCGCGTGGAACGCACGGTAAGCTCGATGCTTCCCTCGCGGGTGTATTTAATCGCGTTGGTGAGCAGATTGGTTAATACCTGCTTCACCCGCAGATCATCGCCGGTCAGTTTGTTCGGCAGATCGTCCTTGATGTTTAATTTGAACGTAATGGGTTTTTCCCCCAGGCGGGTAAGCACCAGGGTAATAATATCGTTGAGTATACTGGACATGTAATACTCAACCGGCGACAGGGTAAGTTTGCCCGACTCAATTTTGGAGAAGTCCAGAATATCGTTGACGATGCTTAAAAGCGTCGTGCCCGCGTTGCTTATCTTTGCCAGATTTACCTTGATATTGGCGTCCAGATCTTCCTCAAGCGTTAAATCGGTCAGCCCGATAACCACGTTCAGCGGCGTACGCAGTTCATGGCTCATATTGGCGAGGAACGACGACTTGGCGCGGTTGGCGGACAGGGCTTCCTCTTCCATTTCCTTGCGCTTGGTTACGTCGCGCCCTATCGCCATAATCCCGACTACGTCGCCGTCCAGTATAAGCGGCGATTTTACCGTTTCAAAAAGCCGTTTGACGCCGTCGGCGCAGGGAACCCATTCCTCGTATGTTATGCGCTGCTGCTCGTTCATAACTTTCAGGTCGCTTTCAACGGCAAGGGCCGCCGTTTCCGGGGGCAGCCCCAGGGCCAGGTCGTCTTTACCGAGTATATCCTCAACTTTTTTGCCGAATAACGCCGCCATGTAGTTGTTGCATAAGGTATACCTGAAAGTTAAATTCTTGCAGAATACGGCGTCGGGAAGCGAGGTAAGCATCGTCTTGAACAATGAAGTCTGAAGCAGCAGGTCGCTTTCCATCTCTTTGCGCTTGGTTATATCGTGTATAATGGAAACTATCCCCACGGCGACTCCGTCCTGTTTAATCGGGGCTTTAACCATTTCATAAATGCCTTCTCTTCCGGTCGCGGGCGAGTGAATCCTCGCTTCATGGGAAAATATCCGGTCTTCATTTATGACAACTTCATCGGTCAGTTGAATCTTCTCTACATCTTCGGGAGTAAACCACGCGCCGTCGCTGTTGGCTTTGCCGAGAAGAGCCTCCTGACTGACGCCCATAAACTCTTCATAGGCTTTGTTACACTGTGTGTATCTGAACTCTTTGTCCTTGGTGTACATAAGATCGGGAATGGAAGCAAGCACCGACTGAAGCTTGGATGTCTCAAACGCGAGGGCGCCTGTCCGCTGCGCTACCAGTTTTTCCAGCTTTCTGCCGGAACTGCGGCTTTTTATCAGCATAATTGACACCAGCAGCAGCACGAGGAAAAACGAAACCGACGCGCCGATGAGCCAGGGGCGCTGCGCCGCCGCCATTTTACTCCGGTAATCATAGGTCCGGTATATCCACTGGTTTGCCATGTTATTGACATTGACAAGGCTCAGCGCCTTATCCACTATTGAATTCAGAATGGCGGCGTTTTTGTTATAGGCGAAATAAGAATTAAACGCGTGATCGAAAACCAGATTAAGCTTAAAATCCGACATTTCGTAATAATTGGTGTAAATAACCAGCCTGCGCCGGCTTGCGAAAATCACGTCAACTTCGCCGCGCCGTAACGCGTCCCAGGTATCTTCCATGGTTTCATACTCGGTAAAATTCCGGTGCGCGGGAAAAATTCTTTTAAACATTTCGGAATATATGGTTTCTCCCCGAATGGCTACATGTAAATGAAACACATCGTTTATGTCTATGTTGCGAAATTCCGACCGGGATATAATCGCGAAGTTGTCAGTTATAACGGGAACTTTCGACCATAAGAAACGGCCTTCATATTCTTTTGTCTGATGCAGTTCCGGCAGGATCATCGCGTCGCCGTCTTCAAGCATGTCTATTAACTTCAAAAGCGGCGTAGAGCTCTCGTTGAGGATTTCAAATTTTAACCCGGTAAGATTTGATACCTGATCCAGCACCTCGAAAAATATTCCTTCCCATCGGTTATATTGCCTATTGTAAAATGAAATCGGATAATTGCTGAATTCCGCGACAACCGGTATATACGGGTTAGTTCTGATGAACGCGCGCTCTTCATCGGTTAATAACGCGAATATCCTGTTTTCCTGGTATTGCTGATACCCGTGCTTTTGCATCTCGGTCAGGTATTCAAGAACGCGTTCAGTCATCGCCTTATCCAGAACATTGATTATCGGGCGATATTCCTCACTGTGCGTTGTCAAACAGGACGATCTGAAAATCAACGGGAAAAACTCTTCGCTCCCCACGTCGCCGTATACGTCAAAAGCCCCTTCGGCGGTATCCAGCCCGAAAAACGCGTCAGCCTGGCCGCTTTTGAGCGCCTGGTACGCGTCTCTATGGCTGTCAACCAGAATGGTTTCAAAGTCGTAATTGGTGTTCGCCTTGATGTCGTCGGCGACAACCGCTTCCCTTAAAAACGCGTAACGCGGCAGGCGGGTGCGCATAATATTCGTAAGGGATGCGCTGTCATTGAGCCGGTAGTATCGTATCGTGCGGTTAATCGTGGGGCTGGACATTATATAACCCGCTTTGCCCTCGAACGTGTACATCATCTCGCCGGTAAAATCAATTTCGCCCGATTCAAGCCCCCTCAGCAAATCGCCCCATTGATAGTATTCCGGCCTGAACTGTATTCCGAACATTTCGGAAAGCCAACTGCAAAACGCAACGGCATAGCCGTTGATTCCGCCGTCTTTCCCTTTGAATGCCTCGGTGGTGGGATTGATTCCGTATACAAAATAGCTGTGTTTTTTCTGGAGAGTCTCAATGGCGCTTATTTCGCCGGGGGTTATGCCGGGTATATTCCGGAATGAAAGCTTTTCCATTGACGCATCGGACTGTTTTTCAACCTTTTTCGCGCATCCTGAAAATATGACCGCCATAAATGCTAAAACAAGCGCTGCGCAGGCTATGCGTTTGCTGCTTTTTACCATGCCTAACCCCTTTTTTCTGTATCTCTCTTTAAATTCTCACCTCTTGAGTCTTGGGGGTATCCAGGAAGAATTTTCACCACGGAGTACACGGAGTTTCACGGAGGAAGAAAAAAATAAGACACGAGCATCTTCAAACTCCGTGTTACTCCGTGTACTCCGTGGTTAATTCTTACTTCTACCCCTAGTGACTTTTAAGCCAAACCTTTGCTTTCTCTACCATTTCTTCCACTTCTTTGATAAGGGCGCCGTTTCCGGCCTGTACGCCGGCTAAATCGCCTCCTTTTGCCTTCGTTTCCAGATCAAAGGCTTTTTTCCTTAAATCTTCGGCGCAAATATTGGCGCAGGCGCCTTTTACGGCGTGTACCAGGATCCGGTAATCCTCCAACGTTTCTTTGGTCGGGTTGGCCAGTTTGGCCAGGGAACCGGGCGTTTTGTCCACAAAGGTACTCAGGACTGTCTTAAAAAGATCTTCATCACCGTCCAATAAATCATTAAAAATAGTCTCGTCTATTCCGGGTATTCCGATCGCCATACTTCCTCCTTACGAATGTAACCTGTTGACAAAATCAACTTTATGGTAGAATATTATACCCTCATGGTGTATTTTATGCAAGGTAAGAAACAAGCGATGTAGATGTTAAGGAAGAGGTCAAGGGGGAATGCAGTGAAACTTAAGATTAAACTGAGCTTTATTGTGAGCGCCATTGTGGCAATAGTGGCGGTAAGTATTGCCGTAATTCAACTGCGGCAGGCGTCCGAAATCAGCCTGAATCTGAGCAAACGGGCTATCAGCAACCTGGCGCACCAGCGCGCCACGTACTGGGAAGGCCGTTTAGACGGGTATTTACAGTTGCTGCGCGGGTTATCGGATGTAATGAATTATTATGAAAACGTGCCTGTTGGGGATCGGCGGTCACAGTATGAATCAGTGCTGATTTCTGTTTTTGAGGACATGCCCGATTTTGTCCGTATGTTTACCGTCTGGAAGCCTAACGCCATTGACGGCATGGACAGCCGTAACATAGGCCGGGTAGGCTCAACCGACTCAGGGCAGTTCGCTTTTGCCCTGGGAAAGGAAACCGGGAAAATAGTGCCTCAAACCAGCCAGGTTGTTTCGGCGGTAATGGAACATATTACCGGTCCCAACGCGCAAAAGGAATCGGCGTCTCATCCCGCCCCCATGACGCTATCGGGAAAAGAGATCTACTGTGTCAGACTTTTTGTTCCCATCGTTAATAAGCGTCTCAATGAAGTAGTCGGAGTCGTAGGCTGCCAGTTGAATATTGACCTGATACAGCCAAAGATAGAAAACACCATCAAAACATTTGATGAAATATCCGCGATATCCATTTACTCCAGCAACGGGTTTATTATGTCGAGCTACCGGCCCGATCGTATAGGGAAAATGATGGTTGACGCGGAAGTGCAATTCGGTAACAAGGTAAAAGACGCCTTTGAGGCGGTTAAAACAGGAAAAGAATTTAATTGTTTCAGTTACGCCCCTTCGTTGGGAACAAATCTGGAAATTATCGTGGTTCCTATTGCTATAGGGAATTCGGATACCACCTGGTCAATAATGGTCGGTTCAACCGAAGATTTCATCTTGCAAGATGTCAACAAAATGACCATGTTTACCGTTATTTTGGCGGTGGTAGCGCTCATTGCGTCCGTTATCATCGTTTATTTTATCATTAACACCGTTACCAAGCCCATTGTCATGGTAACCAACAGCCTCAAAGAAATAGCCGAAGGCGAGGGGGATCTGACCAAAACACTGACTGTTCACAGTAATGATGAAATCGGCGATCTTGCCAAGTATTTTAACCAAACCCTGGGGTCTATCAGCGCTCTTATCAAGAGGATCAAATACAAGGTTAACGCGCTCACCAATACCGGCCATGAACTTGAAGCGAATATGAGCAAAACTTCCACATCGGTCAACTCCATTGAGGCGAATTTTCAGGGCATGAAGAGCCAGATGAGCAAACAGGATGAAAGCTCCGCCGCCGCGGACAGGGCGGTAAAAACCATCAAAGACAACATTGACAACCTGAACAGGCTGATAGAAAGCCAATCCTCCAGCATCAACACCTCATCCTCCGCGGTAGAGCAAATGACGGCTAACATTCATTCGGTAACCAAAACATTGATCGATAACGCCAAAAATGTCAGCGAATTAACCGAAGCGTCCGAAAACGGCAAAACCGGGCTTCAGGCGGTGGCGGAGAAGATAAAGGAAATCGCCAAGGACTCCGAGGGGCTTTTGGAAATAAACTCGGTCATGAACAAGATCGCCAGCCAGACCAACCTGCTTTCCATGAACGCCGCTATCGAGGCCGCCCACGCCGGAGAAGCGGGAAAGGGCTTTGCCGTAGTCGCCGATGAAATCCGCAAACTTGCCGAAACGTCGGGTCAGCAGTCAAAAACAACCGCTACCATGCTGAAAAAGATAAAAGCGTCCATAGACAGCATTACCGTATCTTCCGATGAGGTTCTTTCCCGTTTTGAGGTTATCGACAACGGCGTAAGAACGGTTTCCACGCATGAGCTGAATATCCGCAACGCGATGGAAGAACAGGAAGTAGGCGGCAAGCAGATACTGGAATCCATGGAGCGGTTGAAAGAGATAAGCGTATCGGTCAAGCAAGGCGCCGAGGATATGATGGCGTCGGGCGATCAGGTGAAACAGCAAACAGAAGAATTTATACATATCAGCAACAATGCGATGAAAGGCATGAACGAAATAGTGAACGGCGCCATGCAGGAAATAAAAGTCGCGGTAACCCATGTAGAGGAAATGAGCACCGAGAACTCCAAAAACTTTGAGGAGTTAAAAACAGAATCGCAGAAATTCAAGGTTGATTCAGCCAATGAGCAGAAAAAGATCATCGTTATTGACGACGAAGAAACCGTTCTGACCATGACAAGGGTTATGCTGGATAAAGAGTTTGAAATTACCACCGCCAATTCCGGCGCGGCGGCGTTGAAGTTGTTCTTCCAGGGCTATACGCCCAACCTGGTACTGCTGGACCTGAATATGCCTGAAATGGGCGGATGGGACACATATCTGAGGATACGCGATCTGACCAAGCTGCACCATGTTCCGATAGTGATTTACTCGACTTCGGACAACCCGGATGACCGGACCAAAGCGCAGGAAATGGGCGCGGTAGATTTTATCCACAAACCCGCCAAGAAAGCCGAGTTGATGGAAAAAGTGACCAAACTGATACAGAAAGCAGGCGGTTAAGAAATAAGAATTAACCACGGAGTACACGGAGTTACACGGAGGAAGAGGAATTAAGATATTAGTATCTTAAACCTCCGTGAAACTCCAAGCTGTCCGCAGGACAGCAGTCCTCCGTGGTTATATTCTTCTCTAGTTTTACCTTAATCCCCACTCCCTGATAAACATTGAAATATTTTACAAAGTATGTTAAAATAATGCTCAAAGTATGGTTTATATAAAACTTCAAGGAGGAAATAAGTGAAACTTAAAATAAAGTTGAGTTCCATTATGATCGCTATTGTGGCAGTGGTAGTGGTGGTCATTGCCGTAATACAACTACGGCAGGCATCCGCCATCAGCTTAAATCTGAGCAAACGGAGTTCTACCTATCTTGCCCGCCAGCGCGCCCAGTACTGGAACGGCCGTTTGGGCGGTTATTTACAGGTATTGCACACGGCGGCTGACGTGTTTGGCCATTTTGAAAACGTAGCCCCGGCGGACAGGCGGGCTCAGTATGAAGAAGTGCTGACCGCCATTATGGAGTCACAACCCGACTTTGTCCGGTTGTTTACCGTCTGGAAGCCAAACGCCGTTGACGGCATGGATGCCCGTAACATAGGCAGGGTAGGCTCTACCGAAACGGGACAGTTCGCTTTTGCCCTGGGAGCGGAAACCGGCAAAATAGTGGCTCAAACCAGCCAGGTCGTTCCGGCGGTAATGGAGCATATTAACGGCCCCAACGCGAAACAAGACAACGTGAGCCATCCCGGCCCCTTTAAGCTGGCGGGAAAAGATATCCAATGCGTCAGATTAATTGCCCCCATTATCAATACCCGTACCGGTGAAGTAGTCGGAGGCGTAGGCTGTCAGTTGAATATCGACATAGTACAGCCCCGGATAGAGGCCACGATGAAAACCTTTGAAGAAATTGCCGCAATGTCTGTTTACTCCAGCGACGGGTTTGTTATAGCGAGTTACCGGCCTGAGCGTATAGGAAAAAAGATGATCGACGCGGAACTGCAATACGGTAACCTGATAAACGACGCCTTTGAGGCGGTTAAGGCAGGAAAAGAATTTGAGTGTTACAGTTATGCCCCGACGCTGGGGACATACCTGGAAATAGCGGTGGTTCCCGCTACCATAGGGAATTCGGATACCACATGGTCGATAATGGTCGGTTCAACCGAAGACTACATCATGAGGGACGTCAACGCGATGACCAGGTTTACCATTTTCCTGGCGATAGTGGCGGTACTGGCGACTATGGTAATCGTGTATCTTGTTCTGAACAGCGTTACCAGACCCATCATCACGGTTTCAGATAACCTCAAAGAAATATCCGAAGGCGAGGGGGACCTGACCAGAACACTGGCTGTTCTCAGCAATGACGAAGTCGGCGATCTCTCCAAGTATTTTAATAATACGCTGGGGTCTATCAGCGCTCTTATCAAGAAAATAAAATACAAAGTCAACGCGCTCACCAATACCGGCCATGAACTTGAAGCGAATATGAGCAAAACTTCCAAATCGGTCAACGCGATTGAGGCAAACTTTGCTACCATGAAAGCCAAGATGAGCAAACAGGATGAAAGCGCCGCCGCCGCGGACAAGGCGGTAAAAATCATCAAAGACAACATTGACAACCTGAACAGGCTGATAGAAAGCCAATCCGCCAGCATCAACACCTCATCCTCCGCGGTTGAGGAAATGACGGCTAACATTCACTCGGTAACCAAAACATTGATCGATAACGCCAAAAATGTCAGCGGATTGATCGAAGCGTCTGAAAACGGCAAAACCGGGCTTCAGGCGGTGGCGGAGAAGATAAAGGAAATCGCCCACGACTCCGAGGGGCTTTTGGAAATTAACTCGGTCATGAACAAGATCGCCAGCCAGACCAACCTGCTTGCCATGAACGCCGCTATTGAAGCGGCTCACGCCGGAGAAGTCGGCAAAGGCTTCGCCGTAGTCGCCGATGAAATCCGCAAACTTGCCGAAACGTCGGGTCAGCAGTCAAAAACAACCGCGAATATGCTCAAAAAGATAAAAGCGTCCATAGACAGCATTACCGTATCTTCCGATGATGTTCTTTCCCGTTTTGAGGTTATCGACAACGGCGTAAAAACGGTTTCAGAGCATGAACAAAATATCCGCAACGCGATGGAAGAACAGGAAGTGGGCGGCAAGCAGATACTGGAATCCATGGAGCGATTGAAAGAAATCAGCGTATCGGTCAAGCAAGGGGCGACGGATATGATGGCATCAGGCGATCAGGTGAAACAGCAGACAGAAGAATTTATCAATATCAGCAACGAAGCGATGAAAGGCATGAACGAAATAGTGCACGGCGCCATGCAGGAGATAAAAGTCGCGGTAACCATGGTAGATGAAATGAGCGCCGAGAACTCCAGAAACTTTGAGGAGTTAAAAGCGGAATCGCAGAAATTCAAGGTTGATTCAGCCGACGAAAAGAAAAAGATCATCGTTATTGACGACGAAGAAACCGTTCTGACCATGACAAGAGTTATGCTGGATAAAGAATTTGAAATTACCACCGCCAATTCCGGCGCGGAAGCCTTGAAGTTGTTCTTCCAGGGTTATACGCCCAACCTGATGTTGTTAGACCTGAACATGCCTGAAATGGGCGGATGGGACACCTACATCAGAATACGCGACATCACCAAATTACACCGTGTTCCGATAGTAATTTACTCAACATCGGACGACCCGCAAGACCGGACCAAAGCGCAGGAAATGGGCGCTCTCGACTTTATCCACAAACCCGCCAAAAAAGCCGAGTTAATGGAAAAAGTGACCAAACTGATACAAAAAGCAGGCGGTTGAGTTCAAAAGAATTTTTAACCACGGAGTACACGGAGTTTCACGGAGGAAGAGGAATTAAGATATTAGTATCTTAAACCTCCGTGTAACTCCGTGTCCTCCGTGGTTAATTTCTTCTCTTCGTCTTAATCGTTGCCGCGTAAATCGAATTGAGCAATCCCAAAAACGCCGAGATGCTGAATAATAACTCAATGCCAAAAAATTTCCAGATAAAGCCGCCGAGCAGGGCGATAAGAATGCTGATAACATGGTTAATGGAAATGCCGGTGGAAAGGGTAGCGGTTATCTCCTCCTGATTTTCGGCAATGTCCTGCACATAGACATTGCTTGCCATACTGGCGACGGAAATTATCGCGTCAAAGATGTAATTGACGCAGACCACATAAAAAGCAACATGCGGGGAAAAGATACGGTGGGAAAAACCGTAGAGAAAACAAACGACGATGAGAATAAGGGTATCGCCGACCATAACGATTTTGTAGCCGACGCGGTCTATCAGTTTGCCGATAAGGGGGCTGGCAAAAAAACTGCACGCGGCGCTTACGGCAAGCAGAAGCGAAATAACCGCGGTAGTGGCGCCGTAATTCAAAATCAGCACATAGGGGGCAAAGGTAATGAATACCTGCTTGCGGGCGCCGTAAAAAATTTCCAGCATATAAAAAGTGTAAAATTTCCGGGCGACATAAAAACGGCGGCGTTTGACTTTAAGCCCGTTGTCCCGTATCGCCGCCGATA